>LULK01000352.1_pt1 | contig 26495 bp, 29 predicted proteins | sample 728181 | NCBI WGS metagenome assembly LULK01 (sample SAMN03860291, study PRJNA289734) | marine metagenome | biome: seawater column; feature: ocean; material: water; isolation source: Red Sea water column Station 169 - depth 10m | place: Saudi Arabia: Red Sea | collected 2011-10-15 | depth 10 m | reverse complement strand
CAAGAGAAGAAAGAATAAAAATGTTAAATGAAGAGCAATATAACGAAATAGAAAAAAGAATTTTTTTACAACTAATTGATCAAAATTGGAAATTACATATTCAATATTTAGAGCAATTAAGACAAGTAATTGGTTTGAGATCTTACGGACAAAGAGATCCTTTGGTCGAATATAAGAAAGAGGCATTTACACTTTTTGAAAATTTACTAAGTAAACTTAAGTATGATTTAATAACAATTTTGTTTAATTTAAAGCTCATAGAAAATAGCCAAGAAAAACAAAGCGATGAATATTTAAGTAAAAAATTTGATGAGCTTTCAACAAAAAAGATTGGAAGAAATGAACCCTGCCCTTGCAATTCTGGAAAGAAATATAAACATTGCCACGGAGCTTTATAAAAAAATACTTAAAAGTAAAATTAATAAAACTAAAACAAAAACTCCGTAATAAATTTTAGAATTCTTTTTAAAATTCTGATTAATATTTTCAATTACACTTGCCTTCATAGATAGATCATTTTCATTTTCTGATTGTGTTGAAAATCCTTTATTTCTACCTATTGACAAAAATTTATTTTTTCTATGAGTAAGAATTTCATCTTTATCCATCGTCTTAAAAAAATCTAAATTTTTCTTTAATGAGTCTCTTACATTATCCAATATTAGATCTTTATCTCGATGAGCACCTCCTACTGGCTCTGGAATTATTTCATCAATTATATTTAATTTTAAAAGGTCACTGGATGACATTTTCATTGCGGTTGCGGCTTCTAAAGTTTTTTTTGGATCTCTCCACAAAATGGTTGCACACCCTTCCGGAGAAATAACTGAGTAAATAGCGTTTTGAAGCATTATCACTTTATTAGATGATGCTAAAGCTATTGCTCCACCTGACCCACCTTCCCCGATTATAATTGCTATTGTGGGTACTGTTAATTTCATTGAGCATTCAATAGATTTTGCTATTGCCTCAGCTTGACCTCTTTCTTCTGCGCCAACTCCTGGATATGCTCCTGGAGTATCTACAATAGAAATAATTGGAATTTTAAATTTATTAGCTAACTCCATAAGTCTAATTGTTTTTCTATAACCCTCGGGTCTCATCATTCCAAAATTATGATCTATTCTTTTATTAAGGTCTGATCCCTTTTCCTGACCAATTACTAAAACTGATTTGCCGTCGAATTTAGCAAAACCAGCTATAACAGCTTTATCCTCGCCGTAATATCTATCTCCTGAAAGCTGAATAAAATCATCGAAGAGATTTTCAATAAAAAATTTTGCCTTAGGTCTATCTTCATGTCGAGCAACTAATGCTGTCTGCCATGGATCTAAATTAGAATAAATTTTTTCTAACTTTTCATTTATTTCTTCCTCTACTTTGCTTATTTTTGATGTATCAACTTCAGACAAACCTTCCTGATTATAAGGATCTTTCAGTTTATCTAGTTCTTTTTCAAGTTTTTTTATATCTGTCTCAAAATTTAAGTAATTTTTCATTTGAAAGCAATATCATAAACAAAAAAGGCAATAAATTGTTAAAATTATATAAGTAATTTAGATTGCGCAAAAATGAAAATTTATTATAAGATTTTCAATTTATGAGAGAGCAATATATCAAAATTAACAACTTATCTGTAGCTAAAGAGCTTGCTGATTTTGTCAAAAACGAGCTTTTAATGGATACTAATGTGAGTGTTGATGAATTTTGGAAAGGCTTTGATAAAGTGGTGCATGATTTAGCACCTAAAAACAAAAAATTACTCGAATTTAGAGAAACTTTGCAGCAAGAAATAGATCTTTGGCATAAAAAGAATAGAGGTCAAGAATTTGACTATAATAAATATAAAAATTTTTTAGAAGAAATAGGTTATTTAAAAAAAGAGGGAGACGATTTTAAAATATCAACTAAAAATTTGGATCAGGAAATATCTAATATAGCGGGACCACAGTTAGTTGTTCCAATTATGAACTCCAGATATAGCCTAAATGCTGCAAATGCGAGGTGGGTAAGTTTATATGACAGTCTTTACGGATCAAACATCATTGAGTCTGAAGAAAGTGGAAGTGAAAAGTACGATCCTTTAAGAGGACAAGAAGTAATTAAATATACTAGAGACTTTTTAAATAAATATTTTCCTATCAATGATCTAGATTGGAAGAATATTACTGGTTTAGCAGTAGATAAAAAAAAACTGTTAATTTACAAGGAGAATAAAGAATATAATTTATCAGACTTAGAAAAGTTTATTGGTCATAGAGGAGATGCTTCTAAACCAAATGCTATAATCTTAAAAAATAACAATCTTCATCTTGAAATAATTATTAATCCTAGAGCATTTAGTGCTGCAAGAGATGCTGCTGGTATTAGTGATATTATAATTGAGTCAGCAGTGTCAACAATTTGTGACCATGAGGACAGTGTGGCCGCAGTCGATGCAGAAGATAAAGTAATTTGTTATAGAAATTGGCTAGGATTGATGAAGGGAGATTTAAAGTCAATATTTGAAAAAAATGGTAAAAAGTTAGAAAGAAAACTTAATCCAGATAGAAGTTATATTTCATTGAATGGTGAAAAATCAAAACTTCATGGAAGAAGTCTTCTGCTTGTAAGAAATGTTGGGCACTTAATGACAAACCCTGCAATCACATTAAATGATGGATCGGAAGTTCCTGAGGGAATAATGGACGCTTTCATTACTTCAGCAGCTTGTATTCATGATTTAAAAAGAAAAGGCAATTCAAGAACAGGATCAATTTATATTGTAAAACCAAAAATGCATGGGCCAGAGGAAACAGAATTCACTAATTTAATTTTTACAAAAGTTGAAGAAGTTTTAAAATTAGAAAAAAATACAATTAAGTGTGGAATTATGGATGAAGAAAGAAGAACATCTGCAAACCTTAAAGAATGTATTAGAACACTTAAAGATAGAGTATTTTTTATAAACACAGGATTTTTAGATAGAACTGGTGATGAAATGCACACTTCAATGGAAGCTGGACCTATGATCAAAAAGGGGGATATGAAAGAGTCTAAATGGATTAAAACCTATGAGGATAATAATGTAGATATAGGTTTAAAATGCGGATTTTCAGGAGTAGCTCAAATAGGTAAAGGAATGTGGGCCATGCCTGACAAAATGAGTGAGATGATGGAACAAAAAATCGGACATGTAAATGCTGGCGCAAATTGTGCTTGGGTCCCTTCCCCAACTGCCGCTGGCATTACATGTTATGCACTATCATGAAGTAAATGTTTTTGAAAAACAAAAGTCAATATTAAAAAGAGAGCCATCAAAGTTATCCGATCTTCTCACTATTCCAATAGCAGATCGTCCTAATTGGTCTATTGATGAAATTAATACTGAAATCTCAAATTCTGCCCAAACTATATTGGGTTATGTAGTCAGATGGATTGATCAAGGTATAGGTTGTTCCAAAGTTCCAGATATAAATGATATTGGATTAATGGAAGATAGAGCGACCTTAAGAATTTCATCTCAACATATTGCCAATTGGCTTCATCATGGCTTGTGCTCTAATAGACAAGTCCTTGAGATTTTAAAAAAAATGGCAAAAATTGTTGATAAACAAAATGAAAATGATGGTAACTACAAAAGTATGTCACCAGAGTATGATAAATCTATTGCTTTTAAAGCAGCATGTGAATTAATTTTTCATGGAAAATCACAGCCTTCTGGCTATACAGAACCTTTGTTGCACTTAAACAGATTAATTAAAAAAAGTTAATTAAGCCTCTAGTTTTTTTCTGTTTTTAAATGCAGATATAAGAGTACCATCATCTAAATTTTCGATTTCTCCACCCACTGGTAAACCTTGAGCTAGTTTTGAAATCTTAATATTTGTTTTTTTTAGACTGTCTTGAATATAGAATGCTGTGGTTTGGCCCTCCACAGTTGCACTTGTTGCCAAAATTACCTCATCTATATTATCCCTACTTATTCTTTCTACTAGGGAATTGATCAGCAAGTCTTCCTTATTTTGACTATTATTGTTTGAAAGTGTGCCTCCAAGAATATGAAAGTAACCTTGAAAAATAGATGAACTTTCTATTGCCCATTGGTCTGAAATATTTTCTACAACACAAATTTTATTAAATTTTTTACTCTTATTTTCACAATTATCACATAGACTTTTATTTGATTTTAAAGTTCCACAAATTTTACATCTAATAACATTTTTAAATACCTCACTTATGTTCTGAGCCAATGGTTTTAATAATTCTTGACGATTATTAATCATTTTCAAAATCATTCTTTTCGCAGACTTAGGTCCTAACCCTGGTAGTTTTGAAATTAGCTTAATTAAATTTTCTATTTCGGGAATATTTTGCATTTAAATTATAAAGGCCACTTAAATCCAGGTATTCCAAAATTTCCTGAAGCCTTAGAAATTTCCTCTGCTGTTTTTGATTTAAGTTGTGATTTTGCGTTATTATGAGCAGCAGTAATAAGATCTTCTAATATTACTTTTTCTTCTTTTAAGACATTTTCACTAAGTTTTATTGAAATCATATTGCCCTCTCCATTTAACGTAACCTTTACATCATTGGCTCCCGAGACTCCTTCAACCTCAATCTTTTTAATATTTTCTTGGCTTTCCTTCATTTTGCTTTCAATTTCTTTAGCTTTTTCCATTAATTTTGAAAAATCTGTCATTCTAATCCTCTTTCAAATCAACATTTATTAATTCTGCATCAGGAAATGCTTTGATCACTTTTTTATATGCTTCAGACTTTTTAACATCATCAAATATCTTTTTTTTATCAATTTTATTTTTTTCTTTTTTTGAAATTTGTCCTTGGCTTTTTGATAATGAGATAATCCATCTCTTAGATGTCCATTCGTATAGTTTGTTAGATAGATTTTTAATAAAGTCTTTGTCTAAGTTTTCATTAAAAGATATTTCTATTAAACCCTCAGAGAACGAAACTAAGTTTGTATTAGTTTCAAGCTCATATTTAAGCTTAGCTTCTTTTCTCTCCGTACAGAAATTTATCAAACTTTCAAATGAACCAATTTTAAGTTCATTAATTACTTCATCTTTATTTAAATTCGGTTCAATTTTTTCTTGTTGTGAAACATTTTTGATTTGATCTATTGTTCTACTTGAAATTTTTTTTTCAGGTTCTTTTATTAAAGTATCTGGTTTTTTTCCAGTAAAAGTTTCCTTAATATCCTTTTCCTTAAAACCATTTATTCTCATTAATCTGAAAAGGAACATTTCAACCGATAAATTTGGATTCGAAACAATATTAATTTCCTCAATTGTATCAAGTGTAAATTGCCAAAAAAGGATAATGTCCTTTGAATCTAAATTTTCAGATATTATGGAAAGATTACTAAAATCTTGATCATTTAAAGAAAAATTATTTCCGTCTAGTTTAATAAAATTAATATTTTTTAGGTAATATAAAACCTCAAGAAAATCATTCAAAAAAATTTTGGGATCTACGCCAGAATCATAAATTTTTCTATACAACTCAAATACTTTTTTTTCATCACCACTAAACAGATTTTTAATTAATTCTATCAGAGAACTTTTATCAAAATATCCATAAATACTTTGTGCTTTGTCTAGATTTAATTCCTCATCATTTTGATTAGCTACAAGTCCACGATCTAACAAAGATAATGCATCTCTAACAGATCCTTCTGAAATTTTTACAATTAATTTTAAAGCTTCATCAGAAACTTTACCTCCTTCTTTGTCTTTAATTATTTTTATATAGTTAAAAAGCTCTTCGGATTTCACTCTAGAGAGATCGAAACGTTGACATCTCGATATTACTGTTACAGGTATCTTTTTAATTTCCGTTGTCGCAAAAATAAATTTTAAATATTCTGGTGGTTCTTCGAGAGTTTTTAAAAGTGCATTAAATGCTTGCTTACTTAACATATGTACTTCATCAATTATAAATATTTTATATTTAGCAGTTGTTGGTCCATATCTAGAAAATTCAATAAGCTCCCTCACGTCATCAACACCAGTTTTGCTTGCAGCATCCATCTCTAAAACGTCTATATGATTTGAGTTAACGATTGAATTACAATGTTGACAAAAATTTTTTTTGCAGAGATTTTTGAACCCATTCTCACAATTTAATGCCTTTGCAACTATTCTTGCGAATGTTGTTTTTCCAACACCTCGAATACCAGTAAATAAAAATGCATTAGGTGATTTATTTGTGGTTATCGAATTTTTAATTGTTTCTGCGATAACTTGTTGACCAATTAGATCCTCAAATACCTGAGGTCTATATTTTAAAGCTAGTACTTTCGAATTTTTAGTCATTTCAAAGGAGACCAACCAACCTGGAAAATACTCACTACCCTTGCTATCTTTCGATCCTAGGGGATTTGTGGTAATACCACCTGACTGGCCTCCAACTTTATTATATCAATAAAAATTTCTATTCCACAAGAAAGTTATAAATTTATTTATCTCTAAATTTATCAGATTTATAAACACCTAGGACGTGCATATCCTGACAATGAAGACCTAGTTCCTCGAGTGAGTTTTTGATTTTTGGAGATTCTATGTGCCCATCAATATCGCAGAGGAAAAAATAAGAGGAAAAAGAGTTCTTTTCAGGAAAACTTTGTAATTTGCTCATATTAACACCATTAATTGCAAAGCCTGACAATGCAGAATAAAGAGCTGCGGGTTTGCTTTTCAATTTAAATAATATTGATGTTATATAACTCTCATTATTAAAATCTGGTTGAAAGATATCTTTTCCCAACAATAAAAATCTAGTGACGTTATCTTTGTCATCTTGAACATTCTTTTGTAAAATTTTAAGACCATATATTTCAGCGCTAAGGCTAGAGGCTATTGCAGCCTTTGTTTTGTCTTTGGTTTCAGACACGAATTTTGCTGAACCAGCAGTATCAGCCCTTACATTTTCAACGAATTTTTTTTTCTTTATAAAGCTTGAAGATTGGCTTAGAGCTTGAGCATGAGAATACACATCTTTAATATCATTTAAATTTGATCCTTTTATTCCCAAGAGATTATGATTGATTGGGAAGAAGTGTTCTGCATAAATATTCAATCTGTATTTGAAGATTAAATACTCTACACCAATATTTCCAGTTGTTTTATTTGATTCTGGTATTAAAGATTTAATCGAACTATCTTCACTAGATCTTTCAAAACATTCATCAAAAGTTTTACAAGGCAATGTTTCACACCCTGGATACATTTTTTTGGCACAACTCTCACTATAGCTACCTGCAACACCTTGATAAGCAATTTTCATAATTTAATTTTTATATTCCATTATTTTTTTTAATTCCAGATAATCTTCATATGTATCAACGCCAATCGGTCTTGTTTTTGCTAAACCAACATCTATATTAATTTTATTCTCTATTAATCTTAATTGTTCTAACTTTTGTATTTTTTCATTTTGTGTTTGTCTTAATTGAACAAATTTTTTTAAATATGCTACATTATAAATATAAATCCCAATATGATGATAAATATTTTGTGAAGTTTTAATTTCTTCCCGAGAGAATGAAATTGCAGAAGATAATTTATTTTCTTCAAGTTTCTCATTTGTAGACACCTTTACAATATTTTTTTTTGTTAGTAGCACCTCATTCTCTATTTCACAGGCCAAAGTTGAAACTTTTGATTTTTTTTCTATTGTTTTTATAAGAAGGTTATTGATATCTTGTATATCCAGCAAAGGCTCATCTCCTTGGAGATTTACTACATACTCAATATTATCATTTTCTAATTTTTGAAAAGCCTCAAAAATTCTATCGGTTCCTGTTTCATGATCACTATGGGTTAAAATACACTTTCCACCATTTTTAGTTACTTCTTCAAATATTTCCTTGTCACTAGTAGCAACATAACACTGACCAACCAATGATGATTTTGCAATCTTATAAACATGGTTGATAATTGACATGTTATTTATTTTTAATAATGGTTTGTTCGGAAGCCTTGTTGCAGCTAATCTTGATGGAATTAAAATAACTGTATTGTTCATAAAATTAAGTATTATGCGTCTTTCAGACGCAATAATTAAAATTAAATTTAGTATTTTTTTTGTTTAACATGTTATACGAATTTAATAATTAAAAATCATGGATTCATTTGAAATAAATAAAATTATAGCTGCAGTATTAGTTATTTTTATAGTAATTTTTGGAATTACCAAAATTTCTGATTATATCTATTATGTTGAGAAGCCAACTCAATCGGCTTATAAAGTTGAATTCGCAGAAACTGATTCAAAAAAATCCACATCTAAGCAAGATGTTGATATATCTGCTTTATTAGCAATGGGTAGTGTTGAACATGGCAAAACAGTTTTCAAAAAATGTAGTGCATGTCATTCTATCAAAAAAGGAGGAAGAAATAATATTGGGCCAGCACTCTACAATGTATTAGGTCGTAACATGGGTGCATTAGAGGATTATAAATATTCTAAAGCATTAATAGCATTTGGGAAAGATTGGACTTTTGAAGAGATGAATAGTTTTTTAATAAAACCAGCCTCTTATATTAAAGGAACTAAGATGGCTTTTGCAGGGTTAAAAAAAGAGAAAGATAGGGCGTCAGTTATACTATATATGAATTCAAATGCTGACAGTCCTTTAGTATTACCTTAATTTATCAAAACAATATAATAGGATACTTTTTTGGACATAAACCCTATTGAGAGCTTGCTGCCATACTTTTGACTGCTTACCTAAAAAAACTTTCTCTGTAACCTCAGAACCTCTTGGAAGACAATGTAAAAATATTGCATCTTTCTTTGCAGAGCCCATTGTTTTGGCATCGACTTTAAAATTTTTAAATAATTTAAGTTTCTTTCTCTTGTTTACCTTATCGTTCAAAGAAATAATTTTATCTGTCATAACAACATCACAATTTTTAACTGCTAATTCTTTTTTATTAAAAATTTTAACTTTTCCATTTTTCTTTTTTATCCAGGAAATAAGTTCTTTATTTGGTTGATAGTCTTTAGGACAGGCAATATTTAAAGGTATAGAAAATTTTACACACGCCTCGATAAGACTGTTCATCATATTATTACTACCATCTCCAATCCAGCATATCTTTAATTTAGAAAGACTTTTATTTTTAATTTCCTGTATTGTAAAAATATCAGACAAAACTTGTGTAGGATGTGATGATGGACTTAATCCATTTATAATTGGTATTTTAGAATACTTTTTGAATTCATTTAATTTTTTATCAGAGTCAGTTCTTAACATAAAAGCATTACCATATGTTGATAAGATTTTTGAAGTATCTTCTATACTTTCTCCTCCGATTCCTAGATGCAATTCTTCTGGTCTTAAAGTTAATGATCCTCCTCCAAGTTGTTTTATTGCTAAATAAAAACTTAGTCTTGTTCTTAAACTTGACTTTTCAAACATTTGTAAAAGAATTTTTCCCTTTAAGGGAATATCTCTATCAGGATCTAAAGTATTTAATTTTTTTCTTTTTAATTTTCTTTTTTTTGCATCAGAAATTATTTTTTTTAAATCTTTTAATGGAATATCTTTTATATAAAGAAAATTTTTCATTAGTTTTTATATTCACTACAAACTTTATTTATAATTTCAATAGCCATATCAATTTCTTTTTTTTTTACATTAAGTGGTGGCAAAACTCTAATTACATTTTCTGCAGCTCTAATTGTTAGCAATTTATTTTTCATTAGATTTTCAATAAATTTTGTTTGATCATGATAAAGCTGTATTCCTAAAATAAGACCTTTTCCTCTTATCTCTTTTATAATTTTTGGAAATTTGATTTTAATTTTATTTAATCTTGAAATAAAATATTTTGAATTACTTTTAACTTTTGACAAAAACCCTTTTTTAAAAATTTCGTTCATTACAGCATTACCAACTGACATTGCTAATGGGTTTCCACCAAAAGTAGATCCGTGAGTGCCGGGTACCATAGCTGCTGAAACTTTTTTAGTCATTAAAACTGCACCTATTGGAAAACCTCCACCAATCCCTTTTGCTATTGGCACAATATCAGGTTTTATATTTGCAAATTCATATGAAAAAAATTTTCCAGTTCTTCCAATTCCGCATTGAACTTCATCTAAAATTAAAAGAATTTTATTCTTATCACATATTTTTCTAAGTTCTTTTAAACACCAGTCTGGTATTACTTTAATACCTCCTTCTCCCATTATTGGTTCAATCATTATTGCTGCTGTTTTATGCGATATTTTTTTTTTTAGTTCATTGTGATTTCCAAATCTAAAATGATCAAACCCTCCTACTTTTGGTCCAAAACCTTCAACCATTTTTTTTGATCCACTTGCATTTATTGCGGCAATTGTTCTTCCGTGAAAAGAATTTTTTATACATAATATTCTATTTTTTTTTGGGTTGCCCAATGAATAAAAATATCTCCTAGCAACTTTTATAGCAGCCTCTGTGGCTTCTGCTCCACTATTTTGAAAAATCACCGCATCAGCAAAAGTTTTTTTTGTCAATTTAGTGGCTAATTCCTCTCCTTCGGGAATTTTAAAAGAGTTTGAAACATGCCAAAGTTTTTTTGATTGTTTATGTATTGTTTTTACTAAAATAGGATTAGCATGACCTAATGAATTAACTGCAATTCCTTGAACAAAATCTAAATATTTGTCTCCTCTTTTTGTATATAAAAATGATCCTTTACCTTTGTAGAAAGATAAGTTTCTTCTTTTATAATTTTTAGCTAATGAACTCATTTTAAATTATGATTTAATTTTATAACCTTTGTGTACTAAGATATATGCAAAATATGTAATGATAAAACTTAAAAAAGTTAAAATTGAAGTACCAAAAATTACAGATCCATCTAATTGACCAATAAACGAATATCTAAATCCATCTATCATATGAAAAAAAGGATTATAATTACTTAAAGTTTGTAAAAAAATAGGTAGTCTATCTATGCTATAAAAAGTTCCACTTAAAAAACTCAATGGAACTATTATAAAGTTTGTGACAGTACTCATTTGATCAAATTTATCGGCATATAATCCTACAATTATGCCTAATGATCCCATAAATAATCCACCTAAAAACAAATAAATGAACCATAAAAAAAAATTTTGTATTGATAGATCTATAAAAAAAATAAATATTAAAGTTGATACAGAAGCAATCAATAATCCTCTAGCTGCAGAAGCTAATGTAATTGCAAAAACTATTTCGGATGATGATAAAGGACTGTGAACGATATCAGTAATTGTACCCATCATTTTGCCCATCATTAAAGAAGAGCTTGAATGTGCAAAACTTTGCTGAATAACTTGCATCATAATTAAACCGCTTGCTAAAAATTTTATATATGTGACACCTAATACGTCGGCTCTTTGATCTCCTATTGCTAAAGAAATAACTGTTAAAAATAATATACTAGTTAATATTGGGCCAAACAAAGTTTGGCCTGAAACTGTTAAAAATCTTAAAACTTCTTTTTTGAATAAAGAATATATTCCTACCCAATTAATTAAACCAAATCTTCTCACACCAATTTGATATTTTTTCTGTAATTCAACCATAAGTTTTTATTAATAAACATTTTTTCGGCAAAATGTTAAAAAACAAAAAAAAAAGCTTGTTCTGAATAGATAATTATGATTTCTAGATAGTGTTGTAAATTTATTAAAATGTACCAAATATAGTAATATGAGTTGGACTGAAGAAAAAGTCAATAAATTGAAGGATCTTTGGGGGAAAGGTAAAACTGCTAGTCAAATTGCTGAAATTATTGGCGGTGTAAGTAGAAACGCCGTTATTGGAAAAGCACACAGGTTGAATTTATCCGCAAAAATTAAGACCAGATCAACAATTTCTCAAGGTAATTCTAACACACTAAATTCAAATGGAAATAATTATAAAAAAGGATCTAGAAAACACAGATTTAGATCACTTCTTCTAGATAAAAACTTCGAGTCTGCTAAAAATCTTCAGCTTGAGGAATTAAATGAAAGAACTTGCAAGTACATGGAGGGTCATCCAAATGATAAGGACTCATCTTTTTGTGGTAGAAAAACCATAGAGAAATTTTCTTATTGCCCATTACACCTGATGATTGTTTTCCAACCGAAAGGTAAGAAAGATGATATTGTTGACAAGGATGAAGATGTTCCAAAATTTATTGAGAAAAAAGTAAAAACAGCATAATTCTATTTTAGAATTTTGTCTTTAGCTTTCTTAAATTCTTCGTCATTTATCACTCCGTTTGTATGTAATTCTTTTAATTCTTTAATTTGATTTATGACTTCTAAATTTTGATTTTGGTTTTCATCATTTATAACTATATTCTTTTCTTCTTTTAAAATTTGTTTTGCTTCAACACCTCTCGTAATAGCTTTTACTGCAATAGATAAAACAAATGCTAAAATAACAAATACTACGAAATAAATTAAATTAGTTAACATTAATTTATACTTTCAAATTTTTTTTTTGAAAATTGACCACCCGAAGTCCAATTATAACTATAGCGGTTTATTTCTTCTTCAAATTTTTTATTTGCATGCATTTTAATATCAAAATTTGTTTTATAAAGTTTTGTCGGAATATTATTATATTTTAGCAATCTAAGTTGGTCTAGTGTTAGCAATGGATTTGGCATCAGCTGAAATATTCTAGCATTTAATTTTGCCAAAGATAGTGGTAAAGGAAATAAAAGACTTTTTTTATTTATTGATTTAAGAATTTTTAATAAAATTTGTTTAAAAGTAATAACCTCTGGTCCTATACATTGTATCGTCTCACCTTTAATTTTATTTTTGACTATTTCATAAATTATATTGGTCAAATCGGAAACGTGTATTGGTACAAATTTTGTTTTACCTGAATAGTATAGAGGCATAACTGGTAATATACTTAATAAACTCATAAAATTTGTTGTAAAATTATCGTCTACTGAATAAACAATTGAGGGTTTCAAGATCACAGACTCTGAAAAATTCTGTCTGACTTTCTTCTCGCCCATTAATTTACTTTTTGCATATATACTATCAGTTGCTTCTTCGACTCCAAGAGCAGACAAATGAATAAATTGTGATAAAGATTTTTGATGAGCAATTTTTGAAAACAAGGAAGGTAATTCAGAATGTATAATATTAAATTGATCCTTCTTTTTTTCGAAAAGGATGCCAATTAAATTTATACATATATTTGATTTTTCCATTAATCTTGAAATATTTTCTTTATTAAATTTATCAATTTCCTCTACTTCTAAGTATCCGGGGTTTGATTGTGTTTTAATTTTATATCCTTTTCGATGTATGCTTCTAGTTATTGCTATAACTCTATAGTTATTTTTCGTAAACTTTCTTATTAAAGATTTTCCTATTTGACCAGATGCACCAAATATTAAAATTGAATCCTGATTTTTCATATATATATATCTATAAAATGAATTTAGATATTAAATTACATAAAGGAGATTTACCAGATGAAATCAGCTTCAGTGACAAGATAGCAATAGATTGTGAATTTACAGGTCTTAATATTGAGAGGGATAGATTGTGTTTAATTCAAATATCATCTGGTAAAAATGATGCTCATATTGTGCAGTTAGATAAAGATAATTATCATGCACCAAATTTGAAAAAAATTCTTAATGATGAAAAAATAAATAAATTATTCCATTTTGCAAGGGCTGACCTTTTATTTATTAAGAAATACCTAGAAGTAGACATAAAAAATTTGGATTGTACAAAAATAATGAGTAAAATTGCCAGAAGTTACTCCGATAAACATGGTCTTAAAGACTTAATTAAAGAATTTTTAGGTATAGATATAAGTAAACAACTACAAACTTCAGATTTTGGAGGTGAACTCTCAGAGAAACAATTAAAATATTGTGCACAGGATGTAATTTATTTGCACAAAATTTACGAAGCTTTAAAAAAAATATTAGAAAGGGAAAAAAGATTTGAGTTATATCACAACACAATTAAATTTATAAATACCAGAGTCGAATTAGACTTTGCTTCATTCAAAGATGATATTTGGTCCCACTAAATGAAAAATAAAAATATAATTAACATCGCAAAAGAAGTTATTAGGATAGAGACAGATTCTCTAAAAAAACTCAATTCAACAATTGGTAAATCTTTCGAGCAAATAATTAGAACTATCCTAAATTGTAAAAGTGGAAAAGTAATAATTTCTGGTGTTGGCAAAAGTGGAATAATTGCTAAGAAATGGTCTGCAACTTTGTCCTCTACTGGAACTCCGTCCTTTTTTTTGGATGCCTCAAATGCTAGCCATGGAGATATGGGCCAAATAACATCTAATGACATAGTAATTTTAATAAGTTTGAGTGGACAAAGCGATGAATTAAAAAATATAATTCAATTTGCGTCCAGGAACAAAAATATTAAACTTGTCGGAATAACATCAAAAAAAGACTCACTTTTATATAAAAATGCTGATGTAAAATATTTATTACCTGTTGTAAGAGAAGCTGGGCCAGGTAATTTTATACCAACATCGTCAACAACGGTTCAGATAGCTCTTGGTGATGCTATTGCAATTACATGTATGAGGTATAAGAAATTTGGAAAATTAGATTTTAAAAAATTTCATCCAGGAGGATCTCTATCTATAAAACTTAAAACAGTGGAAGATTTAATGATTACAGGTAGAAAAATACCTTTTGTTAAAGAAAATATTAATATGAAAAATGCATTAAAAAAAATTCAAGAAAAAAAATTCGGTGCATTAATAGTTAGAAATAATTTTAATAAAACAACTGGTATACTCACTGATGGGGACCTAAAAAGACTTTCTAGTATAAAAAATAATTATAAAAATTTACCAATTAAAAACGTTATGAAAAAAAAGCCTGTTAGCGTTGATAAAAATATGCTTGCAGCGCAAGCCCTCTCTATTATGAACGCAAAAAGAATTACTAGTCTTTGTGTCCATCAAAATAACAGAGAGAGCAAAACCGTTGGTTTTATTCATATTCATACTATCTTAAATGCAAATATAACTTAAATGTCGGTTAAAACTTTTATTCAGATTTTAATCATAATTTTGATTTTTTCGATTTTAGGAAGTGTCTACTTTAAATATTTTAATATAAATCAAAGTGTTATTCAAGAAAATGAAAATTTAGAGAACAACAATGAGAAAAGAATAAAAGATTTGGAAAAAAAAATATCAGATTTAGAAATTAAAAATCTAGAACTAAATAAAGAAATAAAAAAAAAAAAAGAAAGCTTTGATAGTTCATCTCTAACATCAAAAAAAGAAGTAAACCAAAAAGAAAAGTCTATTAGTAAAAAAGAAAATATAAAAGAAACTCAAAATGAAATACAAGAGAAAAAAGAAGAGAGAGAAATAGAAAAGGTTAAAACAAAAAATCTTGTTAAAGATGTTGAATATACATCATTAGATCAAAAAGGTAATAGATTTATCTTATTAGCCAGTTCAGGAAAATCAAATGTAAATAATAGTGATATTCTAGATTTAATAAATGTGAGAGGCAAAATTACATCAGATACAAGAGACACAATTTATATAGTTTCAGATTTTGCTCAATATAATTCTATAAATTTAAATTCAAAATTTTATGAAAATGTAATAATAAATTATCAGGATAAAGAAATTACATGTAAAAATTTTGATATTAATATGAATACAAATAAAGCTATAGCTTATAACGATGTTCTGATTGTTGATCCCAAATCAGAGATGAAAGCAGGTATAGTTGAATTTGATTTGAAAACAAAGAATATAGAAATTAAACCCGAAAGTGCTTTAGAAAAAATAGAAATAATTTCAGATTAATAATGGCTTTGATTAAAAAATTTAGAATTAAAAGTTTTAAAGCAAATGAAACTATTTTACATTTGGATAAAATTTCAATGTTTTACAATAAAAGGCAAATTCTTAATAATTTGAATCTAAAAATAAACAAACAGGAAGTTTTAGGAATGTTGGGGCCAAATGGAGTTGGAAAGTCTACAATTTTTCACATAATTACTGGTTTAAAAGATCCTAGTTTTGGAAAAGTTTTAATAAATGGAGAGGACTGTACAAACATTCCAATTTATGAGAGAGCAACTAGATTTAAAATTGGATATGTTCCACAATATGGGGGTTTTATTCAAGATTTAAATTTATTAGAAAACTTAAAATTAGTTGGAGAAATTCATATTAAAGATAAAGATTTAAGAAAAACAAAAATTGAAAAAATAATTTCTCAATTTGAATTTGATGCATTATTAAAAATTAAAGCTAAACACTTATCTGGTGGACAAAAAAAAAAATTAGTTATCTCAATGGCATTAATTAATGATCCAAGAATTCTTCTTTTAGATGAGCCATTTGCGGCACTAGATATTCTGACAATAAAAATGTTGCAGGAAATTATCGTAAATTTGCAATCTCTCGAAAAAATTACAGTAATTGTTTGTGACCATCAAGCAAGAGACTTGTTAAGTTGTGTAGATAGAGCAATAGTTCTTACTAATGGAAAAATTATTGCATCTGGAAGTCCAAATGAAATCATTAAAAATTCAATTGCAAAATCTGCATATTTTGGTGATGAATTTAAAATAAATTAGTTCATTAATGAAAAATCATATTGTTATTAGAAATAAAATAAATAACTTTACTAAAAAAATTAAGGTTAGTTCAGATAAAAGTATTTCAATTAGATGTGTGCTACTTGCCTCACAAGCAGTAGGCATTTCAAAGCTTTCAAATTTATTGGAATCAGAAGATGTCCTTAATACTTTAAAGACGATAAAAAAACTTGGAATCAGCTATAAAAAAAAAGGAAATGTTTATTATATCTATGGCTTTGGTTTAAACGGTTTTAATACAGAAAAAAAAGTTATAATAGATGCAGGGAATTCAGGTACGCTAGCGAGATTAATTCTTGGACTTTTAGTTAAGTCAAGGAATAAAGTAAAATTGATTGGAGATAAAAGTCTATCAAAAAGAGACTTTTCAAGAGTAATTAAACCTTTAAAATTATTTGGAGCTAATATTAAAAGCAGAAAAAATTTATTACCAATTGAAATTTTAGGTACAGAATATTTAAGACCAATTTTCTACAAAGAAAGTATTGGAAGTGCTCAAGTTAAATCAAGCTTGATTTTTGCAGCATTAAACACTCCAGGTATCTCAATCATAAACTCAAAAAAATCACGAAATCATACTGAGTTAATGTTAAAATTTTTAAAATACCCTATTAATGTTGTTAAAAAGAAAGAATATGATTTAATTTCAGTTAAAGGTCTTAATCAAATCAATAATTTTGAATACAATATTCCCGGAGATATAAGTTCAGCATCTTTTTTTATTGTTTTAACTCTTTTATCAAAAAAATCAAATATTGTAATTGAAAATGTAAATATAAATCAAAGCAGAGCTGGAATAATTTTTATTTTAAATAAAATGGGTGCAGATATTAAGATTAAAAATAAAAGGATGTACAAAGGAGAGAAAATTGCAAATATTCATGTTAAGAGTAAGAAGGATCTCAAAGGTATAAATTGTCCTGCAAATTTAAATAGTTCAGCAATTGACGAATTTTTAATTATTTTTTTAGTTGCCGCAAGAGCTAAAGGAATATCAAAATTTAACGATTTGGGTGAAATGAATAAAAAAGAATCTCAAAGATTAGATCTGGCAATAAAATTTTTAAGATCAATCAATGTTAAAGTAAATAGATTTAAAAATAATATATCTATACACGGAAATCCAAACTTAAATTTAAAGGGGAAATTTGAGATGAAAAATTTTTTAAAAGACCATAGAATTTTTTTCTTATCTTGTATAACAGCGCTAACACTTGGAGGTAGATGGAAAATATTTGATAAAGATTCTATCAATACTTCATTTCCTGATTTTTTAAAAATTTTAAAAAAAGTAGGAGCAAAAATTAATTGAAAAAAAGGAAAAACATAATAAAAGTAAAAAAAAATTCACATATAAATTGGTTAAATATAAAATAAAAAACTTAAGACTTAAGTATTTAACAAGTAAAGATTTACTAACTATTGAAACTGCAAAATCGGCCTCAGAAATAGCAAAGGACAAAAAAATTAGAAAAATAGTCCATAATTTTCAACAAAATTTTGCGTATAATCCTCCTAAAAAATATAAAGGCTCTATTCTTGATGGAAGGGATATAATAACCGTGCAATTGAAGGATGCCATGTTCAAATTTTTCATAACCGCAAGCCTAAAAGTTAGAGCAAAAAGAAGATTTGAAGAATATAAAAAACTTAATATGAAAATTAGTTATAAAGAAGTGCTTAAAAGCCTTAAAATAAGGGATAAATTAGACAAAAAAAGAAAATTTGGACCTCTCAAAAAAACAAAAGATTCTATCTTGATTAATACTACTAAATTAAGTAAGAAAGCGAGTTTTCAAAAGATAAAATTGATAATGGATAAAAAATTAAATATTAATGGAAATTTATAAAGATTTATCATCACCAGCAAGCCAACAGTTTGAAAAATTACTAAATAGCCAGCTTTCAAAAAATAAAATTGAAGAAGGCAAGATTATCGAAGGTAAAATTACAAAAATAACTAATAAATATATTTTTTTATTCATTCCTGGATTAAAAAGTGAGCCAGTCATTGATGTAAATGAAATGAAAATCATGGGTTTATCAGATAAAATTGAAGAAGGAATAACTATTCCAGTTTTACTTGAGAAGATTGAAGACAAAAACGGAGACGTTATTGTCTCAGCCCAAAAAGCTCAAAAAATTAAAGGCTGGAATGAACTCGTTAAATGTTATGAAAATAATGAATTAATTAACGGTAAAATTATTCAAAAAACTAAAGGGGGAGTCATAGTTGAACATGTTGAAACTAAGTCACTTATGTTTTGTCCTGGCTCACAAATTTCAGATAAGCCTATGAAAAATATTGACCACCTCATTGGTGTCGAACAAAAATTTGCTCTTATCAAAATTGATACCATAAGAGGAAACAGTGTTGTTTCAAGACGACAAGTAGTTTCATCAAACAAAAAAGAGGACAAGGCTAAAATTATAGAGAAATTTAAAGTCGGGGATATAATAAAAGATGCTATAGTCAAAGGGTATTCGTCGTTCGGATGTTTTTTTGAAGTTACGACTCCAGAAGGAACAATAGATACACTTTGCCATCTCCAAGAAATTAGTTACAGTAGAGTAAATCATCCAGATGAAATTTTTAATATTGGAGAAAAACATGATCTTAAAATAATATCGATTGACTATGAGAAATTGCAAGTTGGCTGTTCTATAAAACAACTTTCACCAGATCCATTTGAGCATATATCTAACTATGAAATAGGAAATAAATATAAAGTAAAAGTAGTAAAAATTACCGACTACGGGTGCTTCTGTGAGTTAGAACCTGGTTTAAGCACTTTATTACATAGTAGTGAAATTAGCTGGACAAAGAAAAATATTTCACCTAAAAAAATTTTCAATGTTGGAGATCAAATTGATTGTGTAATTACTGAAATAGATAAAGATAAAAGAAGAGTAGCTATCTCTCATCGATTAACTCAAGAAAATCCATACTCAACTTTAGAAAAAAATTACCCAGTAGGATCTGAAATCGAAGGCACTGTCACTAACTTTAATGAGTATGCTATATATTTGAAATTAGCAGATTATGAAATTGATGGATTTCTGCACTCAAATGACCTTTCATATACTGGTCAAGCAGAAGATGAACTAAAAAAATATAAAAAGGGCGATAAGTTATCAGTAAAAGTTCTTGAAATTAAAAAGAATGATCAAAAAGTTAGAGTTGGTCTTAAGCAAATGCAAACAGATCCATTTGATTGGTTTAAGGACAAAAAAATCAATGATGCTATAACTGTAAAAGTAATTTCTTCTGATAATAAGGGACTATTTGTTAAACCAGAGGGATGTGACGTTGAAATTTTAATAAAAAAATCTCAAATTGCGATGAGTGCTTCTGATGCAAGACCATCTCGTTTTGTCGGAGGGGAAAGAATTGATGCTGCAATTGCTGAGCTAAATTTTGAAAAAAGAAAAGTTTCTTTGAGTATAAAATTACTAGAAGAAATTATGAATGCCAAAGCAATTAAAGAGCACTCAAGTCCACTGAGTGGAAAAAATCTTCCATTTTCTTCTCTTTCTGAACAATTAGACGACAAAAAGAATAAAAAGGATACTGAATAAAAATTGTCAATTGTAAAATCAGATCTCATTAAAGAATTAGCAAATAATTATCCTAATTTTTTAAAAAAAGACCTTATAAAATTATTTGAAATAATAATTTACGAAATGCAAGATTCACTTAAAAGAGGTGAAAGAGTAGAATTAAGAGATGTATTTTCACTTGAACCAAGAATACAGAAATCGAGAATTTCAAGAAACCCCAAAACAAATGAGAAAGTTAACACTCCAGAAAAAAAAACTATATTATTTAAAATGTCTAAAAAATGGACAGTCAGAATAAATGAAAAAAAATAAAGTATTTATAGCGTGTGACAGTAAAAATATCTTAAAAGTAAAAGAAATAATTAAAAAAACACAAAATACAAAAATTAAGATCGGATATAAATTTGGATTGGAATTCTTGAATTCTAAAAAAGGGAGAAATTTTATATCAAAATTAAAAAATAAAATTACATTTGGAGATTATAAATTCTCAGATATTCCAAATACATGTGCATCGGCAATAAAAGCCGTAAGAGATTTAAATTTTAATTATTTAACAATACACATAAATTCCGGCCTAGAAGCATTAAAGGCTGCTAAAAAAGTATCAGGAAAAACAAAACTAATTGGAGTAACGGTTCTAACTTCTTTAGACAATAAATCGCTGAGGGAAATTGGATTTAACAACAAGATAGAAAAAATAGTAGTTGATCAAGCTAAATTAGCAAATAGGGCAAACTTAGATGCAATAGTATGTAGTGCTCATGAAGTAAATATCGTAAAAAAAGTGTTTAAGAAAGAGATAATTACACCGGGTATACGATTTAATTCTGAAAAGAATGATCAAAAAAGAGTTCTTACTCCAAAACAGGCATATGAAAATGGCAGTGATTGGCTAGTGATTGGAAGACCAATTACAAAAGGGAATATAAATAATAATCTTAAAAAATTAATTAATCATTTAAAATAATGGTAAAAGGTTTAAAAATTTGTGGGGTCTCTGATCTTGAGACTTTAAACTATATTGTAAATCATCAATTTCCACCAAAGTTTGTAGGCTTCATTAGTAATTACAAAAAAAGTAAAAGATATGTCGAATATGAGAAATTAAAAAAGTTGGTTAATATAAAAAAAAAAGAGACTAGTTTTGTAGCTGTTCTTGTTGATCCAGATAATAAAATGTTAGAGCAAATTAAAGAGCTTAGTTTTGATTATTTTCAATTGTATGATGTCAGCCCTGAAAAGACTAAAATAATAAAGGAAAAATACAACATTAAAGTAATTACTGCTTTGACAATAAGTAGTCAAAAAGACGTCGATATATATAAAAATTATGATGAAGTTTCAGATTTAATTCTTTTTGATGGTAAAGGCTACGAGAAATCAATTGGATTTAATCATGAATTATTAAATTCTATACCTAATTCAATAAATAAAATGATTGCTGGAAATATAAAAATAGAAGATATTCCTAAATTTAAAAATAAAGATTACTATATTGATCTAAGTGGTTCTTTAGAAAATGAGAAAGGTAAAAAAGATTTAAAAAAAATTAATAAACTATTAAATCTTGCAACTAAAAATGAGACTTAAAAAAGGAATTCCAGTTATAGATCAAGGAGATAGGCTTGGCTTTTGGGGTGGAAAATTTGGTGGAAATTTTGTACCTGAAACACTAAAAAAACCTATAGAAGATCTAGAAATACAATTTAATAAATTAAAAAATGACAAAAACTTTATAAAAGAAAGAGATAAATATTTCAAAAATTGGATTGGAACACCGACAAGATTTATTAAGTTAAATAATTTAACAAAACACGTTGGTGGAGCACAGATTTGGTCAAAGGTTGTTTCTGATGCTAACGGTGGAGCACACAAAATATATAATGCAACTGTACATTGTTTACTGGCAAAAAGGTCTGGAAAGAAAGTAATAATTGGAGACACCGGCGCCGGGTACGCTGGTAAGATGTTAAGCATGGCTGCGAGGAAATTTGGTCTAAAATGTAAAATTTTTATGGGTGCAAAAGACATAAAAAGACAACGACCAAATGTTAAAGCAATGAAGAAAAATGGTGCTGATGTAATTCCTGTATATTCAGGAAGTCAAACACTTGTGGATGCTGTTTCTGAATGTATGAGATTTTGGGTTGCAAATTGTGATACAACGGCAATGTGTGTAGGAAGTACTGTAGGACCCGCAATTTTTGTTCGAATTTGTGGTTGGAGTACTAGTCAAATATCTAGAGAGCTTAAGGTTCAATTAATAAATGAATTTGGTGAAGTCCCTAAAAAACTTAAGTTATATAATTGTGTGGGAGGAGGTTCCTCAAGTTTTGGGTTTTGGAATGAATTTATGGATTATGATAAAAAACAAGTTGAGTTTATAGGGGTTGAGGCTGGAGGACCAAGTAACAGCAAAAGGCATGCAGCTCCTTTAACTTATGGTTCAAAAATTGGCATACTTCATGGTGCTGCGCAATATGTAAATCAAAATAGCGATGGTCAGATTGAGGAAACTGAGTCAATATCTGCAGGTCTTGATTATCCTGGAATTTCTCCACTCCATTGCTTTTTAAAAGATGTGAAGCGTGCAAGATATACGGCAGCTAGTGATGAAGAGGCTTTAAAAGCATACCAAATAGTTACAAAATATGAAAATTTAAGACCCTCTCTTGAACCAAGTCATGCATTTTCGATTGCAATTAAGGAAGCAAAAAAATTGAGCAAGGATACAGTTGTAATTATTAATAGTTGCGGAGATGCATACAAAGACCGTGGAATTTTAGAAAAAAAGTTGGGAAAGAAGTATGTTAAATCCAATTAGCCTTGCATTTAAAAAAGCGAAAGAAGAGAAAAGACCAGCGTTACTTACTTATACTGTGGCTGGTGATAGCTCAAAGAAGCAATCTTTAGAGATCTTAAAAGCGATTTCAAATTATGCTGATATTTTAGAAGTTGGTGTACCTCATAATACTCCAGTAGCAGATGGAGGCCAAATACAAACTAGTGCTTATAGAGCGATTAAAAATGGTATTAAGATGAATGATATTTTTAAAATTGTAAGAGATTTTAAAAAAAGTAAAAATTCAAAACCAGTAATATTTATGGGTTACTACAATATGATTTTCCAATATGGTGAAAATAATTTTTTAAAAAAATGTAAAAAATCAGGTGTTAATGGTTTAATAGTAGTTGATTTACCATGGCCAGAAAACAAAATTTTTTCAAAGAAATGTAAAAAAAATTCAATTAATTTTATCCAATTATTATCTCCTACAACATCGAATAAAAGACTAAAAAGTATTACAAAAGATTCTCATGATATGATTTACTATATAAGCATGCTGTCTACTACAGGAGGAAAGCTAAAAGTTTCTCCAAAAAAAATATTAGCTAATTATAATAAAATTAAAAAAATAAGTCCTAAAAAAAATTGTGTTATTGGTTTTGGGATAACTGAAAAAACTATATCAAATTTTAAAAATACAGATGGACTAGTTGTTGGAAGTCAAATTTGTAAAGAAATTACTAGAAGTTTAAACAATAGACAAAATCCTGTCATAAATGTAAGTAAGATGGTTGGTAAATTAAGAAAAAAAATATCATGAATTGGTTAACAAAAGCTATAAATTTTGGAGAAAAAATAAAGAAGGTACTAAGAAAAAGACCTTCAAAAGAAGATATAGCAAATTCAGATTGGACCAGTTGTTGTAAAGGTCCAATATTGAAGAAAGATTTAGAGAATAATTTATGGGTCTGTAATCTTTGTGGAAAGCATCATAGAATCAGTTGTAGACAAAGGTTTGATATAATATTCGGTAAAAACGCTTATCAAATCTTAGAGTCACCTATACCTACAGAGGATCCATTAAATTGGGTAGATACAAAATCTTATAAAGACAGACTTAAAATTGCGAGGAAGAAGACAAACCAAAATTGTGCAGTGATGATTGCAAAAGGAAAAATAAATGGAATAGAAGTAACAGCAGGTGCAATAAACTTTGATTTTATTGGAGGTTCGGTTGGCGCTGCTGAGGGAGAAGCAATAATTTATGGAGTACAACATGCAATAGATAATCAAACGCCTTACTTATTTTTTCCTTGTGGAGGTGGACAAAGAATGTTCGAGTCTACAATTGCTTTAGCAAATATGACTAGAACAACGCTTGCAATTAACGAACTTAAAAATAATAATTTACCTTACATTGTGTGTTTTACAGATCCTACCGCTGGTGGAATAACTGCCTCTTTTGCAATGTTAGGGGATATTCATTTGGCAGAACCTGGCTGTCTAATCGCCTTTGCAGGAAAAAGGGTAATTCAAGCGACTGTTAAAGAAGAATTAAGTTCTGATTTTCAAACAGCTGAATTTGTTGAGAAACATGGCTTTGTCGACAGAGTAGTGCATAGAAAAGATATACAAAAAGAAGTTGGCAACCTTCTATCGATATTACTTAGAAAAAATTCTGATATACATTTAGAAAATTCAAATGAAAATTCAGAAACTAATATCCAAACTAGAGAAGCATCATAAAAAAAAACTAGACTTATCTCTGGGAAGAACTTTTAAGCTCTTAAAAAAACTTGGAAAACCTCAAGATAAATTAAAAAATGTAGTTACAGTTGTTGGAACTAATGCTAAAGCAAGCATGTGCTATAGTCTAAAGTCAATACTTAACCAAGCTGGGCTTAAAACTAATCTTTATACTTCTCCCCACCTTCTCTCCTATACAGAAAGATACATTTTTGAAGATAAGGAAATCAGTGAAGATGATTTAATAGAATTACTGACTGATGTTGAAAAAACTTTAGCAGATGACAATGCAACGTTATTTGAAATTTTAACATGTGCATTTTTAAAATATGCTGAAAATTTTAAAGATAATATTAATATTATAGAAGCAGGATTATTTCATCAATTTGATAGTACAAATGTATTTAAAGAAAATTTAATGACACTCATTGGTGTCATTCATAATGATCACTTTCAATGGCTTGAAAATAAATCAATTGAAGGCGTAATATATGAAAAAACAGCTAAGCTTTTAAATTCAAATATATTTATTAATAAACAAGTAAATAGTGAAATAAGAGATAAAATAGATAAATCTTTGGAAAAAAATACTTCTAATAAATATTTTTTTGGTAAAGATTTTAATATTGCAAAGTCTGAAAATGGATTTATTCAATATCAAGATGGATTGGGAGAATTGGTATTACCTGAACCAAGTATTCTTGGTGATCATCAGCTTTATAATATTAGTACCTCAATTGCTGCATCAAGAAAAATTTTTAATATTAAGGATGAAAATATTTCAAATGGTATCAAAAATATTTCATTAAGAGCAAGACTTGAGGAAATCAAATCTGGTAAATTAAAAGCTATTGCTGGTAATAACAGACTTTTTGTTGATGGTGGTCATAACATCAGCGCAAGTCTCTCAATCGCAAATTGGGTTAAAAATCAAAATGAAGAAGTGAATCTTATTGTAGGCATGATGAAAGATAAAGAGCACGTTGAATTTATAAAAGCATTTAGAAATAACGTAAATTCTATTACTTTAATTGATATTCCTTATCAGGAGGGTTCGATATCAAAAGAAGATTTTAAGAAAAAATTAGATAATTTAAAATTAAATTTAAAACTTTCTAATGGTATTAAAGAAAGTATAAAATCATTATCTATAAATCAAAATACCATTATACTTTGTGTTGGATCACTTTATCTAGCTGGGGAAATTTTAAGCTTAAATTAAATATTTTCTTTTATCCAAGAAATAATTTCACTCTTAGGAACTGCTCCAACTTTTGTAGAAACGTGATTTCCATCTTTCATCAAAATCATAGTTGGAATACCACGGACACCATATTTTGTTGGAGTATTTGGTTCTTCATCTATGTTATGTTTTGCTATAGATAGTTGATCAGACATTTCATTTGAAATTTCTTCTAAACTGGGAGCTACCATATGACAAGGTTTACACCAATCTGCCCAGAAATCACAAACTAGTATTTTATTATCCTTTACTAATTGATCAAAACTTTCGTCAGTAGATTTAACTGTTGCCATGAATGTTTTATATAAATAAATTTTAATTATTCAATAGATAAAAATATATAAATTTAATTTTATACATTAAACTATTTCGTACTTTTTTTGAATAGCCATAGCATAAGCATTGAACTCATCTAGAAGAGCTAATTTTTCATTGTCATTTTCATTAGTATATTTTTCTCTTAAAGTATCAATTTCATTATATAAAGTTGGAATAGTCCACCATTTTTCTTTTTTTTCACTCAGTATTCTTTTTGCT
>LULK01000113.1_pt1 | contig 26762 bp, 29 predicted proteins | sample 728181 | NCBI WGS metagenome assembly LULK01 (sample SAMN03860291, study PRJNA289734) | marine metagenome | biome: seawater column; feature: ocean; material: water; isolation source: Red Sea water column Station 169 - depth 10m | place: Saudi Arabia: Red Sea | collected 2011-10-15 | depth 10 m | reverse complement strand
ATCCATTTTTAATTGTTTTATCCTCTCTAATCCTTGAAATAAAAGTCTCATCTTTTCCTTCTGCTTCAAGCGGTGTTGAATAACCACCATCTGATCTCTCATCAATTACTTTACAACCATCAAAACTACTCAATGCTTCCTTTATTTGTTCTAAAGAAAAAGTTTTTTCAAATTGGATATTTACTGACTCTGAATGTGAAACAGATATTGGTAATCTTACACATGTTGCTGTTAGGTCAATTTTGTCATCTAAAATTTTTTTAGTCTCATTGCACATTTTCAATTCTTCTTTTGTGTAGCCATCATCTGAAAAAACATCGATATGAGGAATAGCATTAAAAGCAATTTGTTTTGTGAAATTTTCAGATTTAATATCCTTACCATCTAAGGCTAATTTAGTTTGTTTAATCAATTCATCCATGGAAGCTTTGCCAGCACCAGAAACAGATTGATATGTAGAAACAACTATTCTTTTAATTGTAAACAAGTCATGCAATGGTTTTAATGCGATAACTAATTGTGCTGTTGAACAATTAGGGTTTGCAATAATATTTTTTTTTATATTATTCAAATCATCAGAGTTTACCTGTGGGACTATTAAGGGAACATCGGGGTCCATTCTAAAATAGCTTGAATTATCAATTACAAAACAATGCTTAGCTGCTTTTTCTGCAAATTTTTCAGAAATTTTTCCTCCTGCTGCAAAAAAGGCAATTTTTACTTTTGAAAAATCAAAGTCTTCTAACTCGCTAACTAAAATATCTTTACCCTGAAAATGAATTTTTTTTCCAGCACTTTTCGATGAAGCAACTAAATAAAGATTATCTATAAAAACTCCTTTTTTTTTAAGAACTTCTAGAGTTTTTATTCCAACATTTCCTGTTGCTCCTACAATTGCAATATTCATGATGTAGGTTTTATACTAGATGAAAGGTAAATCGCAAACTTTTACAGCTATTGAATTTCCATCAATTTCCAGTAATCCTGTGGCAGATGCTTTACAATATGGCTCGTTTATCATTGCAATACCTATGGACTTTTTAAAATGAGGTGAATAGCAGGCAGATCTTAAATCTCCAATTAAATTTCCCTTTTCATCTTTAATGTTGAGAGATTTAGTTAGGTTAATTTTATTAATATCTATCTGAACACCCATTAATTTTCGCTTGATTCCATCTTTTTGAATCTTTTTCAATTTATTTTTACCTAAGAAATTTATATCTGCCTCTAGATTTACATACTTTTCAAAACCACATTCAAATGGATTATCATTATTGTCAAAATCATTTCCATAAGAAAGTAAACCGCTTTCTATTCTTTCAATTAAATTCGGACATCCAGCTTTTACATTAAATTCTTTTCCTGATACAAAAAGTTGATCATACAACTCTAAACCAGACTCGGTATTTTCCACATAGATCTCAAAACCTCCTTGTTTTGACCAACCAGATCTAGCAATTAAATGTTTTACACCTTTAAAATCATAATAATTAAAACCAAAAAATTTTAACTCTTTTATCTCTTTACCAAAAATTTTTTCCATCAAATCAAAAGATTTTGGTCCTTGAATAGCTAGGATATTAACATTAGGTTCAAAAATTTTTACATTAAAATTATTCCCCGATGCTAAACCTTTTGCAAAAAAAATTACATCGGAGTCAGCAATAGACACCCACCATCTATCTTCAGCTAATTTTAAAATAACTGGATCATTTACTAAATTTCCACTTTCATCAATTATTGGGCAATAATAACATCTGCCAATTTTGGATTTAGATAAATCTCTACAGGTCATAAGTTGAATAAGTTTAGCGGAATCATGACCTGAAATTTCAACCTGTCTTTCTGCTGACACATCCCACACTTGAACATTTTTTTTTAAATGATCACAGGATTCTTCTAAAGATCCAAATGCTGCGGGTAACAGCATATGATTATAAACAGTGTAAGCAGTTACTCCTTGTTTTTCAATTCTTGAAGTATAAGGAGTACTTCTAATTCTTCTTGATTTAGCTATTGGATAACTTTTCATGTGTTTAAAAATTCCAAAATCTTTTCTCTCATTTCGAATGCTTTTTCAATCATTATCATATGGCCACATCCTTTAATTACATGAGTAGTTGAATTTTGAATCAAATTAGCAAATTTTTTTCCATTTTCTAAGCTAACCATTTTATCTAATTCTCCAAATATTAATATCGAAGGAAAATTAATTTTTTTAGCAGCTTCAGCACCATTCAAGTAGTTATTACAAGCTTTTAAATCAACAGCCAAAATTTCACTTATATCTCTTGGGGATTGAATTATTTTCTCTACTGGATTTCCACCTATAAACTTCTTTGAACCCTCATAACCCCATTTCATCATCAATTTAACTGCATCTGAGTCACCATTTTGTGCGAGTTCCAACAAATCGGCATGCACAGGCATTTTATTTGATCCACCAATAAATACTAATTTTTTAAGTCTATCTTTATATTTATACACGTACTCAAGTATTTCTAAACAACCTTGAGAGTGACCAACTAAGATTAAATCATTTAAATTTAATCTATCGAATACTCTCTCTAACCAGTCTGCAATTTGCTCTATACTTTTTAAACAAGGCCCATCGGAATTTCCATGACCAGGTAAATCAAGTGATAATACATTAAATTTTTTATTTGCAAAAAATTGTTCGGTAAGCGACCAGACGATATGTGATAGACCGCTTCCGTGTAAAAATACTATTGTTTCTTTAGAATTATCTATACCTTGACCTGCGTCTGAAACATAAATATTTTTATTTTGTAAAGTTATAATCAACTAATTACCTCTAATCTCGTTGTTTAATTACACCAACCGTCTTTTGCAATAGTTTTATTAATATAATCCTTATGAGTTTTAACCCACAATGAAATTTGTTTTTTTGATGAGCCACTTGAACATTCAGTTTCATCAAATCTCATTCTTCCATCAAAATCTTGAGAACTGTTCCTTCCAATATAAACGACTGGATCTGTGCCACCATAAGGATTTTTATAGCCTTGATCTAAAAGGTACCCTATAAAAACTGTGTTAAGGGAATTAATCCCTCCTGCATTATTTGTAATGTTGCAATTTATTGTTCTAGTACTGCTAATATCAATTGATGCTGTCCCCTGAACATCACATAACTTAAGGGTATTATTTATAAACTTTACAATTTGCGAATGCTGTTGTAAAGCAGCGTTTCTCTTTGCACTAGCTGTGTACCCATTGTAAGCAACCACCCCTACTGCAGCGAGGATACCGATGATCGCTACAACGACTAAAAGTTCTATTAGGGTGAAGGCTTTTTTATTCATAAGATACTATAGTCTCCATGTATTTTGTTGATCCTGAATTATTTCCTAGATTTGAACAAATCTTAATTCTGTATGCATCTAATTTAAATACTGACAAGTATCCTCCTTGTTGAGAGTGAGAAGGACAAGCTGTCATAAAACCAGGTGGTGAACAATTTGTAACATTTAGTTTACACCACGAACCATAGGGTGGGCTTGATCCATAAAACGGACTTTCCCAATTCATTCCATAGATATTTTGATTCATATAATTTATAAAATTATCTATAGTTACTGGACAACTAATATTTTTTTTTGTCCCATTGATATCTAAGTATTCTACGGTTTCACCCATATTACATTGCATCGCTTTTGCACCAATCATTTTTGTAATAGAGGCATGATTAGCTTTGGTAGCAGCAACCTTAGCACTATTAGTATATCCATTATAAGCAACCACTCCTACAGCAGCTAGAATACCGATGATGGCTACCACGACTAGGAGTTCTATTAGAGTGAAACCGTTTCTTTTAATAAATCTTTTCAATTTATACTAAATAAGATTTCAATTAGTCAATAAAACCGTTATCCCTTAGAATTTTTTCTATCTCATTTGAAGTTGCTTTATTAGGAATACGAATTTTTTGTCCTCCCCATTTAATAGTTCTTTGCTGGGCAAACAAATAACATTTTTCAGTTCTTTTGAGATATTTTTTAACATTTTTTTTACAAAAATTTCTAGCAGGAACCGGATCCATCACACATTGTTTACCTTGTTGACAATATGTGTAACCAAACTCTTCTCCCGACTCTGCAACAAAAAAGAACCATCCTCTTCCATGTCTTGCTGCTCCCTCGCTTTTGTTGTGATCTTTTGTATCTAAATATTCTTTAAAATATTTTAAAACTGTTTCATTAAGAGTGATTTTTCCTGAACCCTCAAAACCTGCATAGGCAAGATTTACATAAAAAAAACTTAAAATTATTAAAGTTAAACATTTTTTCATTAAACAATTATACTATTTTATTTATTAAAAACTATATAATTTAATTTATAATCCATTCCTCATACAATCTTGTAGTTTCACCATAGCAAGTGGATACACGTACTAAAGTACCACCTCCACTTGCGTTTATGTTACTTACTAAGATGCCTCCACTATTGTATTGAATAATGCACTTACCATTTTGATGTGGAGCTTGTCCCGCAACAACATTTTCTTTATAAGAAACAAATGGGTTAAGAAATTTTCCTTCAAACTAAGCTTGTGTTGCAGCTCCTATTTTATTAGCTACAAGACGCTCAGAACAATTAAGATTTCCATTCATAACTTTAGTCTCTCCCATATCGCATTTTATAATTTCTGATTTTATAAATTTTATTGTTTGACTATGCATTGTTTTTACAACATTTTTTTTTGCACTATTCGTATACCCATTATAAGCAACCACTCCTACTGCAGCTAATATTCCAATGATTGCTACAACGACTAAAAGTTCTATTAGGGTGAAGGCTCTATAATTTTTATTCCCACTGGGTCTCATATTTTTCTATGTTTGAATTATTACTGCAAGGAGTGTCGATACAAGTGCAAATTTCGATAGTCTTAGATGATGTTTTATAATCCATATTTACATATCCAATATATTTTTCCTGAGTACATGCCCAACTATTTCCTTCCATTGCAACATAATTTCTACCCCAAGGTTCTTTTGTATGGTTATTTTTCCATTCAATTGAATTATTTAAATCATTTGTAAAATACTGTCTAAAAAACAAATATGTGTTTACATCATACCAACAACCCTTTTCATATTCTGTTTTATCGTTGGCTTTCATCATTAATTTTACTTTACCATTTGGGCTAATATTGCATTCCTGTATCAATAAATTTAGTTTTTTAACTGCAGTGTTATGATTAGATTTAGATACTGAGACTTTAGCACTATTAGTATACCCATTATAAGCAACAACCCCTACTGCAGCAAGAATGCCGATGATAGCTACAACGACAAGAAGTTCTATTAAGGTGAAACCTTTTTTATTGGGTAACATCAATTATTATTTCTTCTCTATTATCAGAAGAATTGCATGGTGTTTTCCAACAACCACTTAATCTAATTTCACTAGCACTTTTAGTACTCCAGTTTACATAACCTACATCATTATCATTTGTGTAACTTATACTTAATCTACACATTCTCTCACTAGAGTTATAAGGATTTTTCATATCTGCAAACACACCATTCTGCCCCCTACAAGCATTATTCATACCATTGGCAAAGTCATTAGCATGTGTGATTGGGCATGATTGTGGATTAGAAGTAAACATTTTGTCAGCTAACCCGGCATTACATTTTACCAATTCTGTTTGTATCCATTTAGTTACATTTTTATAATTTGTTTTAGATGCATTAGCTTTAGCGCTGGCTGTATATCCGTTGTATGCCACTACTCCTACAGCTGCCAAAATTCCTATAATTGCAACAACAACTAATAGCTCGATCAATGTAAAACCATTTTTTTTCATAAAAACATCTTATCAAATTATGTTATAGGTTGCTATAAGTTGTATTAGAGTAAACTCAGATATCTTAATCAATTTACATCTATGTAATTACTTATACGATTATTAGGGTCGGAACATGGTTTATCAAAACATAAAGAACAAAATATTTGAGTATCACTATTTTCTGAATTTATTAAAACTCTTCCTAATGCGTCATCACTATTATCTTTTCCACTTCTTACTGCTTGTTTTCCTGTGTATGGATTTAAATCTGTTGAAGTTTGTTCCATACATATAATTAGTTTTACTGCCCCACCTGAGACAATATCACTACATGGTAAACATCCTGAAATTATATTTGAGGTATTTCCTAAAGAACACATTGTTACTTCTGCTGGGATATATTTCTTACACACTGATGAATAAATACTTTTTGCTGAATTTTTTTTTGCACTTTCAGTATAGCCATTATAAGCAACTACCCCTACAGCAGCAAGAATACCGATGATAGCCACTACAACTAAAAGCTCTATAAGAGTGAAAGCTTTGTTTCTTTTGATATCAAACATTTTAACAAGAACTAGTTGAAGTTGGTTTTTTATTGTTCTGAGTTATTGTAATTTTACAACTTGTATCGGATTTCTTAGTTGCAATTATAGTTAATGTATTGGAGTTCGTAGTACTAAAAAGGTAAGCTTGCTCTGATAAGTCATCAACGCCATCAAATAAATTACTAACTAAATTAGATGTTGATGAATTAAAATAATATTCACCATTATTAGATTTATATTCTTGTTCAGCTAAATAAATTGAATTTAATGTTATCTCAGCTTGTTTTTTTTCTGCTGATGATTTGTAGCCACTATAAGAAACTACACCCACAGCTGATAAAATTCCTATGATGGCTACTACAACCAAAAGTTCAATTAAAGTAAACCCTTGGCTGTAGCGCCTCATTAAATTTAATCTACGTTAACAGTCGCAGTTAATTGGTCTGCTGATGCACAACCTGATTTTGTACAAGTTTTTATTGTAACTGTAGAGCCTGAAGAACTAACACTTACTTGACCTGCCACAAAGCTACCACTTGAAGCAACAGCGTTGGATGACGTATTATATGGATTTTTATCAGTCATTGTCGCCACAGCACCGCTTACAGCTTTTGCGGCTGTTGCAGGACAATCTTGATTTGTGCCCATAAACTTACTTTCACCAAGTGAACATTTTTGAATTTCTGCAGAAATATATTTAACTGCCTGTGAATGCATTGTTTTTGCTGCATTTGCTTTTGCTGAAGCTGTATATCCATTATAAGCAACTACTCCTACTGCAGCTAAAATACCAATAATCGCTACAACAACTAGCAATTCAATTAGTGTAAAACCTCTGTTTTTTTTCATAAAGAACCCTCTTTGCCTAATTAAAGTTAAAAACTGATCTAAGATTATAGTAATTCTAAAATAATTAAAAGCCCTAAAAAAGTAGCTTTTAGTTAATTATTGCGCCAACATTGAAAATAGGTGCGTACATTGCAAGCATTAAGCCACCAATAGTAATCCCCATAAATACGATCATAATCGGCTCAATCAAGCTAGAAAGATTTCCTACAGCAACATCAAACTCTTCCTCATAGTAAATTGCAACTGAGCCAAACATTTCATCTAAACTACCAGTTTGTTCCCCAACTGAAATTAATTGACTAAAAGTGGGAGGAAATATTTTCTCTTTGTGGAACAAGTCTGTTAATGTTTCCCCGGAAAAAACTCCTTTTTTAATATTCTCTAATGACTCAATTACAACCACATTATCCGTAACTGATTTTGCAATATCAATACTTTCAATTAGATCAACACCTGCTTGGTTAAGATTTCCTAAAACTAAAGAAACTTTTGCAAGTATTGATTTATTAATTAAATTTCCAAAAACTGGCATTTTAAGTAATGTTTGATGCCAAGCTTTTTTGATATTATAATTTTTATTAATTAAAAATTTGAAACCAACGACAAATGTAATTAGAAAGATTAATAAAAAAAATCCACCACTTGAACGAACAAATTCACTCATTGACATAATAACTGCAGTAGGGGTTGGTAAATCATCCCCCATTCCCATCCCTTCGTACATATTCACAAAAGTTGGTACCACTTTCATTAACATGAAAACTGTTACTAAGATTGCTACTGAAAAAAGCACTCCAGGATAAAACAAAGCACTTTTTATTTGAGATTTGATTTTTTCTCTTTTTTCTAATGAAACGACTATTTTTTGTAAAAAAATATCTAGTTTACCACTTGCCTCACCAGCTTTGATTAAATTTACAACCACAGTATCAAAAATTTTGGGATGTTTTTCAAAACATTTTGACAATGCATTTCCAGACTCTAAATCTTTTTTGATTGTTTGAATAACTTTTTTCATTCCAGGTCTTTTGGTTTGGCCATCTAGCATTTCTAAAGTATTTAATACTGGTAAACCCGCTCTTAACATAGTAGCAAATTGCTTACAGAAAATTAAGATTTCCTGCGCTTTAACTCCGGTTCCAAAGCTAAAAGATTTTTTTTCTTTTTTTACAATAGTTTTCTTTTTTTTTGTCTCTTTAAGTTTTGTGATTATTACTTTTTGCTCTTTTAGTTTGTGAGCGGCTTCGGCATTATTTAATGCTTCTATTTCTCCTTCAACATATTTTCCGTAAGAAATGCCTTTATATTCAAAATTTAACATTAGTTAGATTGTAAAACTCTTTCATATTCAGCGAAAGACAGGTCGCCACTTAATAATAAATCCTGGCCCATATCCTGCATAGTTCTGAAGCCATTTTTTTTTGCTATCGCATTTAATTCTGTTTGCTGTAAATTGGATAAAACTCCAGCCTTTAACTCATTATCAATCTCAAGAATTTCATAAATTCCCATTCTTCCTTTGTATCCACTGCCACTACATTGGTCACAGCCCTTTCCTTTGTAAATTTTGGCTCTTGCAGATTGCTCTGGTAAAAAACCAATAGAATTTAATAATTTCGGAGTAATATTTTCATCTAAAACTCTGCAATCCAAACAAGTTTTTCTTGCAAGTCTTTGAGCCATAATTAACGTTAACGCCGCTGAAATTAAATAATTTGGAGTTCCCATGTTTAATAATCGAGTTATTGAACTTGGTGCATCATTAGTGTGAAGTGTACTAAAAACTAAGTGACCAGTTAGTGCAGCTTTTAGAGCAATATCAACCGTTGCTTTATCTCTTATCTCTCCAACTAAAATTACTTCAGGGTCTTGACGCAAAAAAGATCGAAGTGCTTCTTCAAAAGTATATCCTATAGCCTCTTTTACTTGAACTTGTCCTATTCCTTCCATTTCATATTCAACAGGATCTTCCGCAGTTAAAATATTCATACCAGGTTTATTGATGTGCTTTAAAACACTGTATAATGTTGTTGTTTTTCCGCTACCAGTTGGCCCTGTCACAAGTACCATTCCCTGTGGAGATGTTATAGCTTTAAGTAATTTTTCCAAATCTTTTTCCTCAAATCCAAGATCAGCAAGTGCTTTATCACCTGCATCCTTGTTTAGAATCCTCATTACAATTCTTTCATTATTTTTAGTTGGTAAAATAGAAATCCTTAAATCAATTTCCTTTGTGTCAGATTTGAAAGTTGATGCACCATCTTGAGGCACTCTTCTCTCAGCTATATCAAGCTTACTGATAATCTTTATTCTAGCAACTACAGCATTATAATTTTCAAATAAAAATTTGGAATATTTATCCATAATTTTTAAGATACCATCAATTCTAAATCTTACCTGTGCACTATCTCTATAGCATTCTATGTGAATATCACTTACGCCTAAATTAATTGCTTCAGTAATTAAATTGTTACCAAATGAAATTACTTCCGATCCAACTTCGATTAGTTCATCTTTATTCTTTTCTATTTTTTCTACCTTAACATTGCTTGAAGAAATTTTCTTCACATCTTGTCTAGACATTCGGTCAATAAAATCATTAACATCTGTTAAAGTCGCGGCATACAGCTCGGGCTCCATTTTTGTCATTGTTTTTAAGTTTTTCATCAAACCTAACTTTGATGCATCTGCAATTGCAATTTTTAAAACTCCACCTGACATTTCAAAAGGTACTAAAAAGTTATCTTGAATATATCTAATGTCTATGACCCTTTTTATTTTCGGGTCGATAACTTTTTTGTCAAGACTAATTAAATCTAGTGAATAACTTGATGCTAATACTTTCTGTATCTTTTTTTCATCAGTAAAATTTAATTCTATAGCTGTTTCTAATTTAGATTTTCCTATTTCTGGACTAGTAGCGTTTATCTTAGACATTTGATCTGAAGATAATGATGAACCCTCGAGTAACATATTTAAAATATTTTGTTCGCTGTTAGTATCTAATTTTATTTTACCCATTTTAATCTATTACCCTTGGAGCTATAAAAATCAGTAGCTCTACCAATTCATCAGTTTTGTTTTTGCTCTTAAATAAATTCCCTACGACTGGTACTTTACTAACACCTGGAGTCATGCTATTTGAGTCGTTAAGTGTATCTTTTTTAATTCCACCTATAACTACTATATCACCGTCACTTACTAAAAGTTTTGTAAGAATTTCGTTAGTTTTAATACCTGGTTCGTCAGACCCAGGAACTTCCACAGCTGAGTCATTGTTTATTTTTATATCTAATAGTACGTTTCCATCACCAATAATACTTGGTGTAACCGTTAAAGATAAAGCTGCTTCCTTAAATTCTGTGGTTGTAGTTCCATCGGAAGTTGTTTGATAAGCTATTTGGGTTCCTTGAGTTATTTTTGCCTCTTGGTTATTAAGAGTAAATACACTCGGTTGAGAGAGTGTTTTACTTAACGCTAAAGACTCTAATGCCTCCAACTCTACCTTCAAAGCTCTAGCACCAACTTGTTTTAAAATTCCTATACCACTTGTTCCCGAAATGCCTTGATTAGAAATAGTTCCAGCGGCAGCTCCAAGAGTTATATCTGAAGAAGTGGTAGCTGCATTTCCTCCTGACGTGATACCAGAAATAGTTGTGGTACCTTTCGCTCCTCTTTCACTTACACTCATTGCTCCAACTCTTGCACCTAAAGCGTTAGCAAAGGTTGAAGTTGCATCTACAATAAATGCTTCAATTAAAACTTGCTTTGTTTTAACATCTATCTCTCTAATGACAGCATCTATAGTGTCTAAGTCTGGTTCATGACCTCTAACAATTATAGATCTTGTAGTATCTTCGACTGTTATACTTAAATTACTCATTGTTGCAGCGCCTTCTGCACCTTGAGTTGCAAATAAAGCCTCTAATGTTGATTTTGCTTGTGCGGGACTAATATAATATAGTCTAAATATTTCAGCTAAAATTGGTTCAACTGACTCCTCTAATTCAATTTTTTTCTTTAAAACTTCAGCTCTTGCAGATTTAGCAGTTTCCTGAGCTGTTAATTTTTCAGGTGTGTGAACTCTTATTATCCCATTAGCAGTATCGATATCTGCGACTAAGGTTTTCATATCTAACAAAGTTTGAAAGGCAACATCCCATCCAACTTTTTCTATTTTAGCATTTACAGTTCCACTTACCTCATCACCTACTAAGATATTAATATCTGCAATATCAGCCATTAATGTCATTACATATTCAAAATCTAAACCTTGAAAGTTAAAACTAATTAATTGTTTCAATTTTGGATATTCATCAGAAATAGTTACGTAATTTTTAACATTTTCAGTTGTAATTGTTTTTCTTTTATCCTCTCTTACAATTGAAGTATCAAGAGGTTTCGGACCATCAGATACTTTTTTATCCATATCTTTTTGCCCTTTTTTAATAATTACAGTTGTATCAATCAATGGTTTATCACCGTGAACTGATTTAGGTTTTTTGACAGTTCCAGTAGTGGAACAAGATTGCAATAGAACAACCAAGAATAATGATAAAAAAATTTTCAAATATTTTTTCATTTTCTAACCATCTATTGGCTTAATAATATTATTCATATAGACCTCATATTCTTTATTCGAACCGTCTCGAACAATAATTACTTCGTTAAATACTTCTATTAATGTTGTCGTAGCTGTAATTAAGTCATTCTCTTGATATTTAAATGCCCCTCCATCTGGAGATGAAAATATTGCTATTTTTTTATTTTTACCTGTTATTGTTCCAACTAATCTCATGTTATTTAATAAACCAGAGCCTTGGCTTGATTGATTTGTTGTCTCAACATTTCCTTGGTTGGTATTGCCAACTCCTCCTGCAAAAGGGTCTATAGCTGGTAATTCTTCATCATCAATTTTATTTGTATCTTGAGCTTTCAGACTCTGAAATTGTAAAAAGAAAGCGATTAATAAAAATAAAAATAATCTAAAAATTCTATTTGTATTCATTTGGTAGTCCTACAATTGATATTGTGCCTTTTGATAAAATTTGTCCTTGAATTTCAGTTAGTGTTGTTATTTCCTCTTTATCGTAATTTATCACTTTAGAAGATTTTGACAAAGCTCTTCTGAATTTCAGATAACTTAAAAAATTTCCTCGGATTTCATACTCAACTGGAATTTTAAAATAAAGAACTTGTTGTCCCTCATTATTTTGTGAAGATGAATTTTGTTCAGTATTACCTTCAGTCGATGCTTGAGATGCTTGACCACTTACAGGGGTCGGTTCACTTTTCTTTAAATTAATTATTGATAAACCATTAAGCAAAGCAAATTTGCTTATATTTTGATACAGATCTTCAACTTCTTTTTTACTGTGAAACAATTTGCTATTTTTTTCATATTCTGGTTTTAATTTTTTTACTGCTTTTTCTAAAGTTCCAATATTATTATTAAACTCAATTATTTTTTCTCTATTCTCATTCATAATTTTTATTTTTTCCTCTTGAGCGGCTATCTTAGGAGAAACAAAAATATAATATATTATTAAGAAAATTAATACTGCACTAAAACCTATTCCAAATTTTATTAATAACTTTTTATCAGCTAAGCCGCCACTTTTCAGCTTATTAAATAAATCATTAACATCAATATTTTTTAAATTTGATAAATCCATCAAATACCCTTCAATTTGCAATTAATCACAAATCCTTTTTTATTGTTATTTCCGGCGGTTGCTTCAGAGCTTTCAACTTTCATTGCTGCCAATGATGCTTGTTCAATTAAAGATTTGGCATTTAAATTTGAAATAAAATTTAAAATGTCTTGATCCGAAAAAGCCATGCCCTCAATAATCAAGCTATCTTTTCCATCAAAAGTAATTTTATTAAAATTCACTCTCAACGGAACACTTCTTGTTACTTGAGCTAAAGTTCTATATGAGGTCGCTTGATTGGAATTGATCATCTTTCCAAGATCTAACGACTTCTGCATTTCTCTTCTTTCTTTAGCTAATTTTGAAAACTTTATATTTAGTTTATCAAATTCCATTTGAATATTATCAAATTCAACCAGCTTTTCCTTGTTGTTGCTAATTTGAAAATAAGAAAAAATAATCAGGAACAAATAAATTCCTGCAACAGCGCCTGCAACACCTTTAAGCGCAAATCCTGATAAGAATTTTAATTTGTTTTGTTGTCGAATTGCATCTCTATTTGGTAACAAGTTAATATTTTTTACGGCTGTTACAAATTTATAATAACCAAATACGTCTAATTTTCGATAAGCTAATCCAAGTACTGATGCAATTGGTGATTTATTATCATTAGGAATTTTTTCACTATTATAAGCAGGAACACTAACACTTTGTAATGGGTCAAAATTTACAAATCCAGTGGTTGGTAAATTTTTTTTGAAAGCTGGAATTAAAAATGAAATATTTCTGAGTGTAGAAACAACCTGTATAGATGTAATCTTATTTTCATACTTGGCTTCATAGTCAGTAATTGCTTGTTTAACTTGCATTGCATATCTTCTTATTACCGATTCTGCTTCTGATGGTATTTGTTCATTTACAACATCTAAAAGATGTTGCTTCTCTTGAGGTCTTAAAAATATATCTGTAATGATTGGAATATTATTGTGAATTATCATTACATAATTCTCGTCAAGTCCAAGCTCTAGTATTACAGAATTTTCATTTTTATTAATTGATTTAAATTTTGTGTTGTCATGAGCATTTTTTAAAGTAAAACATCTCACATCCATTATAACAGGATTTAAGCCAGCTTTTTTAGCTATTGATGCATAAGCATTCACGTCAGATAATTTTGAAGCAACAAATAATATATCCATAGTGTTGTTTTTTGAGTTTCTATTTATTACTTGATGGAAAATAGAATAATCATTTAAATTATCAGTCAATTGAACAAGATTTTCCCAAAGTGAATCTGTTTCTATCGCTTTTTGTAATTCCTCATCTGTCATTAAAGGACTTGTTACAACTCTGATAATGGCACTTGTTACAGGAATGGATAAAGCAATATTTTTAGATGTGATTTTTGCATTAGACATCGCTAATGATATTTCGTCTGCAACGTAATCTTTACTTTCTAAAACACTTTCTGCAATTTTTTCTTGATCTAATAATCGATAAGAAAATTTATCTAAAATCCAGTTTTCATCTTTATCTTGTGAAACTTGCGCTACTCTTATCGCCTCTTTTGTAATATCTAAACCAGCGATTTCTTCACCAGCAACACTCATCTTGCTTACTTTTGATTGGAAAAATTTTTGAAAAAATTCTTTAGCTTTACTTTTTTGTGGTTTTGAACCAGGAACCGGGCTTTCTGAAGATTTTTCTTTATTTTTAAAGTTAGAAAACTTAAGACTTTTTAGTTTATCTAACATTCCTTTTTTTACATTGTTTTCAACATCTTTAACATTATTAACGACAGCTGGCTCAGGTTTAGATTCTTGTAAATTTTCGTCAGGCGTTGTATTTGAAACCTCAGTTTTAGTTGACAAATCGGATTGATTTAAATTTTCAGATGAAATTTCCTTATTTTCATCATTATTTTCCTCTTTTTGGACTTGAAGATCGTCAAACCATTTTTCTAAAATGGGTATGGCTTCCTCTAAATTTGTCGTTCCTGATGAAATTACCTTCTGTTTGCCGTTAATATACGTTCTTCCAACCCAATTATGAGATTTCAACTCACCTTTGTATTTATCCTGCCGTACATATATATGTAACCTCCCGTTTTTTTTATGAATAGTTTCCATATTTCTCTAAATTTAGTTGAATCTCTAACACAATATAAAATAACCGTCAATAAATTTTGTGTTAGAGTTAAATTATTTTGTGTTAGAGTATTTAAAATATTTTTGTATTTACCAAAAAGAGTCTATTTTTTCAAAAAAGTGTTATAAAACAACATTTTTATGAAAAAAATGACTTTTTGCTATTTTCTACAATAAATTTATAGTTAATTGTGTTAGAGTTTAATTTTCTTGTGTTAGAGTTTTGAAAATAATTTGATAGACTAACATTCTAGTTTAAAATTATCAAAATAATAAAAAAGTGAGGTAAATCAATGATTTTTTATATTTATCTTTTTTTTGTGTTAGAGTATTAAAGATTTGTGTTAGAGTTTTACTTAATCAGTAATTTTCTTTCCAGCTTTCGATCTGAACAGCTCCTGATGCTGATTTAGCCTGAGATTTACCTGTTATTAGGTTATCTTTAGTACTGAAACCACTAATATTCTTATTTGCCTCTCCAGATATTCCTAAATATAGGTTATCATCTTGTTTTACAACTTTTGATAGTACTCCAGTGCCCATATTAACGTTTAATAAGGAATTACCACATTTTGTATCAAAAGCTCTAAGGATGGCTTTACCCGTATTACATGAATTTGCTCCTGTTGTAGGCTCATAAATGGGAAAATACACCCTATCTTTATCGACTGTAGGTTCTGCGGTAAGTTTTTGATAGTTTTGAAGGTCAATATACCAGCCTAGGTCATTAGGTTGTGGACAGTTAGGTGATGTTTTGCACTTACTGACATCCCCAGGGGTTGAAATATTTGTATATTGAGGAAAATTAACGTCTTTTATGCCGTAAAGTCTATTTTTAATTTTATTAGATTGCTCATGTAGCTTTTGAGTATTTCCAGTACCAAAATAAAGCCATAAATTATTATCATTGTTAATAGTTACCTCAGGTCTCGTGTATATGTATCTTCCATTTTCAGAGGTCGACTGTGCATTAAACAAAGTTGTTGAAGAAACATTAGCTAAAATATTGTCACTATTTACATTAAAGTTTTCAGTTAAGTTAATCTTTGTGATTTTTCCCTCGAGATCTGAAGCATAAATCAATGCACCATCATAATTTGCTTTAGTTGTTCCGTTAGCAGTAATTACACTTAGATCTGCAGGCAATGAATTTATTATATCAGTTTTGTTAACCTTACTTGCTGTAATAGTCACATTAGAAGGCGCTGTTTCAAAATTAATTTTAATATTGGTCATTGTATTACCATTTAAAGTACCTGTGACGGTATACTTTATATCTCCAGCACCACTAACTCTGATCTTGCAACAATCATTATTATAAGAACTTAGACCATACTGAGACATACTAAATTCAGTTTTGGTGTTACCATTTGGAATACCAAAAACATAACTGTGCATAACATTAACTTGATCCTCTATATCAATATCTTTTAAAAGTTTTCCCTCATTTTCAATGTCTAATACATAAACTGCAGAGCCAATGTCGGGATTCACTGCTGAGTTATATCCAGCACCAAAAACTGCAACCCACTTATCTTTATTATTTACTTTAATTCTTATTATTCTTGGAGCTGACCAAGTTTCTCCCAATTTACTGTAATTGAGATTTTTTGGAATACTTCCGCTTCCCGAACCATAACTGTATATATTTTTAGCACCAGAGGAATCCCAATGACTAATTTCTCGATTAGATGGGTCATTCTGTATTGCAAATAGATGTTTTGGATTATTTATGTCTGTAATATCAATTGAATAAATCGCATTTCCACCTGCACCCAACCCTCCAATCAAAACTGTACGCCACCTCGGATTGTTTGTGTTGTCATGAGGTGTATCATCAAAATAAATATCTTTTACAGTTGGGGAACCATCAACCCCATAAATTGCATTAGTAATATTAGCTGTCGATGATGGAATTCTCTCTAAATTTCCAAGCAGAACAGGAGGAATATATCCCCATAACTCCTCTCCATCAGAAGCCCTAAATGCGTGTAATATTCCATTATTTGAACCCGCTATAACTACTTCTGTTCTGTTTTTACAAGGACCTCCACAGCTCGCTCCATTTTTAAAATTATTATAATTATTTTGATTTCTATAATAACTATCAGTCTTATCATGATTTGAATTACCAGTGTTTGAGTTAGGAGCCTCAGGCGCTGCTACAACTATCAATTCGGAATGATATATGTCTGCAAGTTTATGGATACTTTCTGTTGTATTATTATCAGCGTCCTGATCAAAGGTATCAACTCCCCTTACAAAATTTATTAAATTATCTACTTGAGTGTCTGTAGGTGATTGGCTAGGAAACATTAGTGGTTTTAAAATATCTCTGTTTGAAGTAATAAAATTATTTATCCCAGTTGCTGAAATTCCTGATGTCCAAATATTTCTTGCAGATGCATTTTTATCATTTAACTTGTCAGCAGCGTCCCATTGTTCAGCTCCGAAAGTTCCATTTGAATTCAATTTGTATTTTTTAAGTCTACCTTTCCACTGCTTGTTTTTTTCGTATTCAAAAGTAGCTTGATAAATGAAATTTCCCCTTGTAACGTCAGACATAACCGCAGGGGTTGTGAAAGTTAACCTGCCTGAAATCGCTTGTTTAATAGCATCAGTTAACTTGGCAAGTAAATCTGTTTCATTTTCAGCATATAAAGGGGCTTTTGTTCCACCTTTTTCTGCTAGAGTTTGATAATTATTATTTGCTCCTCCTAATGCAAATCCTACAGCAAAAGTTTGTATGTTGTCTGTTTTGTTTAATATATTAGCTATTGTAAGAACTGAGCTATGACTGCTCCAATATCCATCACTTATAACAATTAAAAAATTTTGAGAACAAGTTTTATTCCAATTTGCTACTTGACCACTTCTAAAATATTCTCTAGCTCTATTTAAAGCATTATTTAAATTAGTGCCTCCACTTGCATAAATACCATCTACATCTCTAAAAATTTCTTTCGCTCCATTATTACTAATTTTTACTCTGATTCTTGTTCTGCTCGAAAAAGAACTGCCCCATTCCATCAAACCAAAATTAGCGCCTGACGTTAAGTCTGTATTTGAAACGATTTTTTTGATTACTTTCTTAGCTGCTTCTAATCTAGTTCTTGAACCACCAACAGATAATGTTTCTGTTCCACTGGTGTTATATTTTCTAACAGAAAAATTATAGTAATCTGTTACATAAATATTATCACTCGAGTCGATCTCGATACCATATGGATATCTAAAACCACTAGATGTAGACCATGATCCTACTAATTTACTTGAACTACATGTATCAGGATTAATCTTATAAACTGCATGTTGAGATACAGAGGTATAATAAACATTACCAGAGCTATCCCAAGCTGTATCACTTGGTCTGTTCGCACTACAATTTCTAACCCTGTTGCTTGCATATGGACTATTTTGAGCAACTAATTGATGTCCTGATCTATAAGCAATTCTTACTTGATTCTTTGAATAGTTTGCATATGCAATTCTAGAACCTCCACTATTCCAGCTCATTCCCCATATAAAACTACTTCCGGCACCTTCGTTATTATAAACATTTCCTCCAGGATTTTGATACATACTCGAAGAGTAGTGACTTGCTATTCTGTCAGGACCACTTGCCCAGGCCCACCCACCACCTACCGCCATTGCGACTGGTGATTGTCTTAAATGAGAAACTAATTGAGTTCTGACACAATTTCCCTCTAGATCTAACATTACAAACCTGTAATTATTAGTGTCAGAAATATAGATAATATTTCCTTTAATATCAAATTGTCTAGCACTTCTCCATTGAGAACAATTACTTCCTGGACCACCAAAAGCTTTCAAATAATTACCAGAACTATCAAATTTTTTAATTCTATTATTCCAATATTCTAAAACATAAATGTTTCCATTACTGTCTACATTAACATCTACAGGATAATGAATCTGAACAGCTCCAGCTAACCTTGCAGACATACTTCCTGAGTTATCTAACATTATTAATATATTAGCTGGAATATCACTTGTTCCAGTTCCTGGGGGAGGATTTTTTGCATTCACCTCTGATAAACTGGTTATTAAAAATAAACTAAATATTATTGCCCAGAGTCTAGCCACTCTCCCACCTTTTCGTTATAATTTTCAATAGTTGGTAAATATAATTTATTTACAATATCGATAATTTCTACATGACCATCATGAATGTCTGTCACCATGTACTCAACAGTTTCTAAATTTAAATTCCAAATATGATTTCCTCTCCATTTGTCCTTTGGAAGGCCCTGTGGAAGATTAAACTTTCCGTATTTTTGCATTGCAAAATCCATTAAATTTCTATCTGGCATAACAGGTCTATAAAGTTGAATACGAGAGAGCTTATTATCGATATATAGGTATATTAATTGTGTGCCGTAAAGTTTTTCATTTGATTTACAAATCTGTTCGAGTGGAATAATCAAATTTTCTCCACCAAATCTGTCAGGCATCAGCATTGGTGCCATTAAGGTCTCATCTAATTTTACACTTTCTTTAGGAGTACCAAAATCTGCTATTTTAAAATTGCAAGCAAAAGCATTTGCTTGAGCCAGTAAAAAAATTCCAAATATGTGAAGTATAAATCTATTCATCAATTTACCAAAGTTACCACAGCTTCTAAGGGGACAATAACATTGTTTTGTGCGTTACATTTGCTTGCAGTCTCATTACAACCACAAGAATAAATGGTATATAAAATATTATTAGTACCTGACTTTTTCTTACCAGATGAATTATTTCCATTTTGATCTGGTGTATAAGCTATAAAATATTCAAAACTATATTTACCCAGTCTGGTTGCTTCATCTCCTGATGCGCTTATTACTTGATTAAGAGATTTTCTATCAGTATGAAATCCATTATTTGAACTTCTTAAATTTGGAAAAAAAGAAGCCTTACAAAATCTTAATCTGCTATCTAGATTATTAGGTGGTGAAGATGAAAACTTACTAATGTTTCCAATCATCCAACTTTTGGCTACTGAAATTCCACTTTCTGCTGCATAAAATGCTTGTTGATTACTATCTTTATTAGTATTGGCATTATGTTCGGTAGATGTGATATTCACCAAAGTAGCCCCCATAATTGTCATCACCACAAGAAGTAATAAAGCTAGCGGTAATGCAAAACCTTTTTCTGAATTTTTTTTAATAATTTTCATTTGTTGTACGATGATGATTCTCCAATACTTGTTCCTGTTTGCTCAGATATAGCAACGTGTTTTGCTAAATTTCTTGTATGGACACTTACAAAAAAAGTTTCTCGATGGTATTTGTCTGCTGGAATATTTATATTACTTCCATGAGGGGCCTCCCCATTAATAATCTTTGTTGGCTTTGCGGTAGCATATACTTCTTTTGGAGATCGAAGAGTTAGATATATTTCGGCAGTGTGAACTAGATCAACATTCGCTTGGCCTTTTGTTAGTTGACCATATTTAGTGTTAACAAGTGTATCTTTACCTTGACTATCTTCAACGGGTCCACAGCCACTATTACAAACTGGAACTAAAATTTTTCCTTCTTTATCTTTAAGTATAACTTGAAAATCCTCAACATATGGAATGAACAATTCATTACGCATATACATTTTTGCACTGCTTGCATGTCTATTTAATGTTGCATATTTCGCAAGATAATAATCATTACTATCTTGATATTTTTGTAACATGTAAACTATGTAATGACTTTCTTTTGCAGAATTTGTATACCAAAGTTGTAAATAATCTGATTGTCCATACTTTCCACCAAATCGTTTTGAAGAAACACTTATAAAATCCATTCTAACAGTTCTTTCAGTTCTATTCTCGGGAGAATTAGCTATATAGTTTGGATCTACATAGCCTGCGTTTCTTAATTCTTTGGTTAGTATTGATAAAGCCTCTCTTGCGGTATTGTTAATATTTGCCTTCTGTGAAATTGACTTATAGGACTTATTAAAATAACCATAAGATGCAAAAGCTGCTGCAATACTTATTATACCTATTACTGTTGCAACTAAAACCTCTGCTAAAGTGAAACCTGAATTTTTTGATTTCATTTAACAACAACTCCTAAATATTTTTTTCTTTTACCTTTGCCTGTAAAAAAGTTTACTCTACCAGTAGTATTTGTACCTGAATTTACGTAGGTTTTTTTAGTATCGTAATTATCACATTTTGGTTTTCTGTCTTTATTGTTGACTTTAATTAAATTTTTTTCTTGTAGTTTATCATCCCATTTTTTTTTCATTCTGGTATGAAGATCAGAGGCATTCTGATTTCCAGATGAGCATGTTTTATTAAAGTTGCCGTATTTTGATACATTGTCGGGATCACCAATCATATCTTCAATCACCATTTCTGATAGATAATTGAGTTTATTTCTTTCAGTCGCCCGATCCATTGAATTAATTGAAAAAGCAGAAAGTTGCATGATAGCTATAAAGCCAATTCCTATAATCACAATACAAACCAATGACTCTATTATTGAAATTCCTGAATTTGATTTAGCCATCTATTTTGTTCCACTTATTTTTATTCTTGTTATATTTTAAAACTTTCATATTTTGAAATTTATCAAAAGTTATCATATATCTGTTTTCTAGACTTGAGTTATATTTACAGGTACTTTCTGTGGAGTTGGACTTAGAACAAAATAAAAAGTAATCAACCATTTGACCTGTAGACTGATCTCTTATTCTTCCATTTTGATTAGGTCGAAAATAAGAAATAGACCCATCTTTAGTAATGCAAACAGCAGTTCTCATGGGATTATGCCATGCACTTGGATAAATATGAACATTACTATCAGGAACATAAGGTCCAAAATCTTCTTTATCATACTGATTTTGTCTCGTAAAACCTGCTGTATCTCCAAAACCGCATGTATAATTTTGTTTATGACTCGAGAACGGTGAATTTATACTTTTATAAATCTCAAAAAATCTTTCAGGACTCATTGTGAAAACTTGTAGTTGACGGTTAAACAAAATTTGAACCATTCCATATTTTCCACTTGTTACCTCTGCTTTTCTTTCTTTAACAAAAGTAACTGTTTCAAAAACTTCTTTTTTTACATTTCGATCATCGATCCAATTAGATATTTTGGGATATGCAACAACTGAAAAAACTCCTATTACAGCTAAAACAACTAAAAGTTCTAATATTGTAAATGCATTTTTTTTCATCACCAAACCTTACCTGCACAATTGAAATAAAATTGATCATTTGGAAGTTTTGAAACTACCAAAACCCATGTATTAAAACCTTTATTTGCACAAGCATTCCCACTGATAGCTCTTGACCCTAAACTTTCATAAGTAATGCAAGTTTCGCCAGGTTTCATATTTTTTGCATCACCAATTGATGGACATGTCGGGTTATATCCTATTCCATTAGACACAGGATTTTTAAATTGTACTTCAGGATTCATTTGAAAATAATATTTAAAAACACTAAACATTTTACTTACAACGTCCCAATCACCATTCCATGAGCCCCAATTAGAATTACAAACCGCAGTCCTAGTATTTTTTCGCCCCCATCTTTCAAAACTTAGAGATAACTTATCTGAGTAATTTATGCACTGAATTGATGTTTCAGTTTTAATAAAATTATATATTTCATTATTTTGTGCTTTAATAGCTTTTGTTTGAGCCATACTTGAGTATTTTGAATAAGCAACCACGCCTATTGCAGAAAGAATACCTATAATGGCAACAACAACTAATAACTCAATTAATGTAAAACCTTTAAGAATTTTTTTCGGCATTTGATATATCTCCCCTGCCTATTAAATCTTCTATAGATTTTTCCATTGTAATCATACCCTCACGCTGGGCAGTTTGCATTACACTTGGGATTTGATGGATTTTAGCCTCACGAATTAAATTTTTAATAGGTGCATTACAAACCATAACTTCAAAAGCGCCAACTCTTCCTGAACCATCTTTTTTCTTAAATAATTTTTGAGTAACTACCATATTCAAAGACTCTGCTAATTGTGCTCTTATTTGGCCTTGTTGTTCTGGTGGAAAAACATCAATAATTCTATTTACAGTATTTGGTGCTCCACTTGTATGCAATGTTCCAAAAACTAAATGCCCTGTTTCAGCAGCAGTTAAAGCCATCCCAATAGTTTCTAAATCTCTAAGCTCACCAACCAAAATAACATCTGGATCTTCTCTTAATGCAGCTTTTAATGCATGAGCAAAACTCTCTGTTTGTTTGCCAACTTCTCTTTGTGAGACAATACTTTTTTTATCTTTGTGAATAAATTCTACTGGATCTTCTATAGTTATAATATTTGCTGGTCTAGACTCATTTATTTGATTAATAATTGCAGCAAGTGTTGTTGATTTACCAGATCCTGTAGGACCAGTTACCAATACCAAACCTTTGTGTGCATCAAGCAATGTAAATAGAACTTGTGGTAAATTCAAATCTTCCATTAATGGAATTTTAGTCTCAACTCTTCTTAAAACTGCTGCTAAACCATTAAGGGTTTTATAAAAATTAGCTCTAAATCTCAATTCACCCAGCATAACCGCAGTATCTAATTCATTTTTTTCCTCAAATCTTTTTATTTCAAGATCTGAGCAGTTATTTTTTAATAATTCCTGCAAATCTTTACCAGAAATTTTGCTATTAGATTCAATTACAATATCTCCTAAAACTCTGTACGAAATATCTGAACCATCTCTTAAATGAAAGTCGGAAATTTTTTTGTTGGTTTTAGCAAGTTCAGAAATTTTGTTTATCATATGTGTTATGATACTATCTAAAAATTGAAAATTAAACCAATATTAGACCATAAAAAAAGTCCCCAAAAACAAAATAAATTAACATAGCAATAATAATAAAAGGACCGAAAGGAATTTCAGATTTCATAGTTTTTTGTTTTTTTAATAATGATGGGGCGACAAAAAACAAACCTAGTATTGAAGAGAGAAAAAGAACTAAGGGAATAGATTGCCATCCAAATAGTAAGCCAATCCCAGCCATTAATTTGGCATCGCCAAGTCCCATGCCATCAATTTTTTTTAAAGTTTTATATAAGAAAATTATTAACCAAATACTAAAATATCCAATAATTCCTCCGATGATAGATTGGTTAATATCATGAATTAAACTTGTATTAAAGCTAGGTATAAAATTTTTGACAAGTGCTAAACCCATGATTGAAAAATTTAAACTATCTGGAATTATAAAATTCTCTAAATCAATAAAGAATATCATTATCAATATCAAGATTAAGGTAGATAAAAAAACAATTGTATAAAGATTTTTAAAACTTAAGAAAATTAACAAAAAAGAAATTCCAGTTATCAATTCAACAATTAAGTATCTTACAGATATAGACTTGTCACAATTTCTACATTTGGCATTTAAAAAGATATATGAAATTAGGGGTAAATTATCATACCACTTAATCTTTTTTTTACATCTTGGACAATAAGATCGTCCACTTATAATCTGTTTGTCTCTTGGTAAACGATAAATGCAAACGTTGGCAAAACTTCCAAGAATGGCACCAAATAAAAAGATTAGAAATGAGTAAAAAAAAATCAAAAATTTAAATAAGCAACTAAATTAATCAAACCTTGATAACAATAATCAATAAGTAAAATACTATTTTCATATATTACATTTAAGTTTTGAGTGTAAATTTCTACTTTCATTATTTATTTTGTTTAAAAAAATTTTCTATAATTCCTGGTTTCCAAATATAATAAAACAGATATGGTGCGATTGCAGGTATTAATCCAAACCATATCCATTCATCCCATCTAAAATCTTTTGTACCTCTTGCGAGTAATCCATTTGCCCAAACAAGATAACCTACTAATATTATCCAAAATAAAGATAAAGATAAGCAAATTCTGAATTTTTTCATTGTCAATTATTATCAAATCTTAATCTTGAAGTCTAATAGCTTAAATTCATTTTTTAAGTTGAAAGCTTTATCTTTTTAATATTTTTTGTATTTAAAATTTTTTTCTGAGCTCAAATTTTTGAATTTTTCCTGTAGAAGTTTTTGGCAAGTCACAAAATATAACTTGTTTTGGAACTTTAAAACCAGCAAGGGTTTCTTTACAAAAGCTTATTAGTTCTTTTTCTGTTGTAGGTTTATCTTGGACCATCTCAATAAATGCACATGGAACCTCGCCCCATTTTTCATCGGGTTTTGCTACAACCGCAGCAATGGAAACTGATGGATGTTTGGCTAAAGTGTTTTCTATTTCTATGGAGGATATATTTTCACCTCCTGAAATAATAATATCTTTAGATCTATCTTGAATTTTAACGTATCCATCTGGATGCATAACTGCCAAATCTCCAGAATGAAACCAACCACCATTCATAGCTTTATCTGTAGCATTTTTATCTTTAAAGTAACCTTTCATAACCACGTTTCCTTTAATCATAATTTCACCAATCGTTTTTCCATCTTTTGGAACTTCTTTCATGGTTTCAGGGTCCATAACTGAGATTCCTTCTGTATTAGGATATCTTACACCTTGTCTTGCCTTAATTTCATTTTGTTTTTCCTCGTCAAATTCATTCCAAGAATCGTTCCAAGCACATTGGGTAACATGGCCATAAGTTTCTGTTAATCCATAGACATGCATTACCTCAAATCCAAGCTCTTTCATTTTTTTAAATATAATACTTGGTGGTGGCGCACCAGCAGTTAATACATAAACTTTTTGTTTTAATTTTTTTCTATCCGACTCTGGAGCTCCAGTGATCATATTTAATACAATCGGTGCTCCACCAAAATGGGTAACATCATATTTATCAATTAATGCAAATATTTTTTTTATATCAATATTTCTTAAACAAATAGTTCTTCCATTTAACATAGGGACAGTCCATGGATAACCCCAACCATTACAATGAAACATAGGCACAATAGTTAAAAAATTTAACCTGTTTGGCATATTCCATGCAACTGCACTTCCAGTTGACATTAAATATGATCCTCTGTGATGATAAACTACACCTTTGGGGTTTCCAGTTGTCCCTGAAGTATAACTAAGTGATAATGCTTGCCATTCATCGTCTGGCATTTTCCAATCATAATTTTCATCACCAGTGTTTAAAAAACTTTCATATTCTAATTCTCCAATTTTCTCACACTTAGATTGGTCTGCAAATTTATCGTTGATATCGATTATAATGATTTTTCTTTTTAAAGTATTTAGGGCCTTTTTTACCTCAACATGAAGTTGCCTATCAACAACTAAAACTTTTGCCTCACTATGATCTAAAATATATGCAATTGTCTTAGCATCTAATCTTATATTAATGGTATTAAGAACAGCGCCTGTCATGGGAACCGAATAGTGTCCTTCAAAAATTTCAGGGGTATTAAAAGCTAAAAATGAAACAGTATCACCCTTACTAACTCCAATTTTAGTAAGCGCGCTAGCAAATTTTACAGTTCGTTTATAAACTTGAGCCCAAGTATATTTCCTATCTTCATAAATAACTGCTTCATAATTGGGATAAATCTCATAAGCTCTTTTTAAAAAAGTCAAAGGAGTTAATGGAACATAATTTGCATCATTTTTATTAAGATTAGTTTCGTAATGGCTCATTTAATTGAACTTGAAATTCATTATATTTGAACTTCCAGAGATTGCAGACTTATAGTGATGTTCAGCTCTAGGTAATACTTTGTCAAAATAAAATCTAGCAGTGTCTATTTTATCATTATAAAAATTTTTATTTTCCTCA
>LULK01000970.1_pt2 | contig 27024 bp, 48 predicted proteins | sample 728181 | NCBI WGS metagenome assembly LULK01 (sample SAMN03860291, study PRJNA289734) | marine metagenome | biome: seawater column; feature: ocean; material: water; isolation source: Red Sea water column Station 169 - depth 10m | place: Saudi Arabia: Red Sea | collected 2011-10-15 | depth 10 m | reverse complement strand
TTTGCTGTAAATCTTGCAAAGTCATCATCAGCAACACTTGCATGATCTATCTTTACAGCATTTGTATTAGCTATGCCAAAGGTTAACGATGCCTGACCACCAATATCTGATAGCACCTCACTTGCTGACCTGCCTTCGATAGAAGTTCCTGCAACTCTAAGAAAATCATCATCTGCTACACCACTAGTAAATATAGGAATATTAGTATCAGATATTCCAAAAGTGAGTGCAGCTTGACCACCAATGTCGGACAAAACTTCACTTGCTGATCTACCCTCTATTGATGTTCCGTCTACACGCAAGAAGTCATTGTCAGCAACACCAGATGTAAATTTTGCTACGTTGGTATTAGAAATACCAGTATCTAATGTTGCAGCCGTACCCAATCCTAAAGATGTTCTAACTGTTGCACCAGTTTCTAAAACAAAATTAGATCCATCACCTACAATAAAACCACTGTCTGTTACTGCTAACCCAGCAACATCCTGTAGTTGTGCATCTAGTCTTGCATTTGGGACAGTGCCACTTGATAGGTTAGAGGCATTTAATGCAGTTAAATTACTGCCATTTGCTGCAACTATATTTCCACTTGCATCTAAAAATACTGTCTTTGATGCTGGTAATGTACAAAAAATAGTTTTAGTTCCTGCACTAAAATCAACAGCACTATCGCTGTTTGAGCTACTAATAACTGTGCTTCTTGTTATTGTGGTTGAATCACCATTGAGTGTACCCAAACCAACTTCAAACTCTGCTGTACCGGGCAATGTTACCGCATAGTATGTCGTGTTAGAATTACCAACGCCAGTGCCAAAAGTCTCAAACCCAGTTACCGCACCTGCTAATGTTAAAGCACCAGTGCCAGTTGTGGTTGTTGTTTCTTTTACTCTGTCGTTTATTACTAACGCCATTACTTCAACTCTATTGTTAAATTACCTGCATTAATTCTAAATATATCACCAGTCGCTATCGCTTTACTTGCATCTAACGCACCAACAAAAAGAACATTACCACCACCAGTTGAAGCGTTATCTGTTATGATAACATGAGTTATTGTGTCCGTGCCACCACCACCAGAGGCTGGAAACTCTATGTTAGCTGCATTTGTTGCAGTTTGTGTATCAGTTGAATCTGAACCTATTGTTGTCCAGCCAGAAGCCGCTACTTGTTGTCTTGCATAGTTTGTAAAGTCAGCTTCTGTTACAGATCCAGTTTCTGCTGCACTCACTGCTGTTGCAAGTCCAACATAAATACTGTCACCAGGTGATGAAAAGCTTAAAGAGTTATTTTTAAAAATAAAGTGTAATAGCCTTCTCTCTAAGTAATTGGTTGCTGCATTTGCTGTTGCCATTTTCTACTCCTATGTTCTTCGTGCTCTTGGTAGTCCTTGTCTGTAAGCATCTTCGTTCTCTCTTGCTTCTCCTAAATCTTTAAGTCTTTGTAAATAAAAAACATAATTTTTTTCATATTGAGCAATAACATCTGGTTCACCTTTCATATAATAGTAAGCCTCTATTAAAGATCCATACAATAATGCAAAAGGTGCATTAGTGCTTAACCACGTTGTTCCACTGTCTCCACCAGCAGTCAAACTAGCTGGTCTATAATAGTAATGTAATTCAAGTGTATAGTTAGAATCAGGAGTTGGTGCTACAATAAAATTGTCAGTATCAAATCTAGCATAGTATTTTGGTAATCCAGTTGTTGTTGAGGCTGGTGTATATTCTCGAAGGTAATTTACATCTTTTTGTAAAAGAAAACTTTCAGATCCAGATGTTGTAATTTGCAAAGAAAATGATGCAAGATAATCATTTGGCACTGTTAAAAATTGATCTGATGATGTAAAAGCACTTGTGACATTTTTTCTAAAAATATCTAAATCAACACCCTTAAATATTTTTTCTTCAGCAGCTTTGATAAAATTTGGCAAATTAGTGTCAAAGCTAGTTTCAGTATTATCTGTATAATCTTTTATAGCTGTTTTTAATGTTGCAAGTGTAAAGCTCATTAGTTTGTAATTGATACAGGCCCTGCACTAGCAAGTCCTCCACCACCTTTCTGGGTTATTGTTGCTGTTGCTCCACATGGAAACGAATAATTATTCGCATCTATATTTGTAATTGTAAATCCAGAAGCAGAGTTAATTGTTGTTGCAGCTATACCTCCAACACTAATTGCATCTCTAAATCTAACTGTATCGCTTGTTGATCTGCCGTGATTTGGTTCATTTACTGTAACTGTTGCAGAACTAGCAGTTGTTGAAAAAGCATTTAAAGGCAATAAATTAGGCACTGCCGTTTCAGTTCTGTCTGGCCTTGCATCTCTTATTGCCTCATTATCAGCTCTTACATTTGCAGGCTCTAATTGTGGATGTTTTTCTTCATACTCATCTTTGCCGACTATAGATCCATTCCACTCTTTACGAGTATCTTTTATTTTATATCTGAAACCAGATCTATCAGATATTCTATAAGCATATTTACCACTAGCAAAAGCCATTAACCTACCTTATAATAATCTAATTTTGGCACAACATTAAATGCTGACCTATCTCTATCCTCTGCCATTGCTCTTTCAAACTCTTCTTCGTACACAGTTTTTAGTAGTTGTATTCTGTCTGGTGCTCTTTTCATAGCAATATAATAAGCCAACCCTGCTGTAAGACAAGGTATAAATCTAAAAGGGATTTCCATTGTATTAACTTGAGCATCAGCATCTTGTATTCTTGTCAAAGCGTCATAATGAATAACATCTGTGCTATTTTCTGGGGTTGGATATAATTTTAAATTTGGTGTTATTTGTCTATCTAGGAAATATTGAGTAGGTCTACCAGTTGATGTTTTGTTTGGTAAATTTAAAAAAGCATCTCTACTAATTCTTGTCATAGAAAAATCTGTGCCACTTCTTCTAACAACTAGAGATAGTATGTCAATTATATCTGTTCCTAAAGAATATTCTGAATCATCTGCTGTCAAAGCTTGTGTTCTTTGTTCTATTGTCCATTGATTTAAACCACGATTTGCCCACTCTGAGAGCATAATATTTAATGAACGCTTTGCAGTTTGCAAATCGTAGCCAGTTCTTGTTTCTAAGCCACATCTTTCATAAGCTTCTTCGATGTACTCAGCGACATCTAAATCAAAATTAGTAGAGTTAGATGTTGCCATTAGGCTTTGCCACCTTTTTTCATCTTTTTAGCCATGCCACCACCACGCATCTTCTTTGGTTTCATAGCCATGCCACCGCCTCTCATTTTTTTAGGCTTTGCTTCGCCGCCCATCATCATTTTAGCAGCTTTAGCCATGTCTTTTGACATGGCCATCATTTTTCTTGGACTCATTGCCATTTTAGTCTCCTATAGTAAGTTTCACGTTGTTTATAAATGTCTTCAACATCGTACCTATTATAATAATTATCATAATATCCAAGTTTCTTCAATTTATTTGCACTTTCTTGAAGTTTACTTAGTCGCTGCACGAATATCAAAGAATATTCCTCACTAACAATTTCATCAAAAGAGCCATCATCTATTAGCTCGTTAACGTCATCATCAGGGTGGAATCCCATCAACCAAATATCTCTTTGGTCAAATTTCTTTTGATGTATTAATTCATTTAAATTTGTAAGATTATTATGGAAAGTTTCATTGTCTTCGTAACACAAATCTATAACAATTATTAATTCTTTTGAGTCATGAAATTTATTAATTAAAGTATAAACTATATTATAATTGTTTGATGTTTTTACAGCAAAACCAACTTTATTATTTTTCCAAGCAGATTTTGCATAAGGACATGATGGAAGATTATTGTAATTTTCATTAGGAATTTCTAAAGCATGTTTAGACCAAGCTTTTATTTCGTCACAAATTTTTTGTTCCAAACTCATTTTTTCTTTTTACGCCTTGCTGCTTGTACTCTTCTTGGCTTACCCGCTGGTTGACCTAATCTAATTTTTTGTGCAATACGTTTACGCTTTTCTGATTTGGTCATCTCTGAACCAGTTTTAGGAGTTTTACTTGATATCCTTTTTGATGGTCTACAGTATGGTGTGCCTCTTTTTTCACCTTTTTGTCTACCACACTTTTTTCCTGTTCGTTGATCTTTCCAATCCTCTTTAAACCAACGCTTGAGTGCTAGACCCGCTTTTGTTTTCCTTACTGCCATTATCTAAACTTTGTAACTTTTCTTCTGTTACTCATAACCACACCGCAACCTCTTGCAATGTTAGGGTTTTTTGATGGTCTTTTAACTTTACCTTTTGATACATTACCACCATTAGCCATTGTGATTACTCCACCATCTGCTTTTTTCTTAGCTTTCTTTTTTTTGCCACCAGTTCCGTAATTAGCTGCTCCTACCTTTCGGCATTTTGCAATAGCTCCCGAAGCATAAGCTGATGGAAAAACTCTATAACGAGCTTTTACTTTATGATAACAAGCGTCTTTAGGCATAATATCTTCCTTTCAATACTTTCCAACATGTACACCAATAAACTCTCTTCATACATTTGGGACAGTCTTTTATTGGTTCACCTCTTATTACCTCTCCTTTTTTTAGAGGCACAATGTGCTTTCTCAGAAAATCCTTTAGGTCGTTTGCAATTGATTTTCCTCTTCCTAGCATTACTCCATTTCCTTTTCTGTGGTGGTCTTGAGATCTGCTTGGACATTTGTGATCTGCCCATAACCATTAAAAAAACTTCTCAAGAACTGCCACTCCTATTATGACTCCATAGATACCCCATAAGCGAGTATCAAGTTTGTTAAGTTTGTTATTAATTCCATCAAATCTAGCATTACACACTGACTCATGTTTTTCTAACATTTTTAATAATTCTTTACTTGTCATCTAACACTTCCATCTTCTTCTTGCCTGTCTTAAACGACTATTTGGATCTTTAGCTGCTTTAGGAAACTTTTTCATTTGTCCAGCACTTCTAGCACAAAAAGACTTTCTTCTTTTAGCCGCTTTACTCCCTGCTTTAACCTTACCTGTTACGGCAGTTTTTAACTTACTACCAGGATTTTCTCTTCTATAACGAGCAACCCCCGCTTTAGTCATTCCTGCTCCACTTTTGGTAGAGCGAAAATACTTTTTGGTCTTAGGGGGTTGTTTATCTCGTTTTCTAGACATTAGTCATAGCTCTTTCTAACTTGCATGATAATAGTGTAACTATCTGCTGATGAATGACCAACTGTAGTAAACATTATATCACCAGTTACACCTGAACTTGCTGGATTTGTTAATCCACCAAAAGATGTGTAATCGTGATGTCCACTTTGATTTTCACCTAACTCAATACAAAAGGTTGGTAAACTTAAAGACAGCAGTTTGATGCCCGTCAACCAAAGTTTGCGAAGTAACTGCGTCTGCCATATAAAACTCCTATTATTGATCAGCAAAAGCGGGTGCTGTTGTTGATGTAACGCTTCCAAAAATTTGATAATTAGTTGTGTCTTTTCCAACTATTGTTACATCAAATGCTTGTGGAACATTTATTTGAAAGCTACTTTCTGAATTACCATCTGGAAATACAGAACTTATTGCATTACCATCTTGGTCGTGAAAAGTTATGTTACCAATATAAAAATTTGTGTTGCCCGGTGTTACGATAATTGCATCTGTTCCATCAGCGGCTCCACCAGCGTAAACAAATCTAAAAACAGACCCAGCAATGGGTGCAGGCAAAGTGTATGTATTATCTTGTGATCCATCTGGCACAAGTAAAATCCTACCACTATGAGTTGCATTTGTTAAAGTTACATCTCCATCAGATAAGCTAACTGGAGCGTCACCAAGAGTTGTTACCTCTGTTATAGCCCCAGTTGTTGCGTTTTTACTAATAGTTTTAAGGGTGCTTTCAGACCTAATTGGGCCTGAGAATGTTGTATTAGCCATGTATATCTCCTTGTCTTGGCTGTTGTCGAAGTTAATTCTTCGTCAAGGTACTTTAACTATACACAAAAAAAAGGGGTCTGAAAAGACCCCTTGAAAAATATGTAAATATTTTTATGCGGCTCCAGGAGAACCAAAGACAGCACGAGGGTCTGAAAAACCAAAGGCATAACGCTCTCTAGCTTTATATCTCATGTTGCCTGTATCAAAGTCAGCTTCCATGCTTGTGCTTAATGGTATTCTTTCAAAATACTTGAAACCATTAGGTGCATCTGTTTTGATGAAAAACGCATCTGTGTCTGTTAAGAAGTGGTTAATAGTATAACCCTCTGGTAACATACCCATATTTTTGATTGCGTTTACATCGTTGTCAGAAGTACCAACTCTTAAAGTTGACTCAAGCAATCTGTCTGCAACAAACTGTAATGCAGGTGGAATAATTAGTTTCATTCCTCTCAATGCAACAATCATATTTCTCTCATCAACAAAGTTTGAAATGTCAATAAGAGCATTTTCTAATGATGTTTCATTAAGATCTGCCGCAGTTGATGGTTCATTTCTAAATGTACCACCACCGCCTAATGGGTGATCTGTTGCACAAAGTTCTTTACCATCACCACCTGTAAAGCTTGAATTAAACGCATTGTTTAATGTAGCAGCGGCTTTGACTTGCTTTGTGTGTGCCATTGATCTCGCTAACGCTCTTGTATATCTAGCTCCAAGCTGATCATACAAATTATCTTCCATTGCCTCTTCTGTCAATGCAAAAGCTAAAGCAATAGTTTCCATTGTATATCTTGAAGTATATACTTCGTTTGCAGTATCAAAGGTTACTCCAGCACCCTCTGATTTAGTTGCAGCATTTCCAAATCCTGCTAACATTACCTCTTCTTCAAAGGCTCTGTCAGATGACTCAGTCTCATAGATTTCTAAATGCTCTTGATCATAACGATCATATTCCATACCGAATAAAGCGTTAAGACCAGGTTCTAGTTCTTTAACTAGTTGTGCTCGTGATATAGCCATAGTTCAACCTCCCTTACGCTAATCCTGCAGACTTCTGTCCAAATATGTGATTTTGAATCACAACATAGACATTAGTTGCATCTGATGAAACATCTGAATTTTCTGGGTCTTGAGAAATATCAATCGCTTTTAGTGATAAAGTTGCAGTGGTTGCACCATCACTAACATTTAACTCAGCACCAGAAATACCTGTTACAGTAGACCCTGAACTTGTATAAACAATATCAAAGTTACCAAATAAATCTGCAACTGGAAATGCAGCATTACATTGAATTTCAAAGATAACATTTGGGTCATCTATAATGAAAGCCTCAATGTCTGAAGCATTTGTACTTGCAGGATAAAAGTTGGAAAAAGTCTCTTTTCCTGTTGTAGGATCTGTAAATCTACAACCATTGAATACTCCAACTATTGGTACTGTACCACCATCAGCGTGTACTTCTACACCACCTCCAGTAACTTGAGCGACCATGTCGCCTTGAAAGATAGCAGTTCCGTAATTGGCAGCAATTCTATATCGGCTTTGACCACCAGTGTAGGGTGCTCCCCCTATCATCTTAACTGGTCTCATGCCAAAAGCAGCATCTTGATTTGCCATTTTTAACTCCTAAGTAAGAATTTTATTAACTTTGCCTCTTGCCACCAAAAGCGACTTGAGACTTCCTTTCTTTAGATATTGGCATTGCAGGATTAGATTCTTTCATTAAGTCTCTATCTACAGCCTCCATCTGTGTGTTGGTTTTATCCATGAAGTATTGATTTCTTTCTTCTACAATTTCTTCTGGAATCCGTGCTAATAAAAGTCCTCCTTGACCAATTACTCCAGCATTTTTGCCTTCATCAATCACGGGGTAGTCTGAGTCAGGATATTCCTCTGCACGAACAAGTTCGTATCCTTCCCTTTGCCGTTTATAGATATTTGCTTTATCATCATAATCCATAACACGTTCTCTTATCCACCTATGCTTATAACCTATAGGTGCGGGTGGAGCATCTAATTGTGATGGTGGTGTCCAAGCTTTTCTTCTTTCCTGTTTTTCACGAGTTGCAGACTCTCGATTACTTCTATCCACCATTTTAGGCTCCTTTCCTGGTTTCAATTTTAGCTACCTCTTTAGCATATTGCTCTAGGGGTATTCTCATTTTTTTAGCAAACGCAACTTGTCCAGGTGTAAGTTCTATTTGCTTTTTCCGCCCACTTGTTACGGCTTTGCCGTTTGCAGGTGCGACAGTCTGGGCGACTTTTCTGTCACTCTGAAACTTTTGTGGAAACTCAATTCTAAGTCTTTTGTCTATTTCCTTATAATAATCATCTGTAGATGGATCAAAACCCTCTGAAACAACTATTTCATGTAAGGCCTGAGCACCTCTAGTCATAACCATATCCTTGGCAAACCAAGTGTTCTTATCTAACCAATTTTGCAGTTTAGGGTCTAACTCTTGTTTTTCTTGGGTCTGCCTCGCTTGGGGCTGGACTTCTTTACTTTGTCCCTCATCTGTTTGAGTTGTGTTGCTTTGCTCTGTTCGGAGTTTTTGGATTCTAAGCCTCTCATTTTCAATAGCGAGTTTAGCCATGAGGTCACTCGCTTCAGACATCTTTTCAGCGTCACCAGCATCAAAAGCCTCCTTATAAAGTTTTTTAGCACTAGCTGTTTGGGCTTCAATTCTGCTACCAAACTCTGTAGTGTAACCATTGTTAAGTTGAGAAAGTTTACTTTGTAACTCTTCATTTTTCTTTTTTTGTTCTTCTGCATATCTGTAAGCAGCATCAGCTTCTTCTAAAGCTTGTTTTCTTTTTGCTGTTAATTGATTAATACGCTTCTGAACATTCTCAGAATAGTTTTCAAGTTCTTCTTCTTGCTCGTCTGAACGAACATCTGTTCGCTCTTCTTCTTTAGCCTCAATTTTTGAAGGTTCTTCTTGCTTAGTTTCATTCTCTTCAATATCGACTAAAATGTTTTCTTCTTGATTTTGAGTTTCTTCAACTTTTTCTTGGGTGTCATTCATCATGCTCTCCACTATACATAAGAAATATCTGTTGGATCAAGTATTTTTGCAATAATATTATCATCATTTATGAGTCTAAGCTCAAGTCCTTCCACTTTAAACCTATTTCCAGCATATCTACCCATAAGCACCCATTCTTTCTCAGAACAATATGCTCCATTTGGGAATTTATCAGAGTCTTGATATGCGTCTGGACCCATTTTAACAACATAAGCTACAACAGTTGCAAATGATTCTCTTTCTCTTGTTGCATCAGGAATATATATTCCACCTTTAGTTTTCTCTTTTGGATAATATGGTATTACCAAAAGCCTATAACCAGTTGGCTGTGGAAGTCTATCTAATGTAGAGCTATCTAATTTTGAAGGATCGTCTTCATTTTTATTTACCTCATCATTCTTAAAGCCTTTACTTATTGATGATGGAGTTGGGTTGACATTTTTTGCCAACAGTCTGTCGGGGACGTAAAGTTTTTTAGTCATCTTCTATGCCTTTCATCGAGGTTCTTATTTCTTCAATTACCCAAGTCATGCCTCGTATCTGACCTGTAATAAACCGATAGTCCTCAATTGAGTCTATCGAACCATCTGCTAAAGACTGTGTTAATTCATCTTGTCTTTTGCGAATGTTCTTTAATAAGTGTTCTGCTAATTTAACTGCATCCATTTTGTAAATCTTCTTCTTGATATAAATTAGCACACATAGGACATTTATATTCTTTAAATTTATAAATACCTACAGTCGGTATTGGTTCTTCATGCACTATTTCTTTCATTGCTACCTTATGTATGTAACAAATAGCAAGGTTCTTTTTTTCTTTTTTCATTACTTAGTTAAGCCTTTTTGCTTCTCGTATGTTCGCAATCCACCAATTCCTAACATGCCACCAAGAACAGTTAAAAGTGTACCCATATCAAATTCAGGCAAATCTGGTAACTCTGCACCAGCAAAACTAGCACCAAATATAATTAAATCTTTTACTATAAAATGATATGCAAAAGCAATCGCACAGACCCATCCAACAGCGGGTCGCCAACCACCCTTAAATATAGAGCCACTTGCTGCCTCTGCTTTGTTAATTTCTAACTGGGCAAGTAGTGCCTCTTGAGCATGTTTTTCAGACATGGTGGCTATCTCGTGTGCGAGTTTTGCTTTTTGATCTGCGTCTGGAATAAATTTATCTAAAAGGCCAGTAACTGGACCTATAAGTGCTTGTAACATTGCTACCTCCTAATAAACCTTAACTTTTTTATCATCAAGACTTGGTATAAGTTTACACATACATTTATAATTTTCAACTTTTATTGGTACATCTATTTTTTGATTACTTAATTTTTCAGAATAATAAAGACAATCATTAATGTTTTTAAAGTATATACCTCCGTTAAAATTATCATTTAAATAACACATAAGCATAAAAACAGTCATTTTTTTCTAGAGCGTTTTAAAGATTCCTTTGCAGATTTTGCTATTCTTACAACCTCTGCTTTTTTCATTACCTTTGCTCTTTGCTCCATGACTGTAAGAATTTGTATCTTTCTCGCATAAGGTTTATTGATTTTTTTAACTTTTGCAACTGTGGCTCTTGCGTCTGCTGGTGTTGCAAACTTAATTCTAACTGTGTCCTTTGGGTTTTCATCTGTGTATAAGCGTCTACCTGAACCTTTTGGTTTTTTACCTATTCCAACTTTAGGATCTTTACTTTTTCTCTTGGGTGCCATAATTATCTACCTTATGTTCGTGTCCCATCCAAATGCCGAAAACGCCTGTCATAACGCCCATCACGACAGAAACGAAAGCGGATTGACTAGCAGTTGGTGAATCCAAGCCCATGAACCACTCTGCACATCTCCATGACATAACTGTACTAGCTAACATCATAAATCTTGGTAATATTTTTAGTTTTATTATAGTTTCTGCGTTCATTGCATTAATAACTCATTTAAACCAAAACCCTCTAATAAAATAAGGGTAAAAAATAATAATAAAATACCACCAGCTATAAGCTTACCAGAAAAATTTGTAGAGCCAATCTTTATTGCTACAAATTCATTACTAAGTATTCTTAAAGACAACTCAAAACTATTTTCATCAATCTTGACGTTTATTGGTTTTTTCTTTACCTCTGTCATTATTTTCCTTTTACTGCACTGTTTAAAGAATCAATGATATCGTCGATATTCGGCTCTTTTTGCCAAGGATTATACACACATTTAAATTTTTTAGGACACCAACTTTCTATCATCATCTCGTATGTTTTATTGCCTCCTATATAAATACACGCCATCATACCACTTTTAGATTTAATTCTTTTGGCAAGTCTGCAAGTCGTATATTTTTTTTTTTAATTTTACCCTGATGTATTTTTTGTTGTCTAGTATAATCCTTTGGTTTGTAAATATAACCCTCTGTCATATGTAAATAATTTAATCCATATACTTGCAACTAAAACAGCAAACCCACCCACAATACTTACAACTATTAGCCAAGCAATACCCTCACCTATTTGTCTTCGAAGTTGTTGTTGTTTGTAAACTGTTTCTTGACGTTGTTTTCTTATCTGACCTTCCATTTTAAGCAAATCATCATAAGCTTGTGGACCATACGTCATGTTCAAAAACATCTTGAGTTCATATCTTTGTTCTTCAAGTTTCTTCTTGGCTGCATAAGCAGCGAGAGCTGCTTCCTCAATTGATCCAGCTTTAAACAACTTGCCAAACAGGGGAGGATTCTTAGCTTGTTTTTCAGCGTTGTCAACATCTGACACAGCTCCCATCCATCTACCGATATCTCCTGACATTTGCTCAATATCTCGACCTACCGAAAATCCTTTTTTTATCGCATCAAATGCTTTTGATGCAACCCCAACGGCCAATGATATTGTTGCTGGATCTATCGCATAACTCCATTAAAATATGCCCTGAAACCTCTGTGGTTTGGCTATAGGTGAAAACTTTTTGATCATACCACCACTACTCTTTCTTTGTGGCTTTTTTGGACTTTTTTTTCGGCTTGTTGATTTTGGCTTTGATTTGCCCGCTTTCGACAACGCTATCGCTACTGCTTGTTTCTGCGGATACTTCTCTTTCCTCAACTTGCGTATGTTCTTGCTGATTGTCTTTTGGCTCGACCCTTTCTTCAACGGCATTTACAACTCCTTCTTTTGCAAGTCTTCTTTGTCTTTTCTTTTGTTTTTCAACTTCCCAAATTTTTTCTCTTATTGAACTAACCATAATTTATCCTTTCATAGCTTTCATTGCAGCAATATCTCTAGTTGTTTGATCTCTTTGATTAGCTAACTCTTCTTGCTGATCTAATCTTTGTTGGTCTAATAATGCGTCATTGCTTTCTTTTTCTCTTTCAAAAGATTGTTTTTTATCAAATTGATCTTGCTTTTGTGCAATCTCTTGACCCCTTAATGCTAACTCTTGTTTTCTAATTGTTACAAGCGGGTCTTCGCTTGGAGGTGGTGTTAACGCTTGTGCGTATTGCTCTTGTATTTCAGCTGCCAACTCTGCACTTCTTGATGCTATTTGATCTTGCATAGCTTTCATGGCGTTAGGATCTTGTTGCATCATTGCTTGTTGCTCTGGTGGCACTTGTGCTAAAACTTCTTGTTGTGCTTGTAATTCAGACATCATTGCAATGTGTTCAGAGATATGTCCTTGCAAGGTCATAATTATAGCAGCATTGGCTTGTGCAACTGGTGTGCTTATCATTGCTAAGTGGGCAGTGATATGTGCTTGATGATTTTGTTCTGGAAAAGCGTTCAACGAACCACCTTTTAACGCCTCTTGATTTTCTTTTGCAGGATTCATAGGCATTGGTTGTGGAGGTGGTTGTAATATTGCATCGATGTTATTTACACCTAAAGCCTCATACATTTTTCTATATGCTTGATACATACCATTAGGTCCATGTATATCTGGATTACTCTGTGCCAATTGTAATTGTGTTTGTGCTAACGCAATACGTTGCGACATGGAAAAGATATTAGGATCAGAAACTGGTAATATATCTATTCTTTCATCAAAGTCTGTTTGTTTAATTTCAGGTGGTGCTCCCGGAACTTGATATGGGTACATGGGTACATCCATAGCAAATATACGAGCTAATAGTTTAAACTCTATTTTTTGTGAATAATGCAGACGCTTATGTATGGCAGACATAACCTTTGTGCCACGCTCCATTATAGCCATTGTCGTGCCAACTGGTGCATTGCCTTGCATCTCACCAACTTTCATATCGGCCATAGAAGCAAAGCGTCTACCAGAATCTATTAATGTTCCAAGTAAAGAATACAAGGTCTGAGATGGCTCCTTAAATGGTAAAGGCATAATTGCTTGACGCAAATCCATACCAACCATATCTACATCTCTGAACTCGCCAGGATTTAGTGGAGACTCGTCATCTCTGATCCTTGCACCTCTTGCTTTAAATCCTGCAGGTAAGTTTCCAAGACCAGGTAAGAACTTATAATGAACAAAATAAGGGATCTTCCTACGGAACGGATCACCTTCATTGAAATTCCTTTTGATTGATAATATTTCACCAGATTTCTCCACTATAGTAACAACATAGGGCATCTTTAATCCAGTGGGTTCTCCGTCTTGACCAATATCTTCAAAGCCAATTAAATCTAAATCTGTGTGAACTTCATATAATGTTATCTCTTCGTTGTAACTAGAACCTTTTTCTACGCCTTGTATGTCGTCAATTGTTTCCTTGACCTCATCATAACTTGATCCTCCACTATCAGATGAGGGTAAATCTATATCCTTATAAAACCCTTGTAGTTGTAATTTTCTAATCTCATTTTTATCCATACGGACAACGTGAGTAATGCGTGTAGATGTTTTTAAGTCTGTTGCATTGTAAGGTACAATTAAATCCTCTGCATGAACAAATTTAGAAACAGCTCTTTGCATTGAAGGGTCAAAGTAAATTTTTTTAAATGCTGAACCTACAATCGGAAGATAAAATAACATCTGATCTAATTCAGGATCATACTCTTCCATTTCATAAGTTATTTGATAATTCATATAATTTTTAATACGCTCTGCTTGTGCAAGTAACTCTGGGTTTTCTGCACCTACAATATGTGTTCTTACAGGTCCACTTGCTGGTAACATTTCTCTATATGCTTGTGCTTGAAACTGTGTAACGCTTTCTGCTAATAATGGATGAACTACTCCAGATGCACCTTCAAAAGGCTCTGCCCTATCTTCATAGTTCATGCCTAGTAATTCTAAACCACCTTTGTACTGGTCTTCCCAATCTCTTCTTGATGAAATGTCTTCTTCTATGTCTCCAACAAGATCACTGGATATAACTCCAAGCTCACTGTCATCAATATAATCTGCTAAGTTAGCGTTAAAAGGTACTGGCATAGATGCTTCAAGTTGTTCCTGCATCTCACCTATGATTGCAGAACCATCCTCTAGTTCTGTAACCCCTGGAGTGATTTCAGTTTCAGTTACTGAAACTTGCATACCTTGTGGTAAGTCAACACTCTCTATACCATTTACCTTTTCAATAGCCATGATTATCTAAGTTTAAACTTCCCACCTGCTCGTGCAGCACCCATACCTCTACAGACACCACCACCAGAGCCCATTTTTACAGGTCCACCTGCTTTAAATTTTTTTGCCTTTGAATTTAGCTGGTACAACTCCACCATCTTCCATTCTTCTAGCACCCATCATTTGGCTTACCATGCGTCTGTCAGCGTCAGAGATCATTCTGCCACCCTCTCCTAACATAGCACCTACCATTGCTCTGTCTCTGTCAGAAATCATATTACCAAAATTAGGATTAGGTGTTCTTCTGACAATCATAGTTTTGCCACCTATGTTTCTAAGAGTTTCACCTTTTCTTACTGTGCCTTGAAATGGCTCGATTGTTTCGATAAATTCTTCTACTGCATCATCTAGTTTGTTCATGGCTCTCATAGTTTTTGGTGTTTTTCCTCCTGCCATACCACCTCTTTGCATTTTAGTAGCATCTTCTTTTTTAACCTTTTCAATGGCTTCCATAAGTCCACCATCTTTTTTGTTTGGTATGAATTTAATACCACCCTCTGGTTGGACTGCTATTGTGCCATCTTTCAATCTTTTCTTGCCAGTTTGTCTAATCTTACCATCTTTATCAACTTTGATTATAGGTCTAACTGAACCACCATCTTTCATGCCTTTTATTTTAGGCTCTAATTTTCTCATTTTATTTCTTATTCGTTCTTTTTTACCCATAATTTTTCTAGAAGTTGTAGGTCCTTCTGATAAAGGATCATCAATTAATTTAAATAATCTTTTTTCTAATTTTAAAAATTTATCAAAATCTGCTGACACATTACTCTCCTGTTTCTGGATTAATCATTGTTGATTTAGTCATATTAAAAACCTCGCCTCCGCCAGCCATCTGTATTGTCTTTTGTTGAACACTAAACGGATCTTTCTTAAGGTTAGGTGTTATGTCAAAAGTTTGTGGCTTTGTACTAACCTTACTTACTTTTGCAGATTTTTTCAATTTTTTTATCATGGCGGCATCTTTCTTCTTCTGTTTATCAACAGTTTTAATGCCAGTTTTTCCTTGTCCAAAGTCACTAATCATCTTGGCTAAACCCTTCAATGGGTCAGCTTCACCACCTTTTTCTTTCCAAAATACTTGCCAGGAACTGGTTGCCCTCGTTCCTCTAACTCTCTGTAAGCTCGTCTTCTATCTGCTTCGTCTGACATTAGTAATACTCCATCTTTCTTCTGTAAGCGGGTTCAAACTCTTCATCGTCTGGTGCAGTTATAAAACCACCTTGTCTGAATCTTAGTATAGCCTGTGTCATCGAATCTGCCAAGTCATCATGATCACCATGTGGAAAACTAGCACACTCCTCAACAACTTCCTCTGCAAAATTAGCATCAGGTCTCCACACCATGCCACTCTCAAAGACTGGAGCACAAGCGTTCATACGAGCAAATTTATCTGCACCTTTACTTGGTGTAAATGGCGTAACTGGCACACCCATACGTCTTAACTCTTGTGTTAACGGAGTACCACTTGCTTTCTGTTCAATCAATATCATGTCAGGATCATATGCTTCGCACAGTTCTTGTGCTTTAAGTTTAAGTTCTGGGAAATCCCATCTGCCTTTCTCGGCATCAAGCAAGATGATGGCATCTCCTTCTCCTTCGATGGGAGTAAAAATACCCCAAGTAGTAATAGCACTATAATCAGAACGCTCATTTTTTGTAAACGCTGTGTCGTAGGATTGTATGATGTATGAACAGGCAGGTGGGTCACTACGATTCCAAACATTCCACCACTCCCTTTTTATTATTGCACCCTCTTCAGCAGTGGGGTTTTGCATATATTGTGCGTTCCACTTACTGACGGGGATTGAGGCTTTAACACCTTCTAACTCTTCTCTGCTCCAATATTCTGGCCACAATACATTATTAGTGTCAGGAAATATAGCAGGAAACTCCACGACATCCCACTTATCGGCACCCCCTTGTGCCTGTTTCTGTAATACCCTTGCAGTCAAATCCTTAATACCCCAACGTGTCATCACGATAATAATAGATCCACCTGGCTGTAATCTTTGTCTAGGTCCTGACGTATACCAATCGTAAATGCTATCAAGTGCAGTGGGACTCAACGCATCTTGTTCTGATACGGGATCATCAATAATCAACAAGTCGGCACCACGACCAGCTAATGCACCACCTACACCAACTGCGTAGTACTCACCACCCTTGTTCGTTGACCATCTACCAGATGCCTTGGCATCGGCAGCTAACTTTACCTCTGGAAATATATCTCTGAAGTCCTCGCTATCAATTAAATTTTTAACCTTACGACCAAAGCCAACTGCTAACTCTGCCGTGTGTGTAGCTTGTATAATCTTTAAATCAGGCTTTTTACCCATTAACCAAGATGGAAATAGATAACTGGCAAATTCTGATTTAGTGTGTCTTGGAGGCATATTAACAATCAAACGCTTGATCTTGCCATCTGCTACTTGTTGAAGTTTATCTGCGTATGTCTTGTGATGCCTACCCTCAATGAAAGAAGGCCATATGCGTTTTACAAAATCCATGTACTTGTCTTGACTAAGCTTTTGTTTTTCAAGCATAGACAATCTCTCAAGCATAGGAGCTATCTTGGATAACTCATCATCACTTAAATATTCTGCAAAATCTAGGTTCATGTTCCTGTGGCTAAGAAATCATCTACCGCTTTAATTAATCCACCCTCTTGTTTGGCCACAACTGGTCTTGCGGGGACACCTGTTAACATTTCGATTAATTTGTTTAAATCTCCAGTGTCAAAAGTAACTGGTCTTATGTTTGCACTAGATGGTGCAAATGGACTAGCAACAACAGTTGGCGGTGGAGGTAAAGTATCTATAACGGGATCGCCACCACCTATGATGTTCGGTGGCTTGTCATCATCTTTTTTTTCTTCTTGATCCTCAACCTTCTTTCTAATTATTGGGGTTTCATCATCACCTTGTTGCATTTGTTGATTTGGGTCTCTGCCCTCCATTAGATTACCAAAATTGTCTTTTATACCAATAACTAAACCACTACTGTCTCTTACAATATTTTTTTCTGGAACATTACCTTTAGCTAATTCAGATGCCATTCTATCTCTGGTAAATCTCTCAATGCCATCAAAAAACGTGGGTAGACCTAATCCTTGAAAAAATGGAGTATCATCGCCTTGACCTGCTCTTCTTTGACCAATAGGAACATTACTTAAACGCTCTATGTCAACTAAAGTCTTTGTTGGCAAAACACCTAACGTGTCCTCTCTAGGGTCAGTGTCATCGGCAGTCGTAAATTTTGGGTCTCTTCTGCCACCTATCATTCCAACATTTGGTATATCTTTTCTAGGTCCTTTGTAAGTATCAGGATCAAATATAGTGTCAAATGTAGCTCTATCAGATCTAAGTGCATCTAAATCAGGACCTACAAACGGATCACTTCTACCTACGAAGCCTGCTAAGTCATCATCAAAAGTCGTAGGACCTAATGCTCTACCTCTTTGTGCCATCAACTCTTGTTGATTTTGTTGCAACAAATCACCTACAGTTGGCTGCCCTTTACCAACTAAGTTAACAAGACCACTCACGCCTGGTAATCCAAAGTTTTGAAAAGTTGGCTGTATGTCAAAAGGATCAATTTGATCTGTTTTTTTTGCTAAATCTAATATGTTAGCGTCACCTAGAATACTACTTGCACTATCCGCAGATATGTATGTTGAGGCTGGAACTTCACCAGACATGACCATTTGCAAATCTTCTGCGTTTCTTTTGTTTAATTCAGTTTGACCTGCAGGTGTTAACTTGTTGTCCTTGAAAAAATTATCTTCTTCAGATATAGAAACCTCATTTCTATTGTTAATTTCTTTTTTAATTTCGTTTAAAGTATTTTGATCAAAATTTAGGTTTGTGCCTGTGGTTGCTTTTGTACTAAAATTTTGTGCAGACGGCATACTTAAACCCATTGGTGTGGCAGAACTAGGATCATCTGCAAATATATCTGTGGCAGGAGCATCAAAACTTGTTGATGCGGGATCAGTTAAGGCATCTACAAAACTTTGTTCATCACCGCCAGTGCCACCAAAGCCTCCACCTCCAATGCTAAAATCATCTGATACATTGCCCTGATCATCTACGCTGAAAGTGCCAGAGGTGTCACCTACTGTGTCATCAGCAAAACCACCAAATTGAAAATTTTGTACTGGTTGATTAAATATATCTATGTTTGCTGCGGGTGCCATCATGGGATTGGCACCCACCATAGGTGCTAATGGAGGATTCATGGCACCATTCATATTCCTTAAAAACTCGTTAAAAGTGCCACGACTGGCAGCTGTAGTATCTAATTTTACTGAAGGAGGTTGTGCAGGTGCCGCTGGTGTCGGCATGAAACCACCCATAGGTCCGTTTGCCCTAAGTGGCTTTTTGCAATAGCATTGTCATCTCTCTATTGCTCTGATCCAGTAATCTCGTTACCCAAATCTCATCTTGACGCTTCTCTGCATCGCCAATCGTGTGATCTATGGCATTACAAAGCTTCCAAATGCGTTGTTCTTCATGTTTTGTCAAAGGATTTTTTCTTTGATCGTAATTTACTACCTCTTCATTACCCTTTTTCGGCTTTTTCGCCTCGCTTAAGTACAAAACAGCGTACTTCACGGACAATGGTATGCGATAATGGTCAGTTTCATAGCATCTGTACCCTCTTTCGCTCATGCCTAGCTTCTTTGCCATGTCTATTTGGCTAAGATTTAAACTTTTTCTGTGATCTTTTAGTTTATCACCAGTCCAATCACTAAAACTCTTGTCGTTTTTCTTCATTTTTTTCCTCTAATACTCCAATTTCTATTAAATCTTCAATGAAATCATCATCAGAACCAAATCTAACTGAGTCCCCAGTGTAATCTGATATTAATGAGGCGTAAGTACGCCTTAAATCTTCTCTTGTTCTAAAAGCCATGTGTGATTTTTCTGTGATCTGGTCAATCATCTGTGCGGGGTCGCCATGCACGTCAAACTTACCACCATCATATTTCATAGTGTACGTCTTCATAGCGTCATCATAGGTGTTGAGTGCCTAAAGGTCAAGAAATTTTTTTTTAAAATTTTTTTGACCAGCCGTTTTTCAAAAAGCTGGGGGGTGTTTGTGGTGAAGTTAGTGCAAGTTGCCTACTATGTGTAAATATAAAAAAGGTGGGCTATAGGGTATATAGCCCACCGATTCCGATCTGTAAAATATTTTAAAGATTGTCTTTTAATAACTTTGTTAATTTATCAATGGTGGTTAAGATTTTAATTTTATCTTCATTTGTTAATTGTCTGTTTTCAAATTGTGATAAATCAATACTATCAATTGAAAGAATACCTCCAAAATGACTCTGCAATTGTGGTAATGTGAATCCTTTTTTATGGAGTCTTGAAATCTCAATATATCTATCGATTGATGTTTCATCGTACATTGAATTTTTACCATGCCAAGTAATAGGAGTCATAATTCCTAAATCATTAAATTGTTGGATTCTTCTAGCATTACATGGAATGTTTTTTTTGGTTCTTTTACATTTCCATAAAATAGATTTATCTTTTTTTTCAATTTCTTTAATCACTGTTAATAATTCAATTCTATTATACATTTTATTTTCCTTTTGTTTGTTTGTTAAAAAAAACCAGTCCTAAAAATTAGGATAGATTCACGACTAAGTCGTGAATCTGTTCTCAAGATATTGTCTTAATTCATCTGTAATATTAGACCAAATACAATCACTATTATTGTTTAATTGAATTGTACCATTTGAGACTCTCTCGATCTCTGTGGGAATCTTGTATCCATTTAAATCATACATACCATTAGACGATCCATTTAAATGTCCGTAAAATTCTTGGTTCAATGTAATAACACATTGAGTACAACCAACCTTCCTTCTAATTGTGTTGATTGTACGTCTGACAGATCTCGCATCGTTAATACCACATTGACTCATGATTTCTTGAGTCGTTGCACCATTAACAGATTGACACATTTCAAAAACTTTCCATAGTTTAGAATAAGGAGGCATCGTGTTTCTTAATTCTTCTGTATATCTTGTACCTTGATCAATTAGATCAAATCTATTGTGATGTGAATAATCAACAAGAGTCACGATCCATTCAACAAAGTTTTTAAGCTTAAGATTATTTAATGTGCCTTGATGTTGTCTGAACTCGATTGTGCCTTTACCTCCACCATTAGACTCAAGATGTGAGATATTAATAGCATTAAATTTGCCTCCCATAACATTCTGTAATTGTGCGAGGTTTGTACAATTTTCAATGCGAGTGACTCTATCTGCTAAATTTCTACAATATCTTGAGTCTCTTCTACTAGGTGCTAAAAAAGTATTTATAATCAATTGATGTTTAGCATATCTAAAACAAATATCTTTAATCACCTCAAATTGAATCGCATCGTTTGAGTCTTGAAAGTATTTGTTCTGCTTAAACTTAGCAATTGATTTAGTATTAAATTCTTCTGCATCCATTGTAATAGGTTTCAAGCCAACATGAACATGGTGACCACATGATTTTGTAATTCTTCCTCCAAGCCTAATAATAATGTCATTGACCTCGCTTGAAATCTGCCATGTGGATTCTGCTTTAAAACTTAATGGAGGAAATACTACCTCGCCTCCATTAGGTAACGATCCGTCTCTAATTACTCTCAAATAATTAAGATGTGGATAATTTCTATTAATCTCATTTTGTAAGATTGTAGGAGCAAGATCATCAAATTCTCTTTCAAATCCTAATGCTCTATCTGTTTTAATGTTTGTCATTTTAATTTTTCCTTATGTTGTTAAAATGTTGTTTGCGAATCAAGTATAGCAAAAATAATGGGCATTGACTACCTTAAAGTAATAAATGTTCGTTTAAATTTTATCTTAAAAAAGAGCTATTTTTTATCAATGTTCGCTCAAAAAGGACCTGGAGCCAGGAACTGGGGAGAAAATCCGACACCGAACACCGACTCCGAGCCCGACACCGACACCGACTCCGAGTCCGATCAACTGGGTGATCCGGGCGGCACCGAACAATAGTTCGCTGATTCAACCAGCTCCGTGTGCGAAAGCTAACAGGCAACTGGTTTAGCCGGGCGGACAACCGAACAATTGTTCCGAAACTGGTTAGGTTGGGCGGGCAAAGAACTGGGACATTTGCCAGCAAACGAACAATAGTTCAGTCCGTTTCCAATCCGACCAGCCAGGGTGTAGTCTCCTGGCCGCACCAGAGCGAACAATCGCAGAGTTCTGCGACTTTTTTTGGCCGATCAGCTTGCTGGGCCGGGAAATCGAGAGCGAACAATTATTCGATTTACGCCCAGCTCAGCAAAAAACGAACAAAAAAAACCAGAGCTAAAAGCTCTGGCTTTTCCGAACAATCCCCCTTTCTAAGTGATTAATAATAAGTAAAAGGCTAATCCGAACATTGTAATCATGCCGAGTGCATTAACTAAGAACATCCAAAACATCTTAAATGTACCTTTCTTTAAGTGCATATCCGTCGCCATACAAAACACTCGCAAGAGTGTAAACCATATGGAAACCCATATCCATACCACAACCACCAACACCAACGGAATTAGTTTTGTCTTTGTAAGTCCACTTAAGAACCTTCGCAACATGATAAGAATAATGATAGATATTGTTATCTTTGATTGAGTGGCAACTGATATGCCTATACATTCCACTTCGTGACACTTGCCTAATAACAAGATAGACATTTGACCCCTTAGGGAAAGCATCTTTTAAAAGTTGTGTTGAATACTCAACACTATTAAATTTCAAATCATCCATAATAGACTCCTTTTGATTCGTTTGTTTGTACTATTAATATAGGTAATTAGTGCCTACTTGTCAACAACTAATATTATTTTTTTGTGTTCGGTTCGTCCTGGCGTCAAGCTGGGTGAAAAGCGAACAATAGTTCGTTTACGGAGCCGGGCATGCAGACTTCGCACAGCAAGTGCTGACATTAAATCTAGCTTAGACACCGAACAATTGTGAAGTCCGAATCCGACACCCAGCTGGGAAGCTGGTCTGGTGCGAACAATAGTTCACTTTCACACCCGGCCGCAAGCTGCACCGAACAATTATTCGTTTTTGCTGGAAGCAGCCTGGAAGACCACCGAACAAAAGAAAAAAAGAAGCAGAGGCACGGCAGTCCGAGAAGCACCGACACCGAACAGTCCGAGTCCGAGTCCGATAGTCCGAGCCCGACACACCGACTGGTGAAGTCCGAGCCTCCACGCCTCACCGAACACACCAAGTGTTAGCGTTATTTTGTGGGCGTAACGCTATTATGTTCTATCGTCTGTGGGTCGTTATGGGTCTTTGTGGCTACTTTCATGCGTTTCTGTGCAAGGTTTTGAAATTCTTGTAGTTTTTCCAGTATTTGCTCCCTTGTCATGGTGTCTGCTTGTTCATGTAGCACATGAGCCTTATTTACAAGTAAACCAGTTGCCTTTAAACGCAGTTCTTCAGCACGGATAGCTTCACCAAACTTACCACTTTCCCACGCCTCATTTCTGATCTTTAGCAGATCACGAACTGACTTCTCAATCGTTACACCGAACCTTGACCGAGCTTCCTCACGCATCTCCTGATAACGCTCTTGCACTACTGGATTACGCAACAAGCGAACAGCGTCAACGCCAGGGTTCGCATATCCAGCAGATCTTGCTGCAGAAGTCTGCGTCATATCTTTGTGCATAAAGTTATCCAGAAAAGCCTGTTGCTTGTCTGTTAATCTTTTTTGACCAGATAGCCTTTGCTCCCTAGACAGATCTTCTCCTACTCTTGGCATAAGTTCTCCTTTTTTGCTAACAATGTATATAGGGTATGGGGTGGGTTACTTACCACCCCCCTATACCCCCTATAGGGGGGGAAGTTCGGTAAGTTGGTAAGTACCAATGAAATCAATGACTTACAAGCTAAAATTAACTTGCAATCGTAAAAAGTAAGTTCGGTAAGTTGATTTAATTTATCTAATATTATCAATGACTTATAACTTCCCTCTGTTTTTACTTACCAAGTAAGTTGGTAAGTGGTAAGTAAATTACTCATAAATGACCAGTACATTATGAAAATCTGTTCGTTTAAACCACGACCCATTATCGGTACATTCGTAGCCTAAATCACGCATTGCTCCCCACGTTTGAACCCAACAATAATGACAATCATCATCGCCCAATCCTGCACGTTTGTAACAGTTCATTTTATGATTGATGTCGAGTTTGATCTTTTGTGTAAGACCCATCTCTACTGCACAACCAAGACAGATTGTTCGTTTGTTAACAACCAGTTCTCGGTTACGCAGGATCTGCTCGTTGCATTTTGTGCAGCGAACTCTAGGCAAGTTCTTGGAATTGTGGGAAACCATCTTCATTTTCCTTATACTTTACCTTTTGATGTAGTTTGAAATCACTATACATGGGCTCGTTTTCAAGCACACCAACACCATTTGCAGTATCGCCATCAATGATCTTGACCCACATTCGCTCTGAGCCAACACCTTTGCTTTTGCCAAACGCATTAGCTGGAAAGCGAACTTTAGTATAGCCGTCAAGCAGAAATACCTGATCTGATGCCAAGCCAACATTTTCAGGTAAGGCAACCATATTTTTACCTAAACTTTGACCTACTTTTAATTTAGTCATTAGTTCATCTCCTCTGCATATTCCCAAATTTTACGGAACGCAGATAGAAATTTCCATTGTTGTTCCGTTGGTTCAAATGGCATTTGTTGATAATAATCAAGCACAATATCATCTGCACTATAATAATTACCATCATCATGCTTTGGCATATCATTAGATTTACACCAGTCTTTGTAAATATCTGATAACACACTTAGTCTTTGACTCTCCTTTAATTTAGTTAATTTACTCATTATGAGCCTACCTTTCTTGCTAGATTAAGTTTAAGACCTTGTGCCTCCTCTGCCTCACGGACAGCCCAACACAAATAGTCTTTATCCATGCCAAAATCTTCATAACCTTGTGCAAGACAATTGTAATAATGAGCTGGTGGAACACCATACCCTTTTCTACGCATAACATAGAACATACACTTTCCTCTTGCTCCTGGAATATCAAGATTTTTTACATACATTTTTTTATACAGATATGGGAAACCCTCGAATCTATCTAAGGCTTTCTCACACTTATCTGTAATCTTCCATAAGCCAATAGGCACTTCTGCACCCTTGCACTTAATGATGTCTGCAACACTATTAAATACAAGTTTGTAGTCCTTAAGCATAAAACTAATCATAGGCTTTGCTTGTGGACAACGCACTTCCATATTGGACATATTTAGATTAGCACCATATGCACCATACAACATTACACTAAACCTTTCTCTTTTTCGTACTGTGCAAGATCAAAACCCGCCCAATACATTGGTCTAGTATAAGAATTAGAATGACCATACTTTGTATAAGAATCTTTGTATGATTTATCTAATCCAGTTTTGTAACCAGATTTGTAAACATTTCTAGTAGTTGCACCAGAATTGCAAGTTGTTGGGTGCATTTCTTTTGACACACCTAATTTTACATAGCCGTCATAAACCTTTTGGTCATTCTTGCTTTTGTACTTTCTGTTAAACATTATCATATCCTTTCGTTTAAATGTTATCTTGTATATATAAGCACTCATTACCTATATGTCAAACAATTTTAACTGTGGTTTTACATTTTTTATTCTGGCTTTGGCGATTTCGTAGTATTCACGCTCTTTTTCTATTCCAATAAAGCTAAAATCCTCTTCTCTTGCACCCATGCCAGTTGATCCACTGCCCATGAACGGATCGAGAACTAGCCCTCCTTTGGGCGTAACTAAGCGAACAAGGTATCTCATTAGCTCAACTGGTTTGACTGTAGGGTGAGTGTTCGCCTTTATATCAGCTCCTAGTCCAAACTTACGCTCATCTTTTGATGTCTTTGCACAATAAAAATACCTTGAAGCATTACCATGATCTCCATAAGCTGGCATGAATTGTTCGGTATCAGCAAGCTCACCAGCAGTCCAAATCCCTTTATGTGTTCGCTGTCTGCTAACTTCCGTGCTAATGGTTGTTGGGAATATTTCTTGCACTTGTTCGCTTCCGTCGTGCATAATGTTACTGGGCCATCTGCCTCTAGGGTCTGCATCTGCGTATTCCGATCCCTCCGACTTCATGCCACTATTATCATCAGTCCACACGCCATCTGCTGTCCGAGCTTTGCGAACAACTTTTTTACGCTTGGCGTTAGATGTCTGACCAAACGATAGCTTGTCCACACCAATTGCAGCCTTACTTTGTTCGCCTTGATCTCGGAAGTCTGGCATCGTGTCTGGATGTTTGACCTCGCCCTCTATCCTACAAGCATCAATATTTATTGCACCAGTTCCGTGCTTTATCACATTGTTTGCAATTGATTTCTCTGACAAAGGCTTTCTTGCCAACACCATTGGTTCATGTGCAGGTTTCAACGCAGTACCCCACCCATCTCCTACATTATGACTTTTAGGAAACCCGCTGCCATACAGCCAAATACATTGATCTCTGATTTCAAACCCGGCATCTTCTATGGCAACTGCCATTCTATGATATGTTCGTGATCCACTAAACGCTATCAAATGACCTCCAGGCTTAAGCAACTCATAACATTTACGCCATGTGTTCGCCTGGAAAGCTATATCACCACCATCCCACTCTTTGCCCATAAAACCAGTTGATGTTCGCTTAAACACACCAGACTGATTGTAATCTTTTGGTGGTGCAGAACCTTCTTTACCATATCTTTTGACTATTGATGTAAGGTGATACGGAGGATCAGTTACCACGCTATCAACCGAACATTTATCTATTGTATCCATGACTTCTAAACAGTCGCCATTATATACTGTGCTACCTTCTATTATTACTTCCATTTAATGTCCTATAAACCATTTGTATTCCGAGCTTTTCTGCTACTTCGATGCCCTTTTTCATGCCATCTGATATACCTTTGTCTATATAAACTGCCATAAGATCTGCGTGTTTGTACCAGTTGAAAGCTCTTTCCATGCCCATATCTCTTTGTTTTTTAATCGCATCGTCTAACACTTGCGTATAAAGTAAATGCGAGGCAAATGGTGACTCGCCTCGCATTAATGAATCAAACATACACTTTTTTGCGTATGCTAAGTTTTGTTTTACCTTACCTTTGTAAGGCGATTCTATGATTACCAACATTAAGCAGCCTTAAGACAATTAGCTTGTACGTTGTAATCATCTGGCTTATCACCGAACTCATCTCTGAGCCGACCTAAAACCAGTCTTTTGCTATTGTTTATATCTGCCCTACACTCTTCAAGGGTTCTATATTCAACCTTGCTGATGTGCCACATACAATTGGTTTTACCACCCATGTATCTTGAGCCTTCAACCCAAACAACGCAAATCATTAAAAACATTTTAACCATTCAACAAACTTTCTGTAGTACTTTACTAAAGCACTTGGCTTTTTGTGAATTGTTGTTTTATGAATATGCAA
>LULK01000932.1_pt1 | contig 27060 bp, 27 predicted proteins | sample 728181 | NCBI WGS metagenome assembly LULK01 (sample SAMN03860291, study PRJNA289734) | marine metagenome | biome: seawater column; feature: ocean; material: water; isolation source: Red Sea water column Station 169 - depth 10m | place: Saudi Arabia: Red Sea | collected 2011-10-15 | depth 10 m | reverse complement strand
CTCTTACTATATCTGCGTTATACCATGCAGCCTTCAAAAGTGGCTGCAATCTTTTAGCAAGATAAGTTTTGCCACTTCCAGGTAAACCCATGATCAAAATTTTCATTATCTTATTTTCGAAACACAAAAAATTTCATTTTTAAATTGTATATATTTTTCTGTTCCAATTTTTTTTAATACTCTATTGTATAGATTTTTGTTCTTTTCTAAATTTTGAATTTCTTTTTCGGGTATTTGACCAACATATAAGATGTTTGCCCATTTCGCTTCAGTATCGTGTCCAAATAACTCTGTAACAGTTTGATCAGGAGTTTTTTTAAAATCAAATGAGTAACTTTTAGGGTTAGCATAACTAAAAATACTATTTTCACCTATTGGGTTATCTTTCAGATATTCGATAATATTTTTTGCAGAATTTGGAAAAGCTTCTTTATCTTTAAACGCAAGCTTTAAAATTTTTTGTATTGATGGACCACCCACTGAGTGAGTCACTAAAAGTTTTCCAGATCTATTTAATAATCTCATTAATGGCCCAATAACATTTTTAACTTTAATCTCTACAGATGATGCTGCCCTGTATGCTTGAGATGCAATGATTAGATCGTAATTATTGTTTTTGTAATCATTTTTAAGAAAAGGATTCGAGTATGAGGTCCTTCCTTTACTATCAATTTCAATCCCCCAGTTTTTTTTTATAAAATTGCCTAACTTGCTCCCAGCAATTTGAGAATTAAATTCAAAAGAGTTATTACTTTTTAAGACTAAATTGAATTCTTTTACTTTTTTATTTTTAATTTTTGAAGAATTCTCAACCATCCCTAACTCAGAAAATTTTACATTTGTCATAGTCACTAATAAATTAGGGTGCTCAACAAAACGATCTGGCATCTTCTCTAAAGTATTTTTGAGATCTTCATAGCTGATTTCCTTTCCAGTAATTAAGAGCGAAGTATATGCATGATATCTGTGAAAGCTTTTTATAACATTTGAAATTATTGTTCCGTCACCGGTGCCTGCATCAAGAATTCTTAGATAAGATTTATTTTGAGAAAGCCTTGCAATGTGTGGATATATTTCAGTTGAAATTATCTTTTTTTCACTAGTATTTTGTATAAATGAGAGGTACTTTAATCTGTCATCAAAAAATCTTTTTTTCCCCATAAAATATCCAAAAATTAGACCTATAAATGATAATCGAAATAAAGAAATAATGCATTTACTCTCGGGATATTTTGAGATTAAAATAGCAATAAAATTAGGGGGAATTCATGTCAGAATCAAAATTACCACTGCTTATAGGAATTGGCACAAGAATAAGAAAATCTCCATATTATGAATCAAATCTTAAGTATGGCGTAACTGGATTTACGGTATACAACAAGATGTATTTGCCAACTGGATTTTCTGGCCCTGAAAAAGAATATGAAAGCTTAATCAACGATGTTACTTTTGGAGATTTTGCAGCCGAGCGACAGATTGAAATTAATGGAAAGGATGCATACAAATTTGTCAGATATATACAACCCAGAAACTTAGAAAAATGTGAAATAGGTTTTTGTAAATACATAATTCTTACCGATATGGATGGAGGTATTGTTAATGATGCATGTCTTTTGAGACTTGAAGAAAATAAATTCTGGATATCTCCGGGTGATGGTGACGTTATTTTATGGCTTCAAGGAATTGCGATAAATTCTGGTATGGATGTTTCCATTCATGAACCAGATGTATCACCCCTTCAAATTAGTGGACCCAAGTCTGGCAAACTAATTCAAAAGCTTTTTAATGGTGAGCATGACGATTTGGGATACTACAAGGCAAGACAAACTCAACTAGATGATATTCCAATGGTTATCGCGAGAACTGGATGGAGCGGTGAATTAAGCTATGAACTTTATCTTCAAGATAGAAAATTAGGAAATAAACTATTTGAATTAGTTTATGATGCGGCTGAAGAATTTAATGGTCGAGTTATAGCACCTAATACAATTAGAACAATTGAAGGTGGACTTTTATCATATGGAAGTGATTTTGGAAGAGAGCACAATCCATTCACAATTGGATTCGGGAGGCTTGTAGATGTAGATCAAGAAATAGACTTTATTGGTAAAGAGGCATTGAAAAAAATTAAACAAAATGGAACTAAGGAGAAATTAGTTGGCTTAGAGTTAGAAGGTGATCCTTTAACAAAAGCACCTGAAAATTTCTGGCCTGTAAATGATAAGGATAAAAAAGTTGGTAGAGTCTCTAGAGCATACTACTCTCCAAGGGTAGGAAAGAATATTGCTCTTGCGATTGTTGATATTGAATATGCTGATGAAGGTACAATTGTCTCTGTTGATAGTCCATATGGTGATTTTGAGTCAAAAGTAGTAAATATCCCATGGTTTCAAGCAGACAAAGATACTCATCTCGACTAACAGTGTTTAAAAGTATTTTTATCTTGTTTTCAATTTTCTCAGTTAATGCTTCATCTATGGTAATTGATAATTTAAATGATGTTAGAGCTAATTGGTCAGCAATATCTGATCAAGTTATGGGTGGCATATCTGAGGTAAATTTTTATGAGATGGAAGAAGATGGTCAAAAATTCTATAGACTTGAGGGAAACGTCAGTACCGAAAACAATGGTGGATTTATTCAATCAAGAGTAGGGTTGAACATAAAGGCAAAAGACTTTAATGGAATCAGAATCAAGGCAAGAGGAAATAATAATGAATACTTTGTTCACCTAAGAGCTCCAAGAATGTTGCCGTGGAACTACTATTATGCTGAGTTTTATGCATCAAGTGATTGGGAAATTATTGATATACCATTGTCTAGTTTTAAATACTCTAGAAATCAAAATGATAATTTGAATTCAAAAGTAATAAGGTCAATTGGTATCGTAGCTTATGGAAAAGATTTTTCAGCACAACTAGATTTAGCAAACATAGAGCTATATTAGAGTGCATTTTTCAGACCAAGAAAAATTCTTTATGAAAACTGCGATGCAATTAGCGCAAGAATCTTATAACCTTGGCGAAGTTCCTGTTGGAGCTATAGTGGTAAAGAATAATGAGATTATTGGAAGAGGAAGGAATACGGTAATCTCTGATAATGATGTGACTGCTCATGCTGAAATCAATGCTATCAGAGAGGCATCAAAAATGATTGGAAATTACAGGCTAGTTGACTGTAGTATGTTCGTTACACTTGAGCCATGTCATATGTGCAATTGATAACTTTTTTGAAAAAAAAGTTTTAAATCATAAAGTTAATTACAAATTTGGATTATTTGAGGAGGACAGCTCAAATCTTCTTAAAGATTTTTTCAAACAAAGAAGATAATCAAAGTTCTTTCATCATTGTTGTATGAGGAATATTTGTATCTGAGCCATCAAATTTTCTTACAACTTGATAGCCTGATTTCTCATAAAATTTAATCACATGATCTCTAGAATTTAATACAATTTTTTTTGCATTTTGCTCTAAAGCATATTTTTCTAAATGTCCTATGATCTCTCTACCAATTCCCATTCCTTGCAAATTATTATCGACAGCCATATATCTTATTTGTGCTTCAGAGCCTGTATTAAAGTGCAGTCTTCCGCATGCTATTACTTCGTTATCTGACACGCCAATCAGATGATAGCTGGAATTTTCATATTCATCTTTTAACGAATCAATTGATTTTCCAATTGGCTTTCTTAAAATCCGCCATCTAAACAAATCATATTTTTCAAATTCATCAGAGTTTAATGGAGTCCTATATTTAATATTATTCATTTAATTCTAACCACACTGGACAGTGATCAGACGGTTTTTCCATTGAACGAGCATCATAATCAATGCCAACGTTATTAATAGATTTCTTTAAATTATCTGATAATAAAATGTGATCAATTCGTAGACCACGTTTTGGATTTTGATCAAACATTCTAGATCTATAATCAAACCAAGAATAAATTGAGGATTCATTTGGAAATAACTCTCTCCAAGAATCTATAAAGCCTAAGTCTTTTATACTATTCCACATTTCTCTTTCTTGAGGTTGGAAAGAAGTCTTTCCCTCTCTAAGCCACCTCTTTGCATTGTTTTCTCCAATACCGATATCAATATCTTCAGGAGAAACATTAAAGTCACCCATAACAATCAGATTAGAGGTAGTTTTTTTAAGATCAATAATATGGTCTTTTAAGTCATTATAAAATTTTATTTTTTTTGGAAACTTTGTTTCATGATTAATATTTTCACCTTGAGGAAAATAACCATTCATTATTGTTATATCTTCATTTCCAAATTTAAAAGTAGACTGAATAAATCTTTTTTGATCATCTTCAGTATCATTAATAAATCCTTTAATTGTTTCTTTGGGCTTTGACTTACTTAAGATGGCTACACCATAGTGACCTTTTTGACCCCAAAATTCAGCATGGTATCCAATTTCATTCACGATCTCTAATGGAAATTCAGGATCATTTACCTTTGTTTCTTGCAGACCAATAACATCTGGATCTAAGGTATCTCTTAAATGTTCTATTTGATGAGGCCGAGCCCTAATGCTATTGATATTGAAAGAAACTATTTTCATATTAATTAATCATAGTAATGATTTTTTCTTTCTCAAGATTCAAAAAATCATTTACTATTTTTGTTGATTCTATTAACTGAAAGTCATTTATCAAATCAATCCTATTAGAAGTATTAGATGCATCCTCATTTTCTTTATTAAAATCATTTAGCTCATCATAAGATGCAAATGTCTCAAGTCCAATAGACGATCTTCTTTTGTTCTCAACTGACAATAACCATTCTCTTCGTAAGATTTTCTGAGTTTTACGATCCTCGAGATTTAAACTTAAAAGTTTTTTATCTTTATTAAGATCATATCTTTTTCTTACTTCCTTTAAATAATTTAGATTTGGCTCGTATGCAAGTCTGTCGTTATGAAGCTTAATTACATCTTCAATAACTTCAGAATTAATGGAGAATTTTTTATGTCTGTATGGTCTTATCACATCCCACTCGAGTGCTGTTGGGAATGAACTCTCACCTACAGATTCAATATCCCAAGTTACTGGAAGTTCTATGTCTGGCTTGACTCCTTTATTTTGTGTGCTCATTCCATTTACTCTGTAATACTTAGATTCTGTAATTTTTATCTGGCCTTGTGAAAGATTTTCTAAGCTTTGAACAGTCCCTTTTCCAAATGTCCTTTGACCAATAACTAAGCCTCTCCTATAGTCTTGAATTGCACCTGCAACGATTTCAGAAGCTGAAGCTGAATATCTATTTACAAGAACAACAAGAGGTTTATTCCAAACTTGAACTGCACGAGAGTCTCCATATGGTTGAATGTATCCTCTTTTTTGCTTTACTTGGACAGTTGGTCCTGATGAGATAAATAATCCAATAATTTTATTAGCCTCAATAAGTGCACCACCACCATTATTTCTTAAATCTAAAACAACCGCATCAACATTATCTTCATTGAACTTATTCAGAATATTTCTTATGTCTTTGCTGCTACTTCTATAATCAGAATTTCTATTTGCATATTCCTCAAAGTCTATATAGAAAGAGGGTAGGTCGATAACACCTATTTTATTACCATTCATTTCAAAAACTTGAGATTGAGCAGCTCTATCCTCAAGTTTTACTTCTTCTCTTTTAAGATTAACAATTTTTCGATTATCAATATCAGAATCGAATGATATAAATTCAATTTGCAGTTCAGTATCTATCTCTCCTCTAATTAAGTCCACAACCTCATCAATTCTCCATCCAACCACATCAATAAATTCGTCTTCATCGCCTTGCTTTATTTTTGAAATTCTATCTTCAGGTTTAATTTTTCCAGATTTTTCAGCTGGACCACCAGGAACAAGACTAATAACTTTTGTATAGTCATCCTCAACACCTAAAAGAGCTCCAATTCCGCTGAGCTTAAGGCTCATATTCATATCAAAATCCTCAGCAGATCTTGGTGATAAATAAGACGAGTGAGGATCAAATTGATTTGAAAGAATATTTACGGCTAATGAGAAGATATCTTCTTCTTTTTGCTGATTGATTCTTCTTATTCTATTTTTATAACGTTTGATAATATCTATTTTTGGATCTTCACTAACAGAGTCTGAAAGCATTGATACTAAAAGGTCATTTTTTGTCTCAAGCCTCCATAATGCTTTCAGCTGTGATAAATCTTCTTGCCAAATATTGTCATCAGTGTAAATATCAAGAAATTCTTCTCTATCAAAATCAAAATTATAGTTTTCCAATAAGTCAATTTGGAATGATGAAAAATCAATTAATCGCTCAAAATACAAATTTATTATTTTGTAAGCCAAAGCTATATCGAAATTGTTAGTTTCGTATTTTGATTCTTTGATAAATAAGTCAACTTCATCTTGAATAAAGTATTTTTTATCTTCATCAAGTCTTTTGAAAACAGCGTTTATATAATTCATATTAAAGTCTGTTTTATCAAAATTTTTTAAATAGTGTTCTCGTGAGAGTTTTTTAAAAATCTCATTGCTTAAATTTTCTTTAACTTCACTGACTTCAATTGATTTATATGAATCAGATGAAACTGCAAGTGAAAAAATGAATAATATTGAGCAGAAAAAATACATATTTATTTTATAAGCCTTGAGCTTTTGCTGCTTCATTTCTAACGATTTCAGGAGCACCAAGTAGCTGTCTATTGAGACCAATCCTTTTAAACCAAAAATGTAATCCTAGCAGATCAGTAAAGCCCATGCCACCATGAACCTCTGTAGCTTTTTTTGAAACCATCTTAGCAACCTCAGAAATATGTGATTTTGCATGACAGGCCATTAATTTTGAATCATCATCATTATTATCAAAGCTATGAGCAGCATGCCAAACTAATGAGTAACATGGCTCAAGATCTGCAGTCATCTCAGCACACATATGTTTGATAGCTTGAAACGATCCAATCACGCGATTGAATTGCTTCCTTTCTTTTGAATATGAAACTGCTTTATCAAGCATAGCTTGTGAAGCACCCAATGTGTCTGCTGCTGTGATAATTCGACCAGCATCTAATGCTTTTTCAATGGCATCTGTATTTTTTTTTGTATTCTCTAAAATTTCAACATTTGCATTACTAAACTTGATCTCTTTGTATGTTCTGGTTTTATCAACGGTAATTAGATCAATAATCTCTATATTTTTGTCTTCGATTGATACAATGCCAATTTTTCCACTAGCATCTGATACCAGAACATCTGTTGCATAATCACAATCTATAGCAAAGATTGTTTTGCCATTTATTTTCTCATTTGAAAAATTAATACTACTTGAATCTCTTGATCCAAAATACTCAGAAAAAGCAATACCAAATTTTATGTTACTAGAAGACATTTCATTAAAAATATTTTCTTTTTGCAATTTACTTGCACCTATTTGTATTGCTATTGGCGCCATGACATATGATCCACAATATGGCAGGGGAGCTACAGCTCCTCCAATACTTTGACTAATCGCAGTTGCGAACAAAAGATCTAATCCTAATCCACCATGTTCTTCAGGAACGAGAATGTTATTTATGCCTAGGTTTATTATTCCTGAGTGAATCTCATTTTTTTGATTTAGATCTTCACCTTTTGAAATTTTCCTTATCAAATCAAGAGGAGCATTATCCTCAAGAAATTTTTTTACATTATCTTGAAAAAAAATTTGATCTTCGGACAACCCAAAATACATGTTATTCCCCTTTTTGAACCTTGGGCTCTCTTGGCATACCTAAACCCCTCTCTGAAATAATATTTTTTTGAATTTGACTTGTTCCACCGCCAATAATTAAACCCAGAAAATACATGTAGGCAACTTGCCATGAACCGCCATCTCTAATATTAGGGCTATTTTCATATAGGGTTCCAAGTTCACCCATTACATCAATAGCAAATCCTTCTAGTTCATGTCTTAATTCAGTGCCATTGAGTTTTTGTATCATTCCAGCAATTTTAGTATCTTGATTTTTATTTAATTTTGCAGACAGAACTCTCAGTGAGTTGGATTGAAATGCTATGACTTTGCCCTGAATTTTCATGAGTTTATCTTTATAAACAGGATTATCGATAGCTTTTTGGCCATTAATTGTCTCATTTTTCATTATTTCAATGAGAGAATTTAGCCTATTCATCATCGCATTTGGATCAGAAAGTGAGCCTCTCTCATGACTTAAAGTTGCATTCGCAACTGCCCAACCTTCACCTCTTTTTCCAACAATATTCTCTTGAGGTACAGTTACATCCGTAAAAAATACTTCATTAAATCCGGCATTAAGAGTCATATCGACCAACGGTCTAATTTCTATTCCTGGAGTATCCATTGGAATTAAGATATAACTTATTCCAGCATGTTTAGATGCATCAGGCTCAGTTCTAACTAAGCAAAACATCATTTGAGAATATTGTGCAGTGCTAGTCCATATTTTTTGACCATTAATTACCCAATTATCATTTATTAATTCTCCTTTCGTCTGCAAGCTTGCAAGGTCACTCCCAGCATTAGGCTCTGAATAACCCTGACACCATATAATTTCACCATGCAATGTTGGTTTAATATATTTTTGTTTTTGTTCTTCAGTTCCAAGTTCCAGAAGGGTTGGAACTAGCATATCTATCCCTTGACCACCCATTGGTGGAGGTATTTTTGCCATAGCAAATTCTGAAGCAATTATTCTGCTTTTTATAATGTCAGCCTCACCACCATAGCCTCCGTATTCTTTTGGAATGGATCTAGCAAAATAACCCTGTTCTATCAGTATTTTTTGCCAGTCTGATCTTTTCATTTGAATTCCACCGGATTTTAATGAAGCTGATAGAGGCACTTTTGCAGAATCAGAAAAATTCACTCCACTATATTTTTTGCAGAATTTTTTTACCTCGCTTGTAAACTCTCTATATTCAGATCCAAAATTCAAGTCCATAATTTTTAATCCCAGTTAGGTTTTCTTTTTTCTAAAAATGCTGCAATACCTTCTTTGGCATCTCTACCCTCAAAGCATTTTGCAATTTGTTCTTTAAGGTAGGGAAGAGCATCATTAAAATCTTGTGAGTCTTGTTTTTCATATGCTTCAAGTCCAAATTTCATCGTTTCAGGAGCCAGAGAGGCCAACTCAGTTGCAAGTGCCTGAACTCTTTTATCTAAATTTGTTTTATCAACATGCTCATTTATTAAACCCCATTTTTTAGCTTTTGATGCGTCGATAGGTTGACCGCGCATAATAAAATCTAGACCAGCTCTCTTGGGCATGACTCTAAAAAGTCCTGCCATCACCATAAATGGCCATAATCCTCTATGGATTTCTGGTGCTGAAAAAGTTGCATGTTTTACAGCTATTGCATGAGTAGAATTTGTTACGATTAATAAAGCACCTGCAAGAACAGAACGAACAGAACCTTGAATCTTACATATCACAGGTTTGTAAAGGTGTCTAAGCGATAAACTTATGTCATCAGCATTAGGGAGCTTTGGTACATTTGAAACAGATTCAGATCTGCTTAGATCTGCTCCAGCACAAAAAATATCTCCATTTGCGGCAATTACAACAACTCTAATTGCATCCTCTTGTTTTGCGTATGTCAATGCATAATTAAGCTCATCCATCATTACATTATTCATGGCATTTTTTTTCTCAGGCCTATTTAATGTAATAGTTAAAATTTTTCTATCTACTACCAGACAAATAGTTTCAAAATTTAGACCATCTAAAGATAATTTATCCATAATTAAGTTTCCAATAATATTGAATCAGGCACAAGAATTTTTTTTACTCTTAAATATTCTCCAAGGGATTTTGCCTGCCCATCTTTTCTATTATTGGATGAAACACCATCTTCCAAGATACCGTGAATATAAAAATTAAGCGAATTAATATTTGGTAGTTCAAATCTTTCTATTTTATATTCTGATAAATCAGGCAATAACTCTTTAAGTTTTTCAATAGTTAAAAAATTATACAAGAATGAATATGAGAGGTTATTTTTTGCCCATACCCCTAAGTTTGCACAACCGCCTTTATCACCTGATCTCGTTCCGAATAGATCGCCAAAGTAAATTTCTTTCTGATCAGAAATCTCAATATCATCAATTGATATAGGCTCTCTTTGGTAATATATTTCTTCATAATCCAATTGACTAGTAGGCACAACTTCGATTTCTTTGCCGTCAATATGAACTTTTTCAGTGATATATTTACTATCAACTAGTGCCGGCCAATATATTATTACAGGTCCACTTGATTTAGGCCCACTTTCTGCAAAAAATCCTGGAATATTAGCTAAAGCTAACTCAATAATCTTTGCACTGAAAAGCCTACCAACAAGTTCTTGATTGCTGGACTTCACTGAAATCACTAACGATGCCATAGCCTGCTCATTTGTTGTAGGGTTTTCTTTATCAGTTCTTTGTAATTCAATAAAAACTTCATCGAATTGTTCTTGACCACCAACAGAATTAAACAGCACTTCTGTGAAAACTTTAGCTTTTTCTTCAATATCCAATCCGGTAAGAATAATTTCCATTCCATTTCTAAAACCACCTGCAAGATTAATACATACTTTATGATCTTTTGGCGGAGAGCTACCACGACATCCTGAAACGTGAACCTTATCTTTCTCTAACTCTTCAATTTTTAAAGTATCGAAATGAGACACCACATCTGGATTCACGTATGCTGGAGAACTTATCTCATACAATAATTGCGCTGTAACTGTTCCCTTTGAAACCAATCCACCAGTTCCAGGATGTTTTGTGATGTTGAAACTTCCATCTTCAAAAATTTCTGCAACGGGGTAGCCAACATTATCAAAACTCGGTACTTCTTTAAAAAATGAATAATTACCACCTGTTGCTTGACAGCCACACTCAATAATATGTCCAGCAGCTAGCGCTCCAGCTAGTGCATCAAAATTGTCTCTTTCCCAATTAAATTTCCATGCTGCTGGACCTATTACAACTGCAGCATCTGTTACCCTTGGACAAACTACAATATCTGCGCCATGATCTAGGGCTTCTTTAATTCCCCAAGCACCAAGATAGGCATTTGAAGTTAATGGCATAAATCCAGACTTCTCAATGGATACATTTTTTTCAATATTAGTAAATTTTTGACCCTCTTTTTTAAGTTCTTCCATCCTAGGCATTAAATCGTCACCATCAATATATGCAACTTTCATATTTAAAGATTGTTCTTGCAGAATTTTTTCAATTTCATTTGCCATTGAATTTGGATTAAGGCCACCAGCATTTGTCACAATTTTTATATTTTCTTTATCACAAGTTTCTGCTATCTCTTTAATTTGCTTTAAAAACGTTCCCACATATCCTTTATCCTCACCTCTTTTAATTTTTTGACTATAAAGTATTGTCATGGTGAGTTCAGCAAGATAATCACCTGTTAAGACATCAATTGGTCCTCCTTCAACTAAATCTTTAGCTGCTGACAACTTGTCTCCATAGAAACCACTGCAATTTGCAATTTTAATATGTTCTTTTTCCATCTAATTTTTTAACTTAATACCATTAAGTATTATTGAGGTGATAGAGTTAGCATTTTCATCCGGTGTTGTGCTAATAGACTTTCTATTTTTTTCATTTAAAAATTCTCTTCCAATACTACTAAACAGCACTGCAAAAACCTTTGTATTTATCTGTTGAATTTCTTTTTTTTCGATAGCTTCATTTAAAAGTTTTTCAGTATAAGTTGATATAAAATTTTCATGATAATCTGCCATTTTCTTGGATCCATTAATCTTTTCAATATCTTTCATAAATCTGTCAAATTTTGGACCAACTGCTTGATTGACAATAAATAAATACTTTTCGAGTCTCCTTATTGGAGATTCAATATTTGATACTGAGTCGAGGGCATGCTTACCTAGCTTTGTAAGAATATTGTCCATGGTCATTAAAATTAATTTATCTTTGCTGGGTGCAATTTCATAGAGAGTTCTCAAAGAAATTTTAAGCTTTGATGCAAACTCAGACATCGTTAAATCTGGAACACCTTTTTCAAGCATTTTTTCAAGAGACTCTATTATCTCTGTATGTCTTTTTGTTTGAATCTTAGGCTTATTAAAGATTTTACTTTTTTCAAACTCTATTTTTTGCATCTCATTTAACAATCATTAACAAAGCACCACCTCAAGACCAGGAATAACAAATTTTGGCTTAATATTAAGCATCACGTCTCCATAAGGCATATGTACTAAAAGTTTATCTGCATCCTTCGTAACTTTTGCATAGTGTCTTTTGTCATCATAGACACAGTCAATACCATGATTATCAGCTGAGTATATTTTTGCAATTTTTCCAGTTGATAATTTAAAAGAACCATCCCTCATAAGCTTGTATTCTATTTTTATTTCAGATCCTTCATGCTCAAAAACAACAACTTGAGAAGGGAGCCTACCATTTGTCCATCCTGACGGCATAAAGTTTGCAACACAAGCATTATCTCTATTTCTTGCTTGCAACCACAAAGTAGCTACTGCAGTCACATGTTCCAGTGAATCTTGATCTAAAGTTAATTTTCTAGCAGGATTTACTCTGTCAATGAAATCTGTTGTAGTGTCACCATCAATAAATTCAGAAGATTTAAGACAATTAATTAAAAAATCTCTGTTTGTTTTTACTCCACCAATATGAGCTGATTCAAGTGCCTTTGCTAACTTTCCAGCCGCATCAGTTCTATTAGGTGCATATGAGATTATTTTTGCTAACATTGGGTCAAAGTCTGTACCAACTATAGTTCCTTTTGTAACACCTGAATCCCATCTTGCTTCTACAGATTCATCTTTATCAAAAGCTATTAGAGTACCAATCTCTGGCAGGAAGTCATTATTAGGATCCTCAGCATAAAGCCTAGCTTCAATAGAAGAACCTTTCCAATTGATATCAGTCTGTTTAAATTGTAAAGATTCGCCTCTAGCAATTTTAAGTTGCTCAGAAACAAGATCTATTCCTGTTACTTCCTCAGTGACCGGATGTTCAACTTGAAGCCTTGTATTTACTTCTAGGAACCAAAATTCACTTGTTTTATCGTCAAATAGAAATTCAACCGTACCAGCAGATTCATATTTTATTTGCTTGGCAAGCTTTACTGCAGCATCTCCCATTTTATTTCTTATTTCATCTGTAACTCTTGGAGAGGGGGATTCTTCAATAATTTTTTGATGTCTTCTTTGGATAGAACATTCTCGCTCACCAAGATGAACTACATTTCCATGCGAGTCGCCAATAATTTGGATCTCAATATGTCTAGATTTTTCTACATATCTTTCGATAAAGATTCTATCGTCATTAAATCCATTTAATGCTTCTATTTGAGCACTTATTATTGAATCTTTTAGTTCTTTTGATTTATTAACTATTCTCATTCCTTTTCCACCGCCACCGGCAGCTGCTTTGATGAGAAGAGGGAATCCAATTTTGCTTGCTTCTTTAGGATTAGAAGTCATTGGAAGTGTTGGAACATCTGCTTTAATTGCAAGTTCCTTTGCTTTAAGCTTGTCACCCATCACGGAAATAACATGAGGTGATGGACCAACCCATATCAAACCAGATTTTTTTACTTTTCTAGCAAACGATGCATTTTCAGAAAGAAAACCATAACCTGGATGAATTGCTTGAGCATCAGTTTTTAAGGCAGCTTCAATAATCTGATCTGCATCAAGATATCCTCCATCTTTGAGTTTTACAGATTCGTCAGCATCTTTTACAAAAGGTGCATCTTTATCTGCATCAACATATACAGCAACTGATCTAATACCCATTTCTTTTGCAGTTTTAATTACTCTGCAAGCAATTTCACCTCTGTTTGCAATGAGAATTGAATTAAAAATCATAATCTAAATACTCCATATTCTTTAGCACCCTCAATATGATTGTTATTCACGATTGATAAACAAAATCCTATGACATCGCGTGTATCTCTAGGATCAATAATGCCATCATCAGTAAGCATACTGCTTGCAACTAGACCATGTGAAAGTTTTTCCAAATAATCTATAACCATTTCTTTTAATTGTTGATCTGCTTTTTCGTCGAATTTTTTACCGTCTCGCATTGCTTTTGCTCTTCTTACAATCGACATCACACCAGCCATTTGTTCAGGCCCCATAACAGCAATTTTTGCAGTAGGCCATAAAAAAGTGAATCTATTATTGTATGCTTTTCCAGACATTGCATAAGTACCAGCACCGTATGAAGCACCTACAATAAAAGTTATATGTGGCACTGTAGAATTTGAAACTGCATTAATAAGTTGAGATCCTTTTTTTATTATTCCTTGTCTCTCAAAATCTTTTCCAACAAGAAAGCCTGTTACATTATGAAGAAATATCAAAGGAATGTTTCTTTTATTACATAGTTGGATAAAACTTGCTCCTTTTTCAGCAGATTGAGGATATATAGGACCATTATTTCCTAAAATACCAACTTGGTAACCATGAACTGTTGCCCATCCACAAACAAGAGTTGATCCATATAATGGTTTAAATTCCTCAAATTTTGATCCATCTACAAATCTAGCAATTATCTCTTTAATATCAACCGCTGATTTAAGATCTTCACTAAGTATTCCAAGAAGTTCTTCTTCATCATATTCAGGTTCACTGCTTTTAATATCAGGTTCGTTTCCTTTCTTAGTCCAATTAAGATGAGAAACTACTTCTCTACATATTCTTAACGCATCCATTTCATCCTCAGCTAAATAATCTGATAGACCTGAGATTTCAGAGTGCATTTTAGCTCCACCTAGAGTTTCATCATCTGATTCTTCTCCTGTAGCCATTTTCACTAATGGTGGACCAGCCAAAAATGCTTTTGATTGATCTTTTATAAAAATATTGTAATCAGACATTCCTGGTTGATAAGCTCCACCAGCAGTTGATGATCCGAATACCACTGAGATTACTGGTATTCTTAACTTTGATAGCTCTGTCATCTCGTAAAAGAATCTTCCTGTTGAAGCAAAATGAGATTGTTGAAGTGTTGGTGCAATTGGAGGATTATCACCATCACCCCTAGATACATTTAAATCTCCACCAGCAGACTCAACAAAACTAATAAATGGAATTTTATTATCTCTTGATATTTCAATGGCTCTAGCCCATTTTTCACCAACATAAACAGTCATTGCTCCAGCTTTTACAGATGGATCGTTAGCAAAAATCACACACTCAACACCAGAAATAATTCCGATTCCTGATACGCATCCTCCACCAACATTATAGTTATTTGTACCGTATGCTGCGTATGGCTGGATTTCTAAAAAAGGTGTATCTGGATCTAAAACATTCATTACTCGCTCTCTGACTGGCATTTTTCCTCTTTTTGCAAGACGTTCATGATGATGCAAGCCGCCTCCAATTTCAGCGAGATCTAATAAACCATCAAGAAACTTTAATTTATCAAGCATCATCTCTTTATTTTTGATAAATTGTTCAGATTTTGTATCTAAAGTAGACTTTAGTTTAGGCGCGATATTTTCTTTTTTCATAAGCGACATAATTTATAGAAGGATGGTTATGGTAATATATTATCATTAATATTACCACAATTAAGATGTAGAATAACATTCTAAATATTCAATATGATTAAAATATACGGTACAGAAAATTCAAGAGCTGTCAGACCAATATGGACTGCTGAAGAAATGGGCCTAGAATATGAATTGGTCATGATGCCATTTCCACCAAGAGTTTTCATGAAAGAATATTTAGATATTAATATTCTTGGAACAGTTCCATATATGATCGATGGAAAGATAGAAATGACTGAGTCGGTAGCAATTTCACAATATCTAGTTGAAAGGTACGGGCCTTCAGATCTTCAAGTAAAACCTAGTGAGGAAGATTATCCTTTGTATTTAAATTGGCTGTTTCATGCTGACGCTACTCTTACTTTTCCCCAGACAGTTGTCTTAAGATATAAACTTCAAGAGCCTGGAGTTGCTGACGCAGCAGTAGAAGGTTACAGTCGATGGTTTGTATCAAGGCTTAAATTGCTTGAAAAATCATTAGAGGGAAAAGAATATTTATGTTCAAACAGGTTTACCATAGCTGATATCTGTGTAAGTTATGCGATAAATCTTGCAGAGGCTCTTGGAATAGAGCAGGCATTTAAGCCAAATATTACAAGATGGTCAAAAAACTTATTCTCAAGACCAGCTTTTATTAAAAGTAAAGAATACAAATATGAACCAAATGAATAAACATAAATATTTCATAGCTTTATTTTTCTTTTTTACTGGCTTTACACTTTCAAACCAGACTAATCATATCCAAACCATTTATCTTGGTTCAGGATGTTTTTGGGGTGCTGAGAAGGGTTATGAAGCCCTAGATGGAGTAATAAATGCTAAGTCAGGATATGCAAATGGATATGGTGTTAGCCCAAATTACAGATCAATTATCCAACTCAAAAATAAGTTCAACAAGAATAACTTTGCTGAGGTTGTGGAAGTTACCTTCAATAACAACTTTATTACTGTAGAAGAAATCTTAATGCATTTTTTTGAATCTCATGATCCAACTCAATATAACAGACAAGGTAATGACATAGGGACTCAGTACAGGTCAACAATTTTATATTCAGATGATGATCAGAAAGAAATTGCTGAAATGCTAAAGGAAAAATATCAAAACCTTTTAAGTGATTATGGCTATGGGTCAATTAAAACTATTATTGAACCGCTAGACAATTTTTATTTAGCTGAAGAGTATCATCAAGATTACCTTAAGAAAAATCCAAATGGATATTGTCCAGACCTATCGACTGGGATTGTCTTTAATAAGGAAGAAATAAAGCCCCTTGATAATACCGAATTAGCAAAAGGTAAACATATTCTTGTAATAGATTCTCGAAACTATTGTCCATATTGTGAAAAACTTAAGAGTGATGTAACAAATGATTATAAAGGAAGCATCCCGATGACTTATAGAACTTCCGATCAATTACATGGATTAAGACTTGAGTCTCCAAGTTGGGCAACGCCATCTATTTTATTCTTGGAAGATGGAAAAGAAGTTTTTGGATATCAAGGATATATAGAACCTAAGGATTTTTACAAACTTTTAGGGAAATTTAAACTTGGTAATACTGAGGCATATGACGTTGCTTTTAATGATGGGACAGATGCAAGATTTTGCAAAGAGTATCAAATATTTAAAAATACGCCTGAAGGAGTTTTTGTAGATAAATTAAGTGGTGCACCTCTTTTTGATACAAAGGATAGATTTGTTTCAAGATCTGGCTGGCTTTCTTTTACGAGACCAGTTGAGGGATCGGTCTATGAACTTCCTGATAACAGTTATGGCATGAGGCGGACAGAAATAAGATCTGTATCGTCAGACATTCATTTGGGCCATGTTTTCGATGATGGGCCAAATGGGATGCCAAGATATTGTATAAATGCTACTGTTCTAGAATTTCAACCCAAAGAAAGATCATAATTTAATAACTTAGCCCATATCCAAAAACATATGTTGGATTTTCTGTATCGTCAGGCAAGTCTTCTTTCTGACTAGTAACTTCTTCCATTGATGATGGTATTTCAAACGGAAGTTTCCCATTAGGATTAAAATTTCCATATATAGCTTCGTAAATCACTTGGTCTAAAACACCAAATGTTCCAATTAATGCTGATGCATTTGACTTAATTTCACTCAGAATTGCTGGCCTATTTAAATCAACTACAAGAATAAGTTTTTTATTCTCAGAATATTTTTTAATTTTATTTTTTATTTCATCGTTAAAATTTAGATTTCCATTTGGAAATAAGGTACTTAAAAAATTATCAAATAATCTATTAATACCCGATTCCTGATTGCCATTAAAAACAGTATGAACATACATTATTACTACATCAGCATCTTTATGTGATTTGGTGACATTTCCAAATTTAGATCCAATTTTAATATCTAGCCCATCAATAAAAACCTTGCTCTCACTCTTGAGTGGCAAAAGCCCGTTATTTTCTAATAGCACAATTGATTTTCTTTGTGCATCTAATCCTGCTTGATTATGTTCATCTGTTGCCACAATTTTTTCAACATTATTAACATTTACATAAGGATCTTCGAAAAGACCTAAATCAAACTTATTTATTAAAATCCTTTTTACGGAATTATTAATATCAGTAACTGATATCTCACCATCATTAACGAGTTTGATAATATGTTCTGGATCATCCTCGCCTCCATATTGATCAATGCCGGCTAAAAAACTTTTTTTGTATCTCTCTTTAATTGAAAGATTTTCAACGCCCCAATGTCTTCCACTGATAATTCCCCAATCCGAACATATCACTCCATCAAATCCCAGTTCATCTCTCAAAAGGTCTGTCAGAATATAACTGTTAAAGCCAATTGCAACTTCATCATCTGAAATCCCCATAGGTATACCATAGTAGGGCATTATCACTTTTAAATTATTATCAATAGCTTTTTTAAATGGTACTAAATGATAATTAAAATTATTTCCAGGATATGTCTGATTTCTTCCACTATACAGATGTGGATCTAAGCCATCTTCCTGAGGTCCGCCTCCAGGAAAATGTTTAACCATTGTATGAACACTTTTATTTGTTATTTTTTTTCCTTGAAAGCCGTCCATGTATGCTAGTGTCATTTTTGATGCTAAATCTGCGTTAGAACCAAAGGTGCCAAAGTTTCTCGCCCATCTTGGTTCAGTTGCTAAATCTGACATAGGATGAAGAGCAGTCCTGATTCCAACAGCAAGATATTCCTTCCTTGCAATTTGAGCAAATTCATAAATTACTTTTGGATCATTGGTAGCGGCAAAGCCAAGTTGTGACGGCCATTTTGAAAATCCATCAACTGAAAATGATGCAATTCCTCCACCTTTTGGCACTTCATGAATTGGATCTGAGCTTATGCTTATCGGTATACCAAGACGAGTTTTTGAGGCTATTTTCTGAAAATAATTAATTTGTTTTGCTAGATTCTTTGGAGTTGGATTTCCATACAAATTAAAATGAGTTATATGATCGAAAACTATTTTAGCTTCTGTGCTTTTATTACCCCTAATAGCAATTTCGTAGAGCAACATAAATATATCTGGATTTAGAGTAAAAGGAGGATGAAACATTTGCCCAACTTTTTCTTCTAACGTCATTTTTGAAAGAAGATCGTCAGCTCTTATATTTGAGGCTATTCTGTAATCTTCATAGATATCGAGGTAACCATTTTTATTAAGATCTCTAAATGAAAAATTATCGTCATAGATAATGGAGGTTTCGACTCCTAAAGCTTTTTTAACTTTTACTTTACTTATTGGCTGATATAGATCTAATAACAAAAATAATGAAAGTAATGACAAAAATGTTATTAATACTAATAAAATTCTTTTAATTAAAAAAGATGCTTTTATCAAATCAGCTACTTAACTAGTCCTCAGAAAAGAAACCGTTGACTCGTTCGTAAGAGTCTATGAATTCTTCTTTGAACTTTTGAACAGTTTGACCTGCAGTAATTGTCTCGTTTACAAGACCAATACCTTGTCCAACCCAATAAGTTTCTAATTGCTTTGCTCCCTCATGACCTATTGCAGCCTGATCTGCAACTTTCTTTAATGCAGGTTCGCTTACCATTGTTTGAAGTGGCATTGGAAGTGGTTCAGGTGCATCTTTTCCCTCCCATGCTTCAACCCATGGAGATGATAGTTGTCTAGAATGTTTTCCAGTTCTACTTTTTGATCGAACTGTATGACTTGAAGATGCAGCTATCATTTTTTCTTTTACATTGTCGGATGTTTCTGCTTCGGTGGTTGGTAAGAATACAGATGCACACCATACGCCATCAGCACCCATTGCCATAACTCCAGCCATTTGTTCTCCAGTACATATTCCACCAGCAGCAAGAATAGGTACATCACCATAATCTTTTAATGCTCTTCTAACTTCAGGCACAAGCACCATTGTCGAGACACTGCCGCAATGCCCACCACCTTCAGTTCCTGAAACTACAATTATATCTACACCAGCTTCAGCTTGTTTTACAGCATGCTGTTTTGCTCCTACCAATGCTGCGACAGGCACATTATGTTCTTTGCCCATCTCCAGCATCCATTTAGGTGGAACGCCTAAAGCATTAGCAACTAAACTTATTGGATGAGAAAATGCAACTTCTAATACTTCTTTTGCTCCATCTAAGCCTGCACCAAGCACACCATTTGAATTGCTTTCTAATTCTTTGGAATTCTCACTACTTCTTAAATCAGACGCTTGAAGATCATATTGTTCAAGAATATCTGATCTAAAGTCTCGATGTTCTTGCGGGATTATTGCTCTTAGATCATCTGTAGTTAAATTTTCTCCTTTACCAACATATGAATTTGGGACAAGCACATCAACGCCGTATGGTTTACTCTCTACAATGACTAAAGGCGACCAATGGAAATTCAATTTTAAGTAAATCGCATATTTGTGACTTCATTTTTTCTCCTCAATTCTTATCACATAGTTTATATTACTTAATATTGATTGAGAATATTTTGATTTATGAATAAATTTACTGTTCCAGACATTTGTGATGAGCATGGTGAAAACATTAAAATTTGCGACCTTTTTTTAAATTCATATGGAAAGAATGATAAATTCTTTGGTCAGGTTGAAACTGCAAGATGTGAGCATTCAAATAGCATTGTCAAAGAATTAGTGGCTCAAAATGGATCAAACAAAGTTCTGGTGATTCAACATACAGGTACTGAAAAGTGCTCAATGGTTGGAGATCAAATTGCTCAAATGGCCTACGATAATCAATGGAAAGGAATAATTACTAACGGATATATTAGAGATATTGAAGTAATCAAAGATATCCCAATTGGACTTTACGCTAAAAACTCTTATCCAAAGAAAACAGACAAATCAGTTGGAAAAAGCGAGATTGGATTAACACTGGAGTTTCAAAATTTTATCGTTCAAAAGGATTCATGGGCGTATGTTGACACTAATGGAATTATTTTTAGTGAAAAAGAATTAGAATTTTAATTCAGATATTTTTTGGTCTTTCTCAATCCAAATTTCTTCTATCCACGTCTTAAATTCATCTCTATATTTTTCATCTTCTGAATAATTTCTATGTTTAAGATGAGTGGGTACAGCATAGCTTTTGATAAAAACCTTAACATCTTTCATTTCACCAGTTAGAAATGACCATGCACCTCTTTTGTTTGATTTGTAGACAAGTGAAAAATCTATAAGAGTATCTATATTTGGCATTGCTGATAATGCAGTCGCCATACCTCCAACTTTTGGACTAAGGAGGTTTTTATATTTTTTTCCTTGTAAAGCATGTTTCTCATCAGTAAATCTAGTCCCCTCAGCATAACTAAATATTGTGGATGGAGTTCTTAAAAATCGTTTGCATGATTTGAGAGTATTTTTATAGTCTTTATGCCTCAATGATGGATTTTTTTTAATCGCTTCTTTTGAATGCCTATTTACAAATGGCATATTAAGAGTCTGATTTGCTAAAAAAACAAAAGGTATCCACCATAACTCTTTTTTCATAAAGAACTTTAACAAAGGTATTCTATGATTAGCAGTAACTAAAAGAACAAATATATCTGCCCATGACTGATGATTTGACATAGCCATATACCAAGTATTTGAATCAAACTTCTGTTCATTGATAACTTGAATTGTATTTCCATGCATTAAAAGCATTATTAACTTCAATCCATAAACCGTTATATCACCAATTTGATTAGAAACTTTTGCAAGAAATATTTTAAAAAACTTAAAAGGAATTATTATTCTGGGTATATTTATTAATGTCAGTGTTCCAAATCCTATGATTAACTCTATAAGTATCAGAAAAAAAGTTAGTATCCCAATGACAGTTAATTTTACTGACTCCATAGCATATATAATAACAAATTTAAAAACCGCTTAAGTTAGCGTATCTTTCGGTATGAAACTTTGAGCTACCAAATATCTGTTCAGCAACTCGAGCTCTTTTCAAAAAGAACCCTATATCGTATTCATCAGTTACGCCGATACCTCCATGCATTTGAATTGCTTCATTTGAAACTAAGTGAAGGGTTTCACCAGACACTGTTTTTGCCAAACTAGAGAGTCTTTGCAGGTCATTTGATCTTTCGTCTGCTGCTCTCATGGCAGCCATTACTGATGATTTTGTTAACTCTATTTCACAAAACATCTCAGCTGCTCTGTGTTGAAGGGCTTGAAAAGAGCCTATAAGAACTCCAAACTGTTTTCTTTGTTTTAGATAATCAAGAGTCGAATCGAAAGCGGCCTCAGCATTACCCAACATTTCGGCAGAAATCGCTATTCTACCGATATCAAGAATATCATCTATAGTTTCACCAGCTGTTTCAAGATCCCCAAGAATTGAATCTGAAGACACAGTTACATTATCAAACGTGATATTTGCATAATTTCTTGAATCAGCCATGTCGAGTTTAATTTTATTAATTCCATCTTGATCTGCATCAACAACAAAGAGAGTTAAGCCAGTTGAGTCTCCCTTTGAGCCAGAAGTTCTAGCTAAAACAATAATTAAATCAGAACTCGCACCATCAATAACAAAAGTTTTTTTACCAGAAAGAATGAAATTATCATTTTGTTTTTTTGCGTAAAATTCAGTTTGAAATGGATTGTGATGACTTGCTTCATCAACAGCTAATGAGGTAGTTAGCTCACCACTGACTATAGCAGGTAAATACTTTTCTTTTTGATCTTGAGTTCCATAAGTATTTATGGAATAAGCGCCTAGAACACCAGTTGCAAATAATGGAGAAGGGGTAAGAGTTTTTGCACATTCTTGAAGAACAACACAAATTCCAGATAATCCAAAATTTGAACCACCAAATTCTTCAGGAATCATAATTCCTGGCCATCCAAGTTTTGACATTTCATTCCATAAATCTTTATCCCATAAAATAGGATCATTGCTGTCTCTTAAAGATCTAAAATGATTAATAGGTGATCTCTCGTTTGCAAAGTTTGTTGCAGTATCTTTTAGAAATTGTTCTTCTTCGGTCAGAATTAGCTTCATAAAATTTATTGGCTAGGCAATCCAAGAACTCGTTTTGAGATAACATTTAATTGAACTTCAGATGTTCCTCCTTCAATAGAGTTACCCTTGGTTCTTAACCATGCTCTAGTTAAGTTTTTGTCACTATCCTCGAATTCATCGCCATCCCACGCAACTCCATTAATACCTGAAGCAGCAACCATAAGTTCATGACGTTTCTTATTGTGCTCAGTACCATAAAGTTTGAACATTGAGGCTGTAGCACTAGCTTTTCCACCTTCATCACCAGCTCTTTTCAAAGTTAATCCAAATGCATGCTCTTTAATTTTGTGTGAGGAAATTTCAGATCTATAGAATGTATTTTTAATTTTTCCATCTTCCTCACCAAGATGTTTTTTTGCAATCGATACAACATCTCGTTTACTACCCATTCCAGCAGCTAGGCCAAAGTTTGATATGAATGCTCTTTCATGTTGGAGTAGTTTTTTAGCTATGGTCCATCCTGCATTGAGTTCGCCGATAAGATTTTCTTTTGGAACCTCAACGTTATCAAAAAATGTTTCGCAAAACGGAGATTTCCCTGAAATTAATGTAATAGGTTTAGTGCTAACACCTTTAGAAGCCATATCAATTAATAAAAAGCTAATCCCATCATGTTTTGGTTCTTTTGGACCAGTTCTTACAAGAGCAAAAATCCAGTCAGCCTTATCTGCATAAGAAGTCCATACCTTTTGACCATTTACAAGAAAACTCTCACCAATATCTTCTGCCTTAGTTGATAAGCTTGCTAAGTCTGAGCCTGATCCAGGTTCAGAATAGCCCTGACACCATCTGATTTCTCCTTTTATTATTTTTGGGATATGAAGCTTTTTTTGTTCTTCACTTCCATATTCCAATAGGACTGGCGCAAGCATCCAAATGCCAAAGCTCAATAAAGGTTGTTTAGCCCCAATAAAAAACATCTCTTCATTAAGAATTTTTACTTCATCTTTTGTTAGGCCACCACCACCATATTCTTTTGGAACAGTTGGCATTGTCCATCCTTTTTCACCCATTCTTTCTAACCAGATTTTTGATTCAGGATTTTTATAAACTGCGTTTCTTCCACCCCATACTTCATCAACTGGTATTTTTGGGTCAGCACCATTTCTCATTGACGGCGGACAATTTTTGTCTAACCATTTTTTTGTATCTTCCCTAAATTTATTTAAATCAGTCATATTTCTTATAAGTGAAAAATAATAATCCAATTATTATATTCACAAATATCAAATTTTCGAGTCTTTAAAACAAGAAAAAAAACCATAGAATTAAAAAATAAACCTTTTCAAGATATATAATCACCATTATGTTTAAGAATGTAGGCATATATGTTCGGCAGAAATCTAATCATGGCGTTGATTTAAGCGCTATGGATTCTATGATCAGTTTTTTGGCAAACCAAAATATTAATCTTAAGACAGACAAATCCTCTGACTACCAAAATGATCTCATTGAGTCCATCAATCATGAAGACTTAATCAAAATTGTTGATTTAATAATTGTGTTTGGTGGTGATGGCACTTTACTAAATGCTTCGAGAAAATATTTAGATTCTGAAATACCAATTTTAGGTATAAATATGGGAAACCTTGGTTTTTTGACAGATATTAAAGTTGAAAATTTTGAAAAATCACTAAGCAGTATTATGAAAGGAAATTATGTTATTGAAGAAAGAAACCTTGTTTCGGCTGAATTCAACAATAATCACATATATGGCCTCAATGAGGTAGTAATTCATTCTGGGTCATATGCGCAGCTAATGCGATATCGTCTAACTGTTAACGAAAAAATAGTTTATGAACAAAGATCAGATGGATTGATAATCGCTACTCCAACAGGTTCGACTGCATATGCTTTGTCTGCCGGAGGTCCAATCATTCATCCAAGTCTTGATGTTTGGACAATACTTCCAATGTTACCTCAAAGTTTATCCTCAAGACCTTTCATTATTTCTTCTGATGAAAAAGTTGAAGTAAAACTGTTTGAGGGACCTGAAGAGAAAGCAAAAATATGTGTGGATGGACAAAGTGATATAGATTTACCATTTAATACTGAAATAGTGATTTCAAAGATGAACAAAACCCTGAAACTTGTTCATCCAGAAGATAATGATTTTTTTGAAGCTTGCAGAGAAAAACTTGGATGGAGTCTAGATATTTCTAAAAAATAAATTGATTAAGATTAATAATTTACATATACCAATAATATTAATCTCAGTTTGCATTGCGCTCATTTCAAATTTTGGTTCATTAATATTTGTCATAAAACCTCTCACATATACAGATTTTAATGTTTCAAATCTTGGATACGTATCGATGTTTTCTTTTGAACAAACATTTTATGAAAATAGTCAGTGGTGGAGATTGATAACCCCAATGTTTATTCATTTTTCATTTGCACATTTGGCTTTTAATTGTCTTTGGATATATATACTTGGTGAAAAAATTGAAAAATTTGATGGTAGCTTTGTCTTTTTCTGCTTAGTTATATTTTCAGCAATCTTTAGTAATTCTCTTCAGTTTTTTTGGAGTAATACAAGTCTTTTTGGTGGTCTATCTGGTGTAATTTATGCACTAATTGGTTTTTGCATGGTCAATGAAATGGATTCACCATATGGTAGATATGATATTCCTCCTGGTTTGTATTTATTTATGATCATTTGGTTAGTGCTTGGTTTTTTAGGTATTGTAGAAATGTTTGGTTTTGGAGCAGTTGCAAATTTTGCTCATCTGGGTGGTTTGATGTCCGGTATAATATTTGCTGTAGTATATAAGTTTTTTCCTTTATACCGGAGTAACTAAAATGATCAAGAAAGCTGTTTTACCCGTTGCAGGTTTTGGAACAAGATTTCTTCCAGCATCAAAAGCCACCCCCAAAGAAATGCTACCAATAATTGATAAACCTCTTGTGCAGTTCGCGGTTGAAGAGGCAATCGACATTGGTATTGAGGAAATCATTTTTATTACCAGCGATGATAAATTTTCAATAAAAAAACACTTTGAGAGGAATGAAAAACTTGAACAAAGACTTGTTGAAAACGATAAGGAAGATTTTGTTGATAAATTAAATCCAAAAATCTTTGAAGGCATAACATTCCATTATGTTAATCAAGAAGAACAAAATGGTTTAGGAGATGCTGTTCTTAAAGCAGAACCTTTGATAAACGGAGACGCATTTGCTTTGTTACTTCCAGATGACTTATTTTTTTCAAAAAATGCATGTTTAAGTCAGCTAAGCTCAATCTTTTTTAGTACTAATGCATCAACAATTGCTGTTAATAAAATTGATAAGGAAAATATTCATAAGTACGGTGTTATTAAACCGGGTAAGGAAAAAAATGATGCGATATTAATAGATGATATTATCGAGAAGCCTTCAATTGATGATGCTCCCTCAGACATTGCTGTATGCGGAAGGTACATTCTTACTGCTACTATCTTTGAACATTTAAAGAAAATTGAGTCAGATAAATCAGGTGAGATTCAGTTAACTGACGCAATAAAATCTTTACTTAGTGAAGAGCAAGTATATGCAAAAATTTATGAGGGAGAAAAATTTGATTGCGGCAGCAAAATGGGATTTGTTCATGCTACCATAGCGCTCGCCTTGAGAGATGAATCAATAAGCCAGGATATAAACAAAATAATTAGGGAAATAATTTGAATTTATTTCTAAAAATTTTAAGACTTTTACCACCTGAAATAGCACATAAGATTGCTTTAGATTTATTAAGTTTATCTTATAAGTTTGGAATTCTGAGTTTCATTTTCAGAAAACCAAATGATGAGAATTGCTCATTTGCTGGAATGGATTTAAGCAATAGGCTTGGAACTGCAGCAGGTTTAGATAAAAACGGAGATTACATTGACTGTCTAGGTGCACTGGGATTTGGTTTTTTAGAGGTTGGAACCGTTACACCTATGCCACAGTATGGCAATCCAAACCCAAGAGTATTTAGAAATTTTGATTAGAATTCTAT
>LULK01000365.1_pt1 | contig 27227 bp, 24 predicted proteins | sample 728181 | NCBI WGS metagenome assembly LULK01 (sample SAMN03860291, study PRJNA289734) | marine metagenome | biome: seawater column; feature: ocean; material: water; isolation source: Red Sea water column Station 169 - depth 10m | place: Saudi Arabia: Red Sea | collected 2011-10-15 | depth 10 m | reverse complement strand
GTTTTAAATATTCGCTTGTAGCCCACCATCCAAATACGGAAGCAAACAACAGAGCAAATACAAACCCTATAATTCCAAAAGCTTCTAACAATAGGATTGCGAGAATGAGGGCAAACAGAGAGCCCCAAGTTCCAGGAGCGGGCCGAAGATAACCAACACCAAAAATTGTGGCAATTCCTGCACTCATGGGGTGATAAGAGTTGCCGTGGCTATAGCAGCAATTCCTTCTTCACGCCCAGTAAACCCCAATCTTTCGCTGGTTGTTGCTTTCACAGAAACTCTGTCTTTTTTTACATTTATGATATTTTGTATATTTTTCTTTATTAATTCAGCATGAGGTTTAATTTTTGGCTTTTCACAAATTATAGTACAATCAACATTACCAATTTTAAAGTTTTTACTTTTTGCAAGTTTCACTGCATATTTGAGAAAAATCTCGCTAGGGGCATCCTTCCAGGTTACGTCATCTGGTGGAAAATGAGTGCCAATGTCTCCCTCTGCTAGGGCTCCGAAAATAGCGTCTGTTATCGCATGCAGTAGCACATCTGCGTCCGAGTGTCCGCTGAGCTTAGAGGTGTGAGAAATTTTAACGCCACCCAAGATTACAAAATTACCTTCCTCAAAAGCGTGTACATCAAAACCGTGACCAATTCTTATATCCATAATTAATATCCTAACACAGCCTTAACGCGATCAAAATCTTCGGCTGTTGTTATTTTAATATTTTTTTCACTACCGTATATTACTTTTACTTTAAGTCCTGCTGAAGTGGCAACTTCAACATCATCAGTCGCAGTTGATGAACTAACCGTATGAGCTTCGAGTATTTTTTTGAAGTTAAAACCCTGTGGCGTTTGAGCTCGCCAGATATTTCTCCGGCTTTGGGTTCGCACCACGTTTTCGTCAATGACCTCCCAAAGTGTGTCGGTAACAGGTAAGCCAGGCGATACAGCATCGGCTGTTTCTAAGTTATCAATTACATCATTGATAACAGTTAGTGGAGTTGAGGGTCGTGCTGCATCATGAATTAGTACGTAATCTGGCATATCATTTTGTTTCAATGCCTCAAGGCCAAATTTAACGGACGCTGATCTTGTATGCCCACCTTTTGTAACTAAAACATCGCTTCTATCTAAAAGATGAAGATCGTCTGGATGGAGAACGACCATAATATTATTAATCCTGGCAATATTTTTAAATAAATCTATTGAATGGTCGATAATTCGTTTATTACCTAAATTCTGCCATTGTTTAGGATTTGCACCTCCAGCTCGCGTTCCTCTACCAGCAGCAAGTATTACGGCACTAATTTTCATCGATCTGTCACACTTTTATTATTGGATCTCAAGAATGGTCTAAGTGTTCTTCTAAAAATATTCAATAAATCAATACTTGCCTAATATTTAATCATTTGATGTAGATTGATGAAAAAAATAGCATAAAATATTGTTCAACTTTAATTAGAACTCTAATTCTAACATTATGGAGTTATTTTGACGCTAAATTCGATCATAGAAAAGGGCAAAATTCCTGTTCTTTTAGCTCCAATGGCAGGAGTTACGGATTTACCATTCAGAAACGTGGTTTCTAAATTTGGTGTGGACATGGTTTTTAGTGAAATGATAGCTGATCATAGCGTGCTGTCGAGAAATGTAAAAAACCAAAAAATCGAATTGGGTAGCAGTTTTTCTAATACAGCAGTCCAGCTCGCTGGGTGTGAACCAAAAGCAATGGGCGAAGCAGCAAAAATAGTTTCGGATCTTGGCGCTAGGGCAATAGATATTAATATGGGCTGTCCTGCAAAAAAAGTCGTTGGAGGTTATTCTGGCTCAGCGCTTATGCGTGATTTGAAAAAAGCGTCGGCAATTATAGAAAGCGTTGTTAACGCTGTTGATTTACCTGTTTCTTTGAAGGCGCGTCTAGATCCCCGTTATAGCTAATGGAGATATTGTAGATATACGCTCGGCCAGCGAAGCCTTAAAGTTGTCGGAGACTGATGGATTAATGATCGGGCGGGGTGTTATCGGTAAGCCTTGGCTAATCTCTCAAATATCAGCGTTCTTAAATAAAAAGCCTCAGCCGCCAAGTCCTAACGTATTGAGGCTTATTGAGTTAATTGTGGGGCACTACGACGAAATCTTAACATTTTATGGCGAATCTCTTGGCGTAAGGATAGCTCGAAAACATTTAAAGCGTTATTTGGATATTTTTGGTTTATCAACAAAATTATCAACAGATTTTTTAAAAGAGAACTCTTCAAAAGAGGTAATTAGAAAGCTTTTTGAAATACCAGAGCGGCTTAACCAATGAATGTGGATTATGAGAAAGTTTGGATGTCTATCCCACTTCCGTCTGTTGTTTTAAACAGCGAAGACATTGTTGTTGAGGTTAATCCGCCTGGTGAGGGGTTTTTAAATGCATCAAGCAAATCCCTTAAAAATAGAAGTATATGGGACCTAATAGCAATTGATGCATCTTTAGAGGATAGCTACAAGAAAGTAAAAAAATTTAATTCTCCTTTGTTCATTACAGATGTCAAAGTAGGAGCTAACGGAAGAGATCCAGTCCGTTGTAACATACAGATTGCACCAATCATTGGTCTTGAAGGTAGTACTATCATATTGATTGCCCCACGAGAGATTGCTGGTCGAATTTCCCACTCCAAGTCTGTAAAAGCAGCCGCAAAGTCTGCCATAGGGATGGCTGAAATGCTGGCCCATGAAATTAAAAACCCTCTTGCAGGTATTACGGGAGCGGCACAGTTATTGTCGATGGGACTTTCGGCAAATGATCTAGAAATTACAGATTTGATTGTTGCCGAAACTAGAAGAATTTTAACTTTATTAGAGCAGGTTGAGCAGTTTGGGAATTTGAAATCGATTGATCCTAAACCACTAAATATTCATGATGTAATAGATAGGGCGAAGCGTTCAGCGAAGTTAGGCTTTAGTGCACATATAAATTTTAAAGAGGAATATGATCCTTCTTTGCCATTAGTTTACGGAGATCCAGATCAATTACTTCAAGTCTTTTTAAATTTAATTAAAAATGCCTCTGAAGTGCAGCCAAATAATGGTAACATTAAATTACGTACATTTTTTGAACACAGCTTTAAACTACGAAGAGCTGATGGCTCTGGCCACTCTATGCCGATCCAGGTCGAGGTCATAGATAATGGTCCTGGAGTTTCTGATGACATAAGAGATGAAATTTTCGATCCTTTCGTTTCAGGGCGCGATAATGGAACTGGTCTCGGTCTAGCATTAACAAGTAAAATTATCTCGGATCACAATGGTTTAATATCTCTCGAGTCTAAGCCTGGATATACTGTGTTTCGTATTTCTTTACCTTTTGTGACGAAACTTAATTAAGAGGAATTTAGGATGGATGGCACTGTTTTAGTTGCAGATGACGATAGGACAATTCGTACAGTACTCACTCAGGCGCTTACGCGCGCAGGCGTAAAAGTCCATGCAACTTCCAGTTTAACGACGCTAATGCGATGGGTTTCGGAAGGAAAAGGCGATGCAGTAATTACTGATGTCATGATGCCGGATGGGAATGGGTTAGAGATGTTGCCAAAAATTGCTCAGGATCGCCCAGATTTACCAGTTATCGTAATTTCCGCCCAAAACACTATCATGACCGCAATTCAAGCAGCAGAAGCAGATGCATATGACTACTTGCCTAAACCATTTGATTTGCCAGACTTAATGAAGAGATGCGCAAAGGCATTGTCAAAAAAAGGAAAGGGTCTTTCGGCTTCGTCGAATGCTTCTATCAGAACTACTAACATGGATGCGGCTGATGAAGGCTTACCAATAGTTGGCAAAACTGCTTCAATGCAAAATCTCTACCGTTTTGTGGCCAGGCTAATGAATTCTGAATTACCAGTATTAATATCTGGTGAGTCAGGAACTGGTAAAACGTTGGTTGCACAAGTACTACATGATTTTTCGGATAGAAGGAATATGCCTTTAGTGAGAATGAGGGCGGATGATTTAGTCGAATTGGATGGGCCTTCTAAAATTCTTGCACGTGCAAAAGATGGCACAATTCTTATAGAAGAGATATCGGATTTGGGGCCAGCCGAGCAAGGAAGATTGGTTAGTATGATTGACTCACCTGGAGAACACTCTCCACGTTTTCTGGCTACTTTAGTTGGGGATATGACTGAGGCAGTGGATGATCAAAAAGTCAGGCGTGATCTCTTTTATCGTTTGGGAGGGGCTCCTATAACAGTTCCTCCACTTAGGGAACGGTTTGAGGATATCCCTTTATTAGCAAGCTTCTTTCTGGAAAAAGTTGACAAAGAAACTGGCATTTCAAGAAGTTTTGACTCGTCTGCGATGAAATTAATACAGACATATACTTGGCCAGGAAATGTTAGGCAGCTAGAGAATATGGTTAAAAGGCTTGGATTGACGGCAAAAGAGGCAGTCATTTCACTTGGTGAAGTCGAGCAAGCATTGTCTAACCAACCTGAAGTAGATGCAGTCTTGTCAAACGGAAAAAGCGATAGACTCGCATCCGATGTCGAAAAGCACCTAAGAAGATATTTTGATCTTCATGGCTCGCAACTTCCACCAAACGGTGTTTATCAAAGAATATTAAAAGAAGTTGAATTTCCGCTTATAACAATTGCCTTGGATGCAACTGGGGGTAATCAGGCTAAGTGTGCAAATTTGCTTGGAATAAATCGGAATACGCTCCGCAAAAAGATATCTGAATTAGATATTCAAGTAACAAGAAGAAGAAAACTGATGTAATGCGGCAACAATAGTGTTACATATTGTCAACAATATGTATAAGTGAGTCTTTGTGTCAGTAAGTACAATGCGGTTTTCTCTAACCAGGTTTTTAAATACTAGGGCGTTAGATCGTGTAAGGGCTTCTTCCACTATTTATCTAGTTTTTCTGGGTCCATTTTTGGCTTTTGTTACATATGTTGTGCTAGGTCCTTTTGATTTGCGAGCGCAGTCTAGGCTGCTCCAGCTAGTTTTATTGGCAGATCTTATATATGTAATCACAATAGTTGCGTTCGTAATATTGAGAATATTGCGGATTATTTCACAGAGAAGACAAAGGTCAGCTGGCTCGCAACTACATTTACGTTTAACTGGATTTTTTACAGTAATGGCGTTGTTGCCTACAATTGGGGTAGCTGTCTTCGCTACTTTCACGGTCAATATGGGGCTTGAAGCTTGGTTTTCTGACAGGGTTCAAAGTGTAATAGGTGCGTCCAGGTCTGCTGCTGAGGCTTATGAGACTGAACAGCGGGAAGCGATGGTAGAAGACATTACCGATTTAGCTAATGACTTAGGGAGTTTTAGAAAGAGCCGACTAGGTACAGATTTTTCTGAGTTTAGGACTCATTTGGCAAAGCTGCAACAAGAGATGCAAAGGGGAATGAAAGAGGCCTTTGTTATTGATGATCAAGGAAAGATAAAACTTAGGGGTTTTCGTAATTATGCATTTGATTACGATGAGCCAGAACCTTCACTTTTTGATGCTGCATTGAAGCAAGTTCAAATTATTGAGGATTGGGACAATAATGAAATCCGTGCCTTGGTTTATATTGATGGTTTTCCTCGACATTATCTTTACGTAACACGCTTGGTAGATGGAAATTTACTTAACTTACTTGATGAGACACAGGAAACAGCATCTTTATACCAGCAACTAGAAAATGAAAAAGGCAAGGTATTATTTAACTTTGCACTTGTGTATCTTGCGTTTGCTATACTAATGATCATGAGCTCAGTGTTATTGGGTTTGTGGTTTGCAGAAAGACTATCTAGACCGATTGGTCGTTTGACCGGTGCTGCACAAAAAATTGCTAAAGGTGAGCTTAATGTAAGGGTACGCGAAGAAACCGGTGATGATGAAATAGCTCAGCTCTCTAAGCTATTTAATCGTATGACAGGTCAGTTAAAGATACAACGTGATAAGCTGTTACAAAACACCTCTCAAATTGATGAGAGACGGAGGCTTTTTGATAGTGTTCTGGCTTCTGTTACCTCTGGAGTAATTTGCTTAAATCCGAGTGGAAAAATATCCTTTATTAATCGTTCTGCTATCAGTTTGCTAAACTGTGATGATAAAAATTTAGAAAATACTACGCTCGATATATTAGTTCCAGAATTTGCACCAATGTTTACCGCGCTATTTAATGACAATTTGAAAAGCTTTCAGCAGGAAATTAAGCTGTTGAGAGCGGGTAGATTGGAGAACCTTTTAGTCAGAATGGCGCCCATGAAAGATGAAGATGATAATATTGATGGTTTTGTTGTGGCTTTTGACGACGTTACGCAACTTGTATCTGCTCAGAGAGCGGCTGCTTGGGGAGATGTAGCGCAGCGAATAGCTCATGAAATTAAAAACCCACTAACTCCAATTAGATTGTCAGCTGAGAGAATAAAGCGGAAGTTCATGCCTCTTGTGGACAGAGAGAGTGATACGCTAGCTGATATGACAGAAGTAATTGTCAGACAGACCAATGATCTCAGCCGAATTGTGGATGAGTTTTCAAAATTTGCAAGGATGCCTGAACCGGAAAAGCAGTCTGAGGATATCATTAAAGTTGTGAATTCTGCTATTTCACTGCAACAATCCGGCTTTCCAGAAATTTTATTTAAGAGAAACATTGTTGAAGGTCCGATTATGTTTGAATTGGATGCAACGATGATTTCACAAGTGCTGATCAATCTGTTGAAAAATGCAGGGGAGTCGATTGAAAGTAGACAGAATAAGGACGAGTCCTCCGAAGTTAACGGTCAAATAGACATTACCGTTAAGCGCCACGATACATTTCTTGAAGTCTCAGTTGTTGATAATGGCGTGGGTTTGCCCGCTGACAGAGCGCGATTGTTTGAGCCATATGTAACAACACGTGAAAATGGTACTGGCTTGGGTTTAGCGATAGTTAAGAAAATAATTGAAGAACACGGTGGAACATTCCGACTAGAGGATGCCCCTAAATACAAAAATAGTAGTAACGTTGGTGCTGCTGCCATAATAGAGCTACCTCTTTTTACCATAAACGAAAATTGAGACTGAAACTTGGAGAAGAACTATGAAAGATATCCTGATAGTTGATGATGAACGCGATATTCGCGAGCTCATTTCGGAGATATTAATAGACGAGGGATATCAAACGAGACTTTGTGGTAGTGCCGATGATTGTCTTCAAGAATTAAAAAAATCTGTGCCTGGGCTATTAATACTCGATATTTGGTTAAAAGATAATGAAATGGATGGAATTGACATATTAGTAAAAGCAAAACGGGAATTCCCCCAGGTTCCGGTTGTTATAATTTCAGGGCATGGAAATATTGAGATTGCCGTTGCTGCTATAAAGCAGGGTGCCTACGACTTTATTGAAAAGCCCTTCAATATAGAACAATTACTTGTTGTTGTAAGGCGCGCGATGGAAACCTCTCGGTTGCGTCAGGAGAATTTTGAATTGAAACGGAAAGATACTCCTTTATCGGTTATGGTTGGCGAGTCAAATATATTCAAAAATTTCGTAACTAATTTGGATAAAGTTACTAAGACTAATGGGAGGGTCTTGCTAACTGGTGGTTCAGGTAGTGGTAAAGAAATGGCAGCAAGATATATTCATGCAAATTCTGAAAGGGCATCTAAACCATTTGTAATTGTCAATTGTGCCTCTATTGCTCCAGATAGGATGGAAGATGTGCTATTTGGCAGAGATGCTGGGACTAGTTTGCCATCTGATGGTTTACTCTCTCAAGCCGATGGCGGCGTCATCTACTTTGATGAGATAGCAGACATGCCATTGGAGACGCAGTCAAAAATTTTAAGAGTACTCGTTGATCAGAAATTTCAACGAGTAAATGGAAAGTCTGAGGTGAGAGTTGATCTTCGGGTAATTTCTTCAACATCGCAAGATCTAAGGGAAGCAATTAAGCAGCGATCTTTCCGAGAGGAGCTCTATCACCGACTTAATGTGGTTCCGATAAACGTACCATCACTCTCACAAAGACTTGAAGATATTCCATTATTGTTTGAGCATTTTGCTAAAACTTTTCATGAAACGCAGGGTTTAAATTTCAGGCAGCTTTCACTCGAAGCTTCAACTATGCTTCAGACTATGGCGTGGCCTGGTAACATTAGACAGTTAAAAAATATGGTTGAAAGAGTTCTTATTCTGGGCGACGGACAGGGAGACGTATCAATTGAGGAGTTACCTTCAGAAACAAACTCAACAAATGAAAATTTGAATAATGTTGCCTCTGGTCCAATTGCGACGATGCCGCTTAGAGAGGCAAGAGAGGCTTTTGAAAGAGAATATTTAGTAACTCAAATTAATAGGTTTAATGGAAACATTTCAAAGACTGCAAAGTTCGTGGGAATGGAGCGCAGTGCATTGCATCGGAAGTTAAAATCACTAGGTGTGGTTTCTATTTCGAGGACTCAAAAAGAGGATGATTGACGATTTCAATGTATATTTCATAAATAAAATTAGTTCATCCATTTCTGATGATAACAGGAGCTAAGTATGAAAGTGATAATTTGTGGTGCTGGTCAAGTTGGGTGGCAAATAGCCCGCCACCTGTCGGGAGAACGCAACGATGTAACGGTAGTAGACAATGATCCAGAATTAATCCGCCGTGCTACAAATACTCTAGACGTGCAGGGTATCTCTGGATTTGCTTCTTATCCAGATATCTTGGATAGAGCAGGCGCGCGGGATGCTGATATGATTATTGCTGCAACATATTCTGACGAGGTAAACATGGTGACCTGCCAAGTTGCACACTCAATCTTTTCGATCCCGCGCAAAATAGCTCGGCTTAGAAGTCAGTCGTATCTAAATGCGATTTATTCTGATCTTTACCGGCGAGACCATTTACCAATTGATGTTGTAATTAGTCCTGAAAGGGAAGTTGCGGATGCAGCATTGAAGCGCATGGCAGCACCCGCTGCATTTGACACTGAAATGTTTTTGAATAAAAAAGCACAACTTATCGCCTTACGGCTAGATGAAGACTGCCCGGTCTTAAATACACCACTAAAGCAGTTAACTGATTTGTTTTCTACACTTAGAACTCTGGTTGTCGCCGTCCGGCGTGAAGGAACTCTCTTTTCACCCGAGTCAGGCGACCAACTTTTTTCAGGTGATGAATGTTATCTTATGTGTCACGTGGATGATGCTTATAGATCTGTTGAGGTTTTTGGTAAGCCAAATTTGGAACAAAATCGTATAGTTATAATTGGTGGTGGTAATGTGGGACAAAGAGTAGCCTCGCAACTTGAGGCAAACCAAAAAAAGATTTCAACAAAAATAATAGAAAAAAATATCAATATTGCTGAGGTAGCCGCCGAAAATCTAGAGCGAACTATCGTGTTAAATGGTGATGGATTAGACGTAAGTATTTTGTCCGAGGCCAATGTCTCTAGGGCTGATACAGTTTTAGCCATTACTGATGATGATAAAACAAATATGCTTGCTGCCGTTCGAGCTAAGGCTCAAGGATGTAAAATGGCTATCGCGTTGATTAATGATCCCACATTGGTTCCATTAATGCAACCGCTTGGTATCGATGCATACATTAATCCAAGAGCAACAACTGTTAGCTCGATTTTAAGACATATTCGACATGGGCGCGTCAAAGGTGTTTATGCAATAGGTGATGCTGAAGCTGAAATATTGGAAGCAGAGGTTCTTTCGACATCTCCAATTGCTGGACAAAAAATTCGTGATATTGAGTTTCCGGAAAGTGTATTAGTTGGCGGTCTAATTAAAAATGAAGAGTTTGTTAAGCCTTCTGGAGGCACGTTGATCGAGGAGGGTGATACAATAGCCCTTTTTACAATGGCTGAAGATATTCCCGAAGTAGAACGGCTTCTTCAAGTTTCTATAGACTTTTTTTAAGATGAGGTTCTCAATATTAGATAGGGCAATTTTTTTACAATTATTTGTGATCATTGCTTTATTTATGATGATACCTTCTATAGTTGCTTTTGTAGAAAAAGATTATTTTGTTGGTAGAACATTTCTCTATAGCAGCTTCGCTGGTGTATTTCTCTTTCTGTTAATCTCTATTGCTTTGAGTAATATTGTTAAGATACAAAATAACTTTGAAAAGCTAGTTTCATTTATTCTCGCATATCTCTTTTTACCCATATTTATGGCTATGCCAATAATTCTTTGCTTTGACTATGTTAACTTTTTAGACGGTTGGCTTGAAATGGTAAGTGCTTTTTCAACTACAGGTTTAAAGATTACTTCTGTCGGTACGTCAGATGGAAGTGCTTTTCAGTTATGGTTAGCAATGGTTTCTTGGATTGGTGGTGTATTTTTTTGGATAGGTGCAATAAGTATTTTATTGCCGTTAAATATTAGTAGATTTGAAATTATTGTAACTGATTTTCCTGGTGGACCGTCGAATAAGGGTGATAAAAGTAGTAATTCTGTATTAAATTGCGCACGCCAATTAATTCCAATTTACGTCGTAATTACAATTTCCTTATGGTTTCTATTAACTGTCTCAGGCGTTCCAGCTTTCAAAGCTATTTTAATGTCTATGTATGTAATATCGACTTCTGGCTTTGAGGTAACGAGCTATGATGCAAATAATATTTTCATCGTAGAGGGAATTATTTTGTTATTTTTTGCCTTTGCATTGTCAAAATCATTATTCATACGTGATATCAATGAAATTCAGAAGTTTAGACTTTTTAAAGATCCGGAAATTCGCTTAGCTTCAATCATTATTTTGGCTGTGACGTGTCTTTTTTTTGCCAATTCATTTATTGTCCTAATTGAAGAAAATGCCGAAATTAGTCTATTAATCCTTTTCAAACATTTGTGGGGAATATTTTTCACTGTCACATCATATTTAGTAACCATGGGTAATGAAAGTAATGTATGGTTTAACGATCTTTATTACCCCACATCAGAGATGACAGTAGTTGCTCTTATGGGGCTAACCATAATTGGAGGAGGAGTTGCCACGACGGCTGGAGGAGTAAAATTATTAAGGGTCTATTTTCTTTACAGGAATGCTGCTCAGGAGGTTGACATGATGCTTCACCCTAATTCAATTCCTTCAAAAAAAGGAAAAGGTTTAATTTCTGATAATAAAAGTAATCGTCTCATGGCATGGGTGTTTTTTATGCTTTTCATGGCCGCCTTGGCTTTTTTTACTTTAGTATTTTCAATGCTCTTTAATGATATTGGGCCAGGTCTTGCTCTCTCAGTTTCTGCACTTACTACCACAGGTCCTCTATTCGTTAATGCTGGATATGAATTATTACTTACTGATGTAAACGAGATATATAAATTTTTGCTTGGAATAGCAATGATACTAGGTCGACTTGAAATATTGGTGATAGTTGCTCTGGTATCTCCTTCAGTTTGGAGAAAATAACTTTAAGGGTCAAAATCTCTTTGATATTGATTTCTAATTTAGCTGTTGTTATTTATATTTTTATGCCAATATAACTTTAAAACAATTAATGAGGCTTATAAATGGCATCCGACCGTCAGAATTTACAAGACGCATTTTTAAATCAGGTTCGAAAAGAAAAAAATTCGGTAACTGTTTTTCTGATAAATGGTGTTAAATTACAGGGCGTAATCACCTGGTTTGATAACTTTTGCATACTCTTACGTCGAGATGGGCAGTCCCAGCTTGTCTATAAACATGCTATTTCTACTATAATGCCTTCTCAAAATGTCTCTTTGTATGATGGAGAAGAGCCCAGTTGAATAGGGTTGGTCGTGTGAAAACACGGATTTGGGTATTTCAAGTAGAATTACGGTCAAATTTTAATGAAGCAGAAGCTAATTTTAAGCACAAGGAAGCGCTTTCACTTTCAACTGCCTTACCAGAACTGGAGTTAGCGGGTTCTCAGGTAGTAAAAATTTCTTCTTTTTGTCCTTCAGCTATTTTTACTAAACAGAAGCAAAATGAGCTGCAGGATTTAATTTCATGTAATGATGTAAAAATAGTATTTATGAATTGTAATGTATCTCCAGTTCAGCAAAAAAATCTTGAGAAAGCTTGGAATGTGAAAATCCTTGATCGTACAAGTTTAATATTGGAGATTTTCTCGAATAGGGCAGCAACGAGAGAAGGTGTATTGCAAGTTGAAATGGCCGCCCTTTCATATCAGCGCACGAGACTTGTAAGAGCGTGGACGCATTTGGAAAGACAGCGTGGCGGATTAGGTTTTGTTGGAGGTCCCGGAGAAACACAGATTGAATCTGACAGAAGAGCAATTGACTCTCAATTAAAAAGCCTTGAACGCCAACTTCGAAAAGTGGTCAAAACCAGAGAACTGCACCGGAAAAGGAGATCTAAAACAGCTATGCCAATTATTTCGCTTGTTGGATATACTAATGCTGGAAAATCAACACTTTTCAATAAGCTAACAAATGAAGATGTTGTGTGCAAAGATATGCTATTTGCTACTCTTGATCCTACTGTTCGTCGTTCAACTCTCGAGGATGTTCTAAGTTCTGATTTAATTTTACATGTCAGAGATATTAGCCACCCCAATACTGACGGTCATTCTCAAGATGTATCAGACATTTTAGAAAAGATTGGGCTGGATGAGAATACTCCTGTCTTGGAGGTGTGGAACAAAATAGATTTACACTCAGAATGTCAGAAACTTCAACAACCCGATATAAGTTTCAATAAAAGAAAGATTTATCCAGTTTGTGCCGCTTCTGGAGCCGGTTTGGAAAATCTTAAGACAGGTATTATTAATGTGATCTCGGCAAGATATAGTAAGGATATCAGGAATGTATCTGTGACTGATGGTAAAAGAAGAGCTTGGCTGTACAGAAATGGGGTGGTTGAGTCTGAGCGCTTAGTAGATGAAAACTATAAAATGGTTTTAAGGTGGAGCGAAAAGCAACGGAAGCAGTTTGATCTATTGTAACTTTGATGCCGGAATGATTTTTGTAGATCCATTTGATGCAGCCCTGGCCAGGTCTGGATCAAGAGACATTGTAATATACTCCCCACGACGCCACAATTGCCCAAGATCATCATAATGTCTTGAAAATAAATGACCGGATTGTCCTGTAGAAATTACATATAGTGAGCTGTTTGGATCGGAAAAATCGTAAACTCCACGGTAGACAGCTGCATGGACGTTTTCAAATGGTTTATAGGGATCTCCGGAACTTAACCCTCTCTGCAGTGTAAAATCACCACCTGATACAGATTGCCTTAAGTTAATTAATAGATTTAAAACGGGAATATGTCCCAGTGTTAAATGGTCGTGCATCGCTGTGTGAGCATCACCCCATCTAAGGGATGTAATGTCAATTTCATACCTGTCCTTGAGCTCAGATACCGCATCATAAAGTGCAAGTTCTGCCACTTTTTCACAATTTTCCAAGGGGGCACTTTGCACAATATCGCACCAAGCTGATGCGCCTTCTATATTTCTGAACACACGTTCCAGAAAGATAGGATCAAAATTTCTAAATTCTTGTGAAAGTGCTCCTAATTCATCTTGGATCAGTCTTTTTTGCAGGTTTTGCATCCAAGAATAAAAAATTAAGGGTTCTGGTAAATGTTCATTCATCTCACCATTCCATTCCGCAAGAAGCTTAAGTGCTACTTTCACATCTTGATCCAAGTCAGAATTTGCAGTGGTTATTGGCTTGTACCACAGATTGGCTCCGATAATTGGGAGTAATGATTTTGCAGGAAAGCTTACTGTATCTAATTGTGCCTCTATAAAGCTTTCTCTTGTATGGACTTTTCGAGATTCCATTAAACGGGATAATCGTTCAATTCTCTGAGTATCGCCCCAATCAAATGAAATATGATTAGGAAACTTGTCATTTGAAACTTTATTGTTTGTATTTGAAATTAATCCATTTTCGGGATTAATGAATCGTGGATTAGTATTGTAAGATTTATATCCTAGCCATCTATTTTCATTTACATATCCGAAACTTGGCAAACGACCTTCAGTGGCGTGATTTGCGCTTCTAATTGGAAGTCTCCCCGCAAGTTGAAGTGCTATATTTTCAGTGTCAATTATGGTGAAATTCAATGAGGGAGCTACATGTTTCTCAAGAGCTTTTAAAGCAGTCGAAAGATCTTTGGAATAGGTTAGGTTAATTAAAGCAGAAAGTGAGGTGTCTTTAGGAGAAAGCATAGTCCAACTAAGTGCCATTTCATGACCTTCGGGAGTAATATCAGAAATTTGTGAGGTTTTCTTATTCAGAATGGGTCCGTTTTCACTCCATTTTAAAGTAATTTTTTTTGATTTATCCCCTTTTATTTTTATGTAAGTCTCTTCTGTTCTAAACTTCTTCCATCCATTTAGAGATCTATACATAGAGCTATCACTCTCCTTTACTTCTTCTGCATATAAATCTTGATCATCAGCATATGAGGCAGAGATACCCCAAGCTATATACGGAGTTCGCCCAGTGATTATTGTGGGTATTCCTGGTATTGTTCCACCTATGACCCCACCATCTGATATATCTAAATGAGCCAAATAAAATTGGCTAGGTACACTTAATTTAAAATGTGCGTCATTTGCTAGTAATGTGCCGTCAGCTGCTGTTCTATGGTTTCTTGCTGCAAAAGAGTTTGAGGCACCAGCAAATCGTTTATTCGTGAAATTATTAAAAAAGTTTGAGCTAAACTCAATTTTTGAGGGAGGTAAAGAAACTTTTCTGTCCAGTTTTCCTAAAACCTCTGTAGTTGCTTCGCCATTCATTCCTGGAGAATCGGGTAAAATATCTTTTATCCTTCTCGCGTCAGGAAGAGTTATTAGAGTTCTGGCTCTTAGAATTTCTTTCGCATAGTGGCTACTTGAATTCACAGCAAACAATTTCAAAAGTGCGATACTGTCGGCGGGGTGCCATGACGCCAAAGGTATGTTGTACAAGAGTAGTTCAGGGGCTCCACGTCCGAGTGACTCACGATTAATTTCCAAAAATCTAGCATTTACACCCGCTGCGTAAGACTCCAAGGCTTTTCGAGTCTTAGTGTCCTGTGCAATCACCGAGTCCTGAGCAAGTGAGTATATGTTTAGGCGCCTCATAAATTCATCTAAGGGAAGAGCTTGCTTGCCGAAAATTTCAGATAGCCTTCCTTGTGCCGTCAAACGGTCCACCACTAATTGCCAAAGCCTATCTTGTGCATGTGCATAACCTAGACCAAAGTACAGATCATTATCATTTTTGCCGTATATATGTGGCACATTAAACGTGTCACGTACGATCTCAATAGGACCTGTTATTCCGGGTAATTCAACACTTTTGTCGTAGTCAGGAATTGATCTGAGTACGATGTAAAAAATACAAGCTAATGTAATAAAGGATAAAATTAAGGATCCACCAATTATTCTAAATATCCAGTGTAGAACTCTTGCCATTTTTTCCTCTTGATGACCGAATGGCTATTGAAACTTCATAGATTGTAAACCAAAATTAGCAAAATCAGAAATTGAGGGGAAATGCTATGGCAAAAATTGCTTTTTTAGGTTTAGGGGTAATGGGATATCCTATGGCTGGACATCTTGCCACTGCAGGTCACACGGTTACTGTTTATAATAGAACTCATTCGAAAGCAAAAAGATGGAATTCAGAATTCAAGGGTAGTAATGCCGAATCTCCATATAAAGCTGTCACAGATGTAGATTTTGTTATGTCATGTGTGGGAAATGACAACGATCTTCTAGATATAACAATCGGTGAACACGGTGCTTTTTCCAATATGAAAAAGGGAGCACTTTTTATTGATCATACAACAGTATCGGCTCAAGTAACTGAAAAGCTTCATAAAAAGTCACAAGAATTTGGAATTGGATTTATTGATGCCCCCATTTCTGGTGGGCAAGCAGGAGCAGAAAACGGTGTATTGTCAATAATGTGTGGTGGGAATGAAAGCGATTACAAACTGGCTGAGCCGATCTTAGAGGTATATTCTAAGATTTGTCGTCGAATTGGAGACACCGGCGCTGGGCAGAAAACAAAAATGTGCAACCAAATAGCTATAGCAGGGTTGGTGCAGGGTCTATCAGAGGCACTTCATTTTGCAGAAAAAGCTGGATTGGATGGAAGTGCGGTTATTGAGGTAATTTCTCAAGGTGCCGCTGGGAGTTGGCAGATGTCTAATCGTTACGAGACGATGCTCAACGATGAGTTTGAGCATGGTTTTGCTGTTGATTGGATGCGTAAAGATTTAAAGATTTGTTTGGATGCTGGAGATAGTAACGGCGCATCGTTGCCTGTAACCTCTCTTGTTGATCAATTTTATAAAGATATTCAAAAAATGGGTGGCGGTCGTTGGGATACATCGAGCCTTTTCAAGCGGCTTAGAGCAATTGATGAGCTTAACTAAGTCAGTAAGAATATCTGAAAATAACATAGTCGTGTAATTTTCCATTGTGTTTTGGTAGTTTTTTCAATTAATAACAAATCAACACTATCGAATAATATGGTGTTTAAAGAGTTTTAGGGTTTGACGCAACGCGAGCTTACCGAGTTTAACTGCGCAAGACCTTCTGGTCTAAAACAGATCAATCGTCCTTTTCTAAAAGGATGGCAAATTTATAATTGGTGAACAAAGTTTGCCGGAGATGTTAACGCGATGAAACGTACTGGTTGCACTTCTTTAGGAACTGTGGCGTCTGGCCCCGAGTGTGAGGGCCCCAGTACAAATTTTATCGCCCAAATGGGATACGGCAGGAATGAAGCTAATTTTTTAAAAGAAATTGCTTCCATACCTGCATGTATATATATTTTATGCCTAAAAAAATGCTTATTGATGCTGCACATGCTGAGGAAACTCGCGTCGTTGTGGTTGACGGAAACCGTGTCGAAGAATTCGATTTTGAATCTGAGACAAGGAGACAGTTAGCAGGTAATATTTATCTTGCTAAAGTAACCCGAGTTGAACCTAGTCTGCAGGCTGCTTTTGTTGACTATGGTGGAAATCGCCACGGATTTTTAGCCTTTTCCGAGATTCATCCTGACTATTATCAGATTCCAATAGCTGACAGAGAGGCTTTGATGGAAGAAGAGCGTGCTTATGCCGAAGCACTGCGTGAACAGGAGGAAAATGCTCAAGCTGAAAAAAAACGTAGTAGAGTAAAGACCCGATCAAAACACACTAAATCGGCTGACTTTATTGAGAAACAGGATTTAAATGAGGGAACTGCGAATGAGCTTTTAGAGAGTGATGTGCCAGTTTCTGAGGAAAGTCAGATTGGATCATCCGATAAATTAGACGAGAAAGATTCAGAAAAAACTCGCGACGTTTATATTGACTTAGAAGCTAATTCAGATATTGGACCTGCTGCTGAAGAAACTACGGATACTGATCAGGATGGTTCATCTGAAGATAACTTAGATGAAATTGAGTCGGTTTCTGAAGCTGATGATCCATTAGATTTAGTAATCGCAAGTAAACCAAGACCCCGCCGTTATAAAATCCAAGAAGTAATTAAAGTGCGGCAAATTTTATTAGTTCAAGTTGTGAAAGAAGAACGCGGAAATAAGGGAGCAGCATTAACAACTTACCTATCTCTTGCGGGTCGGTATTGTGTTCTAATGCCAAATACAGCCAGGGGAGGAGGGATAAGTAGAAAGATAACTAATGCCGTAGATAGAAAAAAATTAAAAGAGATTGCCGGTGGTATAGAGGTTCCCTCAGGTGCTGGTCTGATAGTACGTACCGCAGGTGCAAAAAGAACTAAGACTGAGATCAAAAGGGATTATGAATATTTGCAAAGGTTATGGGAGCAAATAAGAGAGCTAACTTTAAAATCTATCGCCCCAACGAAAATTTATGAAGAGGGTGATCTTGTAAAACGTTCAATACGGGATTTGTACAATAGAGATCTAGATGAAGTATTAGTTGAAGGAGAGGCGGGCTACAAAATCGCAAAAGATTTTATGCGAATGATTATGCCTAGTCACTCGAAAAACGTTAAACATTACAATGATCCCCTTCCTCTATTCTCCAGGTATCAAGTGGAGACTTATCTTACTTCGATGTTTAACCCAGTAGTGCAGTTAAAGTCAGGCGGATATCTAGTAATTGGAGTTACAGAAGCTCTTGTAGCGATAGATGTAAACTCTGGACGTGCTACAAAAGAGGGTTCCATTGAAGACACTGCTTTGAAGACCAATCTAGAAGCCGCTGAGGAAGTGTCACGTCAATTGCGCTTACGCGATCTTGCTGGTTTAATTGTTATTGACTTTATCGACATGGAGGATCGCAGAAATAACTCTGCTGTTGAACGTAAATTAAAGGATAAGCTGAAGACAGATCGAGCTAGAATTCAGGTAGGACGAATTTCTGGTTTTGGACTTCTTGAAATGAGTAGACAAAGACTCAGGCCGGGAATGATAGAAGCAACAACGCAGAATTGTCCTCACTGTCATGGAACTGGATTGATTAGATCTGAAGAGAATTTAGCGTTGTCTATAATACGTCAAATAGAAGATGAAGGTGTGCGTGGCCGTTCTAGAGAAGTTGTGGTTAATTGCCCAGTTTCAGTTGCAAATTTCATAGTAAACCAGAAACGCGACCACATCGCAAATATCGAGGCTCGGTTCTCACTATTTGTAAGAATAAATGCTGACACTGCTTTAGTAAGCCCAGAATATTCAATTGAAAAGTTAAAAACTTCATCACGGCCTCTTAGCGAGAAACAAATAAGCACTGAGGCATCAACTGCGATCAGTGCATCAGACGTAGAAATGTTAGATGAAAATGATAGTGACTCATTATCATCTATTTCGGAGAGAGCAAAGCAAGAAGATGATAGTAAACCGAAAAAGCGTAGAAGAAGGCGAAGACGAAAGCCTCGCACAGGCAGCGATGAGCAAGATTTTGCAGTTAATGAAAGCACCAAGCAAGAGAGTATAGATACTTCTGCGGACGCAGATATTATTTTTGAAAAAGATAGTCACGTTTCGACTGAACTGGATGCAGCGAAAACAAATCTATCTACCGACGAACTTAAAGCACCTTCTCCAAAGCGAAAACGTACAACTAGAAAAGTTCGAAAAAGTGATGCGAAGCAAGATACCTTTGATAAAGTCAATGTTAAGGATGATATGGAAGTAACTACAACTGAGGTTGAGGCATCAAAAAATGAAAATGATGTTAAAAAATCAAAGGCAAAAACCAAGCCGCGAGGTAGAAAAAAAGCTACTAAAGAAGACATTATTATCGAGGATCAAGTTACCATAGCTGAAAGTGCCTCAGCTCCTAAAAGTGATGGTTCTAAGAAAAAAGAAGAGAAAAAGGACAGGGTAGTAACTAAGCCTAAATCAAGTAGAACCAAGAAAGTCACATCATCAACCGATAAATCAAAAAACTTGGATACGGAAGTAAAAGCATCTGTTTTAGATGATCAGTCAGAGCCAGTAAAAGAGGAAACAAAGAAAACGCGAAGACGAGGATGGTGGTCTAAAAATAGTTGAATATGAAATAAAATATCTATTTTTTGACTTTGTATCCTGTTGAACCGTCCTCGCCAGGCTCTTTTGAAATCAGTGTGTGGCCTGATTCATTGCAGAAATGGGGAATGTCTATTGCTGCAGCGGGATCGTCCGCATTTATCAAAACTATATCACCGGACTCCATGGATTTAAGATGCTTTCTGAGTTTTAGCACCGGTAGTGGGCAAAGAAGACCTTTAGCGTCTATAATTTTTTCTGTCATATTGTGGTTGTAGCTTTTTTCTATAATACGTCTATGTAAGAAGCTTATTGTATCTCGTTAATTAAGATAAGGTAAATAGGGACAATCGATGCTTGGAATTGATATTTTTGACGCTTCTATATTGCCTGCAGCTTTAGTTTCAGTTCTGGCTGGCCTTATCTCTTTTCTTAGTCCGTGCGTTTTGCCGATAGTGCCACCCTACTTAGCTTATATGAGTGGGATATCGTTAGATAATTCCACCCAAAAAAGGAATGTAAAAGTTATTCTGGTAGCAACTTCGTTCGTACTTGGGCTTTCTACTGTTTTTCTTATTCTTGGTCTTGCTGCCTCATCATTTGGAATTCTTTTACTTGGGTACAAAGATTTTTTAACCACTCTTGCTGGCTTGTTAATTATGGGCTTTGGATTACATTTTTTAGGTATAGTCCATATTCCGTTACTAAACAAAGAAGTTAGATTTGACACAGGCAAAATGGGAGGCTCATTTGTCGGAGCTTATCTTCTAGGTCTTGCATTTGCCTTTGGTTGGACGCCTTGTATTGGCCCTCAACTTGGGGCAATTCTAAGTTTAGCGGCTAGCGAAGCTTCGTTACATAAAGGATTGATCTTACTTGGTTTTTATGGGCTTGGTTTAGGAGTTCCATTTATTGTAGTAGCGGCATTTTTGTCAAAAATGGGGAATACATTAAACTTTTTTAAGCGCAATTTTGAAATAATTGAGCGTATTATGGGGCTTCTGCTTTGGACGGTCGGACTCTTGATGCTGTCTGGTGGGTTTACCGATTTGTCTTTTTGGTTGCTCGAGACTTTTCCTGTTTTAGGAACTATAGGTTAGTCTTCATTTGGACAAAAAAATTAAAGTTAAAATCTACTTTTCCCTGAGGTGGTGTTTTAAGACAATTTCTCTTAACTCTGTTGCAAGACCACTTTTCTCGAAATTTCTACTTTCATCTATTTTGGCAACAAGTTGATTTATTGATATCTCTTCCTCTTTAGCAATATTCTTAAGTTCCACCCAAAAAAGGTCTTCTAGAGAGACCGAGGTATTATGTCCATTTAGAATAAGAGATCTTTTTCGGGGTCGCATTTTCTGAAGATTAATTCTAGGTGGGTCCAACCATATTTTCTGGTTTTACAATTTCATCGAAAGTTTTATCGTCAACAAAACCTAGTTTTACTGCTTCTTCTTTTAGAGTTGTTCCATTTTTATGGGCAGTTTTTGCGACTGTGGTGGCGTTGTCATAACCTATCTTCGGTGCAAGTGCAGTGACTAACATTAAACTTTCTCGCATTAATTTTTCAATTCGATGTTTATCTGCCTTTAAATCTTTCATCAGGTTATCTGTAAAGGCAGAACAAGCATCTCCTAACAGCTGCATTGACTGTATGACATTATAAGTAATCATAGGTTTGAATACATTTAATTCAAAATGGCCCTGTGAGCCTGCAAGACCAACAGCAGCATCATTGCCAATGACTTGAGCACAAACTTGAGTAAGGGCTTCACACTGTGTTGGGTTTACCTTTCCGGGCATTATTGATGAACCTGGTTCGTTTTCTGGCAAAATAAGCTCACCTAACCCACAACGGGGTCCGGACCCTAAAAACCTTATGTCGTTAGCAATTTTAAAAAGACCTGCTGCTAAAGTTTTTAAACTCCCTGACATTTCTACCATAGCGTCGTGTGATGCTAGCGCTTCAAACTTATTTGGGGCGGAGACAAATGGAAGTTTAGTTTCCTCAGCGATGTATTTAGCCACTGTAGTATCCCATCCAACGGATGTATTTAAGCCAGTACCAACCGCTGTACCTCCTTGGGCTAACTCGTAAATATCTTCCAAAGATTTTTCAATTCGCTCAATTCCCTTTTGAACCTGCTGCCTGTAGCCCGAAAATTCCTGAGATAAAGTCAAAGGTGTCGCATCCTGCGTATGGGTGCGACCAATCTTAATTATTCCTTCAAATTCAACTATTTTTGCATCTATAGCGTCCACAAGTTTTCTTAGATTGGGTACGAGTGTATTGTGAGCAGTACTTGCAGTGGCTATGTGCATTGCGGTTGGGAATGTATCATTTGATGATTGACCCATATTGCAATGATCATTTGGATGAATAGGGTCTTTTGAACCGATAGTTCCACCTAATAATTCAATGGCACGGTTTGCAATGACTTCATTTGCGTTCATATTAGATTGCGTTCCTGAGCCTGTTTGCCAAACGACTAATGGAAAGTGATCATCTAGTTTACCGTCAATAACCTCTGAGGCGGCTTCCACAATCGCCATTCCATGAGGTTTAATTAATTTTCCGGCTTCCACATTAGCTAAGGCGCAAGCCTTTTTTATTACACCGAGTGCTCGAATTATCGCGACTGGTTGTTTTTCCAATCCAATTGGAAAATTCAAAAGTGAGCGTTGGGTTTGAGCGCCCCAGTATTTTGAATTTGGCACTTGTAATGGGCCAAAGCTATCAGTTTCGGTACGAGTTTGTGTCATCTATTTTATTTCTTCAATATTAATATTTTAATCTGATTTTGGGAATTCATTTTCTGAAGCTGTCCAAACTTACAACATCACCTTTTTTCTTTGAGATTTCTTTTTCTTTCACAGTTGTTTGATCCATATCAGAAACTCGAGGTAATTCGACATCCTCATTCTGCTCAAATCGAAGTCCGAATTCTACTGATGGATCTACAAATGTTAAGATTGAAAGGAATGGAATGACCAAAGGTTCGGGTTGATCCCCAAAGTTTAAAATAATATTAAACCCGTCCTTTTTTACATCAAGTCCATCAAACCAATGCTGAATAACGATAGTCATTTCTTCAGGGTATCGTTGGCGAAGCCATTCAGAAATTTCAACACCTTCCACTGTAGTGTCGAAAGTTATAAAAAAATGGTGCTCTCCTGGAAGGCCATTTTTTTCAACATCTTTCAGAACATCAAAAATTAGCGTACGCATTGCTTTGTGCATCAATGTTCCGTAGTCGATGTTTTTATTCATGTTTAAGGCCTCTAAATCAATATGAGCACAATAGAAATAATTCAAAAGAAACAAAAGGGCTAAATTGATTACATACCTAACGGCATGCGTATAATTAACTACAGAAAATAAATTTAATGATCGGTATTCTGTTGCGAGGAACCGATCTAACCCCACCTAGTGATGCTAGTCACTAGGGATTAAAGTTCAGTATCTCCGACTGCTTAAGCAGCCATTGCTACTGGAGCACGATTGTCATTTGCAATTGTACTTTTTGCGCCGATAACGGTGGCATCCCGCCGAGACAAAGCCTTCCCCTTTACACGTTCGTCTATCCTATTTCGACCCCATGTTACCGCTTAAGTAAATATTGGTGGAGCCGCTCGGTACCGCCCCGAGGTCCGATCCGCTTATTACGAGCGCGTTTATGTCCATAGCTCAAAGAGCATCTAGAACATACAAGCAGCATGAAAGTACTGCAACAGAAAATGCAAAATACACTGACGCTACGTTTATTAATATTTGAATTGTCAATAAGTGATGCATCATGCATTAGTTTCGGCTGTAACGCTTTGAGGTCATAATGTTTTCCGAACAAGTACGAAAAATGACACAGGTCCATTGGATCATGCTTTTTCTTGTGATTTCTATAGCATGGATATTTTTATATTTACTATCAGTGCCAAACGAACTTCGCCTATTATCAAAAATCTACGGCGCTAATTTCTTTAATGAGTTTTGTATAATCACTCCTGATGTTAGTGGTTTTTTTCAAATTTTTTCAATGTGGATACTAATGTCAGCAGCGATGATGGCACCTACAGCTTTGCCAGCTTTTGCTGTTTATGAAGAGTTGGGAGATAATGTAGAAATAAATCTATTGCGCTTACTACTTGGATATTTAACCGTTTGGATAGTTTTTTCTTTTTTTGCGGCAGTTTCACAAATGGCCTTATTCATTTATGGGTATTTGGATAATTTGGGTCAGGTTACATCCTCTAAATTGTCTGGCCTTATTTTGTTTTTTGCGGGCCTCTACCAATTCACAAGTTTAAAACAAGCATGTTTGGCAAAATGTAGAAGACCTCTGACCTTTTTTATGCAGTACTTTGATCAGGGACCTTTAGCTAATGGTTTGCGGCTAGGAGCGGTATGTCTTGGGTGCTGTTGGGCCTTAATGCTAATTTCATTTGTTGGTGGTGTAATGAATTTAGCATTCATGGGATTAGCTACATTTTTAATGATGATTGAAAAATTGCCACAATATGGTCGTTTTTTAACAATGCCGCTCGGATTAATTTTGATTTTATCTGGCTTAAATTTATTTATTTTTTAATTGGAAAGGGTTGGCTTATGGTCGATGAGAAAATTGAAGCGCCTGCAAAAATATCAAGCAGACATCCTGCAGCTGGTCCTAAAGAGGACGGACTAACGCCCTGGGCTGTTAAAGGTGAATTAATTTTAAATTGCAATTGTACAATTTTTTGTCCGTGCGTTGTCTCTCTTGGCAAGCATGCCCCAACAGAGGGCTACTGTCAGGCTTGGGCTGGGGTGAGAATTGATGATGGTTTTTATGGGGATGAGAACCTGAGTGGGTTAAATGTCGGTTTGGTGCTTGAAATCCCCGGTCTTATGGCAAGGGGAAACTGGAAAGCTGCTGCCTACATTGACGATAGAGCTAGTCATGCAGCTTATGAGGCGCTGATCAATATCTTTAGTGGCAAAGCTAAGGGTACTACTGGTCTCTTTAAGGTTTTAGTAAGTGAGTTTTTGGGTGCAGAACGAGCGCCAGTTGAATTCACAACTGAGGGTAATGCACGAAGACTAATGGTAGGAAAAAAAATCCAAGGTGAGATCGTACCGGTTGTTGGTAATGGCGGTAAGGATATCGTCGTTACAAATACTGAATATTGGATGGGTCCAGATATAACTGTGGCAACAGCTACTAAAGGACGTGTTCGTGCACACGGTCGAGTTTGGGATTTTGATGGGCGTTCCGCAGAAATTTGCCAGATCGACTGGAGAGGCCCTAGGTAATTACTAAAAGGATATCAGATATGGCACTTCTGTCTCCGTCTAGAAGGCTTCGTAGAACAGTATTTTCTGAAGGCGTAGAAGCAGCCGGTGTCAAGGCATACACGGTTTATAACCATATGCTACTTCCAACAGTCTTTCGAAGTGTTCAGGAAGATTATCATCACTTAAAATCGGAAGTGCAAGTTTGGGATGTATCTGTTGAACGCCAAATCGAACTTAAGGGTCCAGATGCTGCCCGATTAATGCAAATGCTTACACCTAGAGATTTAAGAGAAATGTATGGTGGTCAGTGTTATTATGTTCCAATAGTTGATGAAACTGGAGGTATGTTGAATGATCCAGTAGCTGTAAAAATCAGCGATGAACATTGGTGGGTTTCTATTGCTGATAGTGATCTCCTTTATTGGATCAAGGGAATTGCAAATGGATGGCGCCTTGATGTGCTTGTAGATGAACCTGACGTAAGCCCACTCGCAGTTCAGGGTCCAAAATCAGACGACCTAATGGCAGACGTTTTCGGTGATGAAGTAAGGAATATAAGGTTCTTTAGATTTAAACGGTTAGAGTTTAATAATCAGGCTTTGATAGTAGCGCGCTCTGGCTATTCAAAACAGGGTGGTTTTGAAATTTACGTTGAAGGTGATCGGAATGCTATGCCTCTTTGGAATGCTTTATTTGAAGCCGGTAGAAAATATAATGTTCATGCTGGGTGCCCAAATTTAATCGAAAGAATTGAAGGAGGGCTTCTAAGCTACGGTAATGACATGACTGATGATAATACTCCTCATGAATGTGGTTTAAGTAAATTTTGTGATACTCACGACGCATTGGGATGCGTCGGAAGAGATGCTTTGCTGCGAGTTGCTAAGGAGGGTCCAACGCAAATGATAAGAGCGATAGAAATAAGCGGGCCAGACGTTGGTGTATGTGACAGGTGGTGGCCAATTATTGCGAATGATAAACAAGTGGGTAGAGTAAGCTCCGCGGCATATTCACCTGACTTCAAAACAAACGTCGCACTAGGAATGGTTAAAATGACCCATTGGGATGAAAATACTAAAGTTCAGGTAGTTACAAATACCGGCGTTAGAGATGCTACCGTCAAAGAAAGTTTTTGGATTTAGAAGGAAAATTTATGTTTAATGCGCTAGTAGTTAATAAAGATGAGGATGGTAAAACATCATCTGGTATTTCTCAAATAACACTCGAGGACTTACCCGAGGGTGAGGTGGTGGTGGCAGTTGAGTATTCAACTGTTAATTGGAAGGATGGATTATGCCTTGGAGCGGGAGGCGGTTTAGTAAGAAACTACCCCCATGTTCCTGGTGTTGATTTTGCGGGAACGGTAGAGAGTTCGGATGATCCGAGATATAATCCAGGTGATAAAGTAATTTTGACTGGCTGGAGGGTTGGAGAAGCATACTGGGGTGGATATGCTCAAAAAGCAAGGGTCAAAGCTGATTGGCTTGTTCCGTTACCTGATGGTTTAACAACTAAACAGGCAATGGCTGTTGGAACGGCAGGTTTTTCAGCGATGTTGGCGATCCAGGCTTTAGAGGATCACGGTGTAAAGCAAAAGGATGGTCCTGTGCTGGTGACCGGTGCTGCCGGTGGAGTAGGGTCTGTGGCAACAGCCATATTAGCTAATATTGGATATGAAGTTGCAGCAGTGACTGGTCGACCAGAAGCCAGTAGTTATCTTAAGGATCTTGGTGCATCTCAAATAGTAGAACGCGGTGATATAAACGAGGCAATTAAAAGGCCTTTGGAAGCGGCAACATGGGCTGGATGCGTTGATGCTGTTGGTGGTGAAATGCTTGCAAGATTGATAGGGCAATTAAAATACGGAGCATCAGTAGCAGTAGTCGGCAATGCCAGTGGAACTGCAATTCCTGCAAATGTTATCCCCTTTTTGCTCCGAGGCGTGAATATGCTGGGAATTGACAGTGCGATGCAACCCTATGAAAATAGGGTCAGGGCATGGAAACGTATTACTTCAGACCTACCCATGGAAAAACTTGATGGAATGATAAATGAAGCAGTCCTTGCGGATCTTCCAAGGTTAGGTAAGGAAATTCAAAGTGGACAAATAAAAGGACGCGTTGTGGTTGATGTAAACAAGTAATTGTTTTCCCATGAAATTTATTACTTTATGACAATTCAATATGTATATTAATTGTCAGACTTTTTCAGTACTAATCCTTAGTTTTTAGGTAGGCTTAATGCATTTAGATATTGATTTTGTGAGACGGCAATTCCCTGCTTTTTCGCAACCGACATTGAAGGATCAAGCATTTTTTGAGAATGCAGGAGGATCATATGCCTGCCAGCAGGTTATAGATAGATTACATCGGTTCTACACTCAAAGGAAAGTTCAACCATACTCAAGTTACGAAGCGTCGCGGCTTGGGGGTGAGGAAATGGATGAGGCGCAACTTCGCCTTGCCGCTATACTTGGGGTGGAAACTGATGAAGTAAGTTTTGGACCTTCAACAACGCAAAACACTTACGTGC
>LULK01000883.1_pt1 | contig 27238 bp, 21 predicted proteins | sample 728181 | NCBI WGS metagenome assembly LULK01 (sample SAMN03860291, study PRJNA289734) | marine metagenome | biome: seawater column; feature: ocean; material: water; isolation source: Red Sea water column Station 169 - depth 10m | place: Saudi Arabia: Red Sea | collected 2011-10-15 | depth 10 m | reverse complement strand
AGTATAAGATGAGAATGACTTCCGCCACCAAGTGCATATAGACCAATATTTACACCTGATTTTTCTCTCCACTCTTGTGCACAAGAAGATGAATCAAATTTATCCACTGTTGCTACAAAAGACATTGGATCGGTTACATCAAAATAATGAAATTCAGCAACAACATTTCCTGGTTTAATCCCATGATCATCTGAAAAAATGTTTACTGAAAAAATAATCAATATTGAAAATAAAATTTTTCTCATTTTTTTCTCCTTTTATAAATTGATTATGACGAAAAAAAAACTTATTTCTAATACTTTTTAAAAATAAGTACTGTGAATCTTAGAATCAATTTTAGATACATTTTTTTGGAGGTTATCTAAAAATAAATGAAGTCTAATATCATCAAAGTTATGTAATTTAGATCTCTCAGAAATATTGATAATTCTATTTATCATTTTTAATAACTTTGAATTTTTGGGAAGGTTTTTTAAACATGCCTCAATTGTGATTAAACTTCTAAATACAGATCTAGGAAAACTATCGTTTTTAAGTAAAAAAGTTATAACTTCTCCCCTGTTTGCCTCTCCTTTTGATTCCTTTCTAAATGCATCTTGAGCAGATAAAGTTGAGAGCATGCTGATCCATTCCATTGTTGAAAAATCATGAGTTTGTTTAGAACTTTTTGAAATACAGAGACAATCAATAATTCTGGATATCATATCTGTCCTCTCAACAAATCTACCTAACCTGATAAATTCAAACTCGTATCCTCTAGAGAGATTATCGTTAATAGCTCCAAAGAAGTTTTGAGTCATCGAGACTATATTAGTTATGTGTTGTAGTCTTCTTCGTTTATGAACCTTAGAAATTTTCTGGCCAAGAATGTGATCGTACAGATGATTCAAACTTATGTTGGCAGTTTTGGGTAAATCATCTTTTATGGTTTCTATATTGTACTTAGACATTTCTAGGCAATTATTTAGAGAACTTAGATTTCTTTTATCATCAAATAAAAAATTTAAAACATTGCTTTCATTATAATTTTTATATTTACTTTCAAATGAATCATTTAAGTCTAAAGTATCAATGAGAGGTTTCCAATTTAAGGAATGATCATCAGGAAAATCTAAAATTAATTCAAGATTAACATCAATCATTCTTGCAATATTTTCTGCTCGTTCAATGTATCGAGCGAGCCAGTATAAATGCTTTGCGCTTCTACTTAGCATTATGCATCCACAATCCAAGTATCCTTGCTTCCACCACCTTGAGAAGAATTAACAACAGTTGAACCTCTTTTGAGTGCGACCCTTGTGAGACCTCCAACTGTTACATAGGTTTGCTTGCCAGAAAGAATAAACGGTCTCAAATCTAAATGTCTTGGAAATAATGAATCCCTTCTGAATGTTGGCGATGTTGATAAATCTATTAAAGGTTGAGCAACATAATTTTTAGGATCTTTCATTACTAATTTTTTTAACTTAAGTATTTCTTTTTCATTTAAGTTTTTACCAATTGATATTCCATATCCACCTGACTCTGCAACAGGTTTTGTAACCATAGTTTTAATATTTTCAAATACATAATCTCTTTCATTTTTATTTGCAAGCATGAATGTTTTTATATTTGGAAGAATAGGTTTTTCTTTTAAAAAGAAATTAATCATTTCTGGAACGAAAGAATAAACAGCCTTATCATCAGCAATACCGCATCCAGGCGCATTAACAATAGCAACATTTTTACTCTTCCAGGCTCTTATTAATCCTTTTACACCAATAACGCTAAATGGATTACCTACTTCAGGATCAAGATAGTCATCATCAATTCTTCTATAAATAACGTCTACCTGTTGAAGTCCTTCGATTGTTTTTTTATAAACTATGTTTTTCTTCACGATTAAATCGGAACCTTCGACTAGGTCTATTCCCATTTGTTGTGCAAGGTAAGAATGTTCATAATAAGCCGAGTTATAAATTCCAGGCGTAAGAAGAACAATTTCAGGTCTTTTTAATTTAGAAAAAGATGCATCCTGTAAGCATTCGTATAGTTTAGTAGGATATTCGTCTATCTTAGAAACACCATAATGAGAAAATAAGTCAGGAAAAACCCTTTTCATGACATATCTATTTTCGAGCATATAAGATACTCCTGATGGTACCCTCAAGTTATCTTCTAGAACATGAAAGTCTCCATTTATATCTTTAACCAGATCACTTCCAGATATATGAGCCCAAGACTTATTAGGTAATTTAATTCCCTTACAAAATTTCAAAAAATATTTAGATTTTGTTATCAAAGATTTGTTAATAATTCCAGAATTGAGGAATATTTGTTCGTTATAGCAATCCTCTATAAAATAATTAAGCGCTTTCGTTCTCTGTTCTAGCCCCTTTTGGACAATCTTCCATTCACTTTTTTTTATAATTCTAGGAATAAAATCTAATGGCCATGTTCGCTCTTCAGAACCTTCTTCAGAGTGAATACGAAAATTGATACCCATTGATTTGATAGCAGATTTAGTAGCACTATCTAATTCACGTAGATCATTAACTGAAAGGGACTCAAAGAAATTTCCAATTTTTCTTAAGTGACCTCTAACAGTGCGCTTTGATGTAATATACTCATCGTATGATTTAGATAATTCATATTTAGACCATGAAAGTTTCATTTTGTTATTTACTTATCTCCTACATTTCGAATATAACATCCATTTAGATTAAAAAATGACCTATTGTTTAGCAATAAAAATAAATGATGGACTGGTGTTTGCCTCAGACTCAAGAACTAATGCCGGGTTAGACAATATAAGCACTTATTCAAAAATGTTTACATTTAATGTAGGTGACAGGGCTTTTGTAATTTTAACATCTGGAAATCTCTCTACTTCACAAGCTGTTTATCATAGGATTGAAAAGGATATGGCATCTAATGATGCGGTTAGAAGTTTGAACACATGTGCTGATATAGAAGAAGTTGCTACTTACATTGGTGAATTAAATGTTGAATATCAATCTAAAGCTCAAGAAAATTTGAATCAAGGGTCTAGCTTACTTGGCTCATATTTTATAGTTGGGGGACAAATTAAAGGACAGGATCCAAACTTGTTGCTCGTCTATCCTGAAGGAAATTTTATTTACATGTCCGATGATCAACCTTATTTGCAAATTGGAGAAATTAAATACGGTAAACCTATCCTAGATAGAATGATCTATCAAAATATTTCATTAGGTGATGCAGCACGTGTAGCACTTCTTTCTTTAGACTCTACAATGAGATCAGATCTTACAGTTGGGCCTCCTATAGATTTAGTTGTTTTTAAGAAAGATGAAATTAATTTAGATTTTCAAGAACAACTAAAACTTGATTCTCCTTTTTTTAAGGAATTATCTGATATTTGGGCTGAACAAATAGACAAAGGTGTTAGAAAATTACCTAAGTTTCATTGGGAAAAATCTGAATAAAAAATATTAACGATAAAAATCTATTCTATATCCCTAAAGTTTGGTTTCCTTTTTTCAATAAATGCAGTTACTCCCTCTTTAAATACATCTCCATCGCAAAGAATTCGTTGAGTGTCTCTTTCATAATCAAGTTGTTCGTCGAGAGTATTTTTAAGAGCGTTATCATGAGCTCTAACAATAGCTTTTAATCCAGTTATGGATCCATTAGCTAGTTGAATAGCATACTCTATGGCTTTCTGTTTTAATTCGTTGTCTGGAAATACTTCCCAAACTAAACCCCAGTTTAGTGCTTTACTTGAATCTATGTCTTCGCCTAAGAGTGCCATACCATTTGCTCTTGCTCTCCCTAGTAAATTTGGAATTAGCCATGATGCACCCACATCAGAAATAATTCCTAGTTGTGGGCCAAAAACGAGTTTAAATTTTGCAGACTTAGATGCGATTATCAAATCACCACAAAGTGCTAATCCAACTCCTCCTCCAGCAGAAATACCGTTAATCGCGTTTACAACAGGTTTAGGACAATCAACTATTTTTCTGACTAAAGGATTAAATCCTATCTCCATTGCATTAGCAGTTGACTCTCCTGGAGACCATTTTGGATCGCTAGGCCAACCTCCTCCAGCTAGATCTGCTCCACTACAAAAACCTCGACCTTCTCCAGTAATTATTACAGATCTTATAGAATCATTTTCATAGATTTCATTGAATGCTTCCAACAAAGAATCTACGAGTTCTTTGTTTAAGCTATTTAAGACTTCTGGTCTATTAAGTGTAAGTATAGATACACCTTCCTCTAGATTATCTATCTTTAATACTTCATTCATTAGTGCTCCTTTTTAATATTCAACTCAATGAATATTCATAATATTTTAAATCTAAACAAATTTATTTAATATTTATTTATTAATTTAACTTATGTTGTATATTAAGTTATGTAATACGGAGATTATATGAAAAAATTTAAATTTATATTATTAGGTTTATTCCTCTCATCATTAACATACGCTAACAATGATGGTCCTGTTGTTGGATATTTTGGTATATCTACTGAAGATCCTTTAACAGTTCTTAATGCCGCGAATAGACTTAACAAAGATTGTCCCTCTGCTGGAAGGTTTACTCTTTTAGCCAATACATTTGATGCAGATGACGAATCAACTCATTTATTTGTTGGTACTTTTGCAAATAATGCTGAATTTATGGATTATTGGAATAGCCTATCCTCTTGCGATGGATGGTCAAAATACTTTTCAAAAACTAATCCTGTAGTCAATGCTACTTTTAATTCAATGGGAATCCCTCTAATGGGTGGTGGAGATCAACTGAAAGATTCAGTATTTCAGGCATTTAATATATCTGTGACCGATCCAGCTAAATTTGCTGGAGCTTATGCAGAATTGATGCCTGCACTTGCTGCCGAAGGTATTTGCCCTAGCTCTTGGGGGCTAGTCGCAATAGGAGCAGGTACTAATCCATCTTGGGGTACTCATTTAACCTTCTGTGGATATCCTGACATGAAAACTTATCTTGAAGTTTCGCATAGAAACGCAAAGAGTCCTTCACCCGCATTCATAAACTTTCAATCTAAAGTGCAAGGTGTTGTAACAATTGAAAGGGTCTCTATGAGTACTGTTGTTGCAAGATTCGATTAATTTAATTGGAGAATAAAAAATGAAAAAAATATTATGTTTTACACTTTTTTTTAGTTTGTCCAATGTTTGGGCAGCTGATGGTCCTTTCTTTGGTTTTTTTGGTATAGAAACAGATAATCCTTTAGGAGTTTTGTCAGCTACAGATAAACTCTCGCAAGATTGTCCTGGAGGATCAGCTGTAGTCAGATTGATGGCCGAAAACTTTAATGCAGATGAAGTCACTACTCACTCTTATGCAGTATTATTTGAAAATAATGAGTCATATTTGCAGTGGAGTGGACAATGGGCTTCTTGTCCTGGCTGGACAAAATACTTTCAAACTATGTCTGAAATATCTAATTCAACATATGAAATGTTAGCCTTTCCGGTTGTTTCCGGCGGTGATACTTTAAAAGACAAAGTTTTTGTTTCTTGGATTATGGATGTATCTGATCCAGCTGCTTATGCAAAAGCTTATTCTGAGCTTATGAATAGTGGGGATAGCCGCTGTCCAGGTTCATGGGGATTAGCAGCTTGGGGTCCAGGATCAAGAGTAGAAAGCTATGGAACTCACATGGCTTTCTGTGGTTATCCAGATATGGCTTCAGCTATGGAAGTATTTCAAGAAAGAATGCCCACAAAACCTATGCAGAAATTTTATTCTAAAGCTGGAAATGTCAGGCAACTTATTGGAACTAACTTAGTCACGATAATAAAAGACTATATGCCAAACTAAAAAAAATAAAAAAAAGAGAGGCTTAGGTCTCTCTTTTTTTTTATTTTCAAAAAAAATGACCTATACAATATCTTCGTAATATTTTTTATTTATTATTCAATTTAGTAAAAACATTGATGTATATTGGTAATATTTAAGGAGAGAATATGAAAAAATTATTATTATTAATTTTTATATCATCTGGCTTTATCTATGCGCAAAGTGAAAGGCATGTAATGCATGTTTTCTATCATATGAATGTAACGAATCCAGCAGGTGTAATTTCAGCTTTGGATAAGTTTCATGCATCTGATTGCGGTAAGAAATTTCCAGGCGACTTAGGGTTAATGTCTGAAACACTTAATGGAGCAAGTGACTCTACGCATTTTATTATTGCCTCTTATATGACAAGAGAGGACTTTCAAAATGCAGGCGCATTAACACAAAGCTGTCCAGAAGCTGCCACAATGCTTGGTTCTTTAATGAGTTCAGCGAGTCCAGTATCAGATCTTGCAATTGTCCCTATCATTGAAGCCAATGATTGGACAGTTGATGGTGCATTCACTAAATATGACATGAGAATGAACTTAGAAAATGAAGAAGAATATGCCGAGGCATGGTCAGAACTAATGGAATCTAATGTTGAATCAGGATCTGTTACAAGCTCTTATGGGTTAAACAGAGTTCTATATGGTAATGATGAATTTACTCACTTTGTTTATATCGGAGCTTCTGATTTTGTAACTTTGACTAATGGAGCAACGGAACTAACTACTTCGAAAGCTTTTGAAAAATTTTCAAGGAAAGTAAAAGGAATGAGAGAAGTATTAAATACTTCTTTGGTAATTCCTGTTAAAGCCTGGCCGAGAAGATAATTTCATTAAAAAAAAGAGAGGTCTAAGCCTCTCTTTTTTTTAATTGTTCAGTTCTTAAAAACACAAAGAAACTTAGCGTGGCTAAAGAACATAGTATATGCCAGATACCGTGAGGCTGGATTAAGGAATCTGGATTACATAAAGGTTGATTTGGATACCCTTGTAACCAAATTGCAAAAGCTGAAATATATAAAAGCATTCCAACAAAAAACCATGGGAAATGCTTTCGCTCGTAATCAGGCTTAGTATTGCAAACAAGTCCGGGTAACCAGAAAAAGATGATCCACCAATACTGATCAAGATTACTAAAAATTTCCTGAGGATAGATTCCAAATATAGCTGCTACAAGAAAACCTATAAAGCCAGAGATAAATCTCATTCTCTGACTCCAATATTTAAATAGGAATTCAGATACTATCCATACACCTATAGAAACTCCATAAACACTGAAGCCTATTCCCATTCCATCTCCTAAAAACCATCTACCCAAACCATAAGCAACAATGATGCTTAGATAGACTTTAAAAAAGGTATTGATACTCCATTTAGCCATAACTTTAAAGTTATAAAGCCAAGGGATGACGATGTACATCACCATGCTCAAGTTATCAGCCCATCCACCCCATTCTGTATGAGTGCCATGCATTAAGAATGATCCTGGACCTAAAAAGATAGCTGCCGAGGCATAAAGAATAGCTATTGGAGTCAGGGTATGGAAAGTATTTACATTTGCTTCGTCTCGATTGAGAACATGAAACATAATCAAGCCAGTTACCATAAAGGCTAAGTTTGTAAGTGTATTAACAGGCTCTCTGAAAATACTATCGCTTACCCTTTCACACCATCTTGATACACCGCCAATCTCCATTCCCGGCTCAAGTGAGAGACCAATACCAAATAAAGTAAAAATACTATAAAGAAATAGAAATAAAAAACTGAATAAATACGCAAGACGAATGGCCATAATTAATTATATAGCCATAAAGTCTTGAAAATTAGGATTTATTTACGGAGTTCTCATTACCTCAGGTGGAGTACACTTGAGGATAGATGTTGTATTAAGCTCTTCTAATACTAATTTTAGCTTTCTGAATTCAGCAACTTCAGGATTTAAACCTACTGAACTGACACCAATAAAGCTTGTACCTATCAAAGGATCGTGCTTTGTTAAGCCATAAGTAGAATAGCTAGTGCTTCTATTTGAGTTCTCAACGACTCTTTCAGATAGATTATTAATTAAATTGGAAATTCTGATTCTATTTGCTTGCATTTCAGAACAAGACAAAGTTTGAATATCTAAAGGATAATGTATTGTCTCGTCGTTAACTGCTCCTTTTCCTCCATTTTGCTCGATAAAATCATCAAGCATTAATGATGCAGAAGAATAAGTAGTAACGTTAGTACCAGCACAATTAGCTAATACAAGTAGTAACAAAGGAAGGATCAGTACTTTGTTAAATTTTTTCATGTTTATTGTCTTCATAAACCCACTCCATGAAGTTTTTCCCCTATATTTTTTCTCATAATTAAGAAAAAAGAGAATTTTATTGTCAAAATGACACATAGTCAAACTAACAAAAACTTATTTGGTAATTAAATTTTACTATATTTAATGCTAAAAAGCCTTAATTTATCTATGATCAAAGAGATTTAAATTAAATCTAATCGTTTCATGATATTCAATTCAACTTAATGTAAAGTAACTACTCTTTTATGGATACCAATCAAATCATACTTTCAGTCATACTTTTTGTAATGGTAGGGATGTTTATTTGGGGAAGGTATCGCTACGATGCTGTTGCACTTACAAGTTTAGCAGTTTTAGTGGTGCTTGGATTTGTTCCTGCAAAAGAAGCATTTGTTGGCTTTGGCCATCCAGCTGTGATTACTGTTGCACTTGTATTAGAACAATATTGGTGCTATGGCAATGCTTTTGCCAGTAACTTTAGGAATATGCCAAAAAATGAACTGGCCCCCTTCTAAATTTTTGATGCCTCTTGCATTTGCATCAATTTTAGGCGGAATGAATACTAAAATAGGAACACCTCCAAACATTATTATTTCTGAATTTAGAGATCAATATTCCGATCAAGGTTTTGAATTCTTTGATTTTGCCTATGCGGGTTTACCTGTAAGCCTAGGTGGTTTGGTTTTCATAGCATTATTAGGATTTATTCTTGTAAAAAATAGATCTGGGGAAAATGACTCCAAATCTTTAGTGGATATTAATGAATATTTAGTGGAATTGGTTATAGATAAAGATAGTGAAATTATTGGTAAAAGAACTCAAGAGTTTAGGAAAGAGCTAGGATCTGACATTGTACTTATTGGGTCTGTTAATGAATCTTCAGATGCTAGAGAAATACTAAGTAATTTTGATGAATTAAAAGAATCACAAATATTGCTATTAAAAATTAATCCAGAAGAAGTATCTGGTCTCCAAGAAAAATATGGACTCTCCCTTAGAACGGAAATTAAAGATCTAGATTCAGGAAGTTTTGGTGAAATTGAAACTATGATTTCTCCTGGTTCTAGATTGATAGGAAGAACTATAGACTATTTTTCTACAATGGCAGGAAGACAAATGGCCATTTTAGGTCTTTGGAGAAAAGGAACAAATTTTCAAGGAAGTTTATCAAACGAACACTTTAAATCTGGGGATGTGTTGTTAATAGCAACGAGAGAAGAACAAAAAGATACTAGCGAAAAAATGCAGGATCTAGGTCTTATGCCTTTGTGGCAAAGAGAACTAGATGTGATAAAAGATGACTCTAAAATTCTTTTATCGCTAGGTTTATTTTCATTTAGTTTACTTCTTGTTATCACTAACTTTTTAAATGTTGTCATTGCTTTTTTGCTATGTGTTTTAGCTTTTGTAGCCTCTAAATTACTAAAGCCAAATATGCTTTACAGGCATATTGAATGGCCTGTCATTGTATTACTTGGGGCTATGATCCCTATTGGCGATGCATTGTATGACAGTGGCCTTACCAATATTCTTGCGACTGCTATAGCCACTCAATCAATTCAATTTGGTTTAGTAGGCACTTTAATTATTTTAATGGTTGCAACCATGTGTTTATCAGATGTCATTAATAATGCAGCTACAGCTGTTATCATGGGACCAATATCAATAACCATAGCTAATCAGTTAGGACACCCTACTGAACCTTTCTTGATGTGTGTTGCCATTGGTGCAAGCTGTGCTTTTCTTTCTCCAATAGGTCATCAATGTAATACTTTAGTGATGGGGCCTGGTAATTATAAATTTGGAGATTATTGGAAACTTGGATTACCTTTGGAGCTTCTTATCATTGCGATATCAACTCCTCTGCTGCTTATTTTTTGGTTCTAGTAACCCTGAATTATTGTTCCTCTCACAAAGAGTTCATAGTAGCGAGAGCAATTATATTTTCTTAGCTTTATAAGTAAATCAAGGTATTTTTGTTTATCCTCTCCTAAAGATGATTTGTGATCTAAGTAACAAGCATCAAACTCATCCAAATCGTACATGGAGTTTTTTACAACTTTTTCGTAAGTGCAGGAAAGTAAAGTGAGAGATATTGTAAGAATCAAATAATTATTGATTCTCATCTGCGCTTAATTGACCACTGCTTGATTTCTTAGACATTACATCGACAATAATTCCAATTACCATATTTAACATAATGACTGCATTCAAAAGAATGAAACTTATAAAGTAAATCCAAACCCAAGGAAAAACTTCAATAATGTCTTTCATAACCGCTGCCCAATCATCGTAAGTGGCAACCTGTGCAAGAGTAAGCATTGCAAGGCCAATATTGCCCCAATGCTCTGGATCTGTAGTCCCGAAAACTAATGTACCTATAGCAGCCCATATGTATATAAAAATGAACATTAGAAGTGCAACAAAACCTACTCTTGGTAGAGTCTCAAATAAAGCATCAACAATTTTCTTCAAGGCAGGCACGACTGTGATAATTCTCAGTACTCTTACTATTCTAAGCAACCTTGCTACAAAAGCTGTTTCTCCACCAGTAATAGGAATTAAGCTGACTGTGACAATTATGAAATCAAATATGTTCCAACCGCTTTGGAAAAATTTAATTAAAGATCTCTCTGCGACAATTCTTATTATTATCTCTATCAAAAAGAAAACTGTTATTGCAGTATCTAAGAAGTTTAAAATTCCTACATAGTCATCTGACAAATCATAAGAACTTACTCCCGCGTAAATTGCAGAGCCAATTATCACAAAAATGACTATCCCATTGAAAAAACTGCTGTTTCTGATCTTTAAGAAAAATTGAACTATTTGATTCATGTGCGGATTATATACTCAACTTGATATAAGAGTTAATTATTTAAACAAAGATAAGAAAGGTTCAAACCGACATCTGTATTACTTCTGGAAAAAATATCTATGCTACTTCTATTATCGAAAGGTTTAACGAATATATTCATTGATAAGCAGTTTATATAAAGTCTAGAAAAGGTTAAATCAGAAGATTCATTTATATCTTTTCTAACCCCTAATGGACCATTAGGTGCAAGATAGTTTTTTGTAGACCAATCATAATTGGTTGCCATTACCCAAGAATCAGGTAGTGGCATGCGATAACTAAAACCGAATCCCCACTGCCTAAAGGATTCAAATTTTTCATTTGCTTCATATTTATCACTAAAAACATTCAAGGTCCAACTTGAATTATTATTAGGTAAAAAGAATGTATTATTTACAAAAGTTCCGTAACGATAACCACTTTTTGCTTCTAGACCTATAAAGTTCCTTTTGTCTATATTGAAACCATAATCAAAATTTGATCCATTTTCTAAAGTGCCTGAATGACTAACGCTAAAAGCATTTGATTCTAAAAGTGCTTCACCCGACAGGTATACCTGAATTCTAGTAAAACTTGGAGTAACACTTGGACTTTTTAGAATTCCTAATCTACCCTCTTCAACCTCAAGTTTACTGTTAATTCCAAAAACTAAACTTCTTTGATCAAATTGAGTGAATCTTGATTGATAAGTAGTAGCCAGTGCTAAAAAGTAATTTATTGAATCTCCTCGAGGATTATTCAAGTTTTGAGTAAGTGAAACGTTATAATTCAATGATAATTTTGAGTCAGACTGAGGTTTAGAATCAGGACTCACTTCTAAGGGAAATCCTGCTATTTCAATGATATCAGCATCTATCCCAGCATTAGCATTTGTTGAGCTTGAAAATCCAAATGTCATTAATTGATTTACCTTCAAAGGTTTTTCTTGCTCTTCTATAGCAGATAGAAAAGACTCAACTTTTGTAACTACTTCTTCTGGAGGATCGTAATCTTTGACACTATCTAAATATAGTTTTGCTGGAGCGTAAGCTTCTAATCTGAAATATAGTACTCCTAGCTCTAATCTTATCCTCGCAAGGGTCGGATCATATATAAGCATTTGCTCAAAGACTCCAATTGCTGCCTCTAAATCACCCAATATGATGGATAAATTAGCATATTTGAATAAATTGCTTTGATTGGTTGGTTCTTCTAATAATTGATCAAAGATTAGTTGTCTTTCTTTTCTAATAGTTTCTAATTGCTCAGGATCAGATATAGTTGGTGGAACATTTTGCGAAGAAGCAAAAAAGGTCAAACCAAAGACAAATAGTAATAAAATATACTTACTAGACATGACAAAGCGTCAATTATATAGCTTTTAATAAACAAAAATGAAGAACATTCAAAAAAAATTGTTATTGCCAATGGCTATTTTAATTGGATTAATCCCTCTAGCTAATCCTTTGAACATTTTTGATGAATTAAGATTATTTGCATTCGATACTTTGCAACAAATTAATCCAAGAGAACCATTGGAAGATGATCCTGTGGTTATTATAGATATTGATGACGAATCTCTTAATAATCTTGGTCAATGGCCATGGTCTAGAGATTTATTATCTAAATTAGTTCAGCAAACAGAACAAGCTCTTACAACATCATTCGATATCGTTTTTGCAGAAAGAGATAGAACTGGGAGCGATGTTCTCACTGAGCAATATTCAGATAACTCGGAGTTAGTTAATGAGCTGAAGAAAATTAAACCTAACGACTTAGTTTTTGCTGAATCTATGCAAGCTCATACAACCGTAGTACTTGGAAGCGCACCTAACAATAAATTAATCAGTCAATCCATCAAACCTAAATTTGGTTTAATTATTCAAGGTGATACACCTAATGCATTTTTACCAAATTATTCTGGTATGCAAAATAATCTACCTTCATTGATTTCTTCTGCGGCAGGAGTTGGATCTATGAGTATTGGAGGAGATTCAAGCATTGTTAGAAGCTTACCAACTTTTGAAATAGTTAATGGGCAGATTGTTCCCTCTCTAATGCTAGAAACTTTGAGAGTAGCAATTGGAGCTAGTACTTATCAAATAAAATCTTCTAATGCTTCTGGAGAACTTGCTTTTGGAGAGAGCACTGGAATTAATAACATTAAATTAGGAAATGTGATTGTACCAACTAATGCAAATGGAAATTTATGGTTACATTCAACTTATACAGAAAATTTAAATGTTATTCCCGCCTTTAAAGTACTTAACAATACTTTCAATAGAGAGTACTTTTCTGGAAAAATTGTCCTAGTTGGAACGAGCGCATCTGGCTTACTTGATATTAGAAACACATCTTTAGAAAAAGATATTCCAGGAGTAACAGTCATAGCTCAAGGCATTCAACAAATTATAAATGGCGAGTTTTTAGTTAGACCTGATTGGATGGAAGGAGGAGAATTTATATTTGGATTATTTTTTTCTATTTTAATATGTTTGATCATTCAATATTTTGGCCCTATTGGGGGATTGATCACATTTCTAGTTGCAAATATGTCAAGTCTCTACGGCTCTTACTACGGATTTAACAATTTAGATTATTTAATTGATCCTATATCTCCATTGGTAATATGTTTAACAAGTTATCTAATAATTACATTTTTTAATTTTTTATTTACTGAACTAGAACGAAGTAAAGTTAGGACTGCGTTTTCTCAATATTTAGCACCAGAAATGGTTTCTAGACTTGCTGAATCAAGTGAATCGCTTAAGCTAGGTGGAGAGAAGAAAAATATGACCTTTCTATTTTCTGATATCAGAGGATTTACAGCAATATCAGAAAGTTATAAATCTAATCCTGAAGAGCTAACCGAACTTATAAATAACCTCCTTACAGTGCTATCAAATGAAATTTTAGATAATGCAGGCACTATTGATAAATATATGGGAGATTGCATTATGGCTTTTTGGAATGCACCCACAGATCAAGAAAATCATACTGATTTAGCTTTAAAAGCTTCTTTTGATATGGAGAAAGCGTTAGAGGAATTTAATATTGAGTTCCAAAAACAAAAAGGTATGGAGTTAAAAATTGGTATTGGAATCAATACAGGTGAATGTATTGTTGGAAATATGGGTTCTGAAAAAAGGTTTGATTATACGGTCTTAGGTGACCCTGTAAACCTTGCTTCAAGATTAGAAGGTCAATCTGGAACTTATGGATTTCAGAGGATTCTTGGTCAAGAAACAGTAAATGCTCTTAAATCAAATGCAAATCTTTTCGAATTAGATCTGATTCAAGTAAAAGGAAAAAGTGAACCCGTAAAAATTTATACTTCTTTTGATAAATTCTCATTGAAAGATGGAAAATTATCCGAGTTCAGTAAAGATCATGAAGAATTTCTTCATAATTACAGAAATCAACAATGGGATATAGCTTTAAACTTTATTGAGAAATGGGAGCAACAAGTTACAGAGTTTGATTTATACTACGCTCTTTTCAAAGAAAGAATTAAAGACATGAAGCTTAATTTAGCTGATCCAAAATGGAATGGAGCGTATGTTGCAACAACTAAGTAAACTCCTCTTTATTGCACTATTTTTGCCGTCAATGGCTATTTCTCAGACTATTGTGAACATAGAAGAGTTAAGAAATGAAGGTAAAGAAGGTTTTTTTGCTGGCCTTGGTTTTTCTTTGAATGCTTCAAGGGGTAACAGAGATAGAGACTTTTATTCATTTGATCTAAGATTTGACTACAATCTTGATGATGTCGAAAATTTCATGATTCTAAGAAAATCTGAAAGGAAAATAAATCAAAACGTCACGGATATATCGCAACTCATTCATATAAGATCTGTCTTTGAGACATACAATCAGTACCATACTGAATTCTTTATCCAGTCTGCTAAAAATCCTTTTAGATTATTTAGAGAAAGAAACTTATTTGGTACCGGTTTAAGAATGATCATAGATAACGTTAACTTCAACACAACTATTTATTATCAGCCCGATATATTGGATTTTAACGATTACAAAACAAGCTTCTTAATGGCTTTTAATTTTAAAGTTAATGAAAAATTTAGTATCAGCCTTCAGTACGATATTGCTTACGATTCGGAACCTATATTGAATGCCGTTGAGGATGATCAAGGACTAAGTACAAAATTCTCTTATTCCTTTAATTAACCGGTTCTATCTAAACTAACTTTTTCAAGCTCCTCAAAAAGGTGAGGATACTCTTCCATTAATTCTTCCAAATCTTCTTTTGATAAAGAAAGTAGTTTAACTTCCTCTAGAGAGCTAATTGATGCATTACGCACCTCTTTAGAAAGGATTCCTTTTTCTCCGAAATAGTCACCCTGCCCCAAGGTAACAGGAGATTCTATTTCAACTTGAACTGAGCCAAATTCAATAATGTACATACAATCTGCCTCATCCCCTTTTTCTATGATCTTTCTTTTTGCGGGATAAATTTCCGCAACCAACTTATCGTTAATTTTACTTAAAGCACCTATTGGCAACATAGAGAATATTAACTTTAAAATTAAAAGCCATTAAGAAGCTTGTTTTGTAATCGTTAAAATCCAATATATCGGGCTGATAATAAATAGTTGTGTTGAAGTTAACGTTGCAATTCCAAACCACATAGAATTAAGAATAGAACCAAAATATTCAGGATTGATATCTCGTTCGATAAAATGAATTAACGTAGAGAAAATCAACAGAACTGAAAAAACCATTATCTGAGACCCTAATAACGCTAAACGTTGGTTATACACTGTTCTCAATAAGGTGTTTGTTGGTAATAACATCTTATGATTACTGTAAATTGAATAAGCTCTGAAAATTCTTAATATTCTTAAATCGTAGAAACCAAAGAAAACATAATTAGCGAGAACAACAAAATCAAAAACTAACAGAAAAGAAAATCTTCTTTCAATGATAATCCTTAAAATAAACTCTGTCCCAAAAAAGACATACGAAGCTACGACAAAGATATCAAAGTAAATGTTTTCTGGAATGATTTTGCTTGACGATAAAATCTGATCAAAAATATTTAATAAAATTAAAATACCAGCAATATTATTAATATATTTGATCATTTGGGTAAAACCTTGGATTGTATTTTATAACAATAATGTCTCAATCAAAAAAAAACCCTGCTAGTGCAGGGTTTTTTTAGTAAAGAATTTAATTAAAAATTCCATCCAGCTCTTACACCGTATCTAGCTCTTTCTCTAGCCATAATTCTTTGATAATTACCTACTGCAGTACTTTCTAAATTTCTGTAATAGATACTTTCATTATCAGTAATGTTTTGGCCATAGAATTGAACGAACCAAGAATCATCGCTGTCTGAGACAGTGATTTGTGCTCCTAATTCATCCCATCCTTCAAGATAATCACTAGCTAAGTTGTAAACCCTATTATATCTTTGACCTTGAATGTAATAATCAAGACGGTAGTTAATTTTAATTTCTCCAACGTCTTGCAGATATCCTAGACCAAGTGAAATTTGACTTTCAGGATGGTATAAACTGTTTCCTGATAAATCAGTTTCCAGACCTTCGCTGATATCTGTTCCTGCCACTAAATCAAATCCATGAAGCTGAGCTAAAACTCTTAGTGGATCAAAATCAACATTATTTCTTAACCTATTACCTAATGATGGTAAGTGTCCATCTGCAGGCATTGCTCCAGTAAACGGATTGAAATAGCTCACGGGAGTAGGTTCACCAAAAGTTCTATCTCCATGATGTTCTATTGGATTAAAGAAAACTGCTGTAACTAGACCTAGACCATCCAAGGTAGGATTCAATGCTGCAATACCGTCTGCAGGAGTGGTAGCTGCACCAAAGGTAGTCACCTCTTGCAGATAAGTTTGCCACATAGCTGCCAAAGCTGTTTTCTTAACAATGTAAGTCTCAGATTGTTCATCCTTCATTAGATGCCACTCTGCCCCGCCTCCAGATAATTGAAGATCTCTATTGATGACATCAATAGCTTTTTCACCGTCAGCAATAGATGAATTGGTCAAACTAATCGAAGCATTGAATGACAGCCCAGGAACTTCAGGTGGTAAAATTAAAAGTTCCGCTTCTAATCCGGTTATATCAACATCAATTCCTTCATTAATTGTAGTTCTATTGATAATTTTACCAATGTGATAATTTTCAATTTGTGAAGCATAAGCAGAAACGTTAAATCTTATACCTTGATCTGGGAACTCATTCTTGAATCCAACTTCTACATTCCATACTTCAGAATCTGGAAAACCTGTAGGGACACCAGCAAAAGCTCCTGGATCAAATCCAGGGTTAATTCCACCACCCTTAAAACCTTTAGAAAGAGAAACATACATCATCGAATCAGAGTTAATGAAGTAATCAACGACAAATCTTCCAGTAAACTTACTTGTCTCAAGTGTTGTATCAAAACCGGCTGCTTTATAAGCTTCTCCAGGACCACTTAAACCTTCTCTACCTGGAATTCCAGCTGGACAAAATGCACCGCCTGGAGGACAGAAAAGAGCTTCCCATGCAGCGGCACTAGGTACTTGACCTCCTGTAAGCATTCCAGCTAAAACATCTGTCATGAATCCTTTTTGATATCCAAATACGTTAATAAATGGGTTACTTGGCAAAGCTTCTTTGAAATCATCTGTATAACGAAGACCAAAGGTGATTTTTACATCATCATTTGCTTGGTAATAATATTCACCAAATACAGCAGAAGATTCAATGGTATCTAAGTTGGCCGTTCTAAAATGAGGAGCATATAACTGAATGCCCAGAGCATTTAATTGCTCTCCAACTAAAGCAGCTGCAGGAGCTTTCGTTAAAGCATCTAATCCAGATGCAACAACATCAGTATTTGTATCACCAATGTTTTTATAATAATTCATTCCAAAAAGAAAGTTGTGGGGCCCATCAAAACTTGAAACCAATTTCAGTTCGACTGAATCAGTAATTTGTTCACTCATTATTGCAAAAGCACCAACAGGATTATTGACAGTATCTAGGATACAGCCTCCAAACCAACCTGCTGTATAATCTTCTACAGAACATGCCGGATTAAATACATCTGACATAGTTCCTAACCCACCTGGAGTTGCAGCCGAATCTAGAAATCTAAGAGTATCTAACTCAGGAGACTCCCAAGCTTCTCTTCTATTGAAAGCTCTATCTTTTCTACTTGCCGCAACAGAGAGGAATAATTCATCAGAAATATCATGATCAATCAAAATCTGAGTGAGGTATTCATCAATAGTGTACATTGGAGTCCCTCTAAGATTAACTTGCCAGAATTGTTGAGGTGCTCCAGACATATCTGTTATCGGGGTGAAATCTAATACACCTTGTGCAACGAGCAGATTTTCAACAAATGTAGACATAGGATTGGCTATTTCAAATTTTTGATTTTCTGGAGCTACCTGAGTACAACCAACCACAAGAGATGGGTCTCTATCACACCATGAACCGGCAGATACATTTCTGGTTGAATCTTCTAAAGCTGCTGAATGTACTACATTGATCGTTGTGTCTTCTGATGCATCAAAAGTAAGGGTCAACCTATATGCCGATTGATTTCTATTATCTATATCTTGACCTTGCGAATAAATATTCTCAATCAATGGGTCTTGTCTAAGAGTATAAGTTGCAATTCTTAAAGCTACTGAATCATCTAAAGGTATATTAAATACTGATTCAGTACCGAATCTTCCATAATCACCTAAATCAACTTTAGATGAACCATAAAAACCTGATGTATCGGCTTTTGCAGTTATAAAGTTTATTGATCCACCGATTGCATTTCCACCATAGAGAGTTCCAGCTGGACCTCTAATAACCTCGACTCTTTGCATATCGAAGATACCACCAGAAGCCAAATCTGTAGTTCCTACAATCATATCGTTAATATGAACTGCGACACCGGGTTCTGTGGTACCTGAAGTAGCACCATTTATCATTCCTCTGATTTCAAATTGGCCCCCGCCAACACCGATATTCCCGCTAAACCTCAGGCCTGGAATAAACATTTGAAGATCCTTAGCTTCTTCGATTTGTCTTGCTAAAATATCATCAGTATCCAAAGAGCTAACAGCCAAAGGTACTGATTGAAGACTTTGCTCTTGTCGTTGAGCGGTAACTGTTACTTCTTCTAATCCATCCGAATCTTGCACAAAAGCAAAAGAAGACGTAAGAAAAGAAAAAATTAAAAATAATTTAGATGAAAATTTCATAACACTCCCTGTTTAAGTTTTCTTCCTTGATTTAATGTGTAATCTAACTTAAAAAAGTGAAAATTTAAATATTTTTATTTTTTGAAATTTGTAATTCTATTTTGAGTCAACCCTAACTCATAAATTTGGATATTAATAATATAAATACCTATTTACTTATTTGGTAGTTGTATCCCAGTAATCACTCATAAATCTATAAAAATTTTCATTCCATAAGCGTGAGTTTTTAACTTCAGTGGAATAGATTTTAGCGAAAGGATTTTTGGAGCTAAAAGGTACATAACTCTCTATACGGCCATTTTTAGCAAACTCAATCCAGTCGCTACGCATCTCTTTTGCTATCATTCTATCTGTATCAGTTATGGTTTCTTCAATCCCAAAAAGTCCACCTTCATTAAATAGATAGCCTAGTTCTAGCGCATGGGTGGCACCTAGATAATCACTTGGAACGTTTAAATCAACATCGAAATAATACAAATATGTATTTGCTAGCTCACTGTGATTTATAGCTGCATGAAATGCGGGAGCACCAAAAAACATTTCACCCCAAAGATCAATTGCAGTTTTGTAAGGATCTGCGTTGATATCAATGAGTTTTAAATATTGATCAGGTGGTGGTGATAATTTAGAAGGATCAGTAAAAGCCATTAGAGCTGCTTCTGGATCAATGAATGACCAAATAACTGCCGGCCAAATCTCGCCAAAATATGAAAACATTTGTTTATCGATAATTAAAGGTAACAGACTCGTTCCTTCGTTTGCATTGAATCCAATCAAATATGGAACTTTATGATTTTTTCCTTTTTTAAAAGATTGCAAACTGTTAGTAGGAAATACATAACCGTCAACTATTTGACTACTTATATTTGCCATAATGGCGTTATCGAGCATAGGATCATTGATCTCTACAATTTCACTTGCTGGAAGCTTTCTAAAGTCTTCGATTGATCCATTTTCTCCGAGAAAAAAATTTACTGCATTCATGCCAAAATTTTCAGCTGAAACACCTGACTCTGAAACTTTCAAAGGAATTGATATGTTAGGTATGGCTGAGCCACTCTGTGAGATAGCTTTATGAAATAAACCCTCTGAAAGTGGCGACATGAGTAAAGAGGATACTGCTTGACCTCCAGCGGATTCGCCAAAAATAGTGACATTGTTAGGGTCTCCACCAAAATTTGAAATATTATTCTGCACCCACTCCAAAGCAAGAATTTGATCTAAGGTACCGTAATTTCCTGATACGCCGTGTATAGATTCTTCAGATAGCTCGGGATGCGCCAGCCAACCAAAAATACCTAACCTATATTGAATAGTAACTACGATTACATCGCCCTGATTTGGAAGATATGAACTTGTATAATTTCCTTCGTGTCCTGAACCCCATCTCCCTGCTCCACCGTGAATCCAAAACATCACTGGTTTCTTTTTCGCTCCACCTTTGGGAACGATGACATTTAGATACAAACAATCTTCTGATGTATTTTGTTCAGAAACTTCATCAAATCCTGACACCTCGCCCAACGATGTAAGATTCAATCCTGATTCTTGAAGGATTAACTTATAGAATGCATTATTTCCGGTTCTATCATTTGTAGGTTGACTGCATGCTTTTACAGGTGCATTTGTTTTGAGTACTCCTTCCCATGGAATTTTCTTTACAGGAGGTTTCCATCTTAAATTTTCTATAGGAGGTTCTGCGTAAGGAATTCCTAAATATTTAATGGTTCCATCTTCTGACTCATATCCTTCTATTGATCCAGAGTCTAATTCAATCTGTAAACTTAAATTATCGCTGCAAGAAAGAATAAAACAAAAAACCCCACATAAAAGCAGGGTTTTTTGTAGATAAAGCTTTACCTTAGAAATTATAACCAGCTCTTACTCCGTATCGAGCTCTTTCTCTAGCAATAATTCCTCTGGTGTTACCAACTGCTGAACTACCAAGACCCATAAAGTCTATGTTCTCTTCATCAGTAATGTTTTGACCGTAGAATGAAACAAACCAAGCTTTATCAGACGGAGTAACTGTAATCTGTGCTGAAAGTTCATTCCATGGATCTAGCTTATCACTCGGAAGATTAAAGATACGAACGTATCTAGAACCTTGGTAATAATAGTCCAATCTGAAGTTAACCATCACAGGACCAGTATCAAGCTCATAACCAAGCCCAACATTAGCCATTACATCTGGATGAACTAATTGGTTTCCAGATAAATCAGAATTAAGACCATCTTGAATATCTGGTGCAGCAGGATTTAAGTTAAATCCATGAAGCTGAGCCATTGTTGCTAGTGCACTTCTATCTGCCAATGAAGGTAAATGTCCTTCAGCAGGCGCTAGTCCTAAAGCAGGTACCAGGTAACTTACAGGAGTCGGTTGACCTAAAGTTCTGTCACCGTGAAATTCAGCTGGAATTAAACCGGCCATAAGCTCTTCAGTTGAAACCGTTCCACCAGAAGCAGCAACAATTCCGTCTAAAGGAGTCGTCGCAGCGCCGCCTGTTGAAGTTTCAGTCAACCAAGAGGTCCAAATTGCTGCAAGAGCCTCTTTCTTAACGATAAAGAACTCAGATTCAACATCTTTCATTAAATGCCAATCTTTTCCGCCACCAGTTAACTGAAGATCGTGGTTATGTGGATCTAGAGCAGATTCGCCATCAGCAATTGTTGATTGCGTAAAACTTAAACTAGCATTTACACTTAAACCAGGTACTGAAGGTGGCACGTAAAGTAAATCAAATTCCGCACCCATGATATCAACGTCAACACCCTCGTTTAATGATGTTTTCTTAATGATCTTAGTTACGTGATATCCATCAAATTGTGAAGCATAAACTGCAGCATTGAATCTAACACCAACATCTGGGAATTCATTTTTAAATCCAATTTCAACGTTCCATACATTGGTTTCTGGGAATGCAAGTGGAACATTAGGGAAAACTACTGGATCAACTGCAGGGTTAATACCTCCACCTTTGAATCCTTTTGAAATTGATGCGTACATCATGGAATCATCATTGATGAAATAATCAACTACAAATCTACCGGTAGTTGAGCTAAATTCCATTTCTGGTTCAAATCCAGTAACGTCTCTATAAACTTCACCGTAATCAGGAATTGAACCCGCTAAGGCACAGAATCCGCCGTTAGCAGGACAGAATACACTTTCCCATAAGGCTGCAGCAGCACCAGCAGGAAGAAGTCCTGCTTGTTGACCAGCAACAGTTTGTGCCATTCCGGCAATTAATGGATCAGTTTGAGCAGAAGAAGGCAATTCACCGACAATTGCTGCAGCGGCTCCATCAGAAATTGCTCCCGGAGCAAATCCAGCAACGTTTACAAAAGCTTGTCTAGATAAACTTTCCTTATAATCTTCGTTATATCTTAGACCAAAAGTTAATCTCAAATCCTCTCTTGCTTGAAAGTAATACTCTCCAAATACAGATGAAGAAGTAATAGTATTCAATGAATCCGTTCTGTAAAGAGATGGATAAAGTTGAATACCTAAAGCAGCGTTAGTTGGACCAACATATAAAGAAGGCGGTTTGAACGCTAAAGCATCCAGTCCCGTAGCACCAACATCGTAGTGGTTGTCTGAGTAAGTATCAGTGTAGTTTAAACCTACTAAGAAATTGTGATTTCCATCGTAATCTGATGATATTTTTATTTCAACACTATCGGTATCTGAAAGTGCGTTTGAGTGATCAAATCCAGTTGGATAACTAAGAGTATCTAGAACACATCCACCGTATGCACCATACAAACCAGCGGTAACATCATCACACCCTGCAGGATTTGAAGCAAAACCACCATCCCTTCCAGGACTGTAACCAGACATTACAACTAATCCACCAGGGGAAGCAGGAGTATCTTTAAATCTTAGAGCTTGCAGAGTTGGGGATGCATAAGAACTTTGTCTAAGAAACTTTCTGTCTTTTCTTGATGCAGCTGCAGTTAAGCTAAGATCATCGTTAATTTGATGTTCGATGATCAATTGAGTTAAGTATTCATCAACTTGATAAAGAGGAGCTCCTCTTTGATTTACTTGCCAGAATTCTTGTGGCGCACCGCTCATGTCGGTTACCGGAGTAAAGTCAAGCACACCCATGGCAACAAGAAGGTTTTCAACAAAAGTTCCCATTGGGTGAGTTAATTCAAATTTTTGATTCTGGACTTCCACTGGAGTACAACCTACAACAAGAGATGGATCTCGATCACACCAAACACCAGCAAATAGATTTCTGTTTGAATCTTCAATAGATCCTTGATGAACAATATTTATAGTAGTGTTGTCGGTAGCTTCAACAGTTAAAGTTGCACGATAAGCAGATTGATTTCTATTATCTGTATTTTGAAATCCGCCGGAACCTTTATAAGTATTTTCTATTAAGCCATCTTGAACTAAAGTATTCGTCGCAATTCTCAAAGCAACTTTGTCATCTAAAGGAATATTAAAAACTGCTGTGGTTCCCAATCTGCCGTAATCACCAACATCGGCTCTAACATTTCCATAAAAACCTGAAGTATCACCTTTAGCTGTAATGAAGTTTAAAGCACCACCAACAGAGTTTTGACCGAATAAAGTTCCAGCAGGACCTCTAATAATCTCAATTCTTTGCATATCAAAGAAGTTACCGTCTTGTAGAGTTGTAGATCCAATAGCTAAATCGTTTACGTGGACCTTCAATTTGTTGATCTAATAAATCGTCTTCTGTAAGAGCTGAAACCGCTAATGGTATGTCTTGAAGACTTTGCTCTTGTCTTTGTGCAGTTACTGTTACTTCTTCAAGACCGCTGTCTTGAGAAAAAGCTATACCAGTGAAAACTAACGTCAGGACAAGAAACGACGAAGATAAATTTTTTATACTCATAACATTCCCCTTTTTGTTTTGGGTTAAACTTCCTTGTACAAATGACCTTAAAATCTCCCTTTTTTAGGTATTTAATGTCTAATCTATCTTAAATTAAGCAAAAATTAAACGATTTTATTTATTTTTAAAATTTAAAATCGTTATGAAAAAAGCCCCTCTACAAGCATAAAGGGGCTTTTTAAAACAAATACATTACTAGAATCTATATCTGTACTCTATTCCAGTTACTCTTGGGTCTCTCAAGAAGTAACTTTGGAAATTTCCTGTTACATCTGTAGAGTTATATTTCCAAGTAATGTTATCTTCATCGAGCGCATTTCTTGAGAAAAATCTGAAATACCATTGGTTTTCAATATCTCCAACAGTTAAACCAATATTAAGTTCATCCCAAGCATCAACTTTACCGTAGAGGTCATTATTGAACTCATTTACGTACATATCGCTTTGATAATAGTAATAAATGTTAGGAACGACAGAAATACCATTACCCACCTCAAAATTATAAGAAAGACCTAAAGAAGTAGTTAATTCAGGAGTGTTAGGAAGTCTATTACCATCAATACTTTGTTTGACTCCAGTCGTAGTAGGTATTCCAAGAGCTGATAATGCTACCCTAGACATATAGATCGGATGACCGTCAGCTTGAGTAGTTCCAGGGACCGGCAACCAGGCATCCAAACTAGTTAAGACTGCTTGAGCTGCGTTTACAAGGTCTTTATCAGCGATAAATGTGTTTGCAACACAACCTTCACCTTCGTAGAACAAATCAATACATTTGTAGACAGTATTTTTAGCATCAAAATATTTGGTGCCTTCGGCTGCAATATTAAATGGGTCAATCGTTAATGCATCATCCATGATCTTAGTTTTAATGTATGCAAACATAAAATCTAATCTTAAATTAGGAGCAGAGGCTGGAACATAATCCATTTCAATTTCAGCACCGTAGTTTTCTGAATCGATATTAAAGTTAAAAGTTGTGGTCGCTAGAATCCTCGATATCTGCATATCGGTGTATTTGTTATAGAACAAAGAAGTGTTAAGTCTCATTTGTCCACCAAGCAAAATTGACTTGATACCAATCTCGTACGAATCAACTTTCTCTTCAACCGTATTAGCGGGAATTAAACCTTTTTCATAAATTCTCGGGTTAATCGGAGGATTGATACCAGCTGGTTTTGTACCTCTTGAATAAGATGCATACAGAAGAGAATCATCACCGAATGCGTAATCAACGATTAATCTTCCTGCAGTAGTTGTGTAATCAAGTTTATTTTTTTGATACGACTCCCATCCAGGCTTATTGTAATCTTCACTTCTGTCATAAAGAGCCGGAACTAAGTCTTTTACTGACATGAAGTAAGTTGCATAAGCTGTTCCAGTAGCAAGAGCTTGTTGTTGAGGATCAGCAATTTGCCCAGCAGCAGCAATACCGCCAGCTAATGCTGCTGAAGCAGCATTTACTTGCGCAGATACTCCATATAGATCTACTGTTTCTTGCTCACCTACTCCACAACCGTTACTTGCTTGACCAGTTAATATTTGACCAATGACTGCTTGATCTGGAGCTTGTCCAAATGCACCGGCAATACCTTCAAAACAGTTATACAAATCACCGTCTACCAATAACCAAGGAACGCCTGCAAATGCTCCAACATTTCTTGCTTGTCCGTAGGTAGTGGTAACGATGTCGTTAATTTTCTTTTCTTCTCCGTAACGTAATCCAAGTGTAATTCTTAAGTTATCTTGAACATCGAAATAAAGCTCTCCAAATAAACCGTTAGCTTCTAGTGCATACTCATTTGTATTACCAAAAGTAGTTGGCACAAAGAATTGAGCATCTCCTAACAATGTTAGAGGTGAAGAAGTAGTTAAGTAACTATCGTCTTCGTAATGACCGTAATGATTTATACCCACGATGTAGTTAAAAATTCCGTCAAGATCAGAACTGTATTTAAGCTCTAAATACTCGGTAAGTTGTTCATTACTAGATCCATCAATGAAAGAATTTCTGTTGGTAGTTTGTAAAACGTATTTACCTGATTGACCGCTTAATCTTTCTGCTTGAGTTGGTCCTTTTGTTCCGCACTGATCAGCGACACAATGATCTAACATGTCTACACTTATAAGACCTCCAACGTAAGTGAGAGGGTCATCAGATACCTTCACTCCAAGCAAAGGTTCAACAGCCAGAGTTGTATCCATTCTTGTATAAGAAGAAGACTCTCTATTCATCATATTCAGAGATAACCTTCCTTTATCAAGGTCGTGGGAAATACTTAATTGATGAGTTCCAGATTGGCGATCAAAGATTGGAACAAAATCACTGTGCGTTTGTCGCAAAGTCATATTGTCAGGCCTTGGGGCATCGTTTAATCCAAAAGCTGTGTAAGCTGCCGTATTGGCTCCTAACGGAGCAGATTCTAAAAAGACCGCAGCTAGAATTCCATTGTAAGTAGCAGCAGGATTGGCTATTCCAATACCCTCTCCATCTAAGGTACAACCTCTAGCAATGTTAGCGCTTGGAGTACAAACGTAATTAGTTCTCAAAGTTCTGGTGCTTTCTTCTTCGTGTTCTTGATACATATAGTCGATCACAGTGTTTCCTGAGTCGTATCGTAAAGATATTCTTCCAACATAATGTTCTCTTCCATCAAAGGTGCCGCCTACAGGAGCGTATAAATTTTCTGTAAAACCATCACGCTCAGTTTGGGTGTAAGCAGCTCTAACAGCAAAATTATCATCCAGAGGAATATTTACGGCTCCTTCAAAAACCTGAAGATCGTACTCTCCAGTCGTAAAGCCTGCATAGCCTTCAACACCAGAGTCTACAGAAGGTCTTTTGGTAACAAGATTAACTAGTCCCGCAGTAGTCCCTCTTCCAAATAATGTTCCTTGAGGTCCTCTAAGTACTTCCACTCTGTCCATATCAAACATAGTTGCTACGTTGGTATTTTCTCCCCAAGGAGATTCATTAATGTGTGTGGTTACTGATTGGTCAAAAGAAATTCCTGTGGCAAGTCTTCCAATACCTCTGATAGACACCGAACTACCACCGAAGTTAGTCTCTGAGTAACTTAGGTTAGGAACGTTAAGTTGCAAATCAGTAAATCTCACTGCTTGTCTTAAAGCCAAATCATCAGCTGAT
>LULK01000515.1_pt4 | contig 27452 bp, 43 predicted proteins | sample 728181 | NCBI WGS metagenome assembly LULK01 (sample SAMN03860291, study PRJNA289734) | marine metagenome | biome: seawater column; feature: ocean; material: water; isolation source: Red Sea water column Station 169 - depth 10m | place: Saudi Arabia: Red Sea | collected 2011-10-15 | depth 10 m | reverse complement strand
CTAATAATTAAGGCGTAATCTAAGGTTGTAAAGTATTTATCCATCGTTACCTCCCATAAAATGATAAGTATACATGTTTGCAATACGACACGCAACATGTTATAATGTCTCTGTCATTAAGGGAATGACAAATTTTAAATCTAAACAAAGGGAGAGAGTAATGCATAGATATGCAATAAAAAATCCAACACAAAGGAAAGTCAGAAACAGAGGATGGCAACCCGTCTCAATCTGGCTTGATGGTTGGTATCAGGGTTGGCGAGTTAAAACTGGAAATAAGTATCAGCATGTGTTCAGGCAAAACGCTGATTACACAGGCTCGGTCAAAAAGTTTCCACTGAAAACTAGCCAAGTGGAGGATTTATAATGTCACATAAATTTAAAGACTGGACGACGACGTTCCAAGAGTTAAAACCTGGGGACACGTTTCTCGATCTCGATACGAGAGATGATCTCGAAGGATACGATAATGGTTATGCAGTATGGGTTAAAAGAGATGGGATCTTTGGTAATTATGCAGACTGCATATTTTGCACAGAAGGAACGGTAGGGTCTTATTTTACTGCCCCAGACAGAAAAGTTTATAACCTTACGGAGGCGTCTAGAGAAAGAAGAGAGTGGTTGAAAGTTAGAGAGTATTCATGGCGGCTTGAGGAGCAAGAAAATGACTAAACGAGACAAAATGATCGAAAAGATCACAAAACTTTTGGCAATGGCTAAACACAGCGCCAGTAATGAAACTGAAGCAACGACTGCGTTGCGACAAGCAGAGGCGATGATGCGAAAGCATGATATTGAGTTTGCAGACGTTGAAGCGCAGAAGATTGAAAAGGATGATTTACAAAGAGGTTTCACCGGTGAGACAAGAAACAGTAAGTGGGTATGGAATCTTGCCTGGGCCGCATCTTATTTAACATCCACGATGCCTTACAAAAGAGGTAAAGAAATTATTTTCTGTGGTGTTAAAGAGGACGTGCAGGTTGCATTACTCATGCATGACTACCTTGTTGGCGTAACTGAAAAGATTTCATCTAAGTATCGTGGCAAGTTCGATCCTGTGTTTTCTGTAAGAGAGCAAAGGCAATCATTTAAGATGGGTATGGTACGGATGATTGTGGAAAGAGCTGAAGAAATTAAAAAGGAGCGAGAAGCTGAGATTGCCTCGGCAAGTGTTGCATCCTCCGGCAAAGACTTGATTGTGATCAAGCAAGCCTTGATAAAAGATAAGTTTAATCTTGCTTATCGAAAAGCAACGCGTTCTTACATCACAGATTCAGGCGCTTATAACAAAGGACAAGAGGCAGGCAAATCAGTGGGTCTTAATCGTCAAGTGAATGGCAGTAAAGATAAGATGAGGTTAGCCGGATGATTAATAATACTTATCTTGAGATGGCGAAAGAAGATTTAGCCGCTATAGAAAAACACGTCAAGGCATGTCAAAAGCATGGTTTTGAAGTCATGCCAGATGTTGTTTTATTTAGAATCGAGAGCGCCATGAAGGCGCTCAACATTCACGTTGATGGACAGTCACAATGAAACAGTTCCGCATTGACAAAAATGTGCCGATAGAAACGATCAACCGTTCAAAGTATAAAGCTACGATTGATAAAATGGAGACAGGTGATTCGGTGCAGTTTTGGAAAATAAATAAAGCACGATCTTTTCAAACAGTTATTAATCGTCATGGCTTTCACTCAGCGATGAGAAAGACAGATGACGGTTGGAGAGTTTGGAAACTAGAACAAAGAGATAATTAAATATGATTAGTAACAAAGCAAAAATGAAAAAAGTATTTTTCAACCGCGTGCGTCGTACGTGTTTAAAATACGACTTAGACATTGAGTATGATGGTGCACCCAAAAACTACAATGCGGTATACATCATGAAAGACGGTAAGATTATGTTTGCTGACCGTCGTAAGGATGACCTGCCGCTTGATATCAATTGGCAACGCCTGCATGAAGAGATGTTTAATTATGGATTTGTAGGAGGTGTTAAGTGAAACCGTTACGTGTAATCAACAACATCTACGGTTATGTGCGTGTATCAACACAGGAACAGGTGAAGAGTGGTGTCTCATTGCGTCAGCAACAAGATGCCATCTCTGCTTTTGTCAAAGAAAAGTACAATCGCAAGGTTACTGAGTTTTTTATTGATGATGGTGTATCGGGCACAAAACCTATTTTAGAGCGTGATGGATCGCGTGAGTTGACTAACTCCATAGATCGTAATGATGTGGTAGTCGCAACACGATTAGATCGCTTATCTCGAAATGCTAATGACCTATTAGGAATCATACCGAATCTTGAGGAGGTAGGTATCACGTTGTTTTTCTGTGAGCAGTTTGGTGAAGTGCCGATTGTTTATCCCAGGCCAGAGAACGCAAAAGGCTTACAGCGTCGCTTTGATATGAATGATATGGCTAATAAGATTATGTTGATGGTCTTATCAGCGGTCGCGGAAATAGAGCACGCAACGATAGCTGATCGTTTTGCTGAGGGTAAATGTGATTGGGCATCCCGTGGTTACTTTATTGGCGGCTCTGTGCCTTATGGTTTTAGAGTGGTTGAGGAGACTCACGGCAACAAAACGCGTAAGTTTTTAGAGCCAATACCAGAAGAACAAGAGATTATTAAAACAATCTATGCACTACGTGCGCGTGATAAAAAAGAAAAGGCGATATCAAAAGAAGTGCATTCTTTACACGGTGTTGAGTTGTCTTGGCAGAAGATTAAAAAAATACTCAATCGAAAAATACAGGGTATGCCGCAACACTCTTTTTAGGTATTATGCAGTTATGGAGGACGCTCTATGACTGCTAAAGAACTGATAGAACAAACAATTAAAGAGATCGAAGAATCACTACCTACTGATTTTATGACCGATGCGACACGAGATATTATGACTCGTGCCGTAGATAATCTTAAAAAAGCATTAGAAGAAATCGATGGCTAACATCAACGGGTGGGGCCGTGGTACTTGGGGTGAGGGCGCATGGAATGCGGTTTTACCTGTCACGTTAACCGGATTATCTAGCACCGTTAGTGTTGGATCGGTTTCTGTTGTTGCCAAAGCGAATGTCACACCCACCGGACAATTAGCAACTGCATCACTTGGTGCCGTTACAACAGTCGCACAAGCGATTGTTAATGTAACAGGTCAAGCATCAACACTTGGTATTGGCTCTGTCACAACAACAGCCGATGCGAATGTTACGCCGGCAACACAAGTCATTACCTCTGCGCTCAGCACTGCGCTAACCATTACCGGTAAGGCAAATGTTTCTGTAACAGGACAAAGTGCTACAGCCGCAACGGGCACCGCTACTGTTGATGCAGAGGCAAACGTAACAGTTGCAGGTTTCGGACTGACAAGCGCACTTAGCACAGCGTTGACGGTAACAGGCAAGGCAAATGTGACGCTACCAACGCAAAGCATCACATCCAGTATTGGTACGTCAACGGTTGTCGCGCAAGCAATTACAAACTTACCGGTCATCTCTGGATTATCGGCAAGTTTGGGATCTGTTACGACAACAGCAGATGCTAATGTCACAGCACCAACCTTTGGATTATCGAGTAGCTTAGGTGCGCCAACCGTTACCGGAATTGGTAATGTCACAATATCGGGCCAGTCTATTACATCGGGGCTTGGTGATGTATCGACAATTGCTCAAAGTATAGTAAACTTAGATGGATTGGAAAGTAGCGTTTCACTTGCCAATGTTTTAGTATATGGAGAAATAGTAACGGATCAAACACCTAATTATGCAGAGGTGGATACGTCACAAACAGCATCGTTGAGCGATATCAGCACGTCACAGACAGCAAATCTTTCAACGATTAGTACGTCGCAGACGCCAAGCTTGTCGGAGATAAGCACGTCACAGACGCCAAATTATGAAGAGGTAGCATAACGAGGACAAATTATGGCAACTTTTGTAAATGATTTAAGACTAACAGAGCTCGCCACCGGTGAGGGTTCTGGAACCTGGGGGGATACTACAAACCAAAATCTTGAATTAATTTCGAGCGCGATGGGTCACGGTGCTGAAGCAATTGCAAATGCATCAACTCATACCATTACAATGGCAGATGGTGCGGACGATGAGTTTAGATCGACATTTTTAAGGCTTACGGGCGGCGGACAGGCGTGTACTGTTACTTTAGCGCCCAACACGTTGTCTCATACCTGGATTATGCGTAATGAAACCAATTCAACGCTTACGCTAACACAAGGATCGGGTGCAAACGTTGCTATCTCAGCGGGTCAAACAAAAATAGTTGCAACTGACGGTGCCGGATCTGGTGCGGTTGTTTATGAATTAGATGATCTTGAGCTTGCGGGTAACTTAGCTGTTGGTGGTAATGTCACGATTACAGGTGACATAGATGTTGACGGTACAACTAATCTTGATGTTGTAGACATTGATGGTGCTGTGGATATGGCAAGCACTTTAGCTGTCGGTGGCGTTGTCACTGCGAATGCAGGTGTAGTGGTTGATACTATCACTATTGATGGAAGTGAAATAGACTCAAGCGGTTCATTAGGTCTTGATGTAGGTGGAAATCTTACTATTGATGTTGATGGCACAACTATTACTTTAGCTGACGGTGGAGATAATTGGGGACAGTTTTTTAATTCTTCCCAAAACTTTTTTATTAAAAATCCAACAACGGATAAAGATATTGTAATCCAAGGCATTGATGGTGGTAGCACTATCACTGCGCTCACTTTAGATATGAGCAATGCAGGAGCCGCTACGTTTAACGCAGGTGTTACTTTTGGCGGAGATATTGTGCTTGGCGATACTAATCCGTCAATTACTTTAAATGATTCTAGCACCACCAACTTACAACATATTATTTCTAGTAGCAGTGATAAGTTACAAATAAGCACAGACCCTAATGGCGTTCATTCATCATCAAGAATTGAGTTTTTAGTTGATAATACTGAGAGAATGCAAATTACGGATACAGGGATAGATGTCGTAGGTACAGGCTCATTTACAGGAGCAATCACAGCTAACGCAGGTGTAGTGGTTGATAACATTACTATTGATGGTAATGAGATATCTGGTAACTTTACCCTAGACGTTGCAGGTGACATAAGTTTTGATGCTGATGGACAAGATATAAAATTTTTAGATGGAGGCACAGAATACGGAAAAGTTCGTTTTGAAGACCCAAATTTTGTCATTAAATCAAGTGTTCAAGATGGTGATATTTTATTTAAAGGAGATGACGGTGGGTCTACAATACTTGCTTTGAAGCTTGATATGAGTGCCGCAGGAGCCGCTACGTTCAACGCAGGGGGAACTTTTGGCGGTGTCTTAGCAGTAAATTCTGGAACCACAAATACAGTAGCAACTTTCACTTCTTCAGATTCAGGTGCAGGAATTAATTTAACCGATGATTCAGGAACCTCTAACATTCAAACAAATGGTGCAACTTTACGAATAGGCGTAGATGAAGATGGAGCAGTATCAAGCTCAGCAATACAATTTAGAGTAGATGGTGCTACAAAAGCCACTTTAAACGATAGTGGTGTTTTCACCTGTGATGGCGGTGTAGTGGTTGACAATATTACCATAGATGGTCAAGAGATTGATGTTTCTTCTGGTGATTTAACGATAGATACAGCAGGAGATATAAGATTAGATTCTGGTGGTGCAGATATACAATTTTTAAATAGTGGCACAGAGTTTGGTAGAGTATTTGGTAGTTCAGATAATTTTTATATACAAGCTCGACAAGCTGACAAAGATATTATTTTCCAAGGCATCGATGGCAGTTCAACTATAAGTGCCCTCACCCTTGATATGTCACAGGCAGGTGCGGCTACGTTTAACGGAAATCTTACGGTTAATGGTGCAGATGTAACTGTAACAGCTAACATAAAACACGCAGGAGATGGCGATACATTCTATGGATTTCATGGAGATGATTTATGGCGAGTAGTAACTGGTAATGTAGAAAGACTTGAAGCAAGTAGTTCTGGTATTATTATTAACGATACTGGTGCAGATGCAGACTTCCGCGTTGAGTCTAACGGCAATGCTAATATGCTATTTGTTGATGGTGGTAATGATCGAGTTGGGATTGGAATTGGTAGCCCAGTAAATCCTTTGCATTTATTTGATTCTTCTGCAACCTCGCAACTTTTAGTACAAGGTGACTCTAATGATGCATCAATAAAATTTAACAAGTCAGGTCAAGTTTTTATTATTGGTATTGATGCGACAGACGATAGTTTTAAAATTTCAGATAATCTTACGTTGGGTTCCAATGACAGGCTTACAATAGCCTCAGACGGTGCAACTTCATTTACTGGAGCAGTCACAGCCAACTCAGGAATATCTGTTGACAACATAACTATTGACGGCACTGAGATTGATTTAAGTTCAGGTGACTTAACATTAGACGTTGCAGGAGTAACATGGTTATTAAACCAATGGTTCAGGACAAAGATTTTATCATCAAAGGCAACGATGGCGGTAGCACTATCACAGCCCTAACCCTTGATATGTCAGCTTCAGGTAAAGCTATATTTAATGCAGGTGTTACCTACGGTGGTGATTTAATTTCAAGCACTGCCGGAACCGATAATTTTGTTGCAGGTGTCAACGCAGGTAACAGTATTGTTAGTGGTGGCTCAAGAAATACATTAGTAGGTAATGAGGCAGGTACGTCTATTACCACTAATGATGATAATGCGGCATTTGGTTACAACGCACTTGCTACTGATGCTAACGGCTTTAAATCTACTGCTTTAGGTAAAGCCGCATTAGCAACTCAAAATTATTCAAGTGCAACAGATGCATTCAATGTTGCAGTTGGATTTAATTCAGGGAATTTACTAACAACAGGTGTACAAAATACTTTAATTGGTAGTTCCTCAGGTGACGCTATAACAGACGCAGATTTTAACGTAGCAGTAGGTTATAACACTTTAAGCACAGAGACATTAGGTTCAAGGTCTGTAGCAGTTGGATACGAAGCTTTAAAAACACAAAACTTTACTTCAGCAACTGATGCTTACAATACTGCTGTGGGATTCCACGCAGGTAATGATGTAACCACAGGAGTGCAGAACACCTTTATTGGTGGTTTGGCAGGGGATGCGAATACAATAGGCAACGAGAATGTTGCTTTGGGTTACAACGCATTAGGAGCTAATGTATCTGGTGACCGCACAGTTGCAATAGGATACGGTGCATTAGCCGCACAAAATAATGGAACAAGCACATTTGATTCTAATAATGTTGCCGTTGGGTATCATGCCGCTGTAGGCATAACAACTGGAACACGAAATGTTGCCGTAGGTGCAGACGCATTAGCATCAGCAGATGATGATGGTAGAAACATTGCTATCGGTTATGCCGCCTTGAATCTTATGAATACTGGAAATTCTACACCCTACAACGTAGCCATAGGATATAACGCAGGTGCATCAATCACCACCGCATTGCAAAACACACTCTTGGGTGCTTTAGCAGGTGATGGCTTACAAGCAGGTGGTGAAAATGTTGTCATGGGATATGGAGCCTTAACTGACTCATCAGCATCTATTGGCAATACAGCGGTGGGTCATGAGGCAATGGGGAACATGGCTGATGGTGATAGCAACGTAGCTGTTGGTAAATTAGCTATGTTTGGTGGTAGCGGTTCAGATGCAAACAATAATGTTGCAGTTGGCACACAAGCATTAAGACTTACTACAACAGGAAGTAACAATGTAGCTGTGGGTTTTACCGCAGGTAAAGCAAGCACCACAGGACATAGCAATATCGCTATTGGATTTGAAGCATTACTTAATGAAGATACAGGTAGAAAAAATGTTGCTATAGGATATGAAGCTCTTAAAGACCAAAATGCAGATGTAGATAATTATAATGTAGCAGTGGGTTATCAATCAGGCGGTGATATAACTACAGGTGTACAAAATACCCTTGTTGGTAGCTTATCGGGTGATGCAATAACTGATGGAGGTGAAAACACAGCAGTTGGATATCAGGCTCTGACAACAAACACAAGGTCTTACTTCAATGTTGGAATAGGTCATAATGCTTTAGCAAATCATACTCTTTCGTCTGCTTCAGCAGGATACAATGTAGGCGTGGGCAATGCGGCAGGTTTAGCAATAACTACGGGCGTCCAAAATACCCTTATCGGTGGTCTTGCGGGAGATGCACTTACTGACGCTGACAATAACGTAGCGATTGGAAGAAGCGCTTTAACATCAGACACTTTAGGCTCTAGGTCTGTTGCAATAGGATTTCAGGCTTTACAAAATCAAAACTTTACTTCTGCCACTGATACTTTCCAAGTTGCAGTGGGACAAAACGCAGGACAAAGTATAACCACTGGTGTCCGTAATACATTCGTAGGTGCTCTTTGTGGTGATGCTACTGATGACGGTGTAGAAAATGTAGCAGTTGGTTATGCGGCATTAAGTGCAAACTGTGGAGACCATAATGTTGCTTTAGGTCAAGAAGCTTTGACTGCCTGCACTGGTTCAGGAAATACTGCTGTTGGTAGGGCGGCAGGTCTTAGTGTCACTAGTGGCACAAATAATCTATTCTTAGGCGAAGATGCAGGTCGTTCTGGTAGTCCGGGAGGAGAAATATCCACAGGCGCTAATCAAATTGTGCTTGGCGATGAAAATATTACCAATGCTCACATACAAGTAGCATTGACGGTTGCATCAGATGAGCGTGATAAAACAGACTTTGCAGACTTAGATGTAGGTTTGGATTTTGTTAAACAACTCAAGCCTTACACCTACAAATGGGATAAGCGTTCTAACTATGATGATAATACACCAGATGGCACTCACAAAGAAGATTGGCTTGATGTTGGATTTAAAGCACAAGATGTTGAAGCTCTTGAGCAAGCCGCAGGTTATGATAAAGCAAACAAAACAAATCTTGCTATTACTATGTCAGAAGACGGTAAGCAGTATGGTATGCAGTATGAAAAACTAATACCTATATTAACTAAAGCAATACAAGAACAACAAACTTTAATTGAATCATTAACCTCTCGCATAACAGCCTTAGAAGGAGAATAGATATGAGTGAAGCAGTAGAGAGAACCGCAGAAGAAAAAGCACAAATGTATTCTGCGATGTTAGGAAGCGTCAGCGTAATTACAAATTGTCTGGATGATGACAATGAGTTTTGCAATGACATGACAAAAGCGGAGAAGAAAGATAGAGTTATGCGTAGCTCTGGATATCTCTCAATGGGTGTGGCCTTAGATGATTGGGGTTCAGAAGATATGACTTCTGTTAACGCCGCAATCAAAGCCGCAACCGATTACGACCCAGATGCATAAGGAGTAATATCATGGCAGTAGTGTGGAGCATTACAAATTTAGAATATACAAATGACTCAGACAAAGGTGTGGTTCATGCCGCCTGGTCTGCAACAGACACTGATGGTGATCATTCAGGTACAGTATCAGGTATGGAGTCTTATACGCCTGACCCAAGTGACAGCGGGTTTGTGGCTTACGATGATCTTGATGAGGCGACAGTTGTTGCCTGGGTAAAATCAACATTAGGATCTGATGAAGTATCAGCAGTTGAAGCAAAAGCAACCGCTAAGTTGACAGAGGCAAAAACGCCATCTACAGCTTGGGGTCTTGCTTGGTAATAAGTTATTGATTTTTAAGGAGAATTTGGATGAGTGAGTCTATAAAGGTGCCCTCTTGGGCCGTGCCCTTGGTGGCGGCAGTAATACCGGCGGCGATTGCCTTTGGGTCAATGCAGGCTATGAGCCAGGCCACAGATGCTGAGGTGGCTAAAGTCAGTCAGGTTGTCGAGAAGCTTGAGGCTACCACGAGCGATAATGAGGTTCGTACAAAATTGAACGAACAGGCCATACAGACCATAGCCGATGGGTTAGCCCAACAAACAGAAATTAGTAAAGCCACTGACGAGAAATTAGGCACGCTAATAGAGCTTATGCTTCAACAAGAAAGGCGATGAACTTGAAGTTGGTCATTGCTTTGGTTGTGATGACCGAGTCAGGAGAAATAGATCCTGACAAAAAATCGTATTTTTTGAACCCACAGCATTGCGAGTGGATCGTACAAGAGATGACTAGAGAGCGTCGATATTTTCATGGCTTTGAAGAGGGCACGATATTTTGTAGGCCAGAGTTTGTGCCCGCTGATACTAAAATCACGAGGCTGAACGTGGTTCCAATGCCGGTTGAAGAAGAAGAACCTGGTTTGGCACCATAAATTTGCGATGAGTTATAAATCATTATAAAATAATGTAAACATTTATAACTTACGGAGAAGAAAAATGGCAGAAGAAGAAAAAAAACCAACCATCACGGTTAATGAAAAAGAATATTTAGTTGAAGAGCTAAACGATTCACAAAAAGTTATGGTGAATCATATCTTAGACATCAATCGGAAGATTGGGCAAACTCAGTTTCAACTGGAACAACTGCAAGTCGCAAGCACAGCGTTTAATAATATGCTGACACAGCAGTTAGAAGCTGAGGAGGAAGAAAAGGAAACTCATTAGTGGCAACCGTTAAAGAAAGTTTAGCGAGGTTAGAGGCGCATGAAAAGGAATGCGCCTTACGCTATGAGAATATAGAAAAAAGATTAGACGCGGGGAGTAAAAAATTTGACCGGTTGATGATGATGATAGTGGGTGTTTATCCCTTTATCTTAGCCGCAACTGCATTAGCAAAATGGATGTGACCGATGGGATGGCAAGAATATAATGGAGGAGATGAAGCGCATTGGATTCATTTAGTCTTATTATTTCTTATGTTGATCGGTATCATAGTGTTTTTTTGGCTTTTCGGCCCGGAAAGTGAGGTTCCTCTTAACCCGACAGAAGAAAAGTAATTATGACTCCCAAAAAATTAGAACCTAAATCAAAATACGCAGAATACGATTTCGATGGTGATGGCACTGTGACAGATGAAGAAATTGCCAGACACAATGAAATACTTAAACAAGAATTAGCAGAAGAAAAAGCAGACACACAAAGAAGAATGGCGTGGGTCGCTATGATTTCTATGATTCTCTATCCGCTTGCATCACTCATTATCGCAGAAGATAGACTCGACACATGGAGCGCTATGAGCGACATGATATTTTTAAGTCAAGCCTCCGTCATCGGTTTGTATTTTGGCGCAACGGCCTATATGGCTAAAAAATAGGAGATGTTATGTTAGCAAATTTAATTGGCCCTGCCACACAACTGTTAGATAAATTTATTGAAGATAAAGATCAAAAGGCCGCGTTGGCTCATGAGATAAGCACAATGGCAGAACGCCATGCTCAGGAGCTTGCAAAAGGTCAAATTGAAGTAAACAAGATGGAGGCCGCAAGCAGTAGTATGTTTGTTGCCGGTTGGAGGCCCGCAGTTGGTTGGATTTGTGCTCTTGGCTTTGCATCAAATTTTATATTGATTCCTATGGCTAATTTTGTTTTATCGTTAGCTTCAATAGATGTGCAAATAGGCATGATCGACACCACCCAGATGATGCCTGTTTTGATGGGCATGCTAGGCCTCGGCACCCTCAGAACCGTCGAAAAGGTTAGAAAAGTTAGTAGAGAGCAGTAATGATTCTGAAACGTATGTTAAAACTGCATGAAGGCGTGAAAAGACACGTCTATCTGTGCTCGGCAGGATATGAAACGCTAGGCGTGGGTCGCAACGTATCACAATCTGGATTAGGTTTATCAGACGATGAAATAGACTATCTATTAGATAACGATATCAAGCGTGTCACAGAGGAGTTGTCAAAAGAATATGATTGGTTCGATACGCTTGATGAGGTTAGACAAAACGCCCTAATTGATATTTCTTTTAATTTAGGCGCTTCTCGCTTGCGAGGTTTCAAAAATGCTTTACGTGCCATGTCAGAAGATAATTACCGTACTGCGTCAGAAGAGTTTTACGATAGCCGATGGGCCAAGCAAGTAGGTAATAGAGCAAAAAGATTGTGTCAAATGATTAGAACTGGCGAATATCCTCCTGAATTTATTGTATAATTATGTTAGGTGCAGATCTAAAAGATTTTGAGATTCTATCACAACAAGAGCAACAAGAAGCGGTAGCGTTGCTCGCAAAGTATGATCAGATTGAGAAACAAGAAGAGTGTCAAAAAGATTTTATTAAGTTTGTAAAATCACAGTGGCCTGATTTTATTGAAGGCCGACATCACAAAATTATTGGTGAAAAATTTAACAAAATAGCGCAAGGCAAGTTGAAGCGCTTGATTGTTTGTTTGCCGCCACGACACACCAAGTCAGAGTTTGCATCTACGTTTTTTCCTGCGTGGATGATGGGTCTACGCGGTAATCTTAAAATTATACAAACCACACACACGGCAGAATTAGCGGTTCGGTTTGGTAGACGTGTAAGGAACATTATCGACAGCGATGATTATCAGAATGTTTTTCCTAATCTTAGCCTTGAGGCTGATAACAAATCAGCCGGACGGTGGACAACCAATCAGGGCGGCGAATCATTTTACGCGGGTGTCGGAGGAGCCATTACTGGTCGAGGTGCAGACTTACTCATCATCGACGATCCAGTATCTGAACAAGACGCGCTAAGTCCGACCGCAATGGACGGGGTCTATGAGTGGTACACCTCCGGCCCGCGACAGCGACTACAGCCTGGTGGCATTATCGTTATCGTAATGACTCGTTGGAGCACCAAAGATCTGGTTGGAAAAGTTCTAAAAAAACAAGGAGATGACTACGCAGATCAGTGGGAGGTTATTGAGTTTCCTGCGATTATGCCAGAATCAGACACACCCTTATGGCCTGAGTTTTGGAAGAAAGAAGAACTGTTATCTGTAAAAGCATCCTTGCCTGTATCAAAATGGAACGCTCAATGGATGCAAAATCCGACAGCAGAAGAAGGCTCAATTGTTAAAAGAGAATGGTGGAGGCGATGGGAGACAGACGTGCCTGCTTATTCTTACGTCATACAATCTTACGATACTGCATTTTCTAAAAAAGAAACGGCGGACTATAGCGCTATTACAACATGGGCTGTATTTGAGTATCTAGATCAAGAGCAAATAATATTGCTAGATGCAAAGCGTGTGCGTCTTGACTTCCCTGAGCTAAAAAAACTAGCATGGGAAGAATACAAATATTGGGAGCCAGATTGTATCTTAATCGAAGCAAAGGCATCAGGCACCCCTCTAACGCAAGAATTAAGGCGTATGGGCATCCCTGTCACTGCTTATACGCCATCGAGGGGACAAGATAAAATTGCTCGTATGAACTCTGTGGCTCCCATTTTTGAAAGCGGTATGGTATGGTGTCCAGATCAGGATTTTGCTGATGAGGTGGTTGAGGAGATGGCATCATTTCCGTATGGAGATCACGATGACTATTGCGATAGTTCAACGATGGCATTGATGCGATTTAGACAGGGTGGTTTTTTATCTTTGGATAATGATTACGTCACCGAGATAAAACCGCTACAACGGAATAGGATGGTGTACTACTGATGGTCATAGAGAGAAAAGAACAAAAATTAGGAACGGCAGACAATCCTGACGTTATGCCAATGGGCTCAGAGGTAGAGGTAATACCTGAGCCAAGTCGTGCAGATCAGATACGAGACGCGGCAGAAATATTGGTTATGGAAGAAAGCATCTTAATTGATGATGAAGCAGACGAGGCATCAACACCCGACATTAGTTTTGATGCAAACTTAGTTGATCAAGTCGATGATGGTGAACTTGCGGCTCTAGCATCGGATGTGTTGAGCGCTATCAAAGCAGACAAAGAGTCTAGATCTGAGTGGGAAAAAACTTACACAGATGGCTTAAAATATTTGGGCATGAAGTTTGATGAAACACGCTCAAGCCCGTTTCAAGGATCAACAGGTGTAATACATCCAATACTTGCAGAGGCTGTTACACAGTTTCAAGCACAAGCATACAAAGAATTACTACCACCAAAAGGGCCAGTAAAGACAGAAATAGTCGGTGCGCGCACGCCAGACACAGAGGCGCAAGCAGATCGTGTTCAAGAGTTTATGAACTTTTACATCATGAATGTCATGGAGGAATATGATCCAGAATTAGATATGCTATTGTTTTATTTACCGTTAGCCGGATCAGCGTTTAAAAAAGTTTACTTTGACACTGCCTTAAATAAAGCGATGTCTAAATTTATTGAGCCGCAAGATCTAATAGTGCCCTACGAGGCAACAGATATTTTTACTGCTGAACGTGTTACTCATGTTCTCTCGATGTCAAAAAATGAGATTAGAAAACAACAACTTGCAGGCTTCTATGCAGATATTGAGTTGAAAGGCGGTAACATGTCTTACACTCGCGATGAGATAGAAGAAGAGATTGACGACATCGAGGGTATGCATCCATCCTATAAAGAAGATCGAGATCACACGGTCTATGAAGTGCACACGATATTAGATTTACCAGGCTTTGAAGATGTAGATTCAGGAGGAGAAAACACCGGACTCAAACTGCCTTACATCATTACCATAGATGAGCCATCACAAAAAGTTTTATCTATTCGTAGGAACTACGCAGAAAACGATTCACTTAAACAAAAGATAAACTATTTTGTTCAGTATAAGTTTTTACCGGGCTTAGGTTTTTATGGGTTAGGTTTATCTCACATGATAGGCGGATTAGCGAAAGCAAGCACTAGTATTCTAAGACAGCTCATCGATGCAGGCACCTTAGCTAACTTACCGGCAGGATTTAAAGCACGCGGCATGAGAATCCGAGATGAGGATGATCCCCTGCAACCTGGTGAGTTTAGAGACATAGACACCACAGGCGCATCTCTCAGAGAAAACTTAATACCCTTGCCTATCAAAGAGCCTTCAAACGTATTGATGAATTTGCTCGGTTTGATGGTAGATGCAGGTAAACGATTTGCATCTATAGCGGATACAAATGTAGGAGATGTTAATCAAGCGATGCCCGTAGGCACGACAGTTGCGTTACTAGAGCGCGGAACTAAAGTCATGTCCGCGATTCATAAGCGCTTGCATTATTCACAAAAATTAGAATTTAACCTATTAGCTAAAGTGTTTGGAGAGTTCTTGCCGCCTAGCTATCCATACATGACAGGTAGCGGGCCACAAGAAATTAAAGGCGCAGACTTTGATGCACGAGTCGATATCATACCGGTATCAGATCCAAATATTTTTTCACAGTCACAAAGAATTACGATGGCACAAGAGCTGTTAGCGATGGTGCAATCAAATCCAGAAATACATGGCCCACAAGGTATTTATGAGGCTTATAGTAGAATGTACGCGGCGCTTGGAGTGGACAATGTGGAGTCTCTTCTGCAACCCCCACCACCTCCACCGCCGCCACCTCCTCCGGTTGATGCAGGTTTAGAAAATAGCGATTTGTTGATGGGACAGCCTGCAATAGCGTTTGCACCACAGAATCATCAAGCTCACGTTGACGCGCACAGATCTTTGTTTTTGACAGATGTAGTAAAACAAAATCCTGCATTACAAGGTAGTATCATGTCGCATATGATGCAACACCTACAGTTTTTAGCAAGTGAGTTAGCGCAACAACAAATGCCACCAGAGGTAATGCAACAAATGTCGCAACTGCAACAAGCTGTCGATTCTGGACAGGCAGATCCGCAGTCAATACAACCAATGATGCAAGAGTTGCAAATGATTAGCGATAAGATATCAGCGCCGATACTGGCACAACTGACACAAGATTTGTTGTTATCGATTGGTCAAGGCACTGATGAAGACCCATTAGTGCAGATAAGGCAACAAGAATTAGAACTGCGTAGAGCCGAGTTAGATGAAGATAATAGGCAATTTGACGAGCGCGAAAATACACGACGCGAGGGTCAATTGTTAGAAAACGAGATAGCTAAACAAAGAATTGCTACGACAAAGCAAGTCGCTGATGACAAACTTGATTTGGCGATTGCACGGTTACAGCAACAAGCTGATATTAAGCTATCAGAAATGCAAGCTAAATTTGGAGGTCAACGATGACAACATCATATAAGTTAGATGCCATAAAGCAGTTACGTGCTCAAAAAAAACTCGAAAGAGAGTTAGAAGCAGTAGCGGCAGAAAAAAACCGTAAGGAAAAAGAGGCGGCTCATCAAGCAAACATGGATAGAATCGCTCGTAAAATGCATAAGATTGAAACTGGAGAAGAGTTACCTGCTCCAGAAGTAAAAGAGACACCAAAACCAAAACCAGTGAAGGAGAAGACAGATGCCACTACAAAAAGGCAAAAGCCAAAAAACGATAAACAAAAACATAAGCAAGCTAAAAAAAGAGGGCCGAAACCAAAAGCAAGCAGTAGCAATCGCTCTAAATAAAGCGCAAAGCATGAAAGCCGGTGGCGCTGTGTACAAGCGTGTGAAAAAAACTGTGCGTGGCGGTGGCGCGGCAACTAAAGGACTTGGTTACCACGAGCTTGTTTAATGGAAGATTTAGATTTAGCGGAAACGATAAAGAAAAATATCGAGGATCGACGTGAACTTATAAAAAATACGTTGATGAACGGTATGTTAAAAGATGTCGAACATTATAAATATTTGCAAGGCGAGCTAAATAGTTTATTATATATAGAACAAACTATGAAAGACTATTACAAAAGGAACTCGCAGTGACAGAAGAATCAGCGGTAGACTATCTACCACAACCAACAGGTTGGCGCATTCTAGTTTTACCTTACACGATGAATGACAAAACTAAAGGCGGTATTGCACTAACAAAAGAGACTTTAGATAGAGAGGCTTTGGCTACCGTGGTAGCAAAAGTGATACGTAAGGGGCCACTTTGTTATAACGTAGAAGAGAAATATGGCGGTAAGCACTGGTGTGAAGAGGGTGATTATATCGCTATTGGTAGATACGCAGGTGCACGATTTAAAATTAAAATGTTTGATGATAAAGGCGATGAGTCAATATGTGAGTGTCGCATCATCAATGATGATGAAGTTATAGCAACCATTAAAGATCCAGAAGATATAGTAGGTTTCGCATGATAGAAAATACAGCGCAAGAAGCAGAAAACAAAAAACCTGAAGAAGAAATAGCGGTCGAGGTTACGGATGATAACCCGGCACCGCAACAAGCAGAGGGAGATAGTGATGAACTTGAAAAGTACACTAAGGGCGTTTCTAAAAGGATTAACAAGCTTAATGCCAAAACGAGGGCGGCAGAGGAAAGAGCGGCTCAACTCGAAAGGCTTGCGATGGAAAAAGAGAAGGAGCTCCAACAATACAGAGCTTATTCTCAACAACAGTCATCTGCAATATTGGCAAAAGAGGAGGAAGCTCTCAATGCAAAAAGCGCACAGGTCGATGATATCTACCGTAAGGCCGTAGAGAGTGGCGATCCAGATTTGATGTCAAAGGCCGATAGTCTTAAAAATGACATCAGCATACAGAAAGAAAAATTAAGAGTTGCAAAAACTAGGCAACCGCAACAGCAAGAAAATTATCAACCATATCAAGAACAGCCGGCACAACAGCCACAGCAACAACCAGAGCAACCTGTTCAGCCAACAGAGCAAGCAAAAAAATGGCACGCAAAAAATTCTTGGTATGGTAATGCTGAAGATGAAGAGCATACGCAAGCCACACAGTTTGCTTATTTTACTCACTTCAATTTAATTAATGAAGGTTTTGAACCTGATAGCGAAGAATATTACGAAGCACTAGATTCTCGCGTGAAAAAAGTTTATCCTAATCTGGTAAGCGAGGACAATCTCGCTGAAGGAGAAAATGTCGAAGCAAAAGAAGAGCGACCCGCCGTGCAAAGAGTCGCATCTACCACTACTAGTGGTCGGCAACAAACACGAGGCAAATCGAACGGAGTGAAGTTTACAAAGTCCGAAGTCGAGCGCCTTAGAGGTCTTAAGCCGCATAATATGTCAGAAGAACAATGGCTGAAAGTTGTGGCAAAAGAGAAGCAAAAGATAGCTCAAAGAGAGGCAAGATAATGGCAGAAAACTCAGTACGTTCATCGCGTGAAAGCCGACAACACGATAAACAAGTAAGGCGAAAACCGTGGTCACCAGTGCGAAAGCTTGATACGCCACCTGCACCTCCTGGTTACACCTATCGGTGGATAAGGGAGTCAATGCTAGGACAGGAGGATAGAGCAAACGTCTCACGAAGGATTAGGGAAGGTTGGGAGCTTGTAAGAGCAGAAGACTTACCACCGGAATGGGGACAAACTCTACCAACTATGGACAGCGAAGGCAGACACTCTGGTGTGGTATATAATGAGGGTCTACTCCTCGCGAAAATACCTAACGAGACGGTCGCTGAGAGAAACGCTTACTACAGTGATAAAACTGAACAAGCAAAAGATGCATTGGATAACACAATGTTTAATGAAACACGAGGCGACTCCAGATACGTTAAGTATGATCCGAAGAGAGACACAAAGGTAACTTTCGGAAAACAATAAGGAGTCCAACATGGCTAATAAAGATGCCGCGTTTGGGATGAAGCCAGTCAAAATGATTGGTGGTGCGCCTTACTCAGGAGGTCAGAGCCGATATCGTATAGCCGCAAACTATGGAACGTCAATATTTCAAGGCGACATGGTTGCTCAGGTAACTGGCGGTGGTATCGAGGTGCACGCTGATGGTGGTACAGTCCCAATAGTAGGAGTTTTCAATGGATGCCAATTCACTGATCCTACAACAAAAGAGCAAGTTTTTAGACGCTAGTGATATCATTGCATTTGTAATTGATGATCCTATGGTCGTTTTTGAAATTCAATGTAACGCCGCGTTCCCTGTCGCAGATCTATTCGGCAATTTCGACATTGTTTACACAACCGCAGGAAGCACCGTAACTGGTATTTCTGGAGCGGAGCTTAATGTATCAGATGGCGCAACAGGAACTAGTCTTGCTGTTAAAGTCATTGACATAAGTGAAGATCCAGAAAACAGCGATGTTTCTTCTGATTCGACCAATGTCTATTGTGTAATTCAAAATCACGTATTTGGCGTTAAAGGCGCCGGATTAGCATAAGGAGGCTAACAGATGGCAATTTCAAGAGCACAACTCGCTAAAGAGTTAGAGCCTGGCCTCAATAGCCTTTTTGGTATGAGCTATGACTCGTATGATCGAGAGTACGAAGAGATCTTCTCTATCGAAGATTCTCAGAGAGCTTTCGAGGAAGAGGTTTTGATAACAGGATTTGGTTCTGCGCCAACTAAAACAGAAGGTGCAGGTGTAGTATTTGACAATGCAAGCGAAGGCTTTACAGCACGTTATACACACGACACTGTAGCATTAGCATTTGCTCTGACTGAGGAGGCTGTAGAAGACAACTTGTACGACTCTTTAGGGAAGCGATATGTTAAGGCGTTAGCGCGATCTATGGCTAACACTAAAGAAGTGAAGGGTGCAGACGTACTTAACAACGCTTTCTCTTCTAGCTTTTTAGGCGGAGACGGTAAGAGTCTTATCGCTACTGATCACCCACTTGCGGGTGGTGGTTCAGCCGCTAACAGAGCAACAACAATGGCAGATCTTAACGAAACGTCTTTGGAAGATTCATTGATTGATATATCAACTTTCACAGATGATAGAGGTCTAACCATAAGTGTACAGGCGACTAAGCTTGTTGTTCCACCGCAGTTGGTATTCGTAGCTGACCGTATCTTGAACTCTACATTGCGTTCAGGCACAGCAGACAACGACATCAACGCGATTAAGAACACAGGTGTGTTGCCAGGTGGATACACAGTAAACCACTATTTGACTGATCCAGACGCTTACTTCATCTTAACTTCTGTTACAGATGCAGGTGAGGGACTGAAAATGTTCCAGAGAACTGCAATGGAGACTTCAATGGAGCCAGACTTCACTACTGGCAACATTCGATACAAGGCTCGTGAGCGATTCTCATTTGGATTCAGCGATTGGAGAGGTGTATACGGATCTCAAGGAGCATAGAACTCCCCTGAGAAAAACCCTCCCTTTGGGTTTGGATGAAAGGGGGCTCCGGCCCCCTTTTTTTTCAAGCTGATTTAGAATAAGATGTAGATGTCTAATGGTAATTACATGGGGTAATTACTGGTTTCATAGGAGGAACTGTTATGACGACACATTTTACTTCAGGCGTTACAAACGTCGGTGCAGGCGGCACCCTTGGCAAAATCAAGCAACCCGACCCCACCAAATATCACACTTACTTCAATGACTTTGACGTTTACACGTCAGGTGATTGGACAGTAACAACAACCGAAGCCGGCTCAGGTTCAGCAACAGAGGCAATCATCGATGGTGATGGCGGTCTATTAGCGCTTACTAATGCGGCGGGCGACGACGACAACGATTTTTTACAGTTAAAAAAGGAGACTTTCAAGTTTGAGTCTACTAAGCAATTGTATTTCAAGGCTAGATTTAAGACTTCAGACGCTGATGCGTCAGACGTAGTTATGGGTCTTCAGCTAACCGATACAAGTCCCTTAGATGTGACCGACGGTATTTTCTTTTTATTAACTGACGGCTCTACTACGCTTCAGTTTATTGTAGAAAAAGACGGAACTCAAAGCACTTTGGATTTACCTACCGTGATGGCAGATGACACGTTCACTACCGTTGGCTTTGTGTATGATCCTAAAGATCTGAAGTTTCATGTCTTTCAAAACAACGTCTTAGCGGGAACGGTTGCTTCTACTAACGCTCCAGATGACGAAGAGCTTAACGTATCTTTCGGAATACAAAATGGCGCGTCTGCGGCGAAAGTAATGACAATCGATTACGTGTTAGCGGGTAAAGAGCGTACTGCTGATACTGAATTGTAAGGAGGTGTATCATGGCTGATGCGGTCACTTCTCAAACAATACAAGACGGCGCTAGAAAAGCTGTTTTGAAATTTACTAACGCTAGTGATGGCACTGGCGAAAGTGCAGTAAAAAAAGTAGATGTATCTGCTTTAGAGGCAAACCATTTAGGTCAGGCTTGCAGTGGTGTCACCATTAATAAAATTTGGTGGCAGTGCACAGGAATGGCGGTAAAGGTAGAGTTTGACGCCTCAACAAATGTATTGGCAATAGGATTGTCAGAGGACAGTAACGGTTATCACGATTACTCAGATTTTTCTGGCATACCTAACAACGCGGGATCAGGAGTCACAGGTGACATTGATTTTACAACTGTGGGTCATGGTAGCGGCGACACTTACATGATTATTTTGGAATTAATCAAGAGTTATGGCTGATACAAGTGATGTAACACGCACAAAATCAGGAAGGCTCACCTATCGTGGTGAGTCTTTCCCTGGTTACAATAAACAAGTGCGCGATAGTGGTGGTAGAAAAAAATTTAAAGTGTTAGCGAAAAAGGGAGATCAAGTGAAGATTGTTCGCTATGGTGATCCCAACATGAAAATTAAAAAAAGCAATCCAGAAAGACGCAAAAGTTTTAGGGCACGACACAACTGTGATGCAGTTGAAAAGAAAAAAGATGTTTTCGCGGCTTCTTACTGGTCTTGCAAAAATTGGTGATGTAAATGGCAGTAGAAGATGATTTGCAAACGCTAGATGAGATAGGTAGAGCCGCACAAGAATACGGCTCAAGCGTCTCGCCTTATGCAGGTCTACAAGATTATTTGTTACAGCGACCTGTTTTTGCCCGTGGTGATAGAGAGAGCATACAGGTGCCTACGCTGAGAGCGCTCGATGCCCCAGATTACACACAAGAAGATGAAAGACGCAGAGTCGAAGAGTTACTTGCTAATCAAAGGGCACAGCAAACTTCTACCTTTGAGACGGCTTTATCAGATCTCAAAAAAACTTTACAAGAAGAAAATTTAGCATCTGCAAAAGCGGAGGCAGGCCAAAGATCTGCACTCACACAACAACTTGAAGATCAACTTGCAACTATCAAAGCAGAGGTTGAAGAAAGACAAAAAGCTTTGGAAGCGCAGGGTATTACCGAAAGACAATCGCTACGAGATGAAAGACAAAAATTATTAGATGATTTGCAAGCTAACATTGATACTGCGAAACAAGAGCTTGCAGAATCACAAGCAAAAGTAAAAGAGGCGCAAGATAAATCGTTAGGTGATCTTAAAGACACACAATCGTCATTAGTTGCTAATCTAAAAGAGAGAATGTCTTCTTTAGGAGCTGATTTAACCTCCATAAAAGAGGATATAAGGGCTGAATTAGATAAAAGAGATGAAAACCTTACAGGCACACAAAAAGAAGCCGCAGATGCGATACAGAGCGAAATAGATGCATTACGTGAGGACTTTGTATCATCCTTAGGTGACACTGTCGAAACAGAGACCGGTGAACAGACTGAATTGTTGCGAGGTGAACGCGATGCGCTTATTACTGGATTAGAAAGTAAAATCGCTGATCTATCTGAAAATATAACAGGTCTTCCCATAGAAGATATACAAGCTAGGATCGATGCCTTAAAAACAGACAACGAAACAATTAAAGAAACAGCAAGTGAAAGAAATAGTGCTATAGGGGAGCGGATTGAAGAGTTAAAGGAAGAGTTGGGCACTGCTACTGGTACGCAAGAAGAAAATTTAAAAGCGGCTATTGATGCTCTACGAGAAGAAATGCGTGGCAGTGATTTTGTGCAGGACGTTGCTAACGAGGTATTAGGGTTCGGGGCCATAGGAGATGAAATTCAAAATCAGATCCCACTATTTTTAGACCAAGCGCTCGCCGATGTAGGTGCAGATATAGGCGCGCAAAGGCAATCTGATCTCGAAGTGCTAAGAGATGAAATAGAAGATCGTATAAGAAGAGAGCAAGATGTTTCTGAAGATATCCGAGGCCAGTATCAAACTCAGATTATGTCGGATACACAAAAGTTACTTGATAATCTAGCGCAACAAGTGCAACAAGATAGAGGACAGGCAATACAAAGCGCTCTTGATCCTCTCGCCGCACAAAGAGAAGAGGCTATACAAAGAAGTTTAGCGCCTATTGCAGAGCAACGTAGCGCAGATATACAGGCCGCTCTAAACCCTGCTGTTGCAGGCATACAAGAACAAATAGATGCTTTACGTGGTCAAATACCACAGCAACAAGCACCAGTGGATGTAGATGCCTTGAGGCAACAAATAACAGATGAGATCATGGCAAAAATGGGTGATAGGCAGACAACACCAACAACAATGCCTGGGCCGGCACCGAGAGGCGGAGGCGATTTCACACCAACACCAAGCACTGGCACAGTCCCTGATTTTGTGCCAACACCGACAACGATACCTGACACGACACCGCGAACGAAAGGGCCGTTAGAATTAGGCGGACGTAAAACACAGCCGACGCCACAGTTTGAACCAACACCCACGACAATACCTGATCCGGTGGTTGATGCCAGTATGCTAGGGCCTGTAGTGAACCCAGAAATTAGAATAGACAGAGGTAGGTTTGGCAATCGCATGACGCCAACACCGTCGGCGATACCAATGCCACAACCCTTTGTGCCCACAAGACCAACACGAAACTTACGAATGAGAGGATTTGGGAGATTATTATGGCTGAATCAAAAGTACCAAGTAATGTAGCAAACCCGGCGCTTTATCGAAAAGCGAAAGCTAAGGCGAAAGCAAAGTTTGATGTATATCCAAGCGCTTATGCTAATGCTTACATGGTTTCTCAATACAAAAAAATGGGTGGAAAATATAAAGGCGCAAAGAAAGCTGAGGGCGGAGAGGTAGCAAAAAAAGACCTCAAGCCAATACCGGCAAAAAATAAAGGCTTGCCTAAATTACCAAAAAAAGTACGCAATCAAATGGGATTTATGAAAAACGGTGGCACAGTTATGATTCAGTCGAGAGGCTGTGGTGCGATTATGCCAAATAAACAAAAAATGACCAGGGTGCCTCGTGGCTAAAACAAAAGGTGGTTTGACAGAATGGTTTGGCAAAGGCCCAAAAGGTGATTGGGTCGATATAGGCGCACCTAAAAAAGATGGTAAGTTTCAACAATGTGGTAGGGCGTCAACAAAAGGATCAAAGCGCAAATATCCTAAGTGTGTGCCACGATCAAAAGCCAATCAAATGTCCAAAAGTCAAATTGCATCAGCGGTAAAACGTAAACGCTCTAAAAAGCAAGGTGTAGGTGGCAAACCCACTAATGTAAAAACTTTTGCGGCAAGCGGAGGAGCAGTGATGATGCAAGCTCGTGGGTGTGGGGCAATTATGCCGAATAAACAAAAAATGACTAGAGTTCCGCGTGGCTAAGTGGACAGCGGCTAGGAAGAAAAAAATAAATTGTAAGAATCCAAAAGGGTTTTCACAAAAAGCACATTGTGCAGGAAGAAAAAAACGTGCGAAAAAAAGCTAAAGATCCAGTTAAAGGGACGGGCAAAAAGCCAAAAGGTAGTAGTAGACGTTTGTATACAGACGAAAACCCAAAAGATACAGTGAGCATCAAGTACGCTACTGTAAAAGACGCTGAAGATACAATTCGTAAAGTCAAGCGCATAAAAAAACCTTACGCGCGTAAAATACAAATTTTGACTGTTTTAGAGCAAAGAGCTAAAGTAGCAAAAAAACCGACGCAACAGCGATTAGCTACTGCGGCGAAACGACAACTCAAAAAGGCAAGGATGGTATAACATGAAAAAGAAGTCTAAGGGTATGAAAATGGGCGGTAAGATGCGCTCCAAAGGCGGCGCTATGAAAAAAATGCAAAAAGGCGGCGCAATGAAGATGAAAACCAAAGGCATGAAAAAAGGCGGTAAAATGATGTCTAAAGGTTACGCAAAAGGTGGCGCGATGAAATCTAAAGGCTACGCAAAGGGCGGAGCTATGCGGTCTAAAGGCGGCGCGATGGGCGGTATGAGAAAGCCATCAAACAAAAATAGCGGATTATTTGGAAGATAATTGCCATATTTACAATCGAACATTCCGCACTTTAAATGTTGGGTGCGGAAAGAATACACACATAACCATGAAAAGTATCATGGAGAGTTCTTGCACGCTATGGCGATTGCTGTCACAACAATGCCTTGCCGTTGTTTGTCGTTTCAGGTAATTTTCACAGGCGCAGAGACTTACGATGATGATAGCGAGCCAAACGTGCATGGCGGCGCTATGTGGGCAAGAATGCCTATCACAGCGTTAACTGGCGATACACCGTTCGATGAGTGGCCTGAACCCATGCCGGTATGGGCCGCACAACCTTGGGATTGCTCCTCATACAACCACTCAGTTTATGTTTTAGATAGAGCCACTCCTTGCCCTTGGTTAGCAAAAGTTGATGGTAAATTTTACCCCGCAAAATATTATTTTACTGTAGATTATGCGGAGAATGAGATTGCGGATGATCCCGCTCAACACAAACAAAGTCACGTTTTAGAGTTGTTGGATGCGGGCGATTACACAGGCAATATTATTGCGTTACCTAACAACAGGGTAAGAGTCACTCACCCTGCATGGTTTGAAACAGGAAACGGTGCACCAGACTTTAAACCGTCACAGCATATACATTACAGTAAAAGCGATTTAGACTATACGTTAGACGTTAATCAAGTATTTGATAATTTATACGCGGGTGACGATGATGGCGACAAGTAATAGTAAAGACTTTGAATTAGACGTAGCAGACTACGTAGAAGAAGCGTTTGAGCGTTGTGGTTTAGAATTACGCACCGGATACGATCTAAAAAGCGCAACAAGATCCTTAAATTTGATGTTGGCCGAGTGGGCAAACAGAGGCTTAAACCAGTGGACAATCACACAAAAAACTATCGACATGGTGAAAGACACTACGTCTTATACGATAGACTCAACCAACGCCACAGCCACTATTGACGTATTAGACGTTTTTATTCGTGAGACTATAGGAAGCACAGCAACGGATGTGCCGTTAAGCCGACTATCAAGAGCGCAATACGCTAATATTTCAACAAAAAGCACAACAGGTAAACCTAATCAATATTTTATTAACAAGTTGATATCGCCGACTGTTACGGTTTGGCCTGCGCCTGATAAAAATTCTACTTACGTTTTGCACCTAAACGTGCTCACACGTATGGATGACGCAGATGTGGGCGCAGATACGATGGATTTACCTTTTCGTTTTTATCCTTGTTTGGCGGCAGGTCTGGCTTATTATATGGCAATCAAGCGTGCACCGGAGAAGGTCGGCATGTTAAAACAAATGTACGATGAAGAGTTTAATCGAGCTCTGTCACAAGATGAGGAGAGATCGTCTTTCAGAGTTGCACCTGATCTACGTAATTACGGGATAGCTTGATGCCTTTCGCAAGTAATAAAAGAGCTTACGGTGTTTGTGACATCACAGGCTTTCGTTATCGTCTCAAAGATATGAAAAAAACGTGGGATGGATTGTTGGTCGGCCCTGATCAATGGTCACCCAAACATCCGCAACTCATGCCGAAACCTACGCCGGTAGATCCTGTCGCTCTAAAAGATGCAAGACCTGACCCCTCGTCGGATGGAGAGGACAACGGCGCTTTTGTGGTTTATACTAATGTAGGACTAGGAAAAATTGGTACCAAGTTAGACACTTTTAACATGACTACCGCTGTCGGTAGTGTAACTGTGAGTATAAGCTGATGAGTTTTACGCTAACAAGTTTAAAGACGGCTGTGAAAGATTATTTGCAAGTTGATGAAACGACTTTCAATAATAATCTTAATATTTTTATACAAGAAGCCGAAAATCGTATTTTTAAAATGGTGCAGTTGCCAGAGCAAAGAAAAAATGTAAGCGGCAATTTAACCTCATCTAATAGGTTTTTATCAACACCAACGGATTTTTTTGCACCTTTTTCTCTAGCTGTGATAGATAGCAGTAAATATTTTTATTTAGACTTCAAACATCCTTCATTTATCAAAGAGTTTTCACCAACGACCTCTGTCACAGGCAGGCCAAAATATTATTCTTTGTTTGATGAGACAGCGTTTGAAGTATCGCCAATACCAAATTCAAATTATTCTATAGAATTGCATTATCTGCATAAGCCTAATTCATTGACGGCGGGTGCAGATTCTGGAACGACGATTCTAAGCACAGACCACCCTGACCCTTTACTGTATGGCACATTAGTGGAGGCGGCTGTATTTTTGAAAGAGCCAGGTGATGTGATTGCTAACTTTGAAACAAGATTCAAGGAAGGCATAAGTAGAATGAAAAATCTTTCTGAGGGTAGAAACACGAGGGACGAATACCGCTACGATTTGTTGCGCTCAGGAGTTAGTTGATGGATTGTCAAGATAAGCGCGTGGCTATCGTTGGCCTCGGCGCTTCACAGGTAGATTATTGCATTGCCGTGCAAAACTCAAAGACGTGGGATGAAACTTGGTGTATTAACAGCGCTATTGCCACCTATAAATGTGATCGCGCTTTTATGATGGATCCTGCGTCACGTTACCTAGATACAGAGGATGCGGGTCATCAAACACAAGTCATGAGAAACTTATTACCTAAGTTTCAACAACCTAT
>LULK01000145.1_pt1 | contig 27590 bp, 19 predicted proteins | sample 728181 | NCBI WGS metagenome assembly LULK01 (sample SAMN03860291, study PRJNA289734) | marine metagenome | biome: seawater column; feature: ocean; material: water; isolation source: Red Sea water column Station 169 - depth 10m | place: Saudi Arabia: Red Sea | collected 2011-10-15 | depth 10 m | reverse complement strand
CAGATGAAACTGTTGATGGTGAAATATGTGCAACAGACTTATTAGGACAAGCTGAACATGGATATAATTCTCCTGCTGTAATGATAACAAACTCAAGAAAACTTGCAGAAGAAACATTTAGAGAGATTGATAGAATTTTAGAAATATTACCTACTAAAGAAACAGCAAGTACAAGCTGGAAAGATTACGGGGAAATTATTTTGTGTGACACCTATGAAGAGATGTTATCTAAAGCAAATGAAATAGCATCAGAACACGTACAAGTAATGACAAAAAAAGATGATTGGTTTTTAGAAAATATGACATCTTATGGAGCTCTATTTTTGGGAGCTAGAACTAATGTTGCTAATGGTGATAAAGTAATAGGCACCAATCATACTCTTCCTACTAAAAAAGCTGGAAGATACACTGGCGGTTTATGGGTTGGTAAGTTTATTAAAACTCACACCTATCAAAAAATTATGACAGATGAAGCAGCTAAACTTATTGGAGAATATGGATCTAGACTATCTTATCTTGAAGGATTTATTGGTCACGCAGAACAATGCAATATTAGAGTGAGAAGATATGGTGGCTTAAATGTAGAGTATGGTAAACCTGCTTCAAAAATAAAAAATTAAAATTAAATTATATTATTAACTTTCAAGAAATCTAAAACTTCATCAGCTAATTCTTCAGGATTTTTTGAAAGTGTTTTCAATTTAATTTCTGGATCAGAAGGTGCCTCATAATCAGAATCTATTCCTGTAAAATTTTTTAATATTCCTGATCTAGCTTTTTTATATAATCCTTTTGGATCTCGACTCTCACATTCTTCCAATGGTGTATCCACGAAAATTTCAACAAACTCATTATCTTCAAATAAATCTCTTGCCATTTTTCTTTCTGATTTAAAAGGGGATATAAATGAAACTAAAGTAATTAATCCAGCATCAGTCATTAATTTTGCAACTTCTGAAACCCTCCTTATATTTTCTACCCTATCTTCATCTGTAAATCCCAAGTCTTTGTTAAGACCATGTCTGATATTATCGCCATCTAATAAATATGTTCTTTTATTTAGATCATGTAATTTTTGTTCTAAAATATTAGCAATAGTAGATTTACCTGATCCTGAAAGACCAGTGAACCATAATACGCAAGGTTTTTGAGAATTCATTTTTGATCTCTTCACTTTGTCAACAGACATTTCATGCCATGAAATATTACTTGCTCTTCTTAGTTCATAATCAATAACCCCAGCACCAACAGTTAAATTATTAAATTGATCAATGATTACAAAACTTCCAAGTTGATTATTTTCATTGTATGATTGAATAAATGTTTTTCTACTCAACGCAATTTTGCAATAACCAATATCGTTTAATTTCAAAGACTTTGAAGCAATTTTTTCATATGAATTAATATTTATTTTGTGAACTAAATCAGTAATTTTTCCTGTTATGTATGAGTTTGTAAATCTAAATATATAATTTCTTTCAGGTAACATCTTATCTTTATTCATCCAAATAATATGAGCTGCAAACTGATCTGTAATTTTAATATTATCTAAATTACTTGTAATTAAATCACCTCTAGAAATATCAATTTCTTTATCCAAAGTAAGAGTAACAGCTTGCCCGTTCGTAGCATTTTTCATACTTCCTTCTGGGGCAATAATTTGATTTATTTTTGCGACTTCACTTGAAGTTGTAATATAAATTTTATCATTAATATTAATGGAACCAGAAACTACTGTTCCACTATATCCTCTAAAATTAGAAGTAGATCTATTAACCCATTGAACAGGCATACAGAAATTATCATTTTTATTATCTTTAGTTAATTTTAAATTTTCTAATGTATTTATTAAAGTTTCTTTTTTATACCATGGCATATTCTTAGAAACCCTAAAAACATTATCTCCTTTTAGAGCAGACATTGGAATATAATCTTTTGAAGTGAAGTCAAAATTTGTTGAAATTATTTCAAATTTTTTTGTTATTTTTGAAAAAATATCTTCATCATAATTTACAAGATCCATTTTATTGATTGCTATTACAATATGTCTAATTCCTAAAAGTGATAAAATGAAAGTGTGCCGTTTTGTTTGATCTAATATACCTTTAGTTGAATCAATTAGTACAATCCCTACATCAGAATTTGATGCTCCTGTTGCCATGTTTCTTGTATATTCTTCATGACCTGGCGTATCAGCAATAATAAACTTACATTTTTGTGTTTCAAAATATCGATAAGCTACGTCAATTGTTATTCCTTGCTCCCTTTCAGCTTGCAAACCATCAATTAATAATGCAAGGTCAATATCTTTCCCCTGAGTTCCATATTTTTCACTTTCATATTCAGCTTGCGAAATCTGATCATGAAAAATACTTTTTGAATCAAATAGCAATCTCCCAATTAATGTTGATTTACCATCATCGACGGATCCACATGTAAGAATTTTAACCTGATTTTTTGTATTCTGTTTTTTAAAAAAGGTATTTATATCCATTAAAAATAACCTTCTCGTTTTTTTATTTCCATAGATCCAATTTGATCTGTATCAATAAGTCTACCTTGCCTCTCTGAATTATTGGATTCAAGTAATTCTGTTATTATTTCTTCAACACTAGCGGCACTTGATTCAATAGCAGCAGTTAATGGGTAACATCCTAAAGTTCTAAATCTGACTAATTTTGTTTCTATCTTTTCTTCTTCTTTAATTTTTAATCTATCATCATCTACCATTATGAGCATGTTATCTCTTAATATTACCGGTCTTTTTTTTGCTAGATAGAGAGGAACAATTGGAATATTTTCTTCATAAATATATTGCCAAATGTCAAGTTCTGTCCAATTTGAGAGTGGAAATACTCTTACACTCTCATTATTACCTATTTTTGTATTGAAAAGATTCCACAATTCAGGTCTCTGATTTTTAGGATCCCAACGATGATTTTCATCTCTAAAAGAAAAAACTCTTTCTTTAGCTCTAGATTTTTCTTCATCCCTTCTTGCACCACCAAATGCAGCGTCAAATTTAAATTTACTTAAAGCTTGTTTTAAAGACTGCGTTTTCATTATGTCTGTATGTGTTTTTGATCCATGAGATATTGGACCGATATTTTTTTTAAGACCTTCCTGATTTATATGAACAATTAAATCTAAGTTATATTTTTTAGAAACTTCATCTCTGAATTTTATCATTTCTTTGAATTTCCACGTTGTATCTACATGTAAAAGTTTAAATGGGATTTTATTTGGCGAAAAAGCTTTCATTGTTAAGTGAAGCATAACTGATGAATCTTTCCCTATTGAATAAAGCATAACAGGGTTTGAAAACTCTGCTGCAACCTCTCTAATAATATGAATACTTTCAGATTCTAATTTTTTAAGATGATTATGTTTCATTTATTTTATAACAAAGCATCATGAGCATATGCAAAAAAATGTGGATTAAGAATATCTTCCTTTTTATTATATACTAAATCTTTATTATCTATAGTTTTAAGTTTTCCACCTGCTTCTAATAAAATTATATGACCAGCAGCAATATCCCATTCAGAAGTTGGTCCAAATCTTGGATAAATATCAGCTTTACCTTCAGCGATCTCACAAAATTTGAGTGAGCTTCCCTTTTCTATTATTTCAAAGTTAGTAAATTTTTTTTTGACCCAATTGTCAAAAGTAATGTTTGAATGTGATCTACTACCTAAAACTATAATTTTTTCTTTATTTGTATTTTTTACAGAAATTTTTTCTGATTTATTAAATGTATCTATATTGTTTTTTGTATAAATTTTATAAGAACCACTATTTTTTTTTGAAAAAAATAAACATCCTAACGCTGGGGCAAAAATAATACCTAGAACTGGTTGATTATATTCGATAAGTGCAATGTTAATAACCAATATGTTTCCCAATTTTTTCTTGTATCCCATTCAATAAATTCTTCCTCACTTAATATTGGCACATTTGGAGTAATTTTAGAAATACTACTAAGTAATATTTTATTAGAATCTAAATCTGCTTTAGTTAATGGAGATTCATCTTTTTTATAAATAATCTCAGTGTCAAGTTCATAAAAGTCTAGAACCCTATTTCCTGCAGTGATAGCTGCATTACACAATTGAAGTAATGTATTTTCATCTATTTTCATGGTTTACTTATTCACTTAAACAAATTGTGATTATATTATTAAAATGATAATTTCATTAATTATTAATTTTAAAATATGACAGATATTGCCGTAAATACATTATTTGAAATTGATCAAGTAGTATCGTTTGATGAAACAATAATTGTAGATAATTTGATAAAATATCTTGAGCCAAATTATGTTGATAAAAGAAAAGATATTAAAGCGAGAGCTGTACAAATCGTAAATGAATCTAGAAAATCAATAGGAATAATAAAAAGTCCAATTGAAAACTTACTTCAAGAATATCAATTAAATAGTGAAGAAGGAACTGTACTGCTTTGTTTGGCTGAAGCACTTTTAAGAATACCCGATCAAAAAACTATTGATAGATTATTAGAAGATAAGTTTACATCGACTGATTGGAAAAAGCATACTGGTTTCGATAAAGGTCTTTTTGTTAACGCATCATCTTGGGCATTCTTCTTAACCGGAAATATTTTAAAGAGAAATAAATTAGATGAAAATAAATTAGAAGAAAATTACAAAAGTTTTATTAAAAAAAACTCTGAACCAGTATTTAGGACTGTTGTAAGAAAAGCTGTAATGGTTTTAGCAAAACAGTTTGTATTTAAAGCAAAGATGGATGAAGCAGTAAAATTTACTAATTCAGAAAAATATAAAAGAAATTTATTTTCATTTGATATGCTTGGAGAAGGAGCAAGAACTGATGAAGACGCGCATAAGTATTATTTAGAATATTTAAAAAGTATAGAGTTTACAGGAAAAAAACTACTAAATAATTTAGACCCTACGCTTTCAAATGGAGTTTCTGTTAAACTTTCAGCATTACATCCAAGATATGAAAGACATAAATTTGATCATCTTAAAAAAGAACTCTTACCAAAGTTAATTGAATTAGGACTATTGGCAAAAAAATATAATATTCAATTATGTATAGATGCGGAAGAAGATAATAGATTAATATTATCGTTAAAAATTTTTGAATTATTGATTAATGATGAAAGACTAAAAAATTGGAATGGGCTTGGTCTAGCTTTACAAGCTTATCAAAAAAGAGCATTCTATATTATTGATTGGTTGAATAATTTAGCTAATAAAAATAATAAAGTGATACCAGTACGTTTAGTTAAAGGAGCGTATTGGGATAGTGAAATAAAATATGCGCAAGTATCTGGTTTTGATGACTATTCAGTTTTTACAAGGAAACCTCTAACTGATTTGTCTTGGATGGCTTGTGCTATAAAATTAATTAAATATCAAAAAAATATTTTTCCTGCTTTTGCTACACATAACGCTTATTCGATTGCCTTTATTGAAGAAATAGCAAGAGGTTGTAAATTTGAATTTCAACGAATTCATGGAATGGCTGATATCTTACATAATTATTTTAATAAAAATTCAAATCTAGAAAAAACTAAATGTAGAATTTATGCTCCAGTTGGTGATTATGAAGATCTGCTTCCATATCTGATGAGACGATTATTAGAAAATGGAGCAAACACATCCTTTGTTAACAAACTGAATGACAAAAATTTTAAAGTAGAAGAATTTGTTATTGATCCTATTGAAATAATTAAAAAATATAATGAATATAGAAATCCATATATTCCTAAACCCAAAGATATTTTTTTACCAGTTCGAAAAAATTCTAAAGGCATAAATCTAGAAAGTGAAAATACTATTTTAGATATAAAAAAAATATTTGATGAAAACAAAAAACAATATTTAGCCAATTCAATAATAAATGGAGATGAAAAAACCACAAATAATGAGGTAAATATTTTTTCACCATTTTTAAAAGATGAGATGATTGGAAAAGTAACTTTTGCTAATAATTTATTGGTTAATGAAGCAATAGAAACAGCTAATGACTATCTAAAAAATTGGAAATCAGTAAGTATTGAGGATAAATGCAAAATCATAGATAGATTTGTTGATTTATTAGAAGTTAACAAAAATGAATTAATAAGAATTTGTGTAGAGGAAGCTGGAAAAACAATAAAAGATGCTATCGACGATTTAAGAGAGGCAATAGATTTCTGTTATTATTATTCTAATCAATCTAAAAAAATATTTTTGGAGGATGAAATTTTAATTGGACCAACAGGTGAAAAAAATATTTTAAAATATGAGAGTAAAGGTGTATTTTTTTGTATTAGTCCATGGAATTTTCCAATAGCAATATTTACAGGACAAATAATTGCTGCACTCTTAACAGGAAATACTGTAATTGCTAAACCTGCTGAACAAACTTCAATTATTGCATACAAATTAATCAAAATATTATTTGAAGCCGGACTTCCTAAAGAGGCTTTGCAATTAATATTAGGTGATGGAGAAAGTATTGGTGATGAAGTTCTTAAAAATAAACACATAAAAGGAGTTTTGTTTACAGGTTCTTCTGAAACAGCGAATAAGATTCAACATAATCTTAACCAAAGAAAAGAAATAATATCTTTAACTGCTGAAACAGGAGGCCAGAATTTTATGATTGTGGACTCATCTGCGTTAACAGAACAAGTTGTTGATGATGTAATAGAATCAGCGTTTAATTCTGCCGGGCAAAGATGTTCTGCACTTAGAGTTCTTGCAATTCAGGATGAAGTTTACGACAAAACTATAAGCATGTTAATTGGTGCAACCAAAAAATTAAAAGTAGGTTTACCTTATTTATTAGGAACAGATATTGGGCCTTTAATTGATATTGAAGCTAAAAAGAGAATATTAAAACACTTAAATAGATTTAAAGAAAAAATTTTATTTAACTCTGAATTAGATAAAAATTTAGACGGGTTTTTTGTTCAACCAACAATAATTGAAATAAATGATTTAAAAGAAATTGATGAAGAAGTTTTTGGACCTATTCTTCATATCGTAAGATATTCTTCTGATAAAATGGATAACTTAGTAGATGAAATAAATAATTTAAATTATGGATTAACTTTAGGAATACATAGTAGAATTGACAGCACGATAAATTTTATTTCAAATAATGTTAATGTAGGAAATATTTATATAAATAGAAACATTACTGGAGCTGTAGTAGGATCACAACCATTTGGAGGGAGAGGATTGTCAGGAACAGGTCCGAAAGCTGGAGGACCAAATTATTTGCTTAATCTGTTAAATGAAAAAACATTATCAAATGATATTACAGCGTCAGGTGGAAACACTTCTTTATTAATGCTATCAGATGAAAATGATTAAAATAAAATCAATTGAAGTTTTTAAAATAGATCTTCCACTTAAAGAAGGAAATTATAGTTGGTCTCATGGTAATTCAGTAAACTCTTTTGACTCAACAATTGTAAAAATAAATACCAATATTGGAATTAGTGGACTTGGAGAAGTTTGTACTCTTGGTCCTGCGTATTTACCTGCTTATGCTGAAGGTGTAAGAACGGGCATAAAGCAGATTGGTAAATACCTAATCAATAAAGATCCAACAAATCTACAAGAAATTAATTTAGAAATGGATAAAAACTTAAAGGGTCACAACTATGTTAAATCACCAATTGATATTGCTTGCTGGGATATAACATCAAAAGTAATGCAAGTCCCATTATGGAAATTACTTGGAGGAAAATTTGGAAAAAATGTAGATCTATATCGAGCAATTTCTCAAGAGTCCCCTAAAGCAATGACAAAGAAAGTTATTAAATATCAAAAAGAGGGATATAAAAAATTTCAACTTAAAGTTGGTGGGGACCCAATAGAGGATATTGAAAGAATTAAATTAATTAGATCGAAATTAAAGAATAATGAGATATTAGTTGCTGATGCTAATACTGGTTGGCTGATGCATGATGCGCTTAAAGTAGTCAAAGAAACTAATCATTTAAATATTTATATTGAACAACCTTGCTTAACTTATGAGGAAAATTTAATTGTTAGGGATAAATGCAGTAACCCATTTATTTTGGATGAAAATATTGATTCTATAAGTGCTTTTTTAAGAGCTTATAAAGATAAAGCTATGGATATAATTAATATAAAAATAAGTAAACTTGGCGGAATTACAAAAAGTAAATTATTAAGAGACTTATGTGTTGAGTTAGGAGTTGGAATGACTATTGAAGACTCATGGGGTGGTGATATTGCAACATCAGCAATTGCACATTTAGCTCATAGTACACCTTCTAAATATCTTTTTTCATCAACTGATTTTAACAGTTATAACACATTGAGTTATTCTAAAGGTTCCCCACAAAGAAAAAAAGGTAAATTTGAGGCATCAAATAATATAGGTCTAGGAATTGAAATAAATTCAAAAAAAATAAAAAATCCAGTTTTTAAAATTTAAACTACTTGTATTTATAAAATTTTTTTGCTTGATCTAAAGTGATGTATTCATTCAGTAAATCTTCTTCAATCAAAGACTTGTCTCTAAGTTCTGGCTTACCACACCCTCCTCCATTACCAGTATGAATTCTCACGACATCTTCTGGTTCAAGAGTTAATCCAGTTACAACAGAATATTTTTCTAGATCTCCATTTTTACGAATTACCTCAATATAATTAGATCCACCTTCATTACCCCCATCTAATGCCCATGGTAAACTTTTAGACCTTGTATAAGCTACTGATACCCAGGCATTTTTTGATCTAACTCTGTAATCCATTACTATTCCTTTGCCACCTCTAAATTTACCTTCACCACCATCTTCGTCAGTAAGTCTCATTTGATCTACATAAACACCATGTCTAGCTTCAGATATTTCTGCGGGGGTATTAAAAGTATCACCGTGAAAAGCAGAAAAGTTTGCACTACAGCCATCACTTACGCTACTTGCTCCCCAACCACCAACTTGTGGTTCTATAATGATAAAGGTAGCTCCAGTATCCGGATGTTGGCCACCCATAAATGTACCACATATAGAAGCAAAACTTCCAGCAGATGATTTATTTGGATTTAGATGGGAAATAGTTTTCCAAATTAAATCATAGGATCTAATATCTGTTTCGTAGTATATACCTTGAGCAGCTGGTCTTACTGGATTAAACATAGATCCTTCATCACATAAAACTTTTAAAGGTCTAAACGTTCCAGCATTACAAATGAAATCACTTGAAGTGATCCCTTTAAATGCCATTTGCGCAGATACTACTGTTCCATCATATGAAGCATTATTTGGTCCATCATCTTGCTCTGGATTATTTCTTAAATCTACAATAAATTCTTTATCGTTAATAGTAACATCAACCTGAATTTTTCTGCCATCATCAAGTAAATCTTCTCCATGATAAGTTCCATGAGGAAGACTTGATAACGCATCCAAAGAAGTTCTTTCACCATAATCCATAAATTGTTGAACAGAATTTTTAAATATTTCTGTTCCATATTTATTTGCAATATCCTTAATTCTTTTTTCCCCTACTCTTATTGAAGCTATAGCTGCCCACATATCTCCAAGTGTGTATTGTGGTACTCTACTATTAGCCGTTATAATATCTATTACTGATTGGATAGGTTTCCCATTTTCAATCATTTTGATTACTGGAAGTTGTAAACCTTCTTGGAATATTTCTTTTGCATCAGCTGAAATACCTCCAGGAGCCATCCCTCCTAAATCAGGCCAATGAGCAATATTTGCCGTCCATGCTATTCTTTCTCCTTGTGAAAAAACTGGCATAACAACAATAACATCATTTAAATGAGTTACTCCTCCATTGTAAGGATCATTAGTAGCAAAAACATCACCTTCTTTTATTTGATTTGAATCATATTTTTTTATAACAGCTTGCACTGCCTTATCACACATTGCAATAAATGCAGGTATACCAGCACCAGAAGCAGCTATGTTACCGTTAGAATCTGTTACGGCTGTTCCAAAATCAAGAACTTCATAAATAATTGAGCTCATTGCAGTTTTTCTCATAGCTACAAACATTTCATCGCAAGCAGCTTGTAGTGAACTTTGAATAATCTCAGTCGTTATTGGATCATTTTTTATACTATTCACTATTTTCTCCTCCTATTGAGATGTGTAAATTTGCAAACTTATCTACTTTACATTTTTGTTTAGGAAAAATTACAACCGTAGTGCTTGGATCTTCAACTATTGCTGGACCAGTAAATTCCATTCCAGGTTCTAGAAGATCGAAATTATAAATATTTGATTTATGCACTCCCATTTCATCAAAATCTACTTCTCTTGTCTCTTTTATAGTATCTTCAACTTTTATATTTGTAATTTTTCTCTCTTGTAACTCAGGCTTTTCAATTTTGGCAAAAGCTACAAGGTGAAATTGAATCATATCTACTTGGTTTTCTAATTTATAAGTAAATTCTTTTTCATATTGAGTATGAAAATCATCAATAATTTTCTTTATTGAATCTTCATCAAATTTTGAATTTGTAATTGGAATTTCAACAGAATGATCTTGACCCAAGTATCTAAAACTTCCAAATCTTTTAAATGATATTAATTCTTTAGAAATATTTTCTTTTTTATAACTTTCTTCTGCTTGTTTTTCCATTTCACTAAAAGTTTTATTCAAAATATCAATTGCTTGGTCATTCATAGTAGTAAGTTTAGTAAGAATATAATCTCTTCTCAAATCACTCATCAACATGCCCCAAGCAGAAAAAACAGAAGAATTAACTGGTATTATCACTTTTGGAATATTTAATTCCTTTGCTAACGATGTAGCATGCATTCCACCACCACCTCCAAAAGCTACAAGACTAAAATCTCTTGGATCGTATCCCTTATTAACAGATACAAGTTTAAGTGCATTTATCATATTATTATTAGCAATACGTATGATGCCACGTGCAGTTTCTTCATTAGTAAATTTTAATTTTTTAGAAAGAGGTGCTATTGTTTTACTTACAGCATCCATATCAGCCTTAATTTCTCCACCGCAGAAATAATTCTGATTAATCCTATTTGTAATCAAATTTGCATCAGTTGTAGTAATAGATGTGCCACCTTTCCCATATGATACTGGGCCTGGATCAGCTCCTGCACTTTGTGGACCAACATGTAATTTATCATAATTATCTACCCATGCTATACTTCCTCCTCCATTGCCGATTTCAACTATGTCAACAACTGGAAGCATAACTGGATATCCTGCAGATTGTCTATTTTTTTCTATCCAATAGTTTGTGTTAATTTTTACATTACCATTTTCTATGAGTGAACACTTAGCTGTAGTACCACCAACATCTAAGGTAATTAAATTATTTTCTTTAATTAATTTTCCTAACTCTGCTGCACCTAACACTCCACTAGTAGGACCAGATTCTATCATTGTCAAAGGGATAGCTTTTGTTGACTCAAAAGTGTCAATACCCCCATTAGATTGCATAACATAAGGGTTGCCACTAAAGTTAGCAGCTATTAATTTTTCATTAAGTTTGTCCAAGTAACTTCTTGCAATGGGTTTAACATATGCACATAAAGCAGTTGTATTAGTCCTTTCGTACTCTCTCCATTCTCTTGTAATTTGGTGGGAGGCAACAATGTCAATTTCTGCCCACTTACTTTTTATATAATCAATTACTTTTTGTTCATGCAGTGAATTAGCGTATCCATGAATTAAGCATACAGCAATAGATTGCACATCATGTTTTTTGAATTTTTCAATTATTTTATCCAAACCTGATAAATCAAGAGGAGTTAATTCTTTTCCTAAGAAATCAATTCTACCAGGAACCTCTGCTCTTAAATACCTAGGAACGAAGGGTTTTGGTTTTTGATATCTGAGATTAAAGAAGTCAGGTCTATCTCCTCTTGCAATTTCTAGACTATCCCTAAAACCTTTAGTAGTAACTAATCCTGTTAATACACCTTTTCTTTCAGTTATCGAATTAATAACTACTGTTGTTCCATGGGCGAAAAAAGTAGATTTAGCAATATCTACATTTCCTTTCTCAATTGCATCAAAAACTCCCTTTTCATAACTACTAGGAGTAGTGTCGCTTTTTGCAGTTTTTATAGAAAGTGCTTTTCCAGATTTTTCATCAATTTCAAAATATACTAAATCGGTAAAAGTACCGCCCACATCTGTTGCTACTCTTAACATTTATTATAATTTAACATCTGGGTAGTATTTATTTACATATTCTTTAGATAAATAACCCTGTTTTACATCATCAATAATTTTGTTATGATCTCTTTCTTTTGGATCTCCATATCCGCCACCACCTCCACATTGAAGTAATATTTTGTTACCTTTTTTAATTGGAACTCTAGTAGCTTTTGGAACTTCTCTATTTGTCTTTCCATCTTCCATTAAAAAACAATTATTCGGCAGAGCTTCAAGACCGCCGTTTAAACCCCAAGGAGGTAGTTTACTTCTTTCACAAACTGTGGTTGCAAAAGAATCCTCTAACATTTCAAATTCAAAGTTAACTCCCAAACCTCCTCTATTTTTTCCAGCTCCACAACTGTCTTGAATTAGTTCAACTTTATTTATCAACCAAGGGTTTCTATTTTCCCAAACCTCTGCTGGAGCAAATCTAGTTGCTGATTCTGCATGATGAAGACATGTTGCTCCATCTCCAAAATGACTTGCACCTTGACCAACTGGATGAGGAGCCCCATCTGCCCAAGGCTCACCAGTTTCTTCTCGTATGCCCCACCAGACAATACCATTTATACAACCTCCACTACTTGCTGGAACATTTTCAGGGAACTTTGTTCCAAGAGCTCTATAAAAAACTTCTATTGCTTGTAAAGCAGGCCAACCATATAAAAAACATGGGGCAGGAGAAATAGGATGGAACAGCGTTCCAGGTTTAGTGATAACCTCTATTGGTCTAAAAAAACCTTCGTTAGGTGGCTCATTACTTCCGGCTAACATACTCATAGATACACGAGCTGTTGATACAGTTGAAGGTAAAGGACAATTTATAGGTCCATTTTGTTGAGGTGGTGCATTTGACATATCTAAAATTACTTTTTCATCCTCAATAATTACTTTCAAATCAAATGGTACTGTACCTTCTTCAACACCATTACTATCCATTTGTCCTGATCCAACATACTCACCATTAGGAATTTTCTTTAAGTAGTTTCTAACTATCATTTCACCAGCATCAAAGATTGCTTCAGTAGTATCTCTAAATTTTTTTAAACCATATTTTGCGACAATCTTCTTTAATGCTCTTTCACCAGCTCTTACTCCAATTGCTTGAGCGTTAATATCACCTGCAACAGAGTTAGGAACTCGTGTATTAGCAATACACATTTTGTAAATGTCCTCAACTAATTCACCTTTATTATAAAGTTTAACACCTGGGTAAACGGTTCCCTCTTGAAAAACATCAACTGTATCTGTTGAGTATGGTTCTTTTCCAGCTATATCAAGCCAATGCGCTTTAATTGCGGTGTATGCTATTAATTCTCCATCAAAAAAAACTGGCATAACTAATGCAGCATCTTGTGGGTGTGAACCAGTACCATAAGGTGAGTTATATATAATTATATCACCTTCATTGAGTTTGGACTCTCCCCCAACTCCTTTAACTGCTTCCTCAATACAAAAATTTAAAGTTCCCATAAACAATGGTAAGCTTGGTGCCTGAGCTAAAAGTCTCATGTGATTGTCATAAATAGCACCAGCAAAATCTAATACATCGTAAATTACAGGAGACATTGCAGTTCTGCATAGCGCTCTTTTCATTTGTTCAGCAGCAGAATTTAATGAGTTTCTTACTATCTGGGTTGTAATTGGATCAACCTCTGCTTTATTTGATTTTCTATCTACGCCACATTTATAATGATGAAGTTCACTACTCATTAAATTAATTCTCCTTATTATTAAGAATTAGGTTTCCTAATCCATCTGTATTAATATTATAATTTTCATCAACATAAGTAACTGCTGTACTTTCCAAAATTATCATAGGTCCTGACATTCCAGATTTTATTTCGTTTCTAGGAATAATTTTAAATTCTAAATTTTTATCAGCATTAAATGAAAAACAACTAATTGTACTTGAAGATATTTCTATATTATCTTCTTCTATTTTTCCTGACTCTGATTTTCTAGGTAGATTAACGCGTATTGATGCTCTAGTAGATACGACCTCGACTACAGTATCTAATTTACTTCCAAAAGTTTTTTCATATTCTTTCATAAAGTTTTGTTTTAACGTTTCAGAATCTAAATTTATTTTTCCATCTGAATGATCATCAATTTTAAGAGTAATTGTATGTTCTTGACCCATCCATCTCATGTCAAGAGCAACTTCTTTTATTTTTTCATTAGCTGTAAAATCTATTTTTTGTCTTTCCTCTAATTCTTTGAATAAATTTTCTAAAATGGTGTTACACTCAGTTAATGCATCATCTGATAGACGTAGAATTTTAGTTTTGGCATTCATCTGTAGCAAATCTGCTCCTAAAAGTCCCCAAGCAGAAAAATTACCAGAGTAAGGAGGTATAATTATTTCTTTTATTTCAAGTTCTTCAGCTATTAAATTAGACATTAAAGGACCGGCGCCTCCAAAAGCTAAAAGTTTTAACTCTCTAGGATCAATACCTTGTTCAATTGTAATCTCTCTAATCGCATCAGCCATATTGGCACTACTTATTTTTAGAATACCTTTTGCAGTATCAAAAGCTGATAAATTAATTTTTGAACCAACAGAATTAAGGGCATCTTCCGCTAATTTTTTATTTAATTGTAATCCTGATGCTAGTTTACCTTCACCAAGCATTCCTAAATAAAAAGCAGCATCAGTAGTTGTTGGTTGTTTTCCACCTCTTTCATAACATGCTGGACCCGGAACAGCCCCAGCACTTTGAGGTCCTGATCTAAGCAAACCTCCATCATCCAAGTAGGCAATTGATCCACCACCAGCACCAATTGAACGAACATCTACCCAAGGAGATTGGAGAGGTAAACCAACTATTTTTCCTTCAAATTGTATTTGTGGTCTTCCATCTAAAATTAAACAAGTATCAAAACTTGTACCGCCAACATCTGCAGTAACCATATTTGTATTTTTAAGCTTCCTTGATAATTCTCCTGCACCCTCTGCTCCTGCAACTGGACCTGACATAATTGTCTCAAAAGGTCTTTCACTTGCTTCATCAAAGGTCATTGAACCACTTCCAGATCGAGTTAAAAGAAACGAACCTTTAAAACCAATGTCATTAAGACTATTTTTTAAAGTATCTAAATAATTTGACATTCTAGCTTTTACGAAAGCATCTATTATTGTGGTTGTTGTTCTTTCGTATTCCCTATATTCACCTGAAACCAAAGATGATAATGAAATTTCACCTTTAAAACCATTTTCTATTAAAGTTTTTTTAGCAAGTAATTCATGCTCTTTATTGGAATAAGCATTCATAAAAGCTATAGCAACACTGTTAACACCTTCATCAATAAAATGTTTACAAGACTCTTTAACATCATTTATGTTTAGATTAGTGTGAACCTTCCCATTTGCAAATAACCTCTCTTCAATTTCTAGTCTTAAATAACGTGGAACTAATGGCGGTGGTGGTTGCCAAAATAAATTGTACATTTCATCCCTATCACCTCTTCTAATCTCAATAATGTCTCTAAAACCTTTTGTGCAAAGTAATCCTACTTTTGATCCCTTTCTTTCTAATAAAGCATTTAAACCAACAGTAGTACCATGTAAGAAAAAATCAATATTACTTAACTGTTCCTTATTTAAATTTCTTTTAACTACTTCAATAACTGCTTTTTCAGGATCTGCTGGAGTCGTTGGTATTTTATCAATTATTACTTTGTTATCATTTTCATCATAAACAATAAAATCAGTAAATGTACCACCTATATCTACTCCTATTCTTGATGACATAATAGAAAGTAAGCTATCAGATGCTATTTAGAATTCAAGAATAATTAACAGACAATATTATTAATTTTGAAAATTTTTTTATTAAAAGTAGAATAAAATCATTATTATCGAAATATAGTTATGAGTATTGATATTTTTCAATCTAAAGAATTAAAAAAAAATAAAAAAATTAAAACTGATCCAATAACTTCTGAAATAATTAGAAATAGTCTCAATTCAGCAGCAGAGCAAATGAAAAAGGCTTTGGTAAGATCAGCTTTTTCACCCATCATTTATGAGGTTCTTGATTTTGCTAGTGCAATCTACGATAAAAATTATTGTATGCTTTCACAGTCACCAAGTTTACCTGGTTTCATGGGGACACTGAGTTTTTGTGTAGAGCAAGCAGTTAAAGAAGTTGGGGGAGAAGAAAATATCTTTGATGGAGATATAATTATATATAATAATCCATATGGTTCAGGTTCTCATTCACAGGATGCTGCACTAGTTAAGCCAGTTTTTATAGAAAACAAACTAATAGGATATACAGCAATTAAAGCTCACTGGCTTGATACAGGAGGTAAAGAACCTTATTCAACAGATACAGTAGATGTTTTTCAAGAAGGAACAATTTACCCTGGGCTTAAGCTTTATAAAAAAGGAAAATTAGAAGAAGATATTTTTAAATTAATCAAAGCCAATTCAAGAGTACCTAAGGCTATTGAGGGTGATTTAAATGCTCAACTAAATGGAATAATTGCAGGAGCAAATGCTTTAAAAAGAATTGTAAATAAATTTGGTTACGAATTATTTTATGCATCTGTCTTAGAAATATATGAACATGGTGAAAAATTAGTTAGAAAAAGTTTACAAAAAATTCCTGATGGTACATATTCTGGTTTTGGTCAGATGGATAGTAATGGCGTCGATGAAGGTGTTGTGAAATTCAAAATATCTATTGAAGTAAAAGGTTCAGATTTAATTCTAGATTTTACAGATGCACCAGATCAACAAAATGGACCAATCAATTGTCCTCTACCATCAACTGTTTCTAAAGCCCGTGTTGCATTTAGTATGATGGCAGGAAATGGGGAGCAGCCAAATGAAGGTTTTTTTAGACCATTAATTGTTAAAACAAAAAAAGGAACTATGTTTAATCCGGTTTCTCCTGCTCCTTGTTTTTTAAATGGATGGCCTGGTTTACAAGTAATTGAAGTTATTTACAGAATTCTATCTGAAAAATTACCTGAAGCATTTCCTGCAAGTAGTGGTGGGTGTTTAGCTGCAGCAGTTTGGTGGGGCAAAAGAGAAAAAGATGGTGAACCTTGGGCAGACGGAGCTCCTCATCCTGTAGGCCAAGGTGGTTTTTACAATGGTGATGGGATTACTTCAATGCATCACAATTCAGCTGGCACTAGAATTTCTCCGACAGAAATCTGGGAGTCAAAAAATCCTTGGCTAATAAATAAAATAGAATTAGCTAAAGACTCTTGTGGCGCAGGTGAATTTAGAGGGGGTTTAGGTTTAGATTTAGAATTCGAAATGATTGAAGAAACATTTATTACGACTGTTGTTGAAAGAACAAAGAATCCTCCATGGGGTATAAAAGATGGGAAAGCTGGAAGAGCAAATAACGTACAAGTAATTAAAAAAAATGGAGATAAATTTTTTATGCCAAAGAAATCAGGATATAAATTAGATAAAGGTGATAAGATAATTTTTTTAACTGGTGGCGGTGGTGGGTATGGAAATCCCGAGTTTCGAAAAATAGAAAAAATTGAGTATGACTTAAAACAAGAATATTTATCTAAAAAATACGTCGAAGAAAACTTTAAACATTTCAAATTTAATTAAATAATCAAAAAAAAATAGCAATTTTTTCATATATACGTTCAATATTATACAATTGAATTCTTTTTTAATTCCTCTAAGATTTATCAATATTTAATTTTTTTTAGGAGGAATAAAATGAAAAAAATTAGTTTTTTTAAAACAATTTTATTATCCCTAATAATATCTGTATTATCTTTTTCATTTGTAAGTGCAAAAACGGTAATCAGAACTGACGAAGCAGCAATTGGAGAAGCTGATCCAGCTAAATTCTCTGATAACATAGATTCCGTAATTATATTTAATGTCTATGACGCTCTCGTTGATGAAGGGAAAAATGGAAGTGGACTTAAACCATTACTTTCAACTGGTTGGGAATATCCAGATCCAAACACATTGAATGTATCTTTAAAAAGTGGTGTAAAATTTCATAGTGGAAATACACTTGATGCTGACGATGTAGTTTATTCATTTAATAGATTAATGGATATGGGTCAGGGTTTTTCATTCCTTTTTGGTTCAGTTGAAAGTGTTACTGCTTTAGATGCAAGTACAGTTCAGTTTAAAACAACAGAACCATTTGCGCCACTAGTTGCAAGTTTAATGAGATTGGCGATTGTTGATAAAGATGATGTTCAAGCTAATACTGTTGACGGTAATTATGGTGATAATGGCGATTACGGTGAAGCATATCTATTATCAACTTCTGCTGGAACTGGTGCTTATAAATTAAGTGAACACGATCCAAACGTTAAAACTGTATTAGTTAAAAATGATGATTATTTTCAAGGTCATAATGCAAAGGCACCAGATGAAGTAATTATTAAATACAGTGTTGAAGCAGCTACAATTAAAGCACTTTTACTCAGAGGTGAACATGAGATCTCAAGTATGTGGCTTCCAAATGAAGTTCTTGCTGCACTTTCAAAAGAAGATAGTGTCGATTTAGTAAAAATTAATCGTCCAGGATCTTGGATGAACAAGCTAAATAATAGAAGAGCGCCATTTGATGATGTTCATTGCCGAAGAGCAATACAATTAGCTTATGACTATGATGCTCTTTATCAATCTTTCGCAATTACTGATGATTTAGTTGCTGGTCAAAAAGCAAGTGGAGCTTTAATTGCTGGAGTTTTAGGTTACGATCCTAACAAAGCTCCAATTGAAAGAGATATTGAGAAGGCTAAAGCTGAACAAGCAAAATGTAAATATAATCCTTCTGATTATACACTTGATTTAGCTTGGATTGCTGAAGTTCCATATGAAGAGCCATGGGCTTTACAATTACAAGCAAATGCTATGGAATTAGGGTATGATGCTACAGTAACTGGTTTGCCTTGGGCTAAATTTACTGAACAAGTATCAAGTTGGGAAAATACTCCGCATGCAACTGTAGTTTCAGTTCTTGCGAATGTACCAGATCCTGACGCACTAATGTACGCTCAGTTCCACTCTTCAAGAGGTGGTACGTGGATGTCAGCTGAATGGGCTAATGATCCAGAGCTTGATGCACTATTAGAAAAAGGAAGAACTGAAACAAATGAAGCTGAAAGAATAAAAATTTATCAAGCTGCCAATCAGGTAATGATTGATAATGCTATTACTTTATTCATAACAGACTTTGTTGGGTTTCAACCAATATCTAAGAATGTATCAAATTCAGATACAATTAGTACACAACAACAGTATGGTACAATGGGTAGAAACTTGTCATTTAGAGAAATGGCAGTAAATTAAATTTGATGGCCGGTCTATAAAGACCGGCCTTTTTTTATAAATTTATAAAATTGAACACTCTACAATATTTTTTAAGAAGAATTTTTGTTTCGATTATTGTATTTTTCGGTGTCTCGATTGTAATTTTTTGTCTTGCAAGACTGATACCTGGAGATCCAGCTAGGATAGCACTTGGACCATTTGCTACTGATGAAATGGTTGAACAATTAAGAGAAACTTTACACTTAAATGAATCAATTTTTATTCAATATGGAATTTTTATTGAAAAATTATTTCAAGGTGATTTAGGGATTTCTACTTATACTAAAAGACCAGTATTAGTTGATATTGTTTCTTATTTTCCAGCTACATTCGAATTAGTATTAATGTCTGGCTTATTAATGATTCTCATCGGAATGCCTCTTGGAATTCTTTCTGGAAAATTTAAAAATAGTATTATTGATAATGTTGCAAGATTAATTTCACTTTTAGGAGTTGTAACTCCAAGTTTTCTTTGGGCAATAATACTAATGTTAATTTTTGCATTTTGGTTTCCAATTTTACCAGTTTCAGAAAGGATGAATGAAGCTTTAGATCCTCCAACACTTGTGACTGGTTTGCTCTTGGTAGATTCTCTTCTTGAGGGCAATTTCAAAGTTTTTGGTGATGCTTTTTTACATCTAATTTTACCAGGTCTAGCTATAGCACTACCTGCTATTGGTAATGTAGCTCGATTAACTAGAACTAATTTAAGTGATGTTTATGAAAAACAATATATTGAGTTTGCAAAATCATACTCTTTTAGTGAGTATAGAATTGCAACTAAGTATGCATTAAAACCAGCTTCAATACCTACTGTTACAATAATCGGTTTGGATTTTGCTTTTATGTTAGGAAATGCATTTTTAGTTGAAACTGTTTTTGTTTGGCCTGGTATGGCCAAATATGGTGTTGAAGTTATACTGGCTAAAGATCTTAATGGTATAATTGCAACAGCATTAGTTATTACAACATTCTTTCTAATTATTAATATGATTGTTGATTTTGTGGTATTACTTTTAAACCCTAGAATAACTACTAAGGATTGATATGAATTTTTTTAAATCAAAATATTTTTATAAATTTAGTAGAAATCCTTTATCTGTAGTTGGTCTTGTAATTGTCACAACTATTGTAATTTTAGCAATATTTGCTCCATTTATAACACCTTTTCCAGAACATGTTGGGCCATTTACAGATTTTGCAAACAAATCCAAGCCGCCTAGTTCTACATATATTTTTGGTACAGATAAAATTGGAAGAGATATTTTTACAAGAGTAATTTTTGGTTACAGAATTTCTTTAACACTAGGAATTGTCGTTCTTGCGATTGCTGTCCCAATTGGAGTTACAATGGGATTATGCGCAGGATATGTTGGTAAAAAAACTGAAATGATTTTAATGAGAATCACAGATGTTTTTTTAGCAATCCCCGCTTTAGTTTTAGCACTATCTATTATAGGTCTTTTAGACAGACCCAATCTATTTTATACAATGATAGCTGTATCTATGGCATGGTGGCCATGGTACACAAGATTGATTTATAATATTACTCGTTCAGTAAAAACTGAGGGTTATATTGCAGCGGCTGAAATCATGGGCGCATCTAAAATGCATATTATGTTTAGAGAAATTTTACCTAATTGCCTTCCTTCACTACTTACAAAGATAACTCTTGATTTAGGTTTTGTAATTCTTGTTGGATCTTCATTAAGTTTTTTGGGATTAGGCGCTCAACCCCCCACTCCTGACCTTGGTACAATGGTAGCAAAAGGAGCTTCAGTTCTACCTGACACTTGGTGGTTTTCGTTGTTTCCTGGTTTTGCAATTTTAATTGTAGTGCTTGGTTTTAACTTAGTTGGAGACGGTCTGAAAGATATGTTTGATGTTGATGTCTAATAAATTATTATCAATCAAAAATTTAGAGCTATCTTTTAAAATGTATGAAGGTACGCTAAATGTTCTAAAAAAAATTAATTTAGAGTTAGAAAAAGGTGAAAAAGTAGCCTTAGTTGGAGAATCAGGTTCAGGTAAATCAGTAACAACTAAATTAATTTTAGGATTACTAAACCAAAAAAATGTTTTTAAAAATGGTAATATTATTTTCAAAGATAGAGAACTAATCAATTTATCCCAAAGAGAATTTAAAAAAATAAGAGGAAATAATATTTCTATAATATTTCAAGATCCAATCGCAGCATTAAATCCAGTATTTAAAATTAAAGAACAATTTTTTGAAGTAAATTGTAATGGTGGAAAAATTAGTAAAAAAGACTCATTTGATAAAGCATGTGAAGCATTACTTAAGGTCTCAATAAGAGATCCTGAAAGAGTAATGGAGTCATATCCTTTTCAGCTAAGTGGTGGAATGGCTCAAAGAGTAGTGATTACAATGGCGATGATAAATAATCCTGATTTACTTTTAGCAGATGAGCCGAGTACTGCTTTAGATGTAACTGTGCAAAATCAGGCATTAGATTTAATGGATGATTTAACAAAGGTAACGAACACAGCTGTACTTTTAATTACTCATAACATGGGAGTTGTTAGAAGATTTGCAGAGAAAGTCTATGTGATTTACAGAGGTGTTATTGTAGAAGAAGGAACTAAGTCTCAAGTTTTTAAAAATCCAGGTCATCCCTATACTGAAGCATTGTTACAATCTATTCCAAAATTAAATGGCACTAGTATACCAATTCACAATGATAATGCTCCTAACTACGCTGAAATTCCAAAATTTACACATCCAAAATGATTAAGATACGAGATATTTCAAAACAATTTACAATTAAAAATAATATAGTGAAAGCACTATCAAATATAAACTTAGAAATATTAGAGAGAGATTGTTTTGCAATTGTTGGAGAGTCAGGTTCTGGCAAAACAACATTAGCTAATATTATATTAGGTATCTATCAACAAGATGAAGGGGAAGTTTTATTTGAAAATAAAATACTAATTAAAAACAGAAGTCTTCAACTTAGAAAACTAATCCAGTTTGTTCAGCAAAATCCAATGTCGACATTAAATCCCAAAAAAACTATCTACAGCACTATAGCCTTGCCATTAAAGATTCATAAAATTGTAGAAAATAATAAATACAAAGAAAAAGTTGAAGAACTCTTATCTTTTGTTGGTTTAGAAAGCAATTTTATGGATAGATATCCGGATACATTATCTGGAGGGCAGAAACAAAGAGTTGCAATCGCAAGAGCTTTAGCAACAGAACCAAAAGTTTTAATTCTTGATGAACCTACTTCAGCTTTGGACGTTATTGTTCAATCAAAAGTATTAAATTTATTATTAGATATAAAAAAGAAATTTGATCTTACATACATTTTTATTACCCATGATTTAAGTGTTGTAAAAAATATTGCTAATAAAGTAGTTGTAATGAATAAAGGTAAAATTGAAGAAACTGGAGAAACAATAGAAATTTTCCAAAACCCAAAAAGTGAATACACAAAAACTCTTATAAGAGCTATACCAACCGTAACTGATGAAGAAGATGCAACAAAACCATAATAAAATTTTAGTAGAATTAATAAATAAAACAAATTCTCAAAATTCTAAAAAATTTTTCAAAGAATTAGATTTAAAAGTTAAAAAGATTATAGGGCATAAATTATTTACACTGATGGTTGTAGATAAATCATTGAAGTATGTTGAAAGAGTATACTCTAGCAACATTAAAGCATATCCTCTTCTTGGCACAAAACCAATTCCTAAAAATGAGTGGACAAAAAAAGTTGTTTTGAATAAAAAAAATTTTCTTGGAAAAGATATGAAGACAATAAAAAAATTATTTTTTGATCATGAAGTGATATCAAGCCTAGGTTGTGGATCTATAATCAATATTCCTGTTATCAATAATAACATAGTATTAGGAACAATGAACATACTACATAAAGAGTTTTATTATAATTCAGATATTGTAAAACTTGCTAAACCTTTTGCTGGCTTACTATCTGGATATTTTTTATTTCACCAGCAAAATATGAAAACTAAATAATTCTTAATTCTTTAGAAAAGGTAGTTAAACTTTTACATCCATCATTTGTAATTAAAACATCGTCTTCAATTCTAACACCAAGATCTCCTTGTTTATAAAGGCCGGGTTCAATAGTGATTACCATACCCTCTTCAAGAAGCTCATTATTTTTTCTCATAATATATGGATCTTCATGTACATCTAGACCAAGGCCATGGCCAGTTTTGTGGACAATATAATCTTTATAACCAGAATCTTCTAGAAAATTGAGTACACTGTCATCTAGATTATGCAAAGTTAAATTGGGTTTTGAAATACTTAATCCCAATTTATTTGCTTTCAAAACTGCATCATAAAAATTTTTTTGCTCATCTGAAGCAGAACCAACAAAAAAAGTTCTTGTTATATCTGAGTTATAACCATTTACTGTTGCTCCAAAATCAAAAAGAAGACAATCACCATCTTTTAAAAAATAATCATTACTTGAATGACCATGAGGAAGTGCTGAGTTAGCACCTGCCAAAACAATAGGATCAAATGCAATACCTTCAGCACCATTTTCATAAAGTTGTTGGAGTAGAAAATTTTTAATTTCTATTTCCGACTTTCCTATTTCTACATAGTTAATAGTATTAGCTAACGTTGTTTCTGCAATTTTGATAGCTTTTTGTAAATTTTCTACATCATCACTATTTTTACGTAATCGTATATTACTTATTATTCTTTGAGCATTACTGATATTTAAATCTTTATTTGCGTTTTTTATAGCTTCATATTCAAAAACCCTCATCCTTTGGCCCTCAACACCTAAAGATTTACAATTTTTAATTTTTTCAAATGCTTTATTAAATGCATCTTGATATCCATCACTATCTTGCCATTGAAAAATTTCAGCATCAATATTCAGTTTTCTAAAACTATCAACTTCTAGTACTGGAAGTATTGCTAGAGGTTTTTGATTTTTGGAAATAATTAACGCTGTTGGTCTTTCCATCAAGTGAAAATCGCCACCAGTTAAATACCTAAAGTTTGAACCTGGAATAATTACGAATGCATCTAAATTATTTTCAATAAGCTGATGTTGTAATTTTTCTAATTTATCAATAAACATATTAAGTTTTATTTAACCAATTTAATTTAAATTTAAACTAAATTTTAAATATAAATTAAAAAATATAGTACAAATAAGAAACATAGATAGATAAACCTAAAATTCCATATATTCGTCCAATTTTTTTCATTGAGAGCATAAAGATTAGAACTATTGAAGTAATAGCAACCATAATTAATAAATCTTGTTTTAAGAATATTTCCGGTAATGTAAAATTACCAAACAAAGAACTAATACCTAGAACACCAAGAACATTATAAATATTTGATCCTAAAATATTCCCTAGAGCAAAATCAACTTTCTTTTTAATTGCAGATAAAATTCCAACAACTAATTCAGGGAGTGATGTGCCAAATGCAATTAATGATAATCCTATAACTGCCTCAGAAACATTATATTTTTTTGCTATTTCAATTGCTGAACTAACTAATAAATCTGAACCAAAAACTAAAAAAATAATACCTAGTACAATTAATATTAATGAAATTATCGTTGAGTAATCATTTTTATCTATTTCTGTATTATCTATTTCTCCTTTTTTCATTTGAATGTACATTAAATAAATAAGAGTAAGAATAGCTACTATTCCAAAAATATAATTGAAATAAAAAAACGTCATAAAAATTAAAACAATGCCTAAGAAGATATTGATCCATGCTTGATTAATTTGATTCTTATTTATGTTTACAATTGGAAAAATTATTGTCGTAGCAGCCATAACAAGTACTAGATTTGCAATATTACTCCCAACTACTGCACCTAAAGCAAGGTCAGAATAATTATTTAGGACTGCATTAATGCTACTTGCCAACTCAGGCAATGACGTACCCCCAGCTACAATTACAACTCCAATAGCAAATAATGAAATATTTATTTTTTTTCCAAAACTAATTGAACCCCTAATAACGATTTCTGCACCTAATACTAAGAGACCCAAACCTATTATTGCGAGAAAAATATCCATTAATAATTTTAATTATTTTAGTTAGTTATATGTTTAATTTAATTAGTATATAATAAAAAAAATTCTTAATAATGAATGAACAATTTGATTATATTATAATTGGTGCTGGGACAGCTGGTTGTATTTTAGCAAATAGACTCACAGAAAACAAAAAAATTAGAGTTTTATTAATTGAAGCCGGTGGTAAGGATATAAATCCTTGGATACATATTCCTGGAGGATATTTCAAAACAATGCATAACCCAAATACGGATTGGTGTTTTACTACTGAAGAGGAAGAATTTTGTAATAATAGAAAAATGCTTATTCCAAGAGGAAAAACTCTAGGTGGCAGTTCGTCAATAAATGGTATGCTGTATATTAGAGGTCATGCTAATGACTATAATTACTGGAGACAATTAGGAAATATTGGTTGGTCTTGGGATGATGTATTGCCTTATTTTAAAAAATCAGAAAATTATAAAATCTCTAAAAGTGATTTTCATGGGGACAGTGGTCCTATCAAAGTAGAACAAATTAGATCAAAATTTAAATTATTAGATTTATTTTTAGATGCTGCGGAAGAATTTGGTTACAAAAAAAATTCTGATTTTAATGATGGTGATAATGAAGGTATGGGATATTTCCCAATGACAATTGATAGAGGTTTTAGATGTAGTTCTGCTGTAGGTTTTTTAAATCCTGTAAAAAATAGAAAAAATTTAAAAATCATTACAAATGCACATGTAAAAAATTTAACCTTTGAAAACTTTAAAGTAAAAAATGTAAATGTCTGGAGAGGCAATGAAGAATTTATTTATTCTGTAAATAGAGAAGTATTATTATGTGCAGGTACTATAGGTTCCCCTCACATACTTCAAACATCAGGTGTTGGACCAGGAGAATTATTAAATAAGAATAATATTAATATCGTTAGAGAAATTAATGGTGTTGGAAAAAATTTGACTGATCATTTAATGTTAAGACCTGTATACAAAATTAAAAATCTAGAAACATTAAATGATATATATCACAGTTTTACAAAAAAATTTTTAACTGGATTAAATTATTTTATTTACAGAAAAGGCCCATTAACAGTTGGAGCTAGCTATTTGTGTGGTTTCATTAAAAGTGACTCTTATTTAGAAAATCCTAATTTACAGTTTCATATTTCACCTGCTAGTACAGATTTATTAGGTAAAGCTGAACTACATAAATTTCCAGCTTTTACACCTACGATTACAAATGTTCGCCCAACGAGTAGAGGAACTATAGAAATCAAATCTTCTGATACAAGAATTTATCCAAAAATAAAAATGAACTATCTGTCTACTTACGAAGATAGAGAGATTGCAGCGAAATCAATTAAGATAGTTAGAAAAATAGTTTTAGAGTCAAAGGCATACAATAAATATCAACCAAAAGAATACAGGCCTGGAATAGAATTTAAAGATAATGAATCGTTAGCAAGAGAAGCAGGTAAATTTGCAAATACTATTTTTCATCCAGTTAGCACATGTAGAATGGGTAATGATGAAAACTCAGTTGTAAATGATAATCTCAAAGTAAAAGGTATACACAACTTAAGAGTAGTTGATGCGTCTGTGATGCCTACTATTACATCTGGAAATACTAACGCGCCAACAATGATGATTGCTGAAAAAGGTTCTGATCTAATAATTAAAGATCAAAAATGATTATTGAACTACTGTATCTTTAGGATCAATTCCAGCTACTTCTACTGGAGCTTTCATTGCGTCTCTTCTAAAAGGTTCACCTAATTCTTGGTTAAGCATCACTTCAATGAAGGTTGTTATTCCTTGCATCTGATCTTTACAAGATTGTTGTAAAGCCTCTGTTAATTCCTCTTGAGAATTGACTTTAATCCCCTTAAAACCACAAGCCTCTGCTATTTTTGCATAACTTAATTTAGGATCAAGTTCAGTTCCAACAAAATTATTATTATACCAAAGTGTAGTATTTCTTTTCTCCGCTCCCCATTGATAATTTCTAAAAATTATCATTGTAATATTTGGCCAACCT
>LULK01000279.1_pt1 | contig 27873 bp, 28 predicted proteins | sample 728181 | NCBI WGS metagenome assembly LULK01 (sample SAMN03860291, study PRJNA289734) | marine metagenome | biome: seawater column; feature: ocean; material: water; isolation source: Red Sea water column Station 169 - depth 10m | place: Saudi Arabia: Red Sea | collected 2011-10-15 | depth 10 m | reverse complement strand
TCATATCTTCATTTATATTTTTATATTCCTGTTCTAATTCAAATAACACTGAAATCAATATACCTTTGACCTCAGAGGTTGAATCTTTAGTAGAGCATTCAAAAGAATTTGAAAAGAGAGTACTTTCTTATGATACTCCTGGCGGCATGATTCACTTTGCAATAGGTTTTGGTATTGCAAATTCAATAATGGTTGAGGGTGAAAATGGCAATATTATAATTGATGCTGCTGATAGCGTTTATGAAGCTGAAAAGATTTATGCTCTATTTCGTGAGAAAAATAAGAATCCTATAAAAGCAATTATTTATACTCATAATCACGGAGACCATACTTTTGGAGCAGCATATTATCTTCAATCTCAAAAAGAAAAGCCGCAAATTATTGCACATGAGGATACCGATTATTACGTGCAAAGAATTATGGGCATTCTTAATCCTGTAATAACTTCCAGAAGTACTAAAATGTTTGGAACATTATTGCCAGAAGAAGATGTTATAAATGTTGGAATTGGACCAAATTTGAGTGTCTCTAAATCACCAACTGGATATGTAAAACCTGATACAACATTTAGCGATAGTCTTAATTTAAATATAGAAGGCATCGAATTGGAGCTATATCACGCTCCAGGCGAAACTAATGATCAAATATTTATATGGCTACCAAAGCATAAAGCATTAATGCCAGGGGATAATATTTATAAAACTTTCCCAAATCTTTATACAATCAGAGGTACTAGTCACAGAGATGTAAAGGGTTGGGTTGATAGTATTGATCACATGAAAACTTTTGAACCTGAATACCTGTTCCCAAGTCATACTAAACCTATTTTAGGTAAAGACACAATTCAAGATGCAATGAACATTTATAGAGATGCTATTCAATATATTCACGATCAGACCATCAGATTAATGAATCAAGGTTTATATCCTGATGAAATAGCAGATGCTATAAAGCTTCCAAAAGAAATCGCAGAATCTCCTTATTTATATGAATTTTATGGAACTGTAAGATGGTCTGTTAAAAGTATTTTCAATGGATATCTTGGTTGGTTTAGCGGAAATCCCTCTGAGCTTGATCCTCTTTCAAGAAAAGAAAAAGCGTTAAGAATTTCCGAACTTGCTGGTGGAAACGATATCCTCCTAAAAGAATTACATTTAGCTGTACAAGAACAAGATATGCAGTGGGCTTTAGAATTAAGCGATTATTTAATTTCGCTTGATATGTTTACTGATGAGGTCAAAGATTTAAGAATAGAAGCACTTATTTACGAGGGTTCAAGATCGTCTAATCCCAATAAAAGAAATTATTTTTTAACATCTGCTTTTGAGTTGAAAGGGGGCATTAAAGAGACATCTTTGCTTGATAGAACTTCAGAAGATTTATTACATCAAATTTCAATCAACACTTTATTTGATGTCTTATCCACTAGGTATAATCCAGAAAGTGAATTAATAAATAATTATAAAGTTTGCTTTTCTTTTTTATCTGGAAAAACAAAAAACATCACACTAAGAAATAAAGTAGCAGTTATTTCAAATAATGCTGAAGATAACTGCGATTTGAAGATAATTTCTGAGGAAGTTGAATTTAAAAAAACTCTTACCGGATTATCTAATCCAGTGACTCAAATCGCTTCAGGTGAATTGATTGTTAATGGCAGCGCTACTGAATTTCTGAACTTTCTTACAAAATTTAGATAATACTAGGAATTGCCAGAGGGTATATCTTTAAATGCAACCCCTTTATCTGCCCTAGGGTCTTGTGGTAGTCCCAAAACTCTTTCAGCAATTATATTTCTCAATATTTCATCAGTACCGCCAGCTATACGCATACCAGGTGCACCCAACCATGCATTTTGAAAGCCTTTAATATCTTGATTGTCAGTTTTTAACATGCCTGCCATATCAAGTGAGTCAATTCCAAAGTTACCAATATCTTGAAGCTTTCCTGCGCTTACAATTTTTGTTATTGAGGCTTCTGGTCCTGGTGTATCACCTCTGGACAATGCTGACATCGTTCTAAGTTTAGTATTTTTTAAACCACTTTTTTCACAATACCAATCTGCAATTGATTCTCTTGCTGCTTTATTTGTGAGAAGTGGCTCTCCAAGGTTATCTTGTGTTTTTGCCCATCTAAAGGCATCTTCAACATCAGCTCCACCTGCATCACCAACAGCTAACCTCTCATTCATTAATGTAGTAATTGCGACTTTCCAACCATCACCGATTTCTCCTAGTCTTTGAGAATCTGGAATTTCAACGTCTGTAAAATACACTTCATTAAAACTTGATCCACCAGTAATTTGTTTGATTGGTTTTACTTCAATTCCAGGAGATTTCATATCAACAAAGAAAAATGTCATACCTTTATGTTTTTCAAGATTTGGATCATGTCTTACGACTAAAATACCAAAATCAGAAAAATGTGCGCCTGATGTCCATACTTTTTGACCATTTATGATCCATTTATCGCCATCTTGTACCGCTTTACTTCTTAATCCAGCTACATCAGACCCGGCCGATGGTTCTGAAAAGAGCTGACACCAAATTTCTTTACCCTCAGCCATAGGTGGTAAATATCTTTCCTTTTGTTCTTCTGTTGCGTATTCCATCATCACTGGACCACACATTCCCAAACCTATCTCAAAAATTCCTTTAGGAACATCAAATTTAGCTTCTTCATTTGCCCAGATTATTCTTTCCATAGAACTTGCGCCTATGCCACCATATTCTTTTGGCCAATGTAACATTGCCCAACCGGCATCATACTTTTTCTTTTGCCATGCTTTTGCAGCTTTCATTTTGTTAGCGTTAGCAAAATCGTCATTTTGAGGCGTAGACTCATCTTTGTAAGTAGCATTTTTTTCAAGCCATTCTCTGCATTTTTTTCTAAATTTTGCTTCTTCAGGTGTATCGTTAAAATCCATATTTCTTCCTAATTAATATTTGATTGCTCTAAACTTGTAACTAATTTTTCTCTCCAATTGCTTAGAGATCCAATATTTAATGATAATAGCTTAGAGCGTCTATAAAACATATGACAGTCATATTCCCATGTAAAACCATTTCCACCATGAGTCTGTATATTTTCTTTTGAACACAATTGATATGCTTTTGTTGCGCTCACTCTTGCAGTTGCAGATGCAGAAGGTAACATCTGTTGATAGCGCCCATGCAGCATAGTAACAATTAGATTTTGCTAGCGTCAAAGCAATATACATATCAGCTAATTTATGTTTAATAGCTTGATATGATCCAATTGGTCTTCCAAAAGCATATCTTTCTTTTGCATAATTAATTGCCATATCAAGTGATGCTTGAGATCCTCCAATTTGTTCATAACTAAACAAAACAGCAGCCTGATTAATTAATGATTCATATAGCTCCCATCCGCTAACTTCATCACCTAACAATTTTGTTTCTACGTCATTAAAAGTAATTGAAAAGTGGCCTCTGCTTTCATCAATATTTTCTTGATGTTCAGTGGTAACTCCTATTGCAGACAAATCAACAAGTTGAAGACTTATTCCTTTATTTGATTTTGCAACAACAACAGCATGAGTTGCTGCACCTGCATCTGGAACAGCAATTTTCTTACCATCTATTTTGCCATTAGCATAACTTAAATTAATATTATTTTTAGTCGGTGCATGCAAATCTTCTGTAACCGCCAATGTCCCTACAATTTCTCCGCTCACTAATTTTGGAAGAATGTCCTCTTTTATTTCGTCAGTTCCGTAATTAATTATTGCTTCGGTAAAAAGATAGACTGATGAAGAGAAGGGAACTGGTGCTAAGAACCTGCCAAGCTCTTCGGCAATAACGCATAGCTCTAAATGACCGAGTCCTAAGCCATCATATTCTTCAGGTATTCTTATACCTGTCCATCCAAGATCAACTATTTTTTTCCAAAGATCTTCATCAAATTTGTCATCTGTTTCAAGGACAGCTCTATTTCTATTAAGTGCCTCTTCTTTTTCAAGAAACTTTCTAGCTTCCTCTTGCAAAAATTTCTGGTCGTCTGAAAAATCTAAATTCATAAATATCTATATAGTATTGTTAAGATAAAATAAGGGTTTATTATATGCTAAATGTCATTTAATTTTAATTATCAATGAATAACAAACTTAAAATTAATAAAAAGCCACCTTCTTACCTGAAAAGATCATCTGAGGGAGGTTTATTAATTGGCTTTATATATGTTTTAACTTTTCTTAGTATTTTGTTTTTAATTATTTGGCAGACTTTTGAAAGTGAAAGTAATAAAGCTAGCGAGCAATTAATTAATGAAAGGCTTTTGTTAATTGAAGATCAGTTGAGTATAGTTGACGAAACAAATAATGACTCATTAACCGACATAAGCTCCTCAATACAATTTCTTGATAAAGAAATAAGAAAATTATGGGATCTAAGCAATAAAAGAAATAAGGTAAATATTCAAAATTTAACAAGCCAAACTGCTGAGATTCAAAGTTTACTCTCTAAAGTTGAAGAAGATATTAATAGCAACCAAAAAAAGCTTACATCAATCGAACAAAGACTTAAAACTAATATTGAAAAAATAAGAGACTTAGAACTTACAGCAGATGAATTGGCTGCATATAAATTAAATTTAAGCAACATCGATACTCAGTTAATTCTGCTTGAGGATTCAGTTCAAGCACTCAACAATTATAAAAATCAGTTGAATCAGGCAATACTTGAAATCCAGACAGAAATTACAATTATTAAGAACTCTCAAAATATTGAATAATTCTTCAAAATTGACAATTAAATAAAATAATAGTTTTATTTACTTATGAATAAATTTGTTTTGCAAGTTTTTTTGTTTCTCGCATTTATACCTTTAGCAATATTGGTAGGGTACGGAATACTAGTTATGGCGCCGATTTTTTGCTGTTTTCTTGCAATTAATTCATATAAGTTTAACAATTATAAGGAAATGTATATTTGGATAGGCTTTGGAATTCTATCTTTGATGCTTGCTTTATACATGTTGGGTGTAATATGACTACGTTGTTGAAAGGATATTTGTTGATTATAGGTTTAGTTTCTATGGGATTAGGTCTTACATGTATGTTTATGCCAGACTTAGGCTGGTATCCTGCGTTTGAAGATATTGAAAGAGGAACTGCTGCAGCAAGCTTTGTACGGACAATGGCTGGTGTTTTTGTTGCCTCCGGTTATGTTCTAATAAGGTTTATTTTTTCTTCTTCAAAAGTTCAATTAGGTACAGTTTTGATATATCTATGTTCGTTTATGTTGATTGGTAAATTTTCAGGACTATATTACGAGGGTATTAAATTTCATGACATTATTACAACATCTTTAGGCACGCTTACATTAATCGGATTGATTGTTATTCATAAACATAGAAAAAATTTACTTAACTACGATCTATAAAAATACTCCACTTCGTCAATATAACTCTATATAATGCATGTGCCTGGGGATGTGGTGGAATTGGTAGACACGCTTGGCTTAGAACCAAGTGCCGCAAGGCGTGGGGGTTCGACTCCCTCCATCCCTACCACTTAATATATAATCATTGATATGGAAATTGATTACAGAGCTATGCAAGTAATTGCAGAGGTATCATTAGGTATTGTTGGTTTTTCGGCAATTTTAATTGCTTTAAGCAGAGCAAATGATGGATTTAGTGCCCCAGATAATTTTAGAGTTCAACTTTTAACTTATTCTGCTTTTGGTGCTATGTTTTGTGCATTAATACCATTTGCAATTTTCAATGCCAGCGAGCCATCAACTAGTTGGACAATATTAAGCTTTATTTTGTGTGTATATTCGGCAATCGGCTTATCAATATTTCCAAAAAAAGTAATAGGACTCAGAAAAGATGGATATAAAGACTTATTTCCGTTGAAAATTGTATTTCTCCAGATGGGGATGTTATCAATAATTTTTATTCTTTCTGGTTCTATGATCCTTGATTGGATATCACAAAAAAATAATACCTATTTGTTTTGTCTAATATTATTCTTAATTCAAAGCACAATTGCTTTTATAAGAACCATGTTTGTAAGAGTTCAATAAATAAAATTATGGACAAGGTAGCAATTTTTGGAAAAAAAGGATCAATTGCAAAATATGATCTTACAAATAATAAGCCCATATGGGTAGGGGATCTTCCAAGTGGATATATGCCCCATATAATAGGTCAGTATGAAGATTATGTGATTGTTTTTAGTTGGGCTTGGTTCGCAACAAAGATGATACATTGTTTTAGAGAGAGTTCTGGAGAATTATTATGGTCACATTATCAGCATGGTCTTCATAGCGAAATGACTCCTTTTATTCCTCACACTCATGATAAACACATGTATTATCTTGCTTCGCAAAAAGAAGTATCAAAATTATCATGGGAAACTGGAAAAGTAATGTTTAGAAAGAGGTTTAAAAAATCAATATTTAAGTCATACTCGCTGGTGATAATTTCTGATGAAGTATGTTTAATTTCAAAAAAGGATGCTTTAATAATTAATAAAGAAAATGGAACGATTAAACCCTATCCTGAATTAGCAGAAAAGCTTAATCTAAAAGATTTAACAGCTTCGCTAGGAAACGGTGTATCTTTTATGTCATCAATATATTTAACTCATCCACAATATCATGATGCAGGAACGTATGGAGGAGACACAGGTGGGAGCGGAGGAAATTAAAATGAGTAGTGGTTATGTATTATCAGATGAAATTCTTAAGCACAAAATAAATGGAAGTGCTTTTGATCATGTTTATACTCATATAGCATCTAACTCTTTAAATAATCTTGATATTTTTACAAAAGGCCAACCTTTTGACTTATATGAAGAATTAAGAGAAAAAGCTCCCGTTTATTTTCACAATCCTATGCCAACTGATCCTGAGCCAGGTTATTGGGTTTTAACAAAGTACGAAGATATTAAATACGTATCAATGAACCCTAAAATATTTTCTTCACAATATGCATCTGGAAATTTGCTAACTTTGGGTACTGAAGAAAATAGACACCCAAAACTATTTAAATCTACTATTGATCACATGTTAAACCTTGATGGGGAAATGCATTTAGGTCTTCGTAAAGAACATATGCCTTTTTTTAAAGCTGGTCATGTCGAAGAGTTAAGGCAGAAGGTATCATTAAAGGTCACAGAACTATTAGATGCTATTGCTCCAAAAGGTGAGTGCAATCTTGTTCAAGAAGTCTCTCAACAATTACCTATATTTACTTTATCAGAGATTTTGGGTATCCCAGAATCTGATAGACAAAAACTTGTCTCGTGGATGGAATTTTTAGAATTGGCCCAATACTTTACGTATGAAATGATCAAAGAACAAAACGAGGGTAAGACAGATTCAACACCGGATCCAGCAATGATTGATATGTTTAATGCAATGGTTGATGAAATGTTTGAATACGGGAGATTTATCCTTAAAGAAAAGAGAAAAAATCCTGCAAATGACTTACTAAGCGCAATAGCTAACGCAGAAATAAATGGTGAAAAGTTATCCGATGAGTTCTTAGATGGATCATGGCTTTTAATAATCTTTGCAGGTAATGACACCACAAGAAATACTATGAGCGGGGGCATAAAACTTTTACATGAAAATCAAGAACAAAAAGAAATGCTTATAAATGATTTGGAATTATTACCAAATTTTATTAATGAAACAGTTAGATGTGTATCTCCTGTTATTCACATGAGAAGAACTAGCTTAGAGGAAACTGAAATTAACGGACAAAAGATCGGGCCATATGAGAAGATTGCTCTATGGTATGGTGCTGCTAATAGAGATCCTAGTGTTTTTGAGGACCCCAATAAATTTAATATCCTCAGAGACAATGCAGACAAACATCTTGCTTTTGGTATTGGCAGACATACTTGTATTGGAAAACCAATAGCTCTGATGCAACTGCAAGAATTTTATTCACAATTTTTAGTAAGATTTCAAGATTTTGAAATGAATGGTGATTGGAAAGTTGCTCCAAATAATTTTGTTCACGCAATTCAAGAAATGCCTATTAAATATTCTCCAGAAAATTAATCTAGGTTAGATGAAATATTTCACAATTTTGATTTTCTGTTGATTGGATAGAGTATAAAGGGCTTTAGGATTATGAATTTACCTTATAGATTTAAAGTAATTTTTTTATCATTTTTGGCAGTATCAATTTGCTATATAGATAGAGTAAATATTTCTGTAGCTATTATTCCAATGCAGGAGCAGTTTGGATGGTCTGAATTTCAGATAGGTATTATCCTAAGTTCTTTTTATTTTGGTTATATGTTTACTTTAATTGTAGGTGGATATTTAGCTGACAAATATGGCGGTAAAAAAGTTTTAGGTTATGGTCTATTGATATGGTCATTTTTTACAATTATCACACCATTTTTTGCCTATTCAGGATTATGGTGGCTCATTTTTATAAGGATTTTAATGGGTTTAGGCGAGGGCATAACATTTCCATCCTGGCATGCTATTTATGCAAGATGGATTCCTTTTAATGAAAGAACTAGAGCTATTGCTTTTACTAATAGCGGTATTGCTGCAGGAACCGTGTTTGGTTATGCAGTAGCAGCATTAATAATAGCTGCATACTCATGGGAATGGGTCTTCTATTTATTTGGCATCCTTGGTATTTTTTGGTACTTCTTTTGGAACAAGAGCGTTACTTCTTTTCCAGAGGACAATAAGAATCTTACAGAAAATGAATTGAAATTAATTAAGAATGAAGCTCCATCAAAAGAATCTGCACCCTCAATTCCTTTTTTAAGATTAATCAGAAATATGCCATTTGTAGCCATAGCAGTAGCAACTTTTTGTAACAACTGGTCTTTGTATACTTTTCTTTCATATTTACCAAAGTATGTGAATGCGCCAATTACTGAAGGTGGTATGGGTATAGACCTAGAATCTAATATATTTGTTTTTGCAATATTGATTCCATGCGTAGTAGCTATTCTTTCTTTAGTCATTGGAGGTTATTTAGCTGATGGACTAATCAAAAGAGGTTATGCAGTAATTAAAGTAAGAAAAGCTGTAAATTCAATTGGTTTCTTTGGTTCCGCATTATTTTTAATTTTAATTTCTTCAGAGGATTCCTTATTTAATGTGGTTTTACTTCTTTCTATGATTAACGTTTGTTCTGGAATATGTGCAGGTGGATTTGGAGTAAATCATGCAGATCTAGGCCCAAAATACACAGGTTCTTTGGTGGGCATATCTGGAAGCATAGGCATGATAGCAGCAATTTTAAGCCCAATAGTTGCTGGAACCGTACTTCAAATTACAAACTCGTGGAGCATGATATTTTATATATGCGCAGGAATGTTAATTTTTGGTGGTATGTTTTATTTAATTTTTGCCAGCGCCAACAAACAGTTTGATTAGTTACTGTTCATATCTTGAAAAAAATTAAAGATTTCTTGAGATGTCCTGTCTCTTGCTGTTCTCCACTCAGTTGTATTTGAGCTATTAATAAGTTTTTTATTTGCATCAAAAACCAATAGTCTTGGAATTCCTTCAGCAGATTCAATTCCGTATTCCTCCATGAGACTCATATTTATTTCATATCTTTTCACATCAACATAAAGAATTTCAAAATTCTTATCAATATAAGATTTAATTTTAGGAATATTCATTGTGGCCGAAAAAATCCTGCAATCTGGACACCAATTAGCCCCAAAAATGACAATTGGTTTTTTATCTTTTGTAATTGTATTGGATATAAAGTTGTTTAAGTCATTTGTAGAGTAGACTTTACCATTATATGGAAGTGGTAACGGACTTGTAATTTTATCTGTTTCATCAAGCATAATTTTTTGGTTGGCATTCACAGTAAGAGCAAGAAGATTAGAAATAATTATAAGTTTAAATATTTTTTTTATCATATAATCATTTTAATAAAAATATTTGGAGTATATAAGTTGATTTGGTTAATTCGATTATATTTATTATTTATGTGTTTAATCTACACTTATATAGGCATTTGGGCTCTTTTAGACCCTGTTGCTGGAGCATTAGATCTTGGTTGGCCGAGCTTTTCTGTTGCAATCGGATTATCAGTTACTTCAGAAATAGGCTATTCAGAAATAGCTGGCATATATGGCGGATTAAATTTTTGTATCGGTTTAGCTTGCTTAATAGGAATATTTAAAAGAAGTGTTGGAATGTTTCTAATAAAATTTATAACTTTCCTAGTAGGGTCTATTGCTTTTGGCAGAGTCCTATTTTCTCTTTTACCAACAACTCCAACTTTTTTTAATACTTTCTTTGTCTTTGAGATAGTAGCCTTATTTGTAGGACTTTTAATATTATTTTTTTCTAATTCTAAAGAAGTCTCATCGTACAGATAGGATTTAATATTATGCATAATTAGTATTTTGTAGTATTTGGGTTTGATAATAACTAAATTATTTCTACTAAATTTAAAATATATAAAATATAAATAATCACAAAAAGATACCCACTAAAGTTTATTAGCCTAATGCTTTTAAAAATACTTTTTTTAGTTTGAAGGTAAACAAATAAAGCAAAAAAGAGAGTAAGAAATATCATTACGAAATAATCTCTTTGAAATAAAACTGGATCTAGACTTTTTCCACTTCCAAAAAAACCAATGATTGGAACTACCAAAACAATATTTAGTACGTTTGATCCGATCACGTTACCAACTACTACATCTGTTCTCTTTTTCATAATAGCTCCAATTGTGACAGCGAGTTCAGGTAGACTAGTTCCGACTGCCACGACTATCAAACCGATAATAATTTGAGAAATTCCAAATACTTCGCCCATGCCTTTTCCTGCCAAAACTACTCCCTCTGAACCAAAATAAAGTGCAATGAAAGAAACAATTAGAACGATCAATGACCATAAAACATTACTTTGCTTTGATTTATTTGAATCATCTTGTATGTCGACTCCAACATTTTTTTCAGAGTAAATAACATATAAAAAAACAGGCAAAATTAATAATATGCAAAACGCTTCAAATAAGTTTATTGCATTATCAGAATAGAGAAAAAATCCTAATAAAATTGCAGAACCTATTAAAGGTATATACTGTCTTTTACTGGTTATGTTCTTTCGTGGATATATTTCTCTTCCAATACAAGCAACCCCAAATATTAATGCAATATTTGAAATATTTGATCCTACAATTGCCCCCATAGCAAGATTTTCAGTTTCTTTTGATACAGACTGCAGGCCAACAAATATCTCCGGTAAAGACGTTCCTAAAGCAACAATTGTCAGACCAATAATAAATTCACTAGTCCCAAGTTTTTTTGCTAAATCTTCTGTTGCGTCTAGCAATTTGTCAGCACCACCAATCAACAAGATTAATGATATAACCATTAAAGGAATGTAATTACCAACAGATACGTCAGCAAGGGCATTAGTGAATTCGTTCATGATGTTGCATTTTACAATAATTAACTGTTGGTTTGTGCTTCAGTAAATAAAAATGCAATATAATTGATAACAGTTAATAATTAGAAGGCTTAATATGAAAATCACAGATTTATTTAATGTTAAAAATAAGGTTGCGGTTGTTACTGGAGGTTCTAGGGGTATTGGAGAGATGATTACAGCTGGTTTTTTAGCAAATGGTGTCAAGGTATATATAACTGCCAGAAAAGCTCCTGCTCTTCTTGAAAAGGCAAAAGAGTTGTCAGAGAAATATGAACATGAATGTATACCAATTCCTTGCGATTTAAGTACAAAAGAAGGAGTTGAGGATTTTGTTAATCAAATTGTTAACAAAGAAAATGGAATCGATTTCTTAATTAATAATGCTGGAGCAGCATGGGGCGAGCCTTTTGAATCGTTTTCAGAGGGCGGTTGGGATAAAGTTATGGATTTGAATGTCAAAAGCCTGTTTTTTTTAACTCAAAAGATGAAATTGCTTTTGACCACAAATGCATCACTAGATGATCCATCAAGAGTAATAAATATTGGATCTATAGATGGCTTAAATGTTCCAGCGTTGCCTACATTTTCTTATAGCGCATCCAAAGCTGCAGTACACCATCTTACAAGGGTATTGGCAGCGCAATTAGTCAAAGAAAATATTTTGGTTAATGCAATAGCTCCAGGACCTTATCCAAGCAACATGCTGGGTGCTGCAGTGAATCATGACTATTCTGAGATTGAGAAGAGAAATCCAAGAAAAAGAGTAGGGACGCCTGAGGATATAGCCGGTTTGGTGATCTTTTTATGCTCAAGAGCAGGAGCATATACTGTTGGTGAGACTATTACTTCAGATGGAGGTATCGTAAAGACAGCTAGCCATAATTTAAGTTGAAATTAAACGTTTCGTTAAGTTATCTTTGCGCATCTTTAAAGGCTCTTATGATCAGATCTTTCATCCAAATATGACCCCCATCACCTTCATCACTTTTATGCCAAATTAAGAAATATTCCATCATTGGTATTTCAATTGGAATTTCAACAAATGGCATGTTATTTCTTTTTGCAAAGCTTCTCGTACCCATCAAAACTAAATCAGTTGATTGAATGATTGTAGGCGCTATCAAGAAGTGTTGACATCTTAATGCCACCTTTCTTCTGTATCCTATTTTATCTAGTTCAACATCTATTAAATGCAAACCTCTTTTTCTTCCAGACACATGAAGATGTTTTTGATTCAAAATATCGTCTACTGTTACATTTTTAACTTTTGATAAATCATGACCCTCTCTATGCATTACAACAAAATCATCTTCAAACACTTTTTCAGAATTAATTTCATCAGATCTGGGTATTATTGGATCTACAACAAAGTCTAAATTATTTGTAGATAAAGCGTGAACCTGATCACTTCTCAGATATGCATAGCTTCCAATTGATATGTTTGGCGCATCTGCATAAATTTCTTTCATAATATAAGGTAGAACTCTTCCTTCTGATACATCTCCTAATGAAAGTTTAAAATTTCTTTTAGTCGTTGAAGGATCAAATGTATCTGGTTCATTAACGCTTTGTTGAATTAGAGTGAGAGCACTTTGCACATCCTGAATCATATTTTCAGTTTTTTGTGTTGGCACCATTCCAGAACCAGTTCTTACAAAAAGGTCATCATTAAATTTTTCTCTTAATCTAGCTAATGCATTACTAACTGCTGGTTGAGTTATTCCAACAACTTCAGCTGCCTTTGTAAGACTACCCTCAGTATAAATAGCATTAAGAATTACAAAAAGATTTAAATCAAAAGAACTTATTTTCATTAGTAACACCTCAATAAAAAATCAATGTTCTTGCTTCCTGTAATTACGTATAGATTTGTTTTGAACATACCGTTATTATAGAAATAAGTTACATTAATACTATTCACAGTATTTATAATAGTAACAAAATTTTTAATATAACGGGAGATTTAACCTCATGATGCCTGAATTAAGACCTGAAGCAGTATCACTAGTTGAAAAAGTGAAAACATTCATAAAAGATGAAGTTGCACCAAAGGAGCATGTATTTCACGAACAAATTCAAGAGGGCAAAGATAGATGGAATAGTTATCCATCAGTAATAGATGAGCTAAAAGATAAAGCAAAATCTGTAGGTTTGTGGAATTTATTCTTACCTGAAAGTGAATTTGGAGCAGGACTCACAAATTATGAGTATGCTCATTTAGCAGAAGAAATGGGTAAGTCGCATATTGCATCAGAAGCTATGAATTGCAGTGCACCTGATACAGGCAATATGGAAGTAATTGCTAGATATGGAAACGAAAAACATCAAGAAGAATGGCTGCAACCCCTTCTTGATGGAAAAATCAGATCAGCTTTTAGCATGACCGAACCTGGAACAGCATCTTCAGATGCAACTAATATGCAAGCTACAGCTGTATTGGATGGAGATGAGTATGTGATTAATGGTGAAAAATGGTGGACGTCTGGAGCTGGTGACCCTAGGTGTAAAATTTTAATATTCATGTGTGTTACAAATCCAGATAACCCAAGGCATCAAAGACATTCAATGATACTTGTACCAATGGAAACTGAAGGTGTAGAAATTATCAAAATGATGCATGTATTTGGTTATGACGATGCTCCTCATGGGCATGCTCACATGAAGTTTACTAATGTAAGAGTACCTAAAGAGAATCTTCTTCTTGGAGAAGGAAGGGGATTTGAAATTGCACAAGGCCGATTAGGGCCTGGTAGAATTCATCACTGCATGAGAGCAATTGGTGCTGGTGAAGTTGCATTAGAGCTTATGTGTAGAAGAGGCATTGATCCAGAAAAAATTGCTTTTGGAAAAAATTTAGCACGTTTAGGTGCTAACTTTGACTATATTGCCGAATCAAGAATAGAACTTAATGCAGCAAGATTTTTAACTTTAGATGCTGCAGTAAAAATGGATACTGTAGGTAATAAAATTGCTGCCAGTGAGATAGCTCAAATTAAGGTTTATGCTCCTAATGTTGCCTTGAAAATAATTGATAGAGCTATTCAAATCCATGGTGGTGAGGGAGTATCTCAGTTAACACCTCTAGCATCTATGTATGCACATATGAGAACACTTAGATTAGCTGATGGGCCAGATGAAGTTCATAGAAGAGCAGTTGCTAGACATGAATTAGGCAAATATATGGCTTAAAATTTTGGTTGAACCTAATTTAATTTTTTACGATACAGAGACCACCGGTACTGACATTAATTTCAGTCAAATTATTCAATGCGGCTCTGTTCTAACTGACGCTCAACTTAATATTAAAGATGAGCAAAATATTGGTAGCTCTCCATTACCATGGGTTATTCCGCACCCTAAGGCTATGCTTACTAATAAAAAAATTAATTCTTTTAAATCAAACACGTCTCACTATCAAATGATCAAAGATATTTACGATCAGTGGCAAAGCTGGAGTACAAATCAACCCTCAATATTTGTGACTTACAATGGACATCGTTTTGATGAAGAGCTAATAAGGAGACAATTTTGGTATAACCTTTTTGAACCATATGTTACCAATACTAATCAGAATGGAAGACTTGATTTGATGTTAATGATGCATAATATTGCATCATTTTTTTATGACAAATTTACTATCCCTAACTTCGAAGATGGGCCTGCATTAAGCTTAAAATTAGAACATATTTGTCTAGTTCATGGGATAGATGTATCGGATGCACATGATGCAGTTGCTGATTGTAAATTTATGATAGATGTATGCAATATTATTAAAGATGAGCTTCCAGATGTTTTTAACTCTTTTTTACAAACTTCTACAAAAGAGGGAGTAAAAAATCTCTTATATTCTGATGAATTTCTTGCTCTTGGAGAGGTTTTTAGAAGACATTCATTTCGATATCCTGTTGTAATGTGTGGTGGAGACAATTCTAGACCAAATGATATTTGTTTTTTTGATTTAAGTTTTGATCCAGATGATATAGTCAATTTAGACTATTCAGAAATAAACCAAATGATACAAACTGGAGGTAGAGATACACCATTAAAAAAATATAAAATTAACAAAACTATACCCATTTGTTCAAGCAAATTATTGAATAATAAAAATCATTTTGATATTGAATATAAAGAGTTGCAAAGAAGAGCCGATGTAATTAAATCAAATAATGATTTTCAAACAAAAGTTTCTCAGGCAATGGAAGATAGAATGATCAGCTTTCCTGAGCCAAATCATATTGAAGCAACAATATATTCAGGAGGCTTTCCTTCTTTTAGAGATAAGGAATTGATGCTAGATTTTCACTCATCAGATGACTGTGAGAAGCGCATAAAAATCTCAAGAAATTTTGAAGATGAAAGATTTCGATTGTTTGCTGAGCGAATAATTTGTACTGAGTATGAGGCAGGAATACCCGAAGATATTAAAAATAGATATGAGGAATTAATTGAAGAAAGACTCAATACAGAAGGGAAGTGGGGCTCATATGACAAATTGTTAAATGAAACAGAGAAACTATTAGGTGAAGCAGAATCTAAAGAAGATAAGAATATTCTTAAGGCAACTAAAGAGCATATCGTTTCTTTGAAAAAATAAAAATATTTATGGTGGGCGAGGAGAGATTCGAACTCCCGACTTCCTGCGTGTCGAGCAGACACTCTAACCAACTGAGTTACTCGCCCCAATGAATCGAGAATTAATTTTACACAAAAATATCAAAGAACATAACTAAAAATAATATCTAAAGATAGTGACGCTATGATTGTGTTTATGCAGCTTTCTTGTTTTTACTTTTTTTTGAGATACTTCTATTGAGGTTGTCTGCGTAACTGTGATTAACATCTGCATGGTGCATTTCATCTGCTCTAACAGATATTATTAAGTCTGATAATTTGGCATCTTTTTTAAGATTGTAATATTCAATTGCAAGTTTTGGAGCTCTAATGTTCATTACCTTACCTTTTTTAACAAGATCTAAGTATTCTGTATAGCTTTTCACTGCTTCATCCTCAAAATAACCAATCATTCTATGGGATGTCTTCGGAAAGAAGATATACATAAAGAAATAAAAACTCATAAAAATTCCTTGTGCAAGTATTACTAAAGATCTCTCAAAAATATTTGGTTTAGCTATTTCGATAAAAAACATGAGATGCATTCTTTCATTTTCAGCCTCAGCTAGCATTTCTCTAATTTGATTGCCGTAACCCGTTTGCATCTTTCTTAAACTTCTAAGATGTATCAGCATGCCTGCAACCATTCCGGGTACGCCAGCGATAGTCTCTAAAACAACAGCTCTATGACCATATCGCTTTGCAAAAAAAGTATCAGCAACAAATCTGAAAAATTTTGTCATAGACAAAGCAAAATAATCAGAAAAATTTTTCGGTTTATTCATTAATTAAGTTGAGATATGTAATCATCTAATCTTGTCTGATTCATTACAAAAGTAGATTTGAATTGAGTAGCAACATTTTTAACAGACTGAAGATTAGAATAATCATTGCCAACTTGAATGACACCTACCATTGCCATCATTGCATGGGGAGTGCATTGATAACCATATATTCCAGGTATATCAAATGTAACACTTATATCTCTACTTAATTGTCCATTCCAATTACTAGCATTTGGGGGAAGCATGCCAGGTATCGAGGCAGAGTTGTGTGCAGCATCAGTTGCTTCAAAAGTTACTGTGTCACCAACATTTATTTTTAATACGGCAGGTTCAAATACCATAACACCAGTAGATCCTTGGTTGAGCATTTTTACAGTATGAACTTCTGATAAGAGCTCCAAACTACAAATTAGCGTAGGTAGCAAGATGAATATTTTTTTAGAAAAAGTGCCCATTTCTATTATTATAATTGTTTATAATTAAATATCAATATAATTTATATTATTAAAAGGTTGCGTATTAAACAAAAATGCTTATATTAGATTAATATCCGTATCAGTTGCTCAACAATTATGTATTTAAATTTTAAAACCAAAAAATTTTTGCTACTACCACTAGCATTTTTTACCATGTTTTGTCGAGCAGATTATTTTCCACAATCAGATAATTGGGAAGTTTCATCCCCTGAAGTTGAAGGCATAAGCTCATCAAAAATAGATAAGTTAATGGAAATGTCATTTTTAGATAACGCAACACAAGCAGTTGTTGTAATTAAAAACGGTAAGATAATTTCAGAAAAATATGCAGATGGCTATGATATGAATTCTCATGGCACTTCATGGTCCATGGCTAAAAGTTACTATGCGGCCTTAATTGGAATCTCCATTGATAAAGGTGAAATTGGAAGCTTGGATGATGCAGTAGCTAAATATTTAGATTATTTTAACGACGAAAGATCCAGCATTACTCTGAGAGATCTATTGGATATGTCCAGTGGCTTAGATTTTCCAAGTCATGAACATGAAAAAATGTTCTTTCAAGCAGATCATCTTGATTATGCAAAACAAGTTGGTGTCGAGAAAGGTGCTGGAATTAAATTTGAATACAATAATGTTAACTCTATGCTTTTGGGTGACATATTGCTTGAAGCAACTGGCAAAAAGGCTGATGTACTTTTTGAAGAAAGAATATTGCAACCGCTTGGAATAAATGACTATAAACTTTGGAAAGATGAAAAGGGTAATGTTATGACTTATTGCTGTGTAGATATGTCGGCAAGAGATTATTCAAAATTTGGATTGTTATTTGCAAGAGATGGATTATGGAAAGATGAGCAGCTAATATCTAAAGCTTTTGTTGATGAAACTTTTCAAGTTGTTTGGAATTTAACACCAGAAAGGTTTACCGATCTTAACAGAGGTTACTCATTACATTGGTGGATATCAAAGTATGACGATGAATCAAAGATATTCAATACCAGTGGAAAGTTTGGCCAATTTACTTTTGTAGACAGAGAAAATGATGTAATTGTTACAAGAATTACAAAATATAATCAGCAAGATTCTGGTTCTGTTCAAAAATGGGGTGTGATGAAATATCTAAGATGGGCAGGAATTGATAATGCAATAAATATTGGAAGAAAGCTTATAGAAAGTGGTTCAATTGAAGCAGGTGATGATGTGATTACACCTTTTACTGATGAAAAAGGAGAGTCAAAAGAATTTTATGAAAATTATGCAGATATAATTGATGCAATTGCAGATCTTAGTCGTAATTAATATTTAGTTCTCTTGCTTTTTTTAAGAAGCTTTCCATGTCTTTTTTCCATTCCTCTAGATAGTATCCATCATTGCCATGCTTATTCAGATATCTTAAAAAAACTCTGCCAGAATCATCCTGAAATCCTGGTTTAAATGGCTTGCCAGTTATCTTATTAATTCTTTTAAAAGTTTCTTCCATTAGGCCCAAACAAAAAGAATCATTGGTATGGCTACTGCAATAATCAATATTTCTAATGGAAGACCCATTCTCCAATAATCAGTAAATTTATAATTACCTGGACCCATAACGACAGTATTGCATTGATGACCTATTGGAGTTAGAAATGCACAACTTGCTCCTATAGCAACCACCATTAAAAATGCATTTACATCGTATCCAAAATTAATAGCAATTTCATAAGATATCGGCGCCATAATAACTGCTGTAGCAGCATTATTTATGATATCCGAAACTACCATAGTAATTACAAGAATAATTATTAAGATCCACGCCTGATTTAGATTTGGAGCTAAATCAGATATATTTGATGCTATAAGAGAACTTAAACCAGTGGTTTGCATTGCTAAGCCGATAGGTATCATTGCAGCAAGCATTACAATTATTGGCCACTCTACAGATTTATAAAAATTAGAATTTATTATTTTAATTCTTGCGAAACATAACACACATAATAAAAATGCAATCGTTGGTGATAGAACCTCAAAAGCAACTAATAAAATTGAGCTTATAAAAAAAACAATACCTTTCAATAATCTGCTTCTGCTTGATATAATCTCAATTTCTCTTTCTCTAATCGGCATCAAGCCTAAATGTTTAATCTTACTTTTTACTTCCTCATCATCAAGCTCTCTTACACCTAGGAGTAATACATCTCCGGCTTTGAATGTTTCTCTAGTTAATCTAGTTCTATATTTTGTTCCTTTGCGCCATAAACCTAATAAATTTAATTCTTCAAAGGCTAATTTCTGACAATAATCATAATTTCTTCCAATAAGCCTTGAACCAGGGCTAATCAATACCTCAATCTTCTGGTATTGAAAAATCAAATAGGCTTAAAATTTTTCCTATTTCATCTGGCGGGCTTTTAATTACTAATATTTGACCTTCCTTAATTCGCATATTATTTTTTACTTTTCTTATTGAGCCAGTTTCTGAAATAACACCCATTATCTCTATATCTTCACCTGCTTGTTTCTTGAACTTGAATAAAGTCAAACCAATAGAGGAGCTGCCTTTATTAACTTCTACCTCAAACATGTAACCTTTCATATTTATTAGTGGTTCATTATTTGGTATTTCTCTTAATTCGAGGAGTTTATTTCCTAGGAAAGCAACAAAAAGAACTCCTGAAATAGTTATTAGTAGACCTACTTTTGAGAAATCAAAAAAATTAAATTCAGAGCCTGTTTGTTGATATGCATAATCTGAAATAATAATATTAGGTGGGGTACCTATTAGTGTATTCATACCACCTAAAATACAAGCAAAAGCTAAGGGCATTAAAAATTTTGCAGGATGCCATTCCATTTTTTGACAAACACTTATTGTTAAAGGTAGCAATATCGCCATAGCACCAATGTTATTTATGAATGACGAAAGTGCGGCTGCGATAATCATCAAAAAAAGTAGAAATTGTATTTCAGTATATTTTCGTCCAGCAAGGACTTTTCCTGCTAATGCAGATAAACCTGCATTTTTTAGACCCTGACTAATAATTAATACTAGTGCAACTGTCATTACAGCGGGATTTGCAAAACCATCAAAAGCTTGGTCAATATTAATTATATTAAGTTTTAAAGATGGAATAGAACTTATCGTAACCAAAAATATTAGAGCTGCAACTGATATAGCATCGTACCTATATTTATTCCAGATAAAAAAAGCCAGTAGAACAATAATTGTAAATGTTAAAACTAACTGATTTGTTAATTCATTTGTTGCAGATATCTCTACCATACATCACCGTTTTAATCTTTTGGCATAGATTCAACATATAGAGATGTTGATGGATAAGCAAAGTCAGAACCGCTTTCTTTAATTATATTCATAATTTGAAATATTAAAGCCTCTTTTAGCTCATTGAATGGAGCAAAACCCATTTTTGGAGCATAGGCAACAATCAACAAATCTATAGAGCTTTCTCCTAGTTCAACTATTCTAATTACTGGTTGAAATTCTCCATCTGAGAGAAAGCTGTCACTGTTAACAATATAATCTTTAATATTATTTCTAATTTGTTCAAGCTGATCGACCGAAGTTGAGTAAATTAAATTTATTTTCCAATTTATTCTTCTGTTTTGCATTTCGCCATGATTTGTGACGTATACGTCTGATAAGTCTTTATTAGGTATTAACATTGGAGCACTGTCAAAACTCCTCACTATTGTTGATCTAAAACCAATAGATTCTACAATTCCATGAATTGAGCCTGCTTCAATTCTATCACCAGGTTGAAATCGACCTTCACCGATAATTAGTATCCCTGAAATAAGATTTTTAAATAAGTCTTGCGCATTGAATTCCAAAAATATCTAATATTACAGCTACACCAATAACCCAAACAACAAATTTTGAAGCTCTTTCAAGCCACATCTGTATTGCCACAGTTAACCACGAACTGGTTGAAAGTGCTTCAAAAATTGGCTTTATACTATTAGCTAAAGCACTGAAGATAGTAAAAACAACAAACGCTTTTACTGTATTTGTTGCAATTTCTCCCACTAAACCACTTAAAGGCAAAATTAGAGTACATATGTATAGTGCAATTGTGATTGGAATCAAACCCAGTGGTCTTCTTAGAGCGTTTAATATCTCATCATCAAGATTTGATTCAGTTTTATCAGCCAGTTTAGCAAGAGCTTTAATTACAACTGAAATAATAAATCCTCTAAAGAGAAGGGCTAAAAGAATAACCAATAAAGAGCTGATAATTGAGCCAAGGTCAATTCCAAAAAAGCCTCTATTCCAAACGTCAGTAACTAGAGTAATAAAATCATCCATAATTATTTTGATACTGTATCCTTAATAAAATAAGGTAAATAAATTAAATAAAAAACGGCAATGGCCAATGGTACTGTGAAGAAAAGACTGTGGGGCGGATCTGGGAACATATCCATCAGAGATGCACCATCAGGTTTTGCTTGAAGGTACCAAAAATTTGCTGGCTCCCCAAGTAAATCATTAATCAAGTAAATATTTGGCAATAAAATAAATGCAGTAATTAAAGATACTGTAATAATATCTTTAGCATAAGGTCTGTTCCCTAAAGCTATGGTGGCATACATAATTGCAACCACTATCATTCCATGGCCGATCATAAAATATATATAATCTAAATCGTGATAAGTTATATCTGGAGTAAGTATTGCCATTGTCGCACCACCAAGACCCCAGAAGAAAGCACATGTATATAAAATTCTAGGACCACCAAGTAAAAACCATACTAAAAATATTTCAGACAAGTCACACATGTGTAAAGGTAAAACTTCTCTCCAATCATAAGGATTCTCTAACAGATATAGATCTTTGTATGGGGAAGAAATAATATGAAATGCAATTACGGCTATGATAATCCTTGCCATTGTTAATTTTTGACTATCAGATTTGTTCTTATAGAACTTTGGTAGGAGAGCTGAAATCAATATAACAATTGCAATTGTTAAGACATGAACTACTCCAAATATTTCGAAGGGTGTGCCGTACATTTTTAATCCCTGTTAATTTACTTATTAGAGATTATATTATTATTTAATTAACTTTAGAAACTATCTAGTAGTATTTGTTCTGTAAGGATTGCTGGTAAAAGTAATACACCATGCTGCAGTAAAGTTAATTAAATAAGCTTGATTTGAATTCTTGTATCTAGCCTCAAGTTCAGAATCCCAATTGGTAAAAGTTGTATTATTTGAACCATCTACACTCATATCATTTGATTGATCATAATCATAAATAGATTTAGCTTCTATGATAATAATTATTAAAAGCAATAATGAATAAACTAAATTTATTTTTTTGTTATTTGAATTTTTTATTAACCATAAAACTAATGAAATTAATAACATATTTATTAGTAATCCAATTAATAAATCTGTGCTTGTTTGTTTGCTAAATACCCAAATCAACCATATAGCAGTTGCAAACATGGGAAAGGCAAAGAATTCTTTTAAAGTTTCCATCCATTTGCCTGGTTTAGGCATAAAATTGATTAAATTTGGGTATATTGAAAGAATTAAATAAGGTAGGGCAAATCCAGTACCCAATGAAAGAAAAATTGGCATTGTAACCCCATTCGGTTGTACGAGAGCATATCCAAGCGCCGGTGCCATTAATGGAGCAGTACAGGGGGAAGCTACAATTACAGCAAGAACACCCGTAAGAAATGAACCTAAAAAACTATTTGATGATTTGTTACCTAATCTGGTTAAAGAAGAACCAATATTTAAATCGGTTAACAAAACCACTCCAATTACAAACATCAGAATACTCAAAGTACCTACAATAAGTGGAGATTGAAGTTGAAAGCCCCAGCCAAGATTAGTACCTACTTGTTTTAAAGCTAATAATGCCAAGCCCATAGTAATAAATGAGAGCAACACACCTATACAGAAAGATAATGAATGCAATCTGATGCTAGTTGGTGATTCATTTCCCATAGAAACAAAACTTAAAACCTTAAGAGAAATCACAGGAAAAACACATGGCATTAGATTAAGTATTAATCCTCCAATTAAAGCAAAAATTATTGCTTGAGCTAATGTTAATGTTGAATTGTTTTCTGATGTGAGTATTTGGGCATCAATAATAAAATTTTGATTTTGATTAATTGAAATTAAGCCTTTGAATTTTTCAAAAGAATTAAAATTTTTTAACAAAGGTATTTTGAGAAACCAATTATTCTCTTCTTTAATTAAGATTTGTTCAGCGGGATGATCTACAGTATTTTGATTTTCAATAAAAAATACTACATCTTCAATAGGATCATTAAATGAAAAACGAAGCTCTATAAAACTATTATTGATGCTTGCTAGAACAGGTAGAACTGTTGTGGGAACTTTGTTATTCCAGTCAATAAGCTGATCATCTTCTTTTATATCATTTAATGTTGTTTTAATTTTTGCCTTTTCTGGTATACAAACATCATCACAAATTAAAAAATCTAAATCTAATTCTATGTCGGCATTACCATCAAAATTTTTAACGTACTCAAAAGGGAATATAACAAAATCTTTATAGCCATAAGTCATCAGGGGGTCATAAGGAATTAATTCTGGAGTTGGCCATTTTATTTGACCAATAGAGACATTTTCACTTGTTTTCCAAATTATTTTTATTGGACCACCAGAATCACCAGGATTTTTCCAATAGGTATGCCAATTCTTTTGCATATCCATTTTTATTCCAATTAGATTTTTATCATTTGATAACTCTGATTGGTTATATTTGATTAAAGAAATTTCTGCATGACCAGAATTTACTGAGTTAGCATTGATATTAACTATAAAAAGAAAAAGTAATATTATTTTGGATAATTGCATTCTATAGTTTTTATTGTACAAATTGGGGCACATATTATGCACCCCAATTAACTTTTTGTGGAGATTTATTTGCTTGAGATTCTTTTTGGTGTTTTGATCTCAATTGTTCTCGGTTTTTTTTCATCAGGAATTATTTTTTCTAGATTAACTGTAAGTAATCCATTAATTAATTCCGCTCCTTGAACAACAACATCTTCAGATAATGTGAATTGTTGTTTAAATGCTCTTTGAGCAATTCCTTGATAGACAACCTTATTCTCTCCATTAATGACAGCTACTTCAATAGCAAAAAAGTTACCATCTTTGCTGATGTTGTATGGTGGATAACTAGAGGAGCGATCATTTGACTCAGATAATCTTTGTAATCTATCAAATAATGGCTCAAATCCAAGAACGCGTGTTGTAAAAAACGGATCTGTAAAATTAAGTATCATATTAGTCCTCCTTAAAGCGACCTTTGGTATGTTTTATTGTTAAAAACACATACTTGTTTAATGCGAAGACCCTTTATGGCATCTTCATCACGTTATATCTATGGTCATTTTTATTTTTTTCAACTTCTCGTAGGAAAATACAATAAAATGTACTTGAATTAGAACTTTAATATTAATAATATGTCTATAAAGATATGTATAAATTAATTTTTACCCCATTATTACTAATTTTTTCCCTAGATTTTGTTGCTGATGATGACAAAGTAAATATAGAAGCTGGACAAACTTGGCTACTGGAGTCAAAAAGTAATAGACTCTCAATATCAAACAGTGAAGTTTTGTTCTTTTTTTCAAGCGATGCTTACAATACATATCAGGCCAGAAGATTTTCTGATTGGGATCAATTTTCCATTGTTGATGGAAGAGATCTTGTTAGACTAAATACTGGAGACAAAATTAAAATTATCAAACCAAAGCATCATAAAAAAATATATGAAGTCATGCTTTTAGATGGTTTTGAAAAAAACAGAACTTATTTTGTTATTACAGAAGACCTTTTAAAAGATTTCGTTATAAGTGAGGAAAAAAACACTGAAATATAAAAACTACATAGCATTTAGTCTGATTGTTTCTATGACTTACTCTTGCACTAATATGAGCTTGGCTCCAGACGTTGTTAAGCGTGAAGATGCACAAAAACAGCAGTATGTTGTCATCGGAGTTATTGAGGATATTAATGAGGTAATCATAGAAGGTGATCGAGAAGCTGGCGCTATCGCTGGAGGATTAATTGGTGGTGCTGCAGGAAAAAGTGTTACAGACTCAGAACCTGAATCAGACATAGCTACTGTTATTGGTGGATTAGTTGGTTCTGCTGTTGGAGCAGAATTAGGTTCAAATTTTACTAAAAAGGAAGGAATTGAATTATTAATTAGAACTGAAACAGGAAGATTAATTTCTATCATTCAAGAAGTTAGTAACTATAATTTTGTACTTAATCAAAAAGTTCGAATTATTAAAAGAAATGGAAAATCTAGAGTAATACCATTTAATTAATGACATCTGAACTTTTTTCAGCAATTTATAATAAAGCATTAGATATATTATCCAGAAGAGAACATTCTGTTTTAGAATTAAAGCAAAAGCTAAAAAAAAAATACGACATAGAAGATGATATCGAAGAAACTATATCTCGACTAAAAAAAAATAATTTGCTAAATGACTATCGGTTTTCTGAATCATATGTTGTTTATAGAAAGAGAAAGGGATTTGGACCAGTTAAAATTTCTAAAGAACTTGAATCAAAAGGTGTAGCAGAAGTTATAATTTTTGAAGTATTAGATAATGAAGGTGGTTGGGTCGAAGCTGCAAATAAGGCTTTCTCAAAACGCTTTAAGGAGGGCCCATCAACTGATACAAAAACTTTATTGAAACAAAAGAATTTCTTATACAACAGAGGGTTTGATTTTAAAGAAATTGAATCAGTTTTGAGTGATGACATGTTATGATTTGTTGCTATGTCTTATGAGGTATTAGCTAGAAAATATAGACCATCAAATTTTGAAGAAGTTGTTGGTCAAGAGCACATTATAAAAGCATTAGTAAATAGTTTAGATCAAAATAAGTTACACCAAGCTTTTATATTTTCTGGAACAAGAGGGGTCGGTAAAACTACTCTAGGAAGGATACTTGCAAAATGTCTTAATTGTTTATCATCTGACAAACCTATTTCATCTCCATGCAATGAATGTTCAAACTGTAAAGAAATCAAAGCAGGACGGTCGTTAGATTTTTTTGAACAAGATGCTGCCTCTCAAAGGGGCATAGACGCTATGAAAGAACTCCTTCAAACAGTTCCACAATCTCCATCAAATGGAAGATACAAAATATATCTTTTAGATGAAGCTCATCAACTTACAACTGAAAGTTTTAATGCACTACTAAAAAATTTAGAAGAGCCTCCAAAACATGTTGTTTTTATTTTGGCTACAACTAATCCAGAAAAACTTCCTAAAACTATACAGTCAAGGTGTTTACAATTAAATTTAAAAACAGTTAATGAGGAAATCCTGTCAGCACATTTAACAAAAATTTTAGATTTCGAGGCCATTGAATTTGATAAAGAAAGTGTCAAGCTAATATCTAAGTCTGCAAAAGGTTCTGTAAGAGATGCTTTAACTCTTCTGGACCAATCAATCGCTTATGGTAATGGCTTTTTAAAATCAGATGATATAAAGAAGTTATTAGGAACAATAGATGATTCATTGTTATTTGAATTAATTGAATCAATCACAGATGGAAATAGCGGACATGCATTTAATATGCTTTCAGAAATTGAGGAGCTTGCACCAGAATATGATTCAATTCTTAAGGACATGATTGCTATTTTGCACAAAGTATCAATTCATCAGGCTCTAGAAAACTCAACTGATAATAGAGTCATAGATTTAGCCAAAAAAATTGATAAAGAGTTCTGTCAGTTGTTATATGAAATAGCAATCAATTCATATAGTAAATTTTCCGTACACCCTAATCCAAAAGAAGCTCTTGAGCTTTGTTTGCTGAGGATGTTGACGTTCAATCCTCTTCAAAAACTATCAGAAAATAATACTAACCAGAGTTCTGAAAAAATTGAAAAAAAAAATTTAAAAAAAAATGAAAAAACGTTTCACAAAACTCAAAATCTCAAAGCATTAGAACCCTCTTATAATTTAATAAAATTTAAAGATAATAATGAGTGGATAAAGTATTTTAATTCTCTTGAGTTAAGCCAATTTGTTAAAAATATTTTTGGAGCAATGTCTTTTGTATCATTTGAAGATGATGAATTATTTTTAATGTGCCGTAAACATTCGCCTAAAGATATTAATGACAATTGGATGTCTGAATTTAAGGACGCTTTAAAAACTTCATTTTCGAAAGAAATTACTGTAAAAATTGAAGAAGGAGAAGTTAAGGAAACTCCATTTAGCTATAATATTAGAAAAGATGAAGAAGCTATAGGTAAGTCAAAATTAGAAATTGAAAAAGATAAAGATATACAAAACTTTTTAAAAAAATTTAATGCAAAAATTAAAGCCAATTCAATTAAGCCAATAAAATGAACAAAGATTTAGTATTAGAACTTATAAATGCATTAACAATTTTACCTGGAGTTGGAAAGAAATCTGCTCAAAGAATGGCTCTTTATTTACTTGATAAAAATAAAGATGGGGCAAGGATTTTGGCAAATACATTAGCGAATGCTGTTGATAACATTCAAAGATGTTCGTCTTGCAGAATGTTAACTTCTAATGAGGTATGCAGTGTATGTGAT
>LULK01000102.1_pt1 | contig 28111 bp, 34 predicted proteins | sample 728181 | NCBI WGS metagenome assembly LULK01 (sample SAMN03860291, study PRJNA289734) | marine metagenome | biome: seawater column; feature: ocean; material: water; isolation source: Red Sea water column Station 169 - depth 10m | place: Saudi Arabia: Red Sea | collected 2011-10-15 | depth 10 m | reverse complement strand
TGTCAGTTGTTTATGCATCGTGGGCAGGGTTAGGTGGATTTTCAGTGGCTATACTAAGCTATTTTTTCTACAAGCAAGCACTTAATTGGCAAACTATATTTGGTTTGTTCCTTATTGTAATTGGCGTTACTATCGTAAACATATATAAAATTCATTCTTAAATTAATGACAGAACTAACAATTACAGAAGTTTATGCTATAGGGTTGCCAATTATTTTGGCCATGATATTGATTGAGACTTTAATTTCAAGTTTTAACAAAAAATCTCTATATAAAAACAAAGACACATTTTGCACGAGTGGATTACTCTTTGGCAATATCCTAATGGGCTTTGCTATAAAAGGAGCAACGCTTGGACTGCATATATTTTTATATCAATTCAGAATTTTTGATCTTACAAATGTAGTTCCTTTGTGGGCTATGTGGTTAATGACATTTATTTTGATCGATTTTGTCTTTTATATTTATCACAGGTTCTCTCACAGAGTAAGATTTTTATGGGCAATACATATGAGCCATCATTCCAGTGAAGAGATGAATTTCGCTGTTTCTATGAGGCAAGCTTGGTTTGGACCTATTTCAAAAATTCCATTTTTCATTGTTCTGCCTATATTAGGCTTAGATCCAACAATTATTGCTGTTGCAGGTGTAATCAGTACTTTATGGGGAGTTGTTGGACATACACAAATAGTAGGAAAATTAGGCCCTCTTGAATGGATTTTAAACACACCATCGCACCATAGAGTTCATCATGGGGCAAATGCGGAGTACATAGATAAAAATTATGGCAATTTATTAATAATCTGGGATCGCATATTTGGAACTTTTGAACCAGAGAAAGCTAAAGTTAAATATGGTCTAGTAAATAACGTAAATACTTTTAACCCTATAAAAATTACATTCATGGGATGGCAATCTATGATGTTAGATATCAAGAAAGCAAAAAATTATAAAGAAATTTTCTCAATTATTTTTGGACCTCCTAATACGAGAAATAGAAGTGGTTCTTTTTAATAAAATTATCCTCATATAGAAATTATGAAGTTCACTATTAGGAAAATTCATAAATATTTGAGTTTATTCATTTCTCTCCAGCTTTTACTTTGGACTGCTTCAGGTATTTATTTTGCTTATAACAAGATTGAGAATGTTAGAGGCGAGCAGTATAGAGAACAAACATCTTCTTCAGTAGATCTCAGTAAAATAAATTTTAAAGTTGAAGATATAAGCACATTAAGTTTTGCCAACAGACTTAATGAAAGAGTGGTTGTTATAAGGGGCACACAAGGTAAAAAATATTTTGATTTTGACGGAAATTTAATAGATAAAATTTCTTTTGAAGATGCTCTTAAAGTCGTCAAAACTAAAACAAATTTATCACCTTTAACAGTAGAGGAAGTAACAGAGGCTAAGAAAAGAGCAGAGTACAGAGGAAGAGACCTTCCTATCTATCGTGTTGTATCAACAAACAAAAAAAATGAAGAGATAAATGTTTATGTAAATCCATATTCTGGAGACATAAGTGCAGTAAGGTCAACTCAGTGGAGAATTTGGGATTTGCTTTGGGGTTTTCACATAATGGATTGGCAAGATAGAGACAATATAGGAAATATTTTTCTCAAAATCTTTTCAGTACTAGCGCTTTTAAGTGCCATTACTGGTATAGTTTTATTCTTCAAGAAAACTGCTTAATTATTAAAATATAAAAAAGAGGTGAGTATGAAAAAAATAATTTTAATTTTGTTTTTTGCATCTGTGTTTGTTCAAACACAAGTTGAAACTAGAACGCTCAATAACGGAAATCTTATTTTAGAAGATGTTCCAAATGTTCCTGAAGAGATTAAGAGAGAATTGAAAGGCTATCAAAATATCAGATCAGCATCTTTTCGTGGTTTCAAACCAGATAATGAGGGAGTATTTATATCAACAAGATTTGGCGATGTAGGCCAGCTTCACGTCGTTGATAGGCCACTGGGCATGAGAAAACAAGTCACCTTTTTCGATGAACCTATTGGTTCAGTTTCAGTACAGCCAAATGGAGGACTCATTGCTTTCACTATGGATAGCGGCGGTTCAGAAAATGCACAAATATATGTTATGAATCCAGAAAATGGTAGAACAGTATTAGTTTCTGATGGTGAGTCTAGAAATGGTTCTGTCTTGTGGAGTAGGGATGGTGAAAAAATTGCTTTTGGAACTACAAGAAGAAATGGAGCCTCAAACGATGTTTGGGTAATGGACTATAAATATCCAGAGCAAGCCAAAATGGTTTTTGCTTCACCTGATGGCACGAGTTGGACCCCTGCAGATTGGTCGAAAGATTCAAAAAAAATCTTATTGCAAAATTATATTTCTGTAACTTCTTCCAGAATCTTCATTGTCGATACTGAGACTGGTGAGAGTAAACTTGTTACTAATAAGGAAGACTCGTCAAATTTGGCACTTGCATTTGGTGCTTCTGGAAGAGGATTCTTTTTCCTAACTGATCAATTTGGCCAGTTTAGGCAACTTGCATACAAAAGTCTCACAAACGGAAGAATTAAAATTATAAGTGAAACTATTCCATGGAATATTGAAGGTTTTGCCATATCAAAAGATAGAAAAAGAGCAGCATTTACTGCAAACGAGGGCGGTTTTAGTGTTCTTTACCTTATGGATGCAAGAAGCTTTAAATTTAAAAAAGTAGAGATGGAGAGCAAGGGCTTAATTGGTGGAATAAAGTTCAGTGATAATGGAAAAAAATTAGGACTTTCATTAAATAACGCTAAATCCCCTTCCGAAACACATATAGTTAATTTAGGAAAAAGAAATTTAGATTATTTAGATGTCGTCCAATGGACAGAATCTGAGGTAGGAGGTTTAAATACAGATGAATTTGTACTGCCAAATTTAATATCATTCAAATCCTTTGACGATTTAGAGGTGCCTGCATTCATCTATAAGCCTGAAGATATTAAAGAGCCAGTTCCAGTAATTATTACAATTCATGGCGGACCTGAGAGTCAATATAGACCAAGATTTTCTAGTTCAATTCAGCAATGGGTGAAAAGACTAGGCGCCGCTGTCATCGCTCCTAATGTAAGAGGAAGTAATGGTTATGGAAAAGACTATTTAAAAATGGATAACGGCTTTAAGAGAGAAGACTCTGTAAAAGATATCGGTGCTCTTCTAGATTGGGTTAAAACACAGCCAGATTTAGATTCAGATAGAGTGGCTGTTATTGGTGGCTCATATGGTGGATATATGGTTCTTGCAAGCGCCGTTTACTACAGCGATCAACTTGTTGGAGCAGTTGATAGAGTAGGCATTTCTAATTTTGTTACTTTCTTAAAAAATACTGAAGATTATAGAAGGGACTTGAGAAGAGTTGAGTATGGTGATGAAAGGGATCCAGAAATGAGAGCATTTCTTGAAAAAATAAGTCCAAATAATAACGTTGCTGAAATTGATATTCCTATGCTAGTTGTTCAAGGTGAAAATGATCCTAGAGTTCCTGTAACAGAATCTGAACAAGTTGTTGAAGCCTTAAGAAAAGAGGGTAAAACAGTCTGGTATATGAACGCCTTAAATGAGGGGCATGGTTTCAGGAAAAAAGAAAACAGCGATGTATCTCAACAAGTCACTTTAATGTTTTTTGAGAAGTATTTATAGATGCTAGAAGAAAAGTTAGCTCAGTGTCCTTATTGTTGGGAAAGTATATATTTTGAGATAGATTTATCAGAGCCTAACCAAGAATATGTAGAAGACTGTCAGGTATGTTGTAATCCAATACTCTTAAGAATTTCTTCTTTTGGTGACACAATTAATATTGAAACAGCTAAAGAGGAAACTGGTTTTTAATGAACAGAGTTTTCCTACTTCCATTAGTAACTGTAATCGCTTTTTTCGTTCTTTATTTTGTTCTAGCGAGTACAACTTCATTTTTATCTGTTGAGGCTGGATATGCCATAGGAGAGGTATCAAGATGGTGCGAAAGAATAAGCGGTGGTTTTTTTAGGGAGCCATTTAATGCTCTAAGTAATTTAGGATTTATAACAACTGGTTTAATAATGTTTTGGATTATTGCTCATGAGCCTAAAAATCAAGAGAGCAGATTTGTAGGACCTACACCTGTTGCGATTTTGTATGCTGCTACTGCAGTATTTCTTGGTCCAGGATCACTTTTAATGCATGGAACACATACTGAATGGGGCCAATGGGCAGACTGGTTAAGTATGATTCTGTATATCTCTATCCCTTGGTTAATAAATTTATTCGGAAGCCAAGGCTGGTCAGATCAGTCATTTGCAAAAACATACTTATCAATAATTTTTGTATATTCGATGTTGAGCTGGTTTTTTGGATATGACTTAGGAATTAATTTCAATCTTTGGTCACTGTCTATTGGATGGTGGATAATTACAGAGGTCTTACTTAATTTCTGGTCTAACACATTAAGAATTTTATCTGGCTTTATAGCAATTGCAGTGATGGCAGTATTTGGCATATTTCCTAATGAGATAATTCAGAACCCTAATTTATATTGGTGGGTGCCATTTTTTTGGCTTCCAGGCATTCTTATGAATAAAAAACCAAAGATAAAAAAGAAATATAACCCATGGTTTTTCTTGGGTGTTGGGTTCTATATGTCAGCATTTGCTATTTGGCTTCAAGGCTATCCAAATATGCCACTTTGTAATCCTGACAGCATCATTCAACCACATGGTATTTGGCACATTTTAAGCTCACTAGCAACTTTATCTTTTTTCTTTTTCTTCAGAACTGAAAAAAAACTATAATTTACAACATGAAAAGTTTAGGCCTAGGGTTTGGTTATTTCTGTATTTATACAACCCCCATACAGTTATTTTTACTTGGATGGATTTTGCTATATATATTTCAAACCCCATATGGTTTTTTAGATTTAAGTTCTAAGATTTTTCTGAAACAAAACTTAGAACTTTTTCACGATTGGATTTATTCTTGGTTTTGGAATGCATATCTTGATTTCTGGTGGCAGTTTCCTGCGTTTATTATGCTTACGTTAAAAACTATTTTAAGCACATGGCTTGGTTTTTATTTGGTTAAAAAGTTCAAATAGTTTCATGCGTTTAATTTTTCTGTTCTTATTTTCTCTAAATCTATTTTCTCTCGATATTGATGACCTAAGAACATCTTTTGAGAAAGATGGAGCTTTTGTTGCTGGTAAAATTCTTACCAAGCTAAACAATGGATTACATTTTCTCGAAAAAGAGAGGGATTTCCAAAATACTTTATTAATCGCAATTCATGGAAGGGGCACTGAAGGTTATGAATGGGTTTACCCGCTCATAAATTTAGATAAAGAAAACAATAGATTATCCTTTTACAGATGGAATACTATTGGATGTCCTAATGAGGCAATAAGAAAGATCTCATTAGAAATTAATCGACTAAAAGAAAAATACAAAAAAATAGTACTTGTCGGACACAGCTATGGTGGGCTGGTTGTTTCTAAAATTTTAACAGATGATTTTGATTCTAAAATTGAAGGACATTTTGTCGCAGCACCTCTAAAAGGGAATTTTTTAATCAGAACCTTTTGTGGATACACTCCACCAAGAAAAATTAACAAAAATAATCTTGGTTTTAATTGGATGACTATTAAAGAGCTCGATGGTGAGTTTAGAAATCTAAAATCAGATCCCCAATTACTCGAAATAGAGGGTGTTGTAGCAAAAAGATTGCCAGAGGAATATAATGGCAATAGATTAGGCCATAATTGGTCAATAAGTTGGCTCACTGACCATTTAAATAGCAAGCAAAATTAAATGTTACCAAAAATTTTAGAAGATAATTTATCCATTCCAGTAGTTGGAGCTCCTTTATTTATTATTTCCAGGCCGGATCTAGTAATTGCTCAATGCAAGGCTGGAGTTGTAGGCTCTTTTCCTGCTTTAAATGCCCGACCTCAAGAATTACTAAGTGATTGGATTAAACAAATTAAAGACGAGCTTGGCCAATTTAAAGAAGATAATCCTGATAAAAAAATTGCGCCTTTTGCTGTAAATCAAATTTGCCATTTATCCAATGACAGACTTTTCAAAGATGTAGAGACATGTGTCAAACATGAGGCGCCTATAATCATTACTTCTTTAAGACCACCAGAGGATTTAGTGAAAGCAATACACTCATACGGCGGATTAGTTTTTCATGATGTTATAAGTACAAGACATGCACAAAAAGCTGTCGAGCAAGAAGTTGATGGGCTTATTTTAGTCTGTGCAGGAGCTGGAGGACATGCTGGAAATTTATCACCTTTTGCCTTACTTAGAGAAACTAGAGAGTGGTATGACGGAACCATTCTTCTATCGGGGTCTATATCAGATGGATTCTCGATATCGAGCGCACTAGCTATGGGAGCAGATTTGGCCTATATTGGTACAAGATTCATTGCTACTAAAGAATCCGAAGCAGATGATGATTATAAGAAAATGCTTATTGAGTCGGCTGCAAAAGATATTGTTTATACAAATTATTTCAGTGGCGTTAAAGGCAACTACTTAGGACCCTCGATTAGTAGAGCTGGAATGGATCCTGAAAGTTTGCCTGAAGCTGATAAAACAAAAATGAATTTTAACTCTGGTGGAAATGCTACTGCTAAAGTTTGGAAAGATATTTATGGAGCTGGCCAAGGAATAAGCTCAATTAAAAACTCACCAACAGTTGATGAATTAGTGGCTCAAATGCGTCAAGAATTTGATTCTGCAAATAAAGAACTTGCTGAAAAAGTAAGTAAGTATTAATTTAAGTTAATCTTTACACTATTGAACACTATCTTTAAAGTATAATATTTTCATGGATGTAGCAGCGTTTGTATTATCAATACTGGCACTTTTGTTTGCCCTACTTGGACTAGGCTTATCAATGCGAGCCCTATATATAATTGGCGTAAATTCTGGCCTTGCAAAACCTCAAGAAAATAAGGAAAAAACCACAATTCAAACGCCAAAAAAATTTACTCCAAAAAAACCTATACGTACTGAAGGTGAAAAAATTATTTATAACGAAGATCCTTTGGTTTATGTAATTGAAAACTTTATCTCAGATGAGGAATGTGAACATATTAAAAATGTATCAGATGGCAATTTAGAGAGGGCGAAAACTATTGGTGGAAAAGATGGCATATATCATCTGAATAGAACGGGAAGTAATTGTTGGATAGCACATAGTCACTCAAATATAACTACAAACTTAGGACAAAGAATAGCAGATTTAGTTGGTTTTCCTCTTAAAAATGCTGAATCATTCCAAGTGGTCTATTACACAGGTGGCACTGAATATAATGATCATCATGATGCTTTTAATGCAGATACAGACGAAGGAAAAAAACACCTTAAAAGAGGGGGCCAAAGAATTTACACTGCTTTGGGCTATCTAAATGATGTAGAAGAGGGAGGTTCTACTGAGTTTCCTGATTTAAACATATCTGTGGCTCCAAAGAAAGGCTCTTTACTCGTTTGGAAAAACGTACTGCCTGGAACAACAAAAGTTCACCCAGACTCATTGCATGCTGGTAGACCTGTAACTAAAGGTGAAAAGTATGCATTTAATCTTTGGTTCAGAGAGAATAAATTCGTCTAAATTAAATGGATGTTTCATTCATTTTAGATGGACTTAATGAAGCACAAAGAGATGCTGTTACTTCGGATTCAAAAAAATTACTTGTACTTGCAGGAGCAGGCTCAGGCAAAACTAAAGTTCTAGTTCATCGTATCGCTTGGCTAAATAAAGCTCTGTCTTTTTCAACACACAGTATTCTAGCCGTAACTTTTACAAATAAGGCTGCTAGTGAAATGAAAGGAAGAATTGAAGAGATTCTTGAGCAGCCAATTCCTGAAATGTGGTGTGGAACATTTCATTCCATCTCAAATAGACTGCTAAGAAGACATTTTTCTGAGGCAAATCTTGACAGAGATTTTGCTATTCTTGACAGCGATGATCAGTTAAGAGTGATTAAAAGAATTTTAAAAATTCTTGAATTAGATGATGACCAATGGGTTCCTGAGAAAGTAAGATGGCAAATTAATACTTGGAAAGATGATGCTCTTCGTCCCAAAGATATTGATGATAAAGGTGACTTTAATATAGAAGTTCTAAAGAAGATTTATATTGCGTATGAGAAGTATCTTGAACAAGAAAATTTAGTTGATTTTAACGAACTAATACTGAGATCTTACGAACTAATTAGAGATAATGCAGAGATTCGCTCTCTATATCAAAAAAAATTTAGATGTGTCCTAGTAGATGAGTTTCAAGATACAAATACTCTTCAATATAAATGGATGAGAAATCTTTTAGATGAAAAAACTTTTGTGACAACAGTCGGAGATGATGACCAATCAATATATGGATGGCGGGGAGCAAAAATTGAAAATATTAATCATTTTGCTAAAGATAAGGGAACAGAGGTAACAAGGCTAGAACAGAACTATAGGTCTACATCAAACATATTAGATGCCGCAAATGCAGTAATAGATAAAAATACAAATAGACTTGGAAAGAAGCTTTGGACTGCTTTAGGTGAGGGAGATAAAATCGATATTTTTGAAGCTTATAGTGAGCAAGAAGAGGCAAGTTATGTATCTGAATCAGTACATAGAATTGTCGATAATAATGATAACTATAAAGAAGTTGCAGTTTTATATAGATCTAATGCGCAATCAAGGGTAATTGAGGAATACCTTTTAAGAAATAATATTCCATATGTAATTTATGGAGGAGTAAGATTTTATGAAAGGCTCGAGATTAAAAATGTCGTAAGTTATCTAAGATTAATAGTTAATAAACATGATAATACTGCTTTCGAGAGGGCTATTGGAGTTCCATCTAGAGGAGTTGGAGAAAAAACAATTGAGAACATTAGGAATTACAGTAATGAGAATAACCTCTCTTTATTTGCATCATCAGAGCAAATGGCAAGTGAGGATAAGATAAAAGGTAAAGCTCAAAATTCAATTAAAAACTTTACTTCACAATTTGAAACATATAACGAAAAACTTCAAGAAATCTCTGCATCAGAACTAGTTGAATTTGTCATAAATCATAGTGGTTTGATTGATCACCACATGAAAGAGTCTGGTGAAAAAGGAAAGATTCGTGTCGAAAATATTAACGAATTAATAACGGCTGTAAAATCCTTTGAAATTCTAAATAAGAATGAGGATTTATCAGACTATGACTCAATGCTTGCAGCTTTTCTTTCCTCAGTCTCCTTAGATATGGGCGAGACTCAAGCAGATAAATATGATGATGCTGTCCAGCTGATGACTATTCATTCTGCAAAAGGCTTGGAATTTAAACATGTTTTCCTAGTTGGGATGGAGGAAAATTTATTTCCTCATTCTAGATCTGTTGAGAATATAAGTGAATTGGAAGAAGAGCGTCGTTTATGCTACGTAGGAATTACGAGAGCTAGACAAAAATTGTATTTGAGTTATGCAGAATATAGAAGAATGTATGGAAATGATTCATATAATCCGCCTTCAAGATTTATTAAAGAGATTCCTGATGAGCATACAGACTTTGTTCGCCCAAGACAGTCCTATAAAACAAGTTATTATGGAACATCAAACAGTTTCGACTCAGCTAATGAAAATTCCCATGAGTTTTCTTTAGGAGATTCAGTTGTTCACGAGAAATTTGGTCTGGGAACCATACTCAGCATTGAGGGTGAGGGAGAGCTTTCGAAAGTACAAGTTAATTTTGCAGATTTTGGAACTAAATGGTTGGTTCTAGGATATGCAAACCTGGAGAAAACAAATTGATTATCGAAAATAAAGGATTAATTAATTATCAAGAATGTAGAGATGAAATGATTGCCCTCGTAAAATCCTGTCCAAAAATTCATCATATTTGGGTTCTTGAACATCCACCAGTTTTTACAATTGGGATAAGCGAAAAAAATATAGAAGAAGATCTGTCAAAAAATCCTCCAGTTATTAAAACTGATAGAGGTGGAAAAATTACTTTTCATGCTCCTGGTCAAATCGTCATTTACTTTATTTTAAATTTAAAAGAAGTCTCTTTTAAACCTACAAGCCTTACAAGCACAATACTTAATTCAACATCAGATACACTTTGGTCATTTGGCCTTGAACATCAAATTAATCTTGAGGATCCTGGAATATATATTAATAACAAAAAGCTTGCTTCAATTGGCATGAGAATTAAAAACCATATTTCATATCACGGTTTGAGCATAAATTTTGAAACAGATTTGAAAACTTTTAATTCGATTAACCCTTGTGGTCTAGATGTGGAGGCTTGTAATTTAATAGACTATATAGATATAGATAAACAAGAACTATTGAAAAAACTTCTACAAGGTTTTAAAAAAGTAATTAATTAAATGAAAGAGATAATACCTACAGTCAAAATTGTCAATCATGCTGGAGTTTCATCGATCAAAGATGGAATGAAGGGCAATGATTATTCTTTAATAGAAAGGGAAAATAAACCCAAATGGATAAGAATGACTGCTCACCAAGTGAATAAAAATTTTTCAGAAATTAAAAACTCTGTTGCTGATTTAAAATTAAGCACTGTATGTGAGGAAGCAAAATGTCCAAATTTGTCTGAATGTTGGTCAAGAGGTACAGCAACATTTATGTTAATGGGCGATACTTGCACCAGAGCCTGTCAATTTTGTTCAGTTAATACAGGCAATCCAAAAGGTTGGTTAGATGAAGACGAGCCTAAGAATATCGCAGATACTGTTTTTAAGATGGGTTTAAAATATATAGTTTTGACATGTGTAAACCGTGATGATTTAGCTGATGGTGGAGCAGAACATTTTGCAAAAACGGTAGAAGAAATTAAAAAGAAAGATTCGACTATAGCTGTAGAGGTATTAACCTCAGACTTTAATGGTTCTATTGAATCAATAAAAACAGTTGTTGAATCGCCCATTAAAGTTTTTGCACAAAATCTGGAGACTGTAGAAAGACTTACACATCCTATTCGTGATCCAAGAGCTGGCTATCAAAAGACTTTAACAGTCTTAAAAAAGGCAAAAGAACTCAACCCGAATATTATTACCAAATCTAGCATTATTTTGGGGATGGGAGAAACAGATGAAGAAATTAATAAAACTTTTGAAGACTTAAGGTTGCATGAAGTAGATATTGTTACCTTAGGGCAGTACCTGAGACCAACTTTAAATCATTTACCAATTGATAGATGGGTTACCCCAGATGAGTTTGAGAAATATAGAAAAGAAGGTTTAGAATATGGTTTTAAAGAAGTTGTATCCGGCCCTTTTGTTAGATCGAGCTATAGGGCTGAGAGAGCTTTAGAATTGAATAACGTAGGTTTAGCATGATTTTAATTTCACCAGCAAAAAGATTACAAACAGAATCATTTGATTCAAGTCTTAATTCAACAAAACCTTTATTTGCTAAAGAAGCTGATTTAATTGCTTCAGAATTAACAAAGCTCGATATATTGGGCCTTAAATCGTTGATGAAGGTAAGCGATGACATAGCCAAGATAAACGCAGACAGATTTAAAAACTGGAATAAACCAAATCAACAAGAGAAAAGAGCTATTTTCCTGTTTGAAGGAGATGTATTTAAGAACCTTAATGCGAAAGGAATGAGCGAAGAGGATTTAAGTTATATGAATGAAAAACTTAGAATTTTGTCGGGCATATATGGAATTTTAAGACCATCTGATGAAATAAATCCTTACAGACTCGAAATGGGGACTAATTTTTCAGTGAATTCTGCAGGCAATCTGTATGAATTTTGGGGAGATAAGGTAGCAAATTCAATTAATTCTGATTTTCCGAGTGAAAATATTTTTAATCTTGCATCTGAGGAATATTTTTCAGTAGTTAAGAAATATGTAGATCCAAAAAAAGTTATTGATTTCAAATTCCTAAGCATGTCTGGAGGAAAAGAAAAAGTAATAGGGGTTATAGCAAAAAGAGCACGTGGCGAAATGGCTAGATTTTTAATACAAAACAGAATTGATAATCTCGAAGATATTAAAAAGTTTGAAGGATTGGGCTTTAAACTAAGAAACTTTGAAGACAACACCTTCTTCTTTTCGAACAGTTAAAAAGTAATCAATCTTTTTCAAGTAATTCGTCAACAATTTCGATAAGTTCATCAACTAAATCAAAAGTTTCATGAAAAGAATATACTACTTCTCTATCTCTGCTCAGCAGTAGCAAGCCAGCTTTAAGTTTTTTTAATTTTTTCTCATTATTCATATCTGCAAAATATTCTAAATTAATTAATTTCTAAGTGTTTAAAATTTCTTGATTTATTACAAATTTAAATGCTAATATGACCATCCTGTTGTAAAAAGATAAGCAGGGTTTATAATATATTATAGAAATTTGTTATGAGTTACGCGTTAGCCCTTTCAAATCCTGGCTCAGATATTGATAAATATTTGAGTCAAGTTTATCAAATTCCAGTTCTAACTAGGGAAGAAGAGTTAGAGCTTACTACTGAGTTTTTTGAAACCGAAGATGTAAAATTAGCTCACAAGCTTGTCATTGCACATCTTAGATTTGTTGTTCACATTGCCAAGAGTTATGCTGGTTATGGACTACCTCTTGCTGATATTATTCAAGAGGGAAATGTTGGATTGCTTAAAGCAGTTACAAAATTTGATCCAAATAAAGGCGTTAGACTAGTTTCTTTTGCAGTCCATTGGATCAAAGCTGAAATTCATGAATTTATTCTAAAAAACTGGAGAATAGTTAAAATTGCTACTACCAAAGCACAAAGAAAACTCTTCTTCAATCTTAGAAGCAAGAAAAAGAACACTGGCTGGCTTACAGACGAAGAGGCTAAAAGAATCGCAAAAGAACTAGATGTTTCGGTTAAAGAAGTAATGCACATGGAAAATAGATTAAATTCAGCAGATTCTTCTTTCGATGTCCCTACTGACGAAGAAGACAATGAAAAAGCATTTTCACCAAGTCAATACCTTGAAGATAATAGTTTTAACCCAGAAGATGTTACTGAACAGAAAAATTATGAAGAAGTAAATCACACAGCGTTACTTAAAAATATTTCAGCGCTTGATAAAAGATCACAAGATATCATCAGAGCTAGATGGTTAGATGATAATAAAATTACCTTAAATGAACTAGCGGATAAATACTCTGTTTCCGCTGAAAGAATTAGACAGATTGAAGCTACTGCGTTTAAGAAACTCAAAACAGCTTTAGTGCATGTCTAGTATCAAAATTCAATTAAACGGAACAATTGAACAAATAGAATCCACAAATCTAGAAATTATTTTGAATACTTTTGCTCCAAAAGACAGACCCTTTGCAGTTGAAATAAATGGAGAAATAGTTCCTAGTGCAAAATTTTCTGATTATAGTATTCAAGAAAATGACAAAATCGAAATTATCTCAGCAGTTGGCGGTGGATAACTTAAAAATTGGTTCACACGTTTATTCATCGAGACTAATAGTTGGAACAGGAAAATATCCCTCAGAGGATATAGCTTCAAATGCTATTAATTCTTCTGGTGCTGAATTAGTTACCCTGGCTATAAAGCGTTTTTCTCAACAGGATGCTAGAAGTAATATTTTAGAGGTTATTGGGAATAAGAAACTTCTTCCTAATACTGCTGGCACTCTCAATGCAAAAGAAGCTCTTAGGTCTGCACAATTATCAAGAGAGTTATTTAAGACAAATTTAATAAAGTTGGAAATAATTACCTCCTCTGAAAATTTAGATCCAAATATGCCAGAAACAATAAAAGCTGCAGAAATGATGGTCAAAGACAATTTTGAGGTCTATGTTTATTGCGATAGAGATTTAAGTAATTGTCTAAAACTTGAAGATTTAGGTTGTGTTGCAATTATGCCACTTGGATCATCAATTGGCTCTGGCAGAGGGTTTGATGATCTCGAAGACCTAATTTTGCTTAGAAATAAAATTGAACAAATTTTAATTGTTGATGCAGGTATAGGAGTTCCATCAGAGGCAGCTAGAGTCATGGAGCTAGGGTATGATGCGGTTTTAGTGAATAGTGCAATTGCATATGCTAAAGAACCAATTCTTATGGCATCGGCATTTAAAAATGGAGTGAAGTCAGGAAGGAAAACTTTTTTAGCAGGAAGAATGTCAAGATCAAAAAGCTCTATTGCTAGTTCTCCAACGAAGTTTTTAAAATGATAAAAACTTTTAGCTCTAGAGCAGGAAGACTATCTGAAACAAATAAATTTTATTTACATAAAAAATCAAAATGCATTTTTTCTGAGAAAAAATTAATAATTCATGAACAAAAAGTTCTTGATGTTGGTTTTGGGGATAGCGATTCCTTTTGTAAGGATATTATTGAAAATGATGACTTTCTCTTTTTTGGAGCTGAACCATATAAAAAAGGCTTTTCAAGAGCCGTAGAATTTTACGAGAAAAATAATGTTGAAAATATGATCTTATTTAATGGAGATGTAAGAGACCTTTTGGAGAAAGTTAAATTTTGTTTTGATTTTATTCGCATTCATTTCCCCGATCCGTGGCCTAAAAAAAAACATATTAAGAGAAGATTGGTAACCAAAGAATTTTTAATCTACTTATCAAATAAATTATCTGATAATGGGCTTGTACAAATTATTACTGATTCACAAAAGTATCAGGACCATATAGAAGAAGAAATAAAATTACAAAATAAACTTTCGCTAAGTAAGAAACTATTTCCTATAAAATACAATGAATCAAGTTTTTACAAAAAAGCTTTAATAAAAAAAAATAATATTAAAGAATTTATTTTGCAAAAATCAGGTTAAGTTTGGCAGTATTTCAAATAAAAGAATAGAAAGCAGTCTCTCTGCCAATTGAAATGCAAAAAAAGCAATTAAAGGACTAAGATCAAAGCCTCCCGCTGGAGGAATGATATTTCTAAATACAGAAACTGTAACCTCATACAGCTGCTGAATAAGAGAAGTAAAAGAATTACTAAAGTTAATCCCAAAAGCATAAATCCAACTAATTATTACACCAGCAATTATTACAAATTTAAGAATTCCTAAAAGCGACATAGATACTTTAAAAATGGCTAAGTTAGCTTGAGCAGCAAAACCAATACTTGGAAAAGAAATATAGTAGAAAATAAAAGCTAGAAGCGAAGCAAGAATAAGTAGCCCTATATTAATTTTTTTGTAATGTATATTAAAAATAAGTAGGAAAGGATAAAGCAAAATCTTTATTACCCTAGAGATCTTGTTGTAACTATCAGCTCTCGCTAATTCAGAAAGAAATAATATTAGGATTAAATATATAAAAATATTTATAAACTGAACCAACACTATTTTCTTTCTCCAAAAATCTTTGTTCCAATCCTAACCATAGTTGAGCCATAGGACATAGCTAAAGAATAGTCATTAGACATACCTAAAGAAAGTGTATCAATATTTTTATAATTTTCTTTTAATTTAAAAAATAATTCTCTGCATATTTGAAATTGATTATTTTTTTCTTTTTCAGAAATATTATTCTGCGCAATTCCCATAATGCCCTTTATACAAAACAATGATTCATTGTCATGATTTTCAACAATATTAATAAGCTCCTCTGGAGATAGACCATCTTTAGAATCTTCATTACCAAGTTTTAATTGAAGAAGAAAATTACATTTTTCTTTAACATCAGTATTTAAAATTTTTTGATAGACCTTTTCTCGCGAAACTGAATGTATCAAATTAGAAAACTTAATTATGTTTTTAATTTTATTTGTTTGAATCTTCCCTAAAAAATGCCAATTAATATCTGCAGGCAATGCGGTGCTTTTTTTGATTAACTCTTGTAGGTAATTTTCTCCAAAGTCTCGATGTCCCAAGTCATATAATTTTTTAATCTTTGAAACATCTTGACCTTTTGAGACAGCAATTAGTTCTTGTCTGTTATTGAGTTCTTGTTTAATTTTCTGGTAATTAATCAGAGTCATCTGATATTTTCTTACAATATTTAATTTCCATAGAATCCATATTTAATCTTCGGAAGTCCTCTCTAGCATTATTCATTGCTGATCTATTTTCGAATGGACCCACTCTCACTCTGTAATTAAAATCATTTGAACTTCTTACTTTCTCAGGAAATGCTTCATAACCAATCTTACCTAATTGAACAATCTGACTCTGAGCGGCTTCGAATGTTTTAAAACTTCCAGATTGAGCAAAAAATTCACAAATCTCATTTGATGATTCCTTTATAAAATTTATCTCTTCGAAAGAGTCGTTTTCCAAAATAGTTTGAAATTCATAATTTATTTCTTGGACTTTAAATTTGTTTAAATCTAAATAATCTTTTCTTCCATCTAAAACAAAAATTACTAGTAAAGACATAGTGAATGTAGCCACCGCAGTAACAAAAAGAGTTGGAGCAAGTTTCAAAGGAAATTTATTGGATTTGTAATCTATTCTAGCCATTTTACATTTTCTCCAAAGGAGTAACTCCGATTATTTTAAAGCTATTTTTTAAGACTATACTTGTTGCCTTTGTAATTAGGAGTCTTGCATTAGACTCTTCCTGATTATCTGTTATTACTGAGTTTTGCTCGTAGAACGAGTGATAATTTGCCGCAAGTTCTTTTGTAAAATGAACAAGAGAGTGAGGAGATCTCTCCGAACTAAACTTTTCTAAATAAATTGGAAAATTTATTATTTTTGAGATTAGATCATAATTTTTTACCAACTCATTTTTATCTGAATTATTGTCTAAGTTTGGTTTTTTCTTCTCTAAAATTGAACAACATCTTACATATGCGTACATTGTGTAGAAATAGGGGTTATTTTTACTATTTTCTTTTGCAAGTTTGGTATCAAAATCTATTTCATGGTCATATTTCTTTTCAAGAAAAAAGAATTTTATAAGATCTGAATTAAATTCATTTAACAAATCATTTAAAGATAAAAATTTCCCCTTTCTAGTAGACATAGTGTTTTTTCTTCCATCCTCGTAAAGATTAACTAGTTGATAAAGAATATGCTCAATATTCTGTTTTGGTTTTTTTATTAAATTAAATGCTGAAGTTAGCCTAGCAACATATCCGTGATGGTCAGCACCAAAAATATTTATGTAATGATCATAGTTTCTATCAATTTTATCTTTATGATAGCCAACATCTGTAAGGTAATAAGTAGGTTCCTTATTGGCTCTTAATAAAACTCTGTCTTTATCATCCCCATATTTTGTTCCCTCAAACCATATGGCGCCATCTTTCTCAAAAGTATTTTTTGATTTAACAATTTCATCCAATGCTTTAGCAACACTTGAATCTTTTTTTTCAATTGAACCAAGTGAGCTTTCATAAAACCACTCATCATGAAGAATTTCCATTCTTGACAGGTCATCCTTTATCAACTTGATCATCTCATTAACAGAAAAATCTCTTATTAAATTCCAGGTTTCTGGTGAATCTTTTTTATAGTGTGAGATGAGCTGGTCAATTCTTTCATCAGGATCATCAGAAAATTTTTCTAGAGGATTATTAACTTCATTAACCAATTTTGCTGCCATAAATTTCTTAGCTAAATCTTTAATGTAGTCACCTTGATACAAGCCCTCTTTATTTATGTTATTTTGGAAAGTTTCGAGCATTATGCTCAGAGCTAAAATATTAATTTGTCGACCAGCATCGTTAACGTAATATTCTTTAGTCACTTCGTAGCCTTGATTGCTAAGTAAATTCGAAATTATATTTCCCAGAACAGCTCCTCTTGCATGCCCAATATGAAGAGGTCCAGTCGGATTAGAGGAAACAAACTCCACTAAAACTCTCTCTTTTTTTAATTTTTTCTTTCCCCACTCTTCGTTGTGCTTTAGTACTTTTTCAACTTCATTAGAGATGTAATTTTTATTAATAAATATATTTATAAAACCAGCACCTTCCACGGAGGATTTTGAAATAGCTTTATGATTTATTTTTTCACAAATATCTTTTGCTAACTCTACCGGATTTGTTTTAAAAAATTTAGCAAGTTTTAATGGAGAGCTTGATGAAAAGTGAGCTCTATTAATATCATCGCTTATCTCAAACTCAATATCTTTATCTTTAGGAATGATATCTAAGCCCTTTTCTTTACTGAACTTTTTTACTGCTTCTCTTAACTTTTGATTTAGTTCTTCAATAATCATTATTCATTATTTCGTGATACATAACTTCCATCTCTTGTATCAATTTTTATAGTGTCACCAATATTTATGAAAATTGGAACTTGAATCTCTTTACCGCTCTCTATCTTTGCTGGCTTCAAAGTGTTAGAAACTGTATCACCTTTTAGCCCTGGCTCAGTGTCAATAATTTCTTTAAATACAAAAGTTGGAGGCTCAACTCTTAAAACTGAGTCGTTCCAAAATAAAATTTTGCATTCTTCTTCGCCATCAAGCCAATCACTTACAGAGCCTAGAATAGTGGAGTCAATTTCAATTTGATCAAAAGTATCTGAGTTCATGAAAATATAGGTTTGTCCTTCTTTATATAAAAATTGAAAACTTTTTTCAGAAATATCCGCACTTTCTATTGTTTCTCCTGATTTAAATGTTCTTTCCCAAACCTTTTCAGTTCTCAGGTTATATAATTTTGTTCTTACAACTGCTTGTCCCTTTCCAGGTTTGTGAAATTCGTGAGTTATTACTGAACACGGCTCTCCATCAATTAAAATTTTTAGACCTTGTTTTAATTGATTCGTTGTAAATTTCATACTTTATGATAATTATGTATTATAAGGCAGAAGTAATCAGTTATGGGCAGTGCACTTTTAGGACATTTCAGAAATATATTCTTTTCTATTTTATGTTTTGTTTTTTGTTATTTAATCGGTTCACTAGTTGACGAGAATACAATTGGCCAAGGCCAAACATCGCTAGTAATGATTGCAATGTTCATTTCATTCGCGGTTCATATTGTTCTCTACATACCTTCTTATATTTTTCAAACTGAAAAATTTTATGATTTAACTGGGTCCTTTACATATTTTTTAACATTGAGCACTGTACTTTATCTTAAATATCTAGCAGTAAGCTCAAATCTTGAATTAAGGTCAATATTAATATTCGCATGTGTAATGATATGGACATTTAGATTAGGTAGTTTTTTATTTTGGAGAGTTCTCAAAGACGGAGAGGACAAAAGGTTCAGATCAATCCTTCCAAATTTCTCTCAATTATTTATGACATGGATGCTTTCTGCAACTTGGGTATTTATTCAGTCACTTACAGCACTTGTAGCTATCACTACTCTTAATAAAGCAGATTTTGGTTTGCTTGGAGCTTTAGGTTTAATTATTTGGGTAATGGGATTTTCTGTGGAAGTTGTCGCTGACAACCAAAAAACTAAGTTTAGATCTGATCCCAAAAATAAAGATAAATTTATTACAACAGGATTATGGAGTCTTTCAAGACATCCTAACTATGTCGGAGAGATAATGTTATGGATTGGAATTTCTATTATGGCTTTACCAGTCTTAACAGGTTATCAGTACGGCTCTTTAATTTCTCCTTTGTTCTCATTTTTGCTAATCTATTATGTTAGTGGCGTAAGAATGCTTGAAGCTCGCGCTAACAAAAAATGGGGTAATAATGAGAAATATCAGGAGTATAAAAGAAATACGCCTATTTTTTTCCCAAAAATCCCTAAATAAAGGACTTTATTAAATAAGTTGGCTATAAAAGTTGAAGTTATTCGATTATATTTTTATTATTAACAGCCAAGTAAATTAACGGAGTGTAAGTAATATGAGATTATACGTTTACATCCTTGTTCTGCTTTCCATATTTGCACATGCAAATAATGCGGAACTGGAACAAATTTTAAATGAAAATAGTGAGACAATCACTGACTCAGGACAGTCACAAGACACAATTGATGATCTTCAATTAGAGAAAGATTCTCTTCTTGCTGAATGGAAAGTAACAGTAAAACAAGTTGAGGGTTTGAAGATCTACAATGCCCAAAAAAGAAGACAAATAAAAGCTCAAGAAGAGAGACTTGTCCTTCTTGATGAGCAGACAATAGCAGTTGAAAAAATGCAGAGACAGGTGCCACCAGTTATGAAAACAGCCCTAGAAGATTTACTTGTTTTCATAAACGATGATGTACCTTTTTTAATGGATGAAAGAAATAAAAGAATCGCGCAAGTCTTAGCAACTTTCGACAATCCAAAAGTTACAGCCTCAGAGAATGTGAGACAAGTGCTTGAAGCCTACAACATAGAAAGAGAATACGGCAGAACCATTGAAACATATGAAGACAGTATTGTTTTGGACGGGGAAGAAAAGGTTGTAAATATTCTAAGAATTGGAAGATTAGCTCTTATGTACCAACTCAAAGATCAGAGTGAAACAGGTGTATGGAATGGTACAGAGTGGGAAGAGGTAAGTGGTTACAGAATTCCTGTCAGAGATGGAATAAGAATGGCAAATAAAACAGCACCTTTAGATTTACTTTTCTTACCAGTTAAAGTTACAAACGAAGGAGGTGAGTGATGAAAAATTTTAGAATAATTTTATTACTTCTTTTCTCATCAATCTCATTTCAAAGCATAGCTCAGAGTGATGAAGAGGTTCAGCCAACCAATATGGATAAGCTTCTTGAAGTTGTTAGAGAAGGTCGTTCGAAAGAAAAAGCTGAAAACCAAAAACGAGAGACTGAATTTTTATCAAATAGAGACAGACAGCAAGTATTACTAAATGAGGAGCTTGCAGAATTAGCTAGGCAAGAAGAAATTGCTGATAGATTAGATAAAATTTTTAAAGAAAATCAGGAGTTATTAAGAGTTGCTGAAGAAGTTTATCTAAAAGCTTTAGGTTCTTTAAATGAATTATTTGGTCATATAACAAGTATCAGTACAGACTCAAGGGTGACTTTTGAGTCTTCTTTAACAGCAGCAGAATTTGGTAAAGCGCGTGAAGTTTTCCTAGATAACTTAACAAGAAAAATGGGTGAATCAACTGAATTACCAACTATTTCTGAGCTTGAAAGAGTAATGCCTCTTATCACAGAGGAAATGGTTGCTACTGGTTCTGTATCAAAATTTAAAACAAATGTTATTAATGTAGACGGTTCACAATCAGAATGTGAAGTTGTAAGAGTAGGGGTATACAACGCAGTATGTGGAAAAAGATATTTAGAATATGTGCCTACAAAAGGACAATACCAGTTTTTAGCTAGACAACCTGCAGGTAGATATACTGGTTCAGCAGGTAGAATATCTAACTCAAGTCTTGGTGGCGGATATGTAAGTTTCGCTGTTGATCCAAGTGGTCCCTCAGGTGGAGCATTATTAGCTAACCTTATTCAGAATCCATCGCTCTGGGAAAGAATCCAACAGGGTGGATTAATTGGTTACATAATCCTTGGTCTTGGTTCTATTACCATGGCATTTGCTATATATAAATATTATGTGCTCTTTATGCTAAATAGATCTGTTGTAGCACAAATGGGATCAAGCTCATATGGTAATAATCCTCTTGGCAGAGTTCTTAAAGTTGGAGAAGCTCATATGAAAGACGCTATTGATAGATTAGAGCTAAAATTAGCAGAGCAAATCATGGCAGAGCGACCAAAAATTGAACAGGGAATTAGTTTCGTAAAAATTGTTTCAGTTGTTGCTCCTTTAGCAGGTCTGTTAGGTACAGTTACAGGTATGATTATTACCTTCCAACAAATTACCTTGTTCGGAACCGGTGATCCAAAGATTATGGCTGGCGGTATTTCACAAGCTCTTGTAACAACAGTACTAGGACTAGTTGTGGCAATACCTACAACTTTAGCCCACTCTTTCTTACAGTCATCAGCTAGATCAGTTGTTGATGTATTAGAAGAGCAAGCAACTGGTATGGTTGCAGAAAAAGCAAAGTAAGATGTACTGGCTCTCTGAAGTTTATATAGCTCTACGTGATTTTATGGAATCAGGTGGCACGGTCCTATGGTACATAGCCTTGCTTGTCACTTTTATGTGGGCTTTAATTCTTGAGAGAGTTTATTATTTTCTTTTTGTTCATGATGAGATAGCGAACGGAATTCAAAAGAAATATCTAGCTATGAATTTCAAATCTCCTTGGCATAAATTCCAGATCAAAACTAGATTAATTTCTGAAGGTAAGATTTCTATTAATAAAAACATGCAGTTAATACAAGTTTGTATTGCTTTATGTCCTTTGTTTGGTCTTATGGGAACTGTTACAGGAATGATTGAGGTTTTTCAAATTATGGCATTTACTGGTGGTGGTGATGCAAGATCAATGGCAGGAGGTGTCTCAAAAGCGACACTTCCAACTATGGCTGGAATGGTTTCTGCATTGTCAGGTGTTTTAGTAATGATATGGTTAAAAAATAAGGTTGAAGAAAATGAGTTGCTAATGGGTGAGTATGTAACTCATAATACTAAAAAAGGAGTAAGTTAAATGAGAAGAAGCGCAATATCAGCAGCTGCTAGAGAAGAAGAAAGCGAAATTAATTTAACACCAATGTTAGATGTTGTTTTCATTATGCTTATATTCTTTATCGTGACTGCAAACTTTATTAAAGAACCAGGTCTTGAAGTAAATAGGCCTGACTCAGATACTTCAGAAATACAAGAGAATGCTGCAATTCTTATAGCTATTGGCTCTAATGACGAAATATATATGGACGGTAGAAGAATTGACGTGAGGCAAGTAAAAGCAAATGTAATTAAATTGTTGGCAGATAATCCACAAGGCACTGTTGTTATACAAGCTGATGAAGAAGCTAGTGCAGATGCTATTATTAAAGCTATGGATGGAGCTCGAGATGCGGGTGTCTATGATATATCTTTAGCTGCTGATCCAAAGTAATAAATTATGGCTAGTCTAGTTGCAGAATTAGAAAAATACGGCATTTATCTAACAAAAAAACACCTTTTCATTGCGGGTGCTCCTTTTGTTGGATTCTTCTTATTTCTTTTTATGGTCGCCCTTATTTACACAGGTGATGCTGGAGACATTGTTAAAGGTAGAAAAATTACTGATGTAATTATGCCTGATAGAGAAATAGATACCTTGCTTGAAGAATTAATGGAGCCACCAGAGGACCCGGAAGTTGCACCACCTGATATAGCTCCTCCTCAAATGGATGTTGAGCCACTTGCAATTTCAGCTGTTTCAACTAAACCTCAAATTAATTTTAATTCAGGTTCAGGTACACTATTTAGAGACGGTGAATATATTCCTCTTTTTAAGGTCCAGCCTGTTTATCCTAGAAGAGCACAAGAAAGAGGAACAGAAGGATATGTTATTTTAGCTTTCACGATTACAGAATCAGGTACCATAGAAAACCCATATATAATTGAGGGCAAATGTCGATCTGCAAACAATCGTGATGGTGATTTTAGAGAATGTTCAATGTTCAATAGTGCTGCGATGAGAGCAGCAAGTAAGTTAAAATATAAACCAACAGTGAGAGATGGCAGAGCAGTTGCAGTCGATGATGTCCCTCACAAGTTTACTTTTGAATTGGAGGATGAAGCTTAATGTTTAGCAGGTTACTTTTATTAATTGTTTTTGCATTTTCTTTTGATTTTTATGCTGATGAGGTCGATGGTTTACCAGAACTAGCGAGTGAGAAAGAAAAAAGAAAGATGCAAGTTAGAAGATCAAAAGTTCTAGCAACTTCTGTTGCAAGAAGGGTTACAAAAGTAGTTGAAAATTTAGATTTAGCTGGACAATACGAAGAAGCTCAAACTATTTTACGAAAAGAGAAAAAAGAAGAGCAAGCTAAAGCACTTGATAAAGATATCGCGAAATTTGTGAAAATTGCACAACAAGAAGTTGATGTTTTGAAGAAAGGTTTAGCTGATATGAAAAGTTATGACAGATCTATGGTTTGGTATTATCAAGCTTATCTAAATCTTGCTTATAACGATAATATGTCAGCTGCAAGAAGTAACTATTTAAAATTAGTTAAAGAGGAAGATGCAACTCCACAAATTAAACTTGCAGCTTACTATACGTTAGCGCAGTTAGCCTTATCTGAAGAAGACGTTGATGGCGGAATTAGATATTTAAAAATATGGTTTAAAACAACTCCTGAGCCGACTCCTCAAGCTTATGTATTCTTATCTCAGGCATATTACATAAAAGGGGACACTCAAAAGTCATTTAACGTAATCATGGAGGCTAAACGTCTTGCTGATGAAACTGGTATTACATTTAGAGAAAATTGGTTCAATATTTTATTTGCCACACATACCGATCTTGGACTTCGATATGAGCAGGTGCCTTTTTATGAGGAAGCATTAGAGCTGTATCCTAAGAAGAAATATTTCATCAATTTAGCAGGTCTATATAATGACTTAGATAGACAAGAGGATTACGTTTATTTGCTTAAAACTGCATATACTAAGCAGCTTCTTAACAAACCAGGTGAATTTCAATCATTAGCTCAAATGTTAATTGGCTCTGACAATCCATATTGGGGGGCAGAAGTAATTTTAACTGGCCTAACATCAGTTGAGGGGACTGTAGTAGTCGAACAGGACTGTGCTATTGGAAAGGTGTTAGATGAAAATGGTGAATTTAAGAAAGATAGAAGGGGTAATTTTATCGAAGAGATGGTCTGTTTAGATGTTTATGGACCTGGTTTTGTAAGGCCTGGAACTGATATGGCAAACGATCCTGAAGATAAGCCTTTTTTAGAGGAAGACAAAAGAAATTTAACTATCTTAGCTCAAGCACTAAGAGCAGCAAAAGAACGAGATGCTGCTATTGAAGTTTATGAAAAGTTAGCGAAAATTACCGATGATGGTGAAGCTTTTATCGCTATTGGAAACCTACATTATCAACAGAATAGAATTGATAAAGCTGTTGAGGCAATTAATAAAGGAATCAAAAAAGGGAATCTTAAAAACGTAGATTTTGCACAGCTTACTTTAGGCCAAGCATATTTTGAACTACAAAGATTTGATGAGGCAAGAGAGATATTTAAGCAAATAAGAGAAAGTGACAAAGAAAGTGTAAAGAAATCTGCTAAGGCTTGGCTGCGTTACACTGATGCGGAACAAGAAAGAGTTAGAAATCTAGAATTAAGAAAACAATCACTTTCTTAAATATTCTTTTATTTCAAAATCATACTGATTTTTTTCTGATTTAAAGAATTTTTTTGAATCAACTTCCCTCCATTCTTGTTTATTAAATTTAGGAAAGTAAACATCTCCTTTAATGCTGCTTGCATCTACCCAGCTAATAACAAGTTTTGTGGTTTGCTTAAGGCCTTCAGCAAAGACTTTAGCACCCCCAATTAAAATAATCTCATCAATATCATTTTCTTCGTTATATTTTTTTGAAAAAGCTATAGCATCATTTAGATTGTTAAAAATCTTAATACCGTCTTGTTCGTTCATTGACGAAGAAACAACGATATTTTTTCTATTTGGCAATGGTCTTCCGATTGATTCAAACGTCTTTCTCCCCATAATTATTGGTTTATTAAGCGAATAATTTTTAAAGTGTTCCAGATCGTCTTGTAATTTCCATGGCAAATCATTATTGACCCCTATGAGAAGCTCTTCGTTCATAGCAACGAGAATTGAAATAATCATACTGCAACTTTTGCAGCTATATGAGGATGATGCTCATAATTTATAAGTTCAAAGTCCTCATAAACAAAATCATCAATATTATTTCTTGATTTAATTTTTATTTGCGGTGGCGTAAGAGGGGTCCTTGATAGCTGTTCATCTGCTTGTTCAAGATGATTCTTATACAAATGAGCATCGCCAAGAGTGTGAATAAATTCTCCCACTTCAAGATTACATACTTTAGCAACCATATGTGTAAGCAGTGCATATGAAGCAATATTAAACGGAACTCCCAGGAAAATATCAGCACTTCTCTGATAAAGTTGGCAAGATAACTTTCCTTCAACAACATAAAATTGAAATAATATATGACATGGAGCTAAAGCCATGCTCTGTATATCACTTACATTCCATGCACTCACAATATGTCTTCTGCTGTTAGGGTTAGATTTTATTTGTTCTATCACTTGTTTGATTTGATCATGAGCGCCATTCAGACCTTCCCATTTTCTCCACTGCTTACCGTAGACAGGACCTAAATCACCATTATCATCAGCCCATTCATCCCAAATGGAAACCCCATTATCTTTAAGATAATTAATATTTGTATCACCCTTTAAAAACCATAAAAGTTCATAGGCCATAGACTTAAAATGAACTTTTTTGGTTGTAAGTAATGGGAAGTTTTGAGATAAATCATATCTCATTTGGTATCCAAAAACTGAGATGGTTCCAGTGCCTGTTCTGTCACCTTTCTCCTTTCCCTCTTGTCTAACTTTTTTTAGTAAATCTAGATATTGATTCATTATTTCTGTAAAGAATTATGAGTCCTAATATTAACATAGGAATAGATAATAATTGGCCTTGTGTTAAGAAACTTAAGAGTAAAAATTCTCCTCCCCATACATAATCTGGTTGTTTAAATATTTCCACGATAAATCTAGCCAATGCATAGCCAATCAAAAAGAAAGCTGAATAGTTTCCAATTTTTTTAATTTTAATAACAAAATTTAAAATTAAAAATAATAAAAATCCCTCTAATATTGCTTCATAGATCTGAGAAGGATGACGAACAAGTTGATCAGGATCAGAGGGGAAAATCATTCCCCAAGATATATCAGTGGGACGACCGTAAAGCTCAGCATTAATAAAGTTAGCTATCCTTCCTAAAAAAAGTGCTATTGGGACTGAAACACATAACCAATCTGATATTTGAAAAAATTTATATCCATTAGATTTTGCAAAAAAATAGATTGCTACCATCACCCCAATTAAACCACCATGAAAGGACATACCTCCTTCCCAAATTTTTAAAAAATAAATTGGATCTTGCAATTGAAGATGAAAATCATAGAACAACACATGACCCAATCTTCCGCCTATAACAGCACCAAAAAAAAGGCCGTAAGTAATAACTAAATCTGATACCTTTTCGTTATCTAGGTTAATGCCAAACTTTTCTCTAGTGCTAAGCATATGAAAATAAATTAAGTAAGCTCCAACAACATATGCCAAAGCATACCAATGGATATCTATTGAATTGCCCCAGAACCCTGAAAATGGAATTGAAATTGCTACTGGATTTATATCAGGATAATTAATCATTAAGCAAATACCCAGTAAATAAAAATAGGAACTAGTTGAAAAGCATATAGCCTCTGAAAAATTTTATCATCAACTTTTTGAGTCATTTTTGCTCCAAATCTAGAAGCAAAGGAACTAAAGATTGCTATTGCAAACAAACTTAAATAATTAACATAACCAAAAGAAAAATCTGGAAGGTCTTTAGCATCCAAACCTAAAAGAACATAGGAAATTGAACCAAAAATACCAACTGGTAGGGTAAGGGCCACAGATGTTGCTACTGCATTTTTCATTTTTTTTCCCATAAGCCTTAAAAAAGGGCCAATAAAGATTCCTCCTCCTACAGCAAACATTGTTGAAATTAGTCCAACTGCTCCTCCGTAAGGCGCAGCAATAAAAACATTAATTTGTGCATCTTTTTCAGAATCTTTAATTTTAAAAAACATCCTCATGGATACTAGAAAGATGAACAAAGCAAAAACTTTCTTAAAAACTTCTTTGTCAGCATTGGTTGAAATTAATGCTCCAAACAAAGAACCTATAACCAGACCAAAGAATATTTTAAGAAAGCTTTCCCACAAAATAGTTTTATTTTTCAAATGCACGCTTATTGCTGAAAGTGAATTAATTACAATACAAGCTAATGCTGTACCTAAAGATAGAGGGATACTAATTTCATCAGAGTAACCCATTGAGGAGTAGAGAAAATGCAATGATGGAACAATTACTAAACCTCCACCAACCCCAAAAAAACCAGCTAAAAAACCAGCAACTATACCTATTAGAGGATAAATAAGAAATTCAATCATCATTTTTAATTTTTTTTGTTTCTTTTTCTCCGAGTGAAATAAGTTTATTTATTCTTGAGCTTATTGATCCTGTTCCATCTACTAATTTATTTTTAGCGTCTGTAAATTTCTTCTGACTTAATGCGATTGTATTTCCAAGACTATCCATAGAATCTACAAATCCAGCTAATTTTTCTACTAACTTTCTAGC
>LULK01000100.1_pt1 | contig 28221 bp, 19 predicted proteins | sample 728181 | NCBI WGS metagenome assembly LULK01 (sample SAMN03860291, study PRJNA289734) | marine metagenome | biome: seawater column; feature: ocean; material: water; isolation source: Red Sea water column Station 169 - depth 10m | place: Saudi Arabia: Red Sea | collected 2011-10-15 | depth 10 m | reverse complement strand
AACTTAATAAATATATTAATAAAACATCTAAAGTACTGATTATTACAGATTCAGGTATACCAAAGAAATATATTAAAGCTCTAAAAGTAAAAATTAAAAATGCTAAAGTTTCTTTGCATACTATTCCACAAGGGGAGGCATCAAAATCATTTAAGATTTTTCAAGAAATTATTAAAAAACTTATAAGGCTTAATTTTTCCAGAACGGATATAATAATAGCCTTTGGTGGGGGTGTTGTCGGGGATATTTCAGGATTTGCTGCATCGTCTTTTCTAAGAGGTATTGATTACATACAAATTCCAACTACTCTTCTTTCTCAAGTGGATTCATCAGTAGGTGGCAAGACGGCAATTAATATTCCAGAAGGTAAAAATTTAGTTGGTGCCTTCTATAACCCAAAAGCTGTTTTTATATCAACAAGATTTTTAAAAACTTTAAGTGAAAAAGAATATAAATCTGGTTTGGGAGAAGTAATAAAATATTCTTTGATCGACAATGAAAAACTTAGAACTTTACTGCAGTCAAATACTACAAAAATATTAAACCGTGACAACAAAATTCTTCTAAAAATAATTGAAGAATCTATCAAAACTAAATCAAAGATAGTTACAAAAGACGAAAAAGAAAGTGGTATTAGAGCAATACTTAACTTTGGACACACATTTGGACATGCTATCGAAGCCCATACAAATTATAAAAAAATGAGTCATGGAGCCGCCATAACACTTGGAATGATTATTGCATCTAAAATATCTCTTTATGAAGGTTTGATAAAAGATCATCAGCTAGATAATATTATTAATTTAATAGATTCTTTAGGTCTTGATACAAATTATTCAAAATATAAATTTTCAGAATTAAAAAAATATATTTATAACGATAAAAAAGTGGCAGATGGTAAGCTAAATTTAATTTTAATTAACCAAAAATTTAAAGCTTTTAAAACAAACCAATTTGATCAAAATAATATTAGAAAAGCTTTCAAATAATATTATGCTGCGTTGGCAGTTGTAGCCTTTAGCAAATCTTGGATGTTTACAGCTGCTGGTATTACAAGCCAAAAATATGGCTCGTATCTTTCAAAATCATCAATTATTATTTTTGCCCTGGAGCTTTTCGTATATTTGTAATGTTTTCGAAGAATTTCTTTTAAAAATTTTCTGTGAGGTTGCATTTCTTCCATTGAAATTCTTTCTAAATTCACTAATCCTCTATTACATTTATCAAAAAATGTTCTGTCTTCATCAAGAACATATGCAAAACCACCAGTCATTCCTGCTCCAAAATTTAATCCAACAGATCCGAGAACTGTGACATGTCCTCCTGTCATATATTCACAGCAATGATCTCCAGCTCCTTCGATGACAGCACTTGCACCTGAATTTCTTACGGCAAATCTTTCTCCAACAGATCCAGATATAAATAATTCTCCTCCTGTTGCGCCATAAAGACAGGTATTGCCTGCAAGAACAGAAGTTCTATTTGAGGCATATTCAGCATTATTTTTGATAATAATTCTTCCGCCATTCATACCTTTACCAACATAATCGTTTGCATCACCATTTAAAATAAGATGTAAATTATTAGCATTCCAGCATCCAAAACTTTGTCCAGCAGATCCATTAAACTTTAATGAAAGTTTTTTTGGGAGGCCCTCTTCACCAAATCTTTCAGCAATATATCCAGAAATTCTGGCGCCAATAGATCTATCAGTGTTGGAAATATTAAAGTTTAGAGTTCCTTTCTTTTTATCATCAATAATCTTCTTTGATTGTTTAATTATTTTTTTTGATAACTTCCCTTTATCCCATGGATCATTTCTTTCTACTGTACAGAAATATAATTCAGGATTTTCATTATCTTTCTCTAGAAGGCCTGATAAATCAATTGATTTATATTGATCTTCTATATCAGCTAACTGTTTTAAGTATTGTGTTTGTCCAATAATATCTTCAAGTTTATTTACTCCAATTTTTCTTAAATGCTCTCTTACATCGTTAGCTATAAATTTAAAATAATTTATGACTTTTTCTTTCTCGCCAATAAAGTGTTGATCGATAAGGTCTTTTCTTTGTGTAGCTACTCCAGTGGCACAATTATTTAAATGACATATTCTTAAGTATTTGCAGCCCATAGAAATCATTGGTCCTGTACCAAAGCCAAATGATTCAGCACCAAGAATTGCTGCTTTAACTACATCCAAACCAGTTTTCATCCCACCGTCTGTTTGAAGTCTGACTTTGTGTCTAAGTCCTGCATCTCTCAAACTTTGATGTGACTCGGCTAAACCTAATTCCCATGGAGATCCAGCATACCTAATAGACGTCAGTGGACTTGCGCCTGTACCTCCATCGTGTCCAGATATTGTAATTAAATCAGCATATGCTTTGGCTACACCTGTTGCTATAGTTCCAACTCCTGGCTCGGAAACAAGTTTCACAGAAACCAATGCTTTTGGATTAACTTGTTTAAGGTCATATATAAGTTGAGCTAAGTCTTCTATTGAGTAAATATCATGGTGAGGTGGGGGAGAAATTAAAGTTATACCTGGAGTTGAGTATCTTAGTTCAGCTATTAGCTTATTAACTTTTCCACCAGGCAGTTGACCGCCCTCTCCTGGTTTTGCGCCTTGAGCGATCTTAATTTGAAGGACCTCAGCATTTACCAAATAATGTGGTGTAACACCAAATCTTCCAGATGCTACCTGTTTAATCTTGGACATTTTTAAAGTGCCGTATCGGTGCTTACCCTCACCTCCTTCTCCAGAATTTGACCTAGCGCCGAGAGTATTCATTGCCTCTGCAAGAGTTTCATGAGCTTTAGGTGATAATGAGCCTAAACTCATGCCAGCCGAATCAAATCTTTTTATGATGTTATCAATCGATTCCAAATTAGATTTTTTGTGAACTCTTTTACTTACTTCTTCTAACTGGAGCAGATCTCTTAGCATTGCAGGAGGTCTGCTATCAACTAGATTAGCGTATTCGTTGTAAATTTCTTGTGAACCTGTTGAAACTGCTTCTTGTAATTTTTTTACTATTTCAGGGTTGTAAGTATGATATTCACCTCCATGAACATACTTTAAAAGACCACCTACGTTAATTTCTGATAAGTTAGATCTAGCATAATCATTTAAAGCCTTAATTTCTTTATCAAGTGCTTCTAAATTCTTTCCCCCTATTCTGCTTTCAGTATTTGTAAAACATAAATCAACAACATCACTATTGAGACCTATAATCTCAAACAGTTGAGAGCCTCTATAACTTGATATTGTAGATATGCCCATTTTTGAAATTATCTTTAAGAGTCCTTTATTAATACCCTTCCTATATCTCGCACAATTTTCATGAGGAGAGCCTTTAAGCTCATTTCTTTCTGTAAGATCAAGAATTGTTTGATAAGCAAGAGTGGGATAAACAGCTGTAGCACCAAAGCCAATCAAGCATGCAATTTGATGGGTATCTCTAGCTGAGGAAGATGTTACTATGATATTTGCTTTTGATCTTAAACCAAGTTCAACAAGTTTTTGATGAACACATCCAACAGCAAGTAAAGAATTTATAGGAATGCTGTTTTTATCTGGTAAAGATTCATCTAAATGAATAATAGTATTGCCACTTTTAATACTATCTACTGCCTTTTTTTGAAGAAGTTTTAATGCGCTTTTTAGGTCATCATCTTTTTTATAAGCTAATTTAATTTCATCACATTTAAAGTAGGGGTTAATCAAAATAGATTGAAGTTTTTTGTGTGATAAAACTGGTGATGAGATTACAAGTCTTTTTGCATGTTCAGGACTCTCTTCGAATACGTTTAATTCTGGTCCAAAGCATGTTTCTAATGACATTACACTCGATTCCCTTAAAGAATCAATTGGTGGATTGGTTACTTGTGCAAATTGCTGTCTAAAATAATCATAAATTTGTCTGTGCATTTTGCTCATAACAGCAAGAGCAGTATCATCACCCATTGATCCAGTACCTTCTTGAGAATCAATTGCCAAGGGCTTAATCACAGAAGTTCTTTCCTCTTTGTATAGTAAAAAAAGTTTAGATGATATTTTAAATTCTTCTGAACTGATTTTTTTAAGTCCTGGGCCTTCATATTTATCAAGACTTGACTCAATATAAATTGCATTGTCTTTTAACCATCTTCTGTAGGTTGCTCCATTTTTTAGAGCATTATCAACATCTTCTCCAGATAAAATTTCTGAATTTTCAGTATTTATTGCTAATAAGCCCCCTGGTGAAATCCTTCCTTTTGATTTTATGTTTTCATCATGAACAGGATTTACTCCAGTCTCAGAAGCTATAGTGATATTATTTAAATTATCAATTTGATATCTCGCAGGCCTGAGTCCATTCCTATCAAGAACACATATTGCCCACTTACCATCTGACATTACTATACCCGCGGGTCCATCCCAGGGCTCCATATGCATTGAGTTGTATTCATGAAAACTTCTGACATCAGGATCTATAAGTTGAGCGTTTTGCCATGCCGGTGGAATAATCATTCTTATTGATTTCAAAATATTTATTCCGCCTGACACCAGAATTTCGAGCATATTATCCAGTGCAGAAGAATCTGAACCTGTCTCATTTACGATTTGTTTAAACTGTTGAATCTTTGGAATATTTATTGTTTCAAAATTATTTGATCTTGCCCGAGACCAATTTCGATTTCCTCTTATTGCATTAATTTCTCCATTATGAGCCAAGAGTCTAAAGGGTTGAGCTAGATACCACCTAGGGCTTGTGTTGGTTGAAAATCTTTGATGAAAGACACAGATAGATGATGTAAATCGTTTTGATTGAAGATCAATATAAAAATTTTCAATGTCACTGGGGAGCATCAAGCCTTTATATATAATCGTTTTTGAAGAAAAGCTGCAAAAATATAATTTTTCATCATTTAGATGAATTTCCTCAATAAATTTCCTTGACTGAAGTAAAGCTGTTTCGAACTCCTCATCTGACATATTGTTATTTGATTCGATAAAAATTTGATAAATGTTGGGAATACAATCTAGTGCGATATGCCCTAATATATCTTTATTTATTGGTACGTCTCTTTTTGTAACCAACTTTAAACCTTCTTCATTGAGTATTTTTTTTATTTTAGATTTAACTAATTGGAAGTCTTCAAAGTAGAAAAGCTGTCCAATTGCAAATCTATTTGAAAGATTAATATTTTGTTCGTCTTTAATAGCCTTGATAAAAAAATCTTTATTTATATTTAGCATTAAGCCACAGCCGTCCCCAGTTTTACCGTCAGAACCAATGCCACCCCTATGTGTCATGCTCTTAAGCGCTTCAATAGAATCTATGACTATTTTTCGTGACGGTCTGCCTTGAAGATTAGCTATAAGACCAAAGCCACAGTTATCTTTAAAAGAATCTTTTTTATAAAGTTTTGGCATTATGGAAGTTTAAAAATCTATAGTAGAACGATATTAGCACAAAAAAATTTATTATTTCATTAAAAAGTGTCATACTACGTCATACTCACACTTTATAAAAAATGAATAAAAATAAGCAATATAGAATTGAGAAAGGTCTTTTACTGTTTACACAGCCTCGATCGCCCTATTTTTATGGAAAATTGAGAATCAATGGGAAATACAGAACTCAATCTTTTGCTCCAATATCAAATCTAGAAGACGCAAAAATCAGACTCTATGAATGGCGCGATGAAATAATTCAACAGGAAAAGAATTTTCAAGTTGCAGCTAAGAATTTTATTACATCTGACAGAAACGAATATACTTCTTTTGAGAAACTTGAAAATAATTTTCAATTTCTCGATGTGGGTAGATACGATCCCTCAAAAAAAGATCCTGAAGAACGAAAAATAGAATTTGTGGAAATTTATGGTGAATATAATCAAGTACAGGCTTCAAATCAGGCACATAGATGTTTGGATTGTGGTAATCCATATTGTGAATGGAAATGTCCAGTTCATAATTACATTCCTGATTGGTTGAAGCTAGTAAATGAAGGAAATATTTTAGAAGCTGCTGATTTATGTCATTCAACTAATAGTCTTCCTGAAGTTTGTGGGCGTGTATGCCCGCAAGATCGTCTATGTGAGGGAGCGTGTACTTTAAATGATGGTTTTGGTGCAGTAACTATTGGTTCTATTGAGAAATATATTACTGAAAAGGCATTTGAAATGGGTTGGAAACCAGACCTATCACATAGAAAATGGAAAAATAAAAAAGTTGCAATTGTTGGTTCAGGTCCAGCAGGAATTGCTTGTGCAGACATTTTGACAAGATCTGGCATTAAAAGTGATGTTTATGATAAGAATGAAGAAATAGGTGGATTATTAACTTTTGGGATACCTGAATTTAAACTTGAAAAATCTGTAGTCAGAAGAAGAAGAAAAGTGCTTGAAGAAATGGGTATAGATTTTCATCTAGGAGTGGAAATTGGAAAAGATATTCCATTCCAAGAAATATATGATGCTAATGATGCTGTTTTTTTAGCTATGGGTACCTACACTTCTCTTGAAGGTGGGTTTAGTGGAGAAAAACTTCCTGGAGTTTATAAGGCAATAGACTATCTCATTTCTAATACTAAGAAACTATTAAATATGGATACAGGTAAAAGCGAATATATTGATTTTAAAGATAAAAAAGTTGTTGTTTTGGGTGGAGGAGATACTGCCATGGACTGTAACAGAACTGCTATAAGACAAGGAGCAAAATCAGTTACATGCCTGTATAGAAGAGATGAAAAGAATATGCCTGGTTCAAGAAGAGAAGTTAAAAATGCCAAAGAAGAAGGCGTGATTTTTAATTTTAATATTCAGCCGATTGATATATTGGGTAATAAAAAAGTTGAAGGGATTAAAACTGTACAAACAATGCTAGGTGAACCAGATCATAATGGAAGACGAATTCCAATACCTATCCCTGACTCAGAAAAAATTTATGACGCAGATGTTGTTATTGTTGCGTTTGGATTTAGAGCTAGTCCAGCTGAATGGTTTGATGATTTCGATATCAAAATAAAAAAAGATGGCTTGGTTATTGCAGAAGAAAATCAAGAATTCAAATTTCAAACAACAAATAAAAAGGTATTCTCCGGTGGTGATATGGTGCGAGGATCAGATTTAGTTGTTACTGCAATCTGGGAGGGACGAGAAGCGGCTAAAAGTATAATAAAATATATCTCATGACCAATTCCAATTCATTGTTTTTTAGAGCTCTTAATAAAGAACGTCTTAAAACACCTCCAATATGGTATATGCGGCAGGCTGGAAGGTATATGCCTGAGTATAGAGCTGTTAGAAAAAAATTTAATAATTTTCTTGATATGTGTAAGAATCCAGATGTCTGTTGTGAACTTGCACTGCAACCAATAAATGCTTTTAATCTAGATGCTGCGATTTTATTTTCAGATATATTAACGATACCTGACGCTCTTGGATTGGGGGTAAATTTTGTTGAAAATGAAGGACCTGTATTTAAAAATCCAATAAATAATTCAAAAGATATAGATAATCTTGATTTATTTGATCCGGATGAACTTCAATATGTTTATCAAGCAGTAACGAACATCAAGAATTCATTATCAGATAATATTCCTTTAATTGGTTTCAGTGGAAGTCCTTGGACTTTGGCTGCTTATTCAATAGAGGGAAAGTCATCTAAAGACTTTAAAAAAACTCTTAACTTTATTAATAAAAATAATGATAAGTCTCATACTTTTCTTAATGCTCTTACAGATGCTTGTTTCTTATATCTTCGTGAACAAGTCAAGGCCGGAGCTGATGTAATACAAATTTTTGACTCATGGGCAAATATCCTTGATGAAAATAGGTTCAATGAATTTTCAATGCAATATATAAATAAGTTAACCTATGCATTAAAAAATGACAAAGTGACTAGCAAAACTCCAATAATATTATTCTCTAGAGATCCTAAATGTAGCAATCAAACATTGGTTAATAATTCTGGTGCTGACTGTTTAAGTTTGTATTGGAATATGAAAGATTTTGATCTTAATATAGCAAGAAATAAAGTTTCACTTCAAGGCAACCTTGATCCACGAATATTATTGGAACCTAAAGATAAAATAAAATATCAGACTCATAAAATCTTAGATAAATTTAAAGATTATCCAGGCTACATCTTTAACCTAGGACACGGTATTACTCCAGATATAAATCCAGATAATATAAAGTACTTAACTGAAGTTGTAAGAGAGTATTAATTCTTCCAAAGTCTTATTAAGCCTTCTTGTGTACATGAAGCTATTAGTTTTCCATCTCTTGAAAAGATTGAGCCCCTTGAAAAGCCTCGTGCATTTCTTGTGATGGGGCTATCTATTGTGTACAAAAACCAACCATCTAAATCTAACTTCCTATGAAACCACATTGCATGGTCTAGGCTGGCATTTTGGAAATTTTTAGTTAAAAAATTCACTCCAACAGAGTTATTAGCTGCCGCTAATAGACCCATGTCAGATATATAAAGTAAAAAGGCCTGTTGAATAATCTGATCTTTTGGTAGCTTACCCTCAGTTCTAATCCAAGTATTTTTATAAGGAGGTAATCTTTTAGGATTTAAATAATTTTCTTCTTCTACCGGCCTCATCTCAATTTCTCTCTGACGAATGAACATTGGCATATCTTCTTTTTTCATGTTGAGTTTTTCTAGGACTTCTTCTTTAATTTGTAATTCATTTTTTAAGGTTTCTGGTTCAGGTACTTTAGGCATCTCTATTTGATGTTCTAACCCTTTTTCTCTTTTTTGAAATGAAATTGAGCAATTAAATATAGCTTCTCCGTTCTGAATTGCTTTCACAGTTCTTGTTGTAAAACTTTTGCCATCTCTAATTCTGTCAACTGTAAATGTTATTGATTTATCCATATCGCCTGGTCTTAAAAAATATGAATGAAAAGAATGAGCATAATGCTCAACATCAATTGTTTTATATGCGGCAATAAGAGTTTGCGCCATTACTTGCCCACCAAAAATTCTTTTATATCCAACATTTTTTCCAGTCCATGAAAAGATGTCTCTATCAACTTTTTCTAAGTTAAAAAGCCCTAAAGACCTTTCTAAAATAGTTTTATCAGTCATTTTTATGTGGCGCTTAACCCTCCATCAACAATCAATTCTGTTCCAGTTATAAAGGAGGACTCATCTGATGCTAAAAATAGAGCTGCATTTGCAATATCAATCGGTTCTGCTAACTTTCTTAGCGGAATTTGTTTCACCAGCTTCTCTTCAATATTTCTGTCAGGTGCAGAATCAATCATACTCTGCACCATAGCAGTTCTTGTAAATACAGGATGAATAGAATTACATCTCACTGTATTGGTAGATTTAGCACAATGAAGTGCAACTGATTTTGATAAATGCCTTACAGCTGCCTTAGAAGAGTTATATGCTGACATATTGTGTGAGGCAACAATTCCAGACATCGATGAAATATTTATTATTGACCCATTTCCAGAGTCTCTCATTAATGGAAGTGCATACTTACAGCCAAGAAAAACTGAATCTAAATTTACACTATGAACTTGATGCCAAGAATCTATATCAGTCTGTTCAACATCTCCTCCTCCACCAATCCCAGCATTATTTACTAATATATTCAATGAACCGAATTGTTTATCAATCTGTGATATAACACTTTTCCATTGATTCTCTTTTGTCACATCAAGAACAATTTTTTCACAAGATAATTCTTCTGCAGCTTCTTCAAGAATAGGCTCATTAATGTCAGTAATTACTATATTTGCGCCTTGGGCGATCATAACTTTTGCCATCTCTTTGCCCAAGCCTTGCGCAGCCCCAGTAATTAAACCAACTTTATCTTTTAATCTATCTGACATAAGTTTTCCTATAAAGTTAAAATGACATCTTACATTGTTTGTAAAAAAACTAGAACTTTAAACTCTCAAAAGGTAGGATATGCAATCCAAAATAAAGTTTGTTATATATGACTATAAATAAAGATATAGAATTGCCTAAAAAAGCAGATATAAAAATAAATGTTGCAGAAGTGTTTAATATAGATACAAAGCTTTCTGTAAAAGGTTTTAAAGATAAATCTGACTGGGTGCCAGATATTGATGATTCTTATGTTTTTGATAAAGATACAACTCTTGCAGTTTTAGCAGGCTTTGAGCATAACCGTAGAGTTATGATCCAAGGTTTTCATGGAACTGGAAAATCTACTCATATTGAACAAATTGCTGCAAGATTAAACTGGCCCTGCGTTAGAATCAATTTAGATAGTCACATTAGCAGAATTGATTTACTTGGAAAAGACGCAATCAAATTAAGTGATGGAAAACAAATAACTGAATTCCAAGAAGGTCTTCTGCCATGGTCTATTCAGAATCCAGTTGCATTAGTATTTGATGAATATGATGCTGGACGACCAGATGTAATGTTTGTTATTCAAAGAATATTAGAGGTTGAAGGCAAACTAACACTTTTAGATCAAAACAAAATAATTAATCCTCATCCATCTTTTAGACTGTTTGCAACTACAAATACTGTCGGTCTAGGAGATATGACTGGGCTCTATCATGGAACTCAACAAATTAATCAAGGGCAAATGGACAGATGGCATATTTTGTCTACCCTTAATTACTTAGATCCATCACAAGAGTTTAAAGTTGTTTCTTCGAAACTGAGCAACATGAAAGGAGACAAAAATAAAGAAATTATTAAGAATATGATCAAGCTTGCAAATCTTACAAGATCAGGATTTGCTAATGGAGATATTTCAACATTAATGTCTCCAAGAACAGTAATATCTTGGGGTCAAAATTTTAAGATTTTTAAAGATTTGGTTTCATCATTCAATCTAACTTTTTTAAATAAATGTGATGATGTTGAAAAATCAATAATATCTGAATATTTTCAAAGATGTTTTAATGTTGAGATTGAAAATACTCAAGCAGATACCTAAACAGCTTAATGGGTTGGACTAAAAACAGAGATAAATTGCATGAAGCTGCTATCTCAACAATCAGAGCAATATCAAAAAATAAACAAATTTCGTCAAACACTGGTTTGTCTCAAAGACCACCAACCTCAAATCATATTGTGGTACCTGCTGTTCCGCGATCTGAAAAAAATATATATGAATGGAGGGGTGAATCTGATTTTCAAGCATTCTGGTTTCTATTTCATAAAAATTCTAAAGATTTCCCGCTGACTTTGCCCGCAAAAATGATATTTAATGAGCTTGAGATTGCTAGAGTTGAATTGTTAGGATGTTCAGAATATTTAGGGTCAGAAAAAAATATTGCAGAATACTCAAATGCTAGAAGTAACAATCTTGAGGATGAAAAATCTCTTAATTTTATTTCTTATGGTGCAAATCTTTGGTTAAAAGAAATTGCTGGATTTGACTTGAATGACAATTCAAAAAACATTCTGAATAAATTTCGTAAAAAATTTAAGATTAATAACTCTGTGGAAGCAATAAGAGAAAACTTAATTAACAACATTCACAGTCAGGAAATCTTTGAAAAAAATGTTATTAAGTTTTTAAAAAAAATTGATCTTGTAAAAGATGAAGTTGATAAAAATGAAGAAATGGATACCGAAGATGCACCAGGATCAACTGATGACATTCATAATTCAGATGAACAATTAGAGGAGCTTTCTGATGAGAATCAGCAAGTGGACTTAGAAAATTTAAAAGATGACATAGATGTTGATATTCAAGATGCTGTGCAGAAAACAGACGATACCTCAATTGATGAAGAAATTGAATCGATAATGTACCCTCAAAATGAATTTAAAACTCAACATCAGACAGATTATTCTATTTATTCATCAAACTATGATGAAATTATTGATGCTAAAGATTTAGTTACAAATGATGAATCTTTGCGATTAAGAAATCAATTAGATAATTTAATAAAACCTCATATATCTACCATAGGTAAGTTAGCTAACAGACTTCAAAGGCTTTTACTTGCTAAACAAAACACTAGTTGGAATTTTAATCTTGAGGAGGGAATATTAGATAATGCGAGACTACATAGGGTTATTGCCAATCCAAGCTACCCGTTAAGCTTTAAAGAGGAAACTGAAAATCAATTTAAAGATACAGTCGTCACTTTGTTAATCGATAACTCAGGCTCAATGCGAGGTAGATCAATTAGCTTGGCAGCGATTTGCGCTGATATTATTGGAAGTACGCTTGAAAGATGTCAGATTAAAACGGAAATATTGGGCTTTACAACAAAACACTGGAAAGGAGGAGATTCCAAAAAATTATGGATGATAAATGGAAGTCGTACCAATCCAGGGAGACTAAATGATATAAGACATATTATTTATAAAAGTGCTGATAATAATTGGAGAAGATCAAGAAGATATTTCGGAGCAATGTTAAGAGAGGGTCTTCTAAAGGAAAATGTTGATGGAGAAGCTCTTGCATGGTCACATGAAAGATTACTTAAGCGCCCAGAGGAAAGAAAAATACTTATTGTAATATCAGATGGCGCGCCAGTAGATGACAGTACACTGTCTGCAAATCGTGAAGATTATCTAGACAATCACTTAAGACAAATCATAATGCAAATTGAAAAAGATAGTCCTATTGAGCTACAAGCTATTGGTATAGGGCATGATGTTACAAAATACTATAAAAATGCTTTAACAATTAATAGAGCTGAAGAGCTTGGCGAAGTGCTTTTAGATGAACTAACAAAACTTTTCAAAGATTAACAAATATTATAAAATATAATATTCTAATGTTTGCACTGCATACATTTGAATAGTTTACAGGATTAATATGAAAATAAACAAACAAGATGGACCTCCAGAAGATCTTCTATACTTTGATGAAGATTTAAACCTTTCTCAAAAACAAGTCGAAGATGTTGTTGAAATATTCAAAACTCCGCTAACAGGATCATATAATTGGGATTATTCAATTGCAGATAACCGAATTAAAAAATTATATGAGCTTGGAAAGGAGCTAAATTGGAATGGTTCAATTGATTTAAATTGGGATTACACCCACCCTGTTGACGAAAGAATTGTTCAGCCAGACGAGGAGTTGCCCCATGAGACTCTAGAGGTTTATAACAATTTATCTGATGAAGAAAAAATACTATTTGATCGTCATAGTACTGCTGAGCTTATGAGTCAGTTTTTGCATGGAGAACAAGGCGCCCTTTTAGTTGCTTCTCAACTAGCAAGTTGTGCACCTACCTATAATGCAAAACTATATGCTGCTTCTCAAACTTTTGATGAAGCAAGGCATGTTGAAGTTTTTAATAGATATCTGCAAGAAAAAATTGGTATTCATTATCCTATCAATCCCAACTTAAAACTTTTATTAGACAAAATATTAACTGATGAAAGATGGGACCTTAAATTTATAGGTATGCAAATAATTATTGAAGGATTAGCTCTAGCGGCTTTTCAAATGCTCAAATCAATTACAAAAGATCCTCTTCTTAAACAATTACTTCATTATGTGGTAAGAGATGAGGCTAGACATGTCACTTTTGGCATAAATTATCTTGAAGATTATTTAACAACTTTATCTCCTGAAGAGATTAATGAAAGAGCTCAATTTGCATATGAGGCCTGTGTAATTTCAAGAGATAGATTAATTAACACAAAAGCTGAACAAAGATTTTTAAAAATGTCTGAAGAGGAAGCTAGAGAATTTTCATTAAATACCGGTAGTTTTGAATTATTCAGAAACTTCTTATTTTCAAGAGTCATGCCTAACTTAAAAAGAATAGGCTTACTTACTGACGAGGTTAGACCAAAATTTGAAGCTCTTGGCTTGCTTGAATACGAACATGCGCCAGATGACTTTGAATGTGACTGGGCAGAGATGAGAAAGCCACTTGAAAAGTTTGGTCAAATACCAACATCTTTATAACTTTAAATTTGTTCTAAAGCCCATACTTATCTATTATAGATAAAAGGAGATTAATTATGTCTAAACACTCAGCGCTAAATACTTTTGGAAGATCTGGTAATCCTGCTTTCACAAAAAATTTTTCAGGATCTTATGACATTCCTGTAAATGAAAGAATGACACTGGATGGCGCCGTAAATAAAACAGGCATTTTACTTTCTTTATGTTTCGGAGGAGCCTTTGTCGGATGGAATATTCCATCATTAATGGCACCTGCAGCGATAATTGGTTTTATTTTAGCTTTGGTGACTATTTTTAGAAGTCCCTCTAAAGCGGGCTCTACTGCACCACTGTATTCGTTTTCGCAAGGTATATTTTTAGGTGGAGTTACAATGATATTTGAAGCTTCATATCCTGGAATAGCAATCCAAGCAATTGGACTAACTTTTGGGATACTCGCTTCATTGTTATTTTGTTATAAAAGCGGAATTATCAAACCGACTGAAAACTTCAGGCTCATGGTTTTTTCTGGAACTGTTGGTATAGGAATGGTTTATTTAGTAAGTATCTTGATGAATATGTTTGGTGGAACTGGAATTAGCCTAATTCATTCTAATGGATTATTTGGGATTGGTTTCTCACTGTTTGTTGTGGCTATGGCATCTCTTAACTTAGTTTTAGATTTTGATTTTATTGAGGATGGTGCAGAGAAAGGAATGCCTAAATATATGGAGTGGTATGGAGCTTTTGCCCTTATGGTAACTTTGATATGGCTTTACATGGAAATTCTAAGACTTCTTGCCAAGTTAAGAAGGTAAAATTTGAACTCTATTATTTTTGGTACGATTGCAGTTTTATCTCTGTTCGTTTTTTTCAATCTTGGAAAAGTAAGAGCATCTGAAAAACAAAGAAATAGAGAAAATAAAATAGATTGGTCAGTTAGAAAATATCATAACTTCTATAAAGGCTTTCTAGTCATGGTTGTTGTAGTTCTGCTTAGTGCCCTCCTAATAAGTTTTTTTATCTAATAGAATTAAAAATGGAAAAATAATATGAAATATATAAGAAATAATCTGCATAAATATCTATTGAGCCTAGTATTTATCTTTACAGTAGGTAATTTAATTGGTTCTCCCGCTCAAATCATCCAGCCAGGTGCACCTGGAAATCCATCTAAAATACTTAATGCTGAAGAAGCAACTGCAATAGCTAATACCTCTTACATAGAGGCAGATGTTAAATTTCTTCAAGGTATGATCGTCCATCATGAACAAGCCATAGTGATGTCTGAAATGGCAGATCAAAGGACTAATAATAAAACAATACTAGATTTAGCTAGAAGAATTGATGTTTCACAAAAAGATGAAATTAGTTTTATGGAAAGCTGGTTAAAAGATAGAGGTGAATATCAAAAAGTATATCAAAGTGGACATCATAATCATGAACATAGTTCTATGATGCATAATCATTTAGATATGGTTGGAATGGCTACTCCAAAACAATTAAATGATTTAAGTAATTCTGACAGCACTGACTTTGATAGATTATTTTTACAATTAATGATCACTCATCATGATGGCGCCTTAGAAATGGTTGATGAGCTAAAAAAATACCCTGGCAATGCTTTTGATCCAATTTTAAATGAATTTGTTTCAGATTTAGTAAATGATCAAGGAGTTGAGATTGAAAGAATGAATACCATCCTGGTCGGCTTATCCGATGATCCAAGATCTGATCTGGCACCTGGTTTGTTTATTGCAGAGGAGGCTATATTAAATTTGGAATTAGTTGCTTCTTTAAAAAAACCTACTGGATTTTATGATCCTAAAAATCCAGCATCAAAAGGCTCAGAAGATCTTACAGAAGATAATGAAAATAAAACTACAGCGGAAATCTCAAGATCTTTAAGGTCGCCAATGCTTTCATTTGCTAATACTGATATGGCTTTCAGAGATAATATATTGGTAGCTGGGAGTTATCATGGATTTAATATTTACACATTAAATGCTGATGGAATTCCAAATTTAGTGTCCTCTGTTGTATGTCCCGGAGGCCAAGGTGATGTCTCGATAGTTGAGAACCTTCTTATAATGTCAGTTGAAGAGAATAGAAGTAGAATTGATTGTGGACTAGAGGGAGTAAGTAGAGATTCAAGTCCTGAAAGATTCAGAGGAATAAGAATTTTTGATATCTCTAATCTATCTAAACCAGTTCAAGTAGGTGCAGTCCAAACATGTAGAGGATCGCATACTCATTCTGTGGTTTCTACTTCAACATCAGATGGAAAAATCATTGTCTATAATTCTGGAACAGGAAGAGTAAGAGATAATGAAGAGAAATCTGACTGTTTTGGATGGGATGGTGGCGGGTCATCATATTTCACGATTGACGTCATCGAAATACCAACAAATGATCCCTCTAAGTCAAAAATTGTTAAAAGTCCTGCTGTTTTTACTGACTTAGAAACTGGTAATGTAGCAGGATTATGGCGAGGCGGTGATCATGGAGATGATACTCAAGACACATCACCAACTGATCAATGTCATGATATTACCGTTTTTCCATCAGCAAAAATAGCTGCTGGAGCATGTTCTGGAAATGGAATTCTGTTCGATATAAGTGATCCATATAATCCAAAAAGATTAGATGTTGTTACTGATGTTGGTTTTGCATATTGGCACTCTGCAACTTTTAATAATGATGGCACAAAAGTAATTTTTACCGACGAATGGGGTGGCGGAGGAAGAGCTAGATGTCGAGCATGGGATCCTCTTGATTGGGGCGCAGATGCTATTTATGACATAGTCGATAATAAGTTGGTTTTTAAGAGTCATTATAAAATGCCGGCACCTCAGCTTGAGACTGAGAATTGTGTAGCTCACAATGGGTCAATAATACCTATTCCTAACAGAGACATATTCGTTCAGGCTTGGTATCAGGGTGGTTTATCAATAATGGATTTTACAGACTCATCAAATCCTATTGAGATTGCTTATTTTGATAGAGGTCCAATTTTAGATGATATTTTAATTACAGGTGGCTATTGGTCTACATATTATTATGAGGGTTTTATATATGGTACTGAAATAACTAGAGGCTTGGATGTCTTTAAATTAGTTCCCAGTGAATACCTTTCTAGTGATGAAATTACAGCAGCAGCAAATGCTTTTCCTGCTGTAGGTGGAAAAGTATTTAATCCTCAACAGCAATTTCCTATGTCCTGGCCTAGTAATTTTCTAGAGTAAACTGAATATATATGTTAGTTGGCTTTGATTTTGGTTTAACAAATACAGATGTCGTAATTAGCAAATCTGATGAAAATCAATTCTACAGTTTTCCAACTATAGAAATAAATAATGCATTCATAACATATGTCTTTGATACCATTAACATAGAAGTTAGCCAGGTTTCACACATTGCAGTCACGGGTGGAAAGTCCAGTGATTTAACTGATACATTTAATGATATTCCTATAAAAAAAGTAAATGAAGTGGATGCAATTGGTTCAGGTGCAATGGCTTTATATGATATTAAAAACAGACCTTTTGTAGCGGTAAGTGCAGGCACTGGAACAGCCTGTGTCTATTTTGATGGAAAAAAATTTAATCACCTTGGTGGGATATCTGTGGGCGGAGGAACTTATCAAGGCTTACTAAAACATTTAATAATGACTAAAGACGAGGATGATATTGAAAAATTAGCAGCATCTGGAGACAGAAAACAGTTAGATCTTTTAATTGGAGATGTCGTAAATGAAATTGGTACACTTCACCCAGAGGTTACTGCATCAAACTTTGCTAAAGCAAGAAACCTAGAAAACTTGTCACAAAATGATATTGCAGCGTCTATTTCAAATATGATTGGTGAAGTTATTGGAACAATATCTTATCTTAATGCATTGCTTTGCAGTGAAAGTGAAGTTTTTTTTCTTGGTAGAGTGACATTAAATGATGTTATAAAGTCTGGGGTTGAAGATAGATTAAAATTAGCAAATGTGAAAGGTCTATTTAAACAAAACAGAGAATATGGTAATGTACTTGGAGCTTTGAGTTACATTCAAACAAAGTAAATAAATTTTTTATATAATTCTAATAATATGGAAGTAATTACTGATAAATCGGTCATCATTACCTTGGCTATACCAGTATTTTTTTTACTAATTATAGTTGAGTATATCTATGGAAAGATGATTGGTAAAAATACATATCGTTTAAATGATACTGTAACAAGCATTACTATAGGAATGATAAGCAGATTTCCAACAATGTTAAATTTAGGGGTCCAAAGCGTAATATTCGTATATATAAGCTCATATTTAAACTTAGAATTGCTATCGGTCAAAAATCCTTTTACATGGATAATCGCATTTCTTTTGTACGATCTTTCCTATTATTGGATGCATAGGATGCATCATGAAATTAAAATCCTATGGGCAACTCATAGCGTGCACCATCACGGAGAAGACTACAACCTAGCTACCGCATTAAGACAAACTAGCACTGGATGGTTGTGGAAATGGATTTTCTATATGCCAATGATAATTCTTGGAGTTCCGGTTGAGGTATTTATAGCGGTTGCGGGTGTTAATCTGGTATATCAATTTTGGGTTCATACGGAACATATTGGCCATTTAGGATTTATGGAGAAAATATTTATTACTCCGATGAATCACAGAATTCATCATGCAAAAAATAAAGAGTACATAGATGCTAACTATGGCGGAGTTTTTATTATTTGGGATAGAATGTTTGGCACCTACACCCCCCAAAAACCAGAATTAGACCCGGTATATGGAACAGCGACTCCTTTAAATAGTTGGAATCCTGTTTGGGCCAACTTTCAGGTCTTTTCAATAATGATTAAAGATACTATCAAAACAAAATCCTGGAAAGATAAGTTCAGAGTATGGTTCTCTGAAACATATTGGAGACCAGAAGACTGCATAGAAGAAAAGAATCCAAAAGATTTTTATAAAAAATTCAATCCTAAGATTACTTATGACATTAAAATATTTAGTTTTATACAAATGCTATTCACAATCGCTGTCTCAGGATCAGTTCTTACTTTTGTTACAGCCCATCAATACTCTGAAATTGCGACTTTTGGAATTCTAATAATTGTCATATCAATGTTGACGAGCTATTTAATGCAATCAAAAACTGTTGCTTACAGACTGTTAATGTTTTTTTCATTCTTTTCAATCTTTGGGATTTATTATTTCGAAATGTTAAGCCTAGAATTGCTTTCAACAAAGTTAATCCTAGCTCAGTTTTATCTAAATATACTTGCAGTGATTACTATTTATGGAACGCAATCACTGCAAAATATAAATCTATTAAGAACTAAAACTAAATAAATTACTGAACATCAAACCTGTCAGCGTTCATTACCTTATTCCAAGCTCTAATGAAATCTTTAGTAAATTTTTCACTTGAATCGTCTTCAGCATAAACTTCAACAATTGCTCTAAGTTGAGAGTTAGAACCAAAAACTAAATCAGATCTTGATGCAGTTCTTATTTTTTCACCAGAGTTTCGATCAAATGCCTCATATGAATTTCCAGTTCCATTAGGTTTCCATTGAACAGACATATCAAGCAAAGTCTTAAAATAATCATTACTTAACTTATTTGGATCTTCTGAGAATAAACCGTATCCATTAGAACTTATTCCAAGTGATCTCATTCCTCCAACCAAAACTGTCATCTCAGGAGCTGTAAGACCTAATAATTGAGCCTTGTCTAGCATAATTTCCTCAGGTGCAGTATTTACACCCTTTGCATGAAAATTTCTAAAGGCATCTGATTTTGGTTCAAGCACCTCAAATGATTCGATATCTGTTTGTTCTTGAGAGGCATCTCCTCTTCCTGGAATGAATGAAACCTCCTCACCAGTTGCCATTTCAATGCCTACGTTACCAGCTAAAACAATTATATCTGCAATTGATGCGCCGGTTGTGTTAGAAATTGATTCGTATATTTCAAGGATTTTACTCAGTTTGCTTGGATTATTAGCTTCCCAGTCTTTTTGAGGTGCTAAACGAATTCGTGCACCATTTGCACCACCTCGCATATCTGAGCCTCTAAATGTAGATGCACTTGCCCATGCAGTTTCAACCATTTCCTGAATTGATAAACCTGACTCAGTAATTAATTTTTTTACATTTTGAATATCATAATCAGCATTTCCTGCTGGGACAGGATCTTGCCAAATTAATTCTTCTTCAGGCACTTCTGGACCCATATACCTAGTTTTTGGGCCCATATCTCTATGTAGAAGTTTAAACCATGCTCGTGCAAAAGCATCAGCAAATTCTTCAGGATTTTCATGAAATCTTTTTGAGATTTCGTTATAACTTGGGTCTTCTTTTAACGCGATATCTGCAGTTGTCATCATAGTAGGTACTTTCTTTGATGAATCTTCTGCATCAGGTGCCATATCTTCCTCTTTTTGACCAACTGCATGCCAGATATATGCACCAGCAGGACTTTTTGTTAACTCCCATTCATAACCAAATAGTAAATCAAAATATCCATTATCCCATTGAGTTGGATTTGCGGTCCATGCACCCTCAATACCGCTTGTGATAGTATCGCTACCAACTCCAGAGCCGTATGTGCTTGTCCAGCCAAAGCCCATTTCTTCTAAAGGCGCACCTTCAGGCTCAGATTGAACATGAGTTTCTGCACCTGCACCATGAGCTTTACCGAATGTGTGACCTCCTGCAACTAATGCCACAGTTTCTTCATCGTTCATTGCCATTCTTCCAAATGTTTCTCTTATATCATGAGCACTAGCTAAAGGATCAGGATTGCCGTCTGGACCTTGTGGATTCACATATATTAGGCCCATTTGAACTGCAGCAAGAGGATTATCTAATTCTCTTTCACCTTTATATCTTTTATTTTCAAGCCATTCAGACTCTACACCCCAATGTATATCCTCTTCAGGCCCCCAAATATCTGGTCGCCCTCCACTATATCCAAAAGTTGTACCACCCATAGATTCAATGGCAACATTACCAGCCAGAATTAATAAGTCTGCCCAACTAATTTTCTTACCGTATTTTTGTTTTATTGGCCAAAGAAGTCTTCTAGCTTTATCTAAATTACCATTATCAGGCCAACTATTTAAAGGAGCGAAACGCTGTGCACCTGTCCCACCACCACCTCGTCCATCTGTATTTCTATATGTTCCTGCTGCATGCCATGTCATTCTTATAAAGAAAGGACCATAATGTCCATAATCAGCAGGCCACCAATCTTGAGAGTCGGTCATTAAAACATTTAAGTCCTTTTTTAAAGCATCATAATCAATTTTTTCAAATTCTTTTCTGTAATCATAATCGTCATCCATTGGATTCGACTTCACATCATGCTGATGCAAGATATTTAAATTTAATTGATTTGGCCACCAGTCTTTATTTGATGTTCCGCTTGAACTATGAGTTGTCATCGCCCCGTGCATCACAGGACACTTACCTTCAACTTTATCAGTCATATCTAATAACTCCTAAAAATGTGCAAAATATGTTTAATACATTAAATATACTATTAAAAATTTTAAAAAAAAAGTACTAAAGTATATAAAAAATTGGTGGAGCTACGCGGGATCGAACCGCGGACCCCCTGCTTGCAAAGCAGGTGCTCTCCCAGCTGAGCTATAGCCCCACATAAGGTTGAGATATTGTACTTTAAAGGATAAATTTTTGTATATTTAATCTAAATCTTTTTTATTATTTATTGGTGCTAACTTTGATGTTCTAGTTGCTGACGGAGAAGGATTTTTACTGCTTTTACCAGATCTAGACTCATATATTGTTTTTTTATATTTATTAAATACTTCAAATAATAAGTAAAACCAGAATCCATTAACTAATGGCTCTATCAAGGCATCTATGGCAGCAAGATTTAATGGTGCGCCTGTTAATAATCTATTGCAGGTCATGGCTATAAAAATATGTCCAACCGTGTAGATAACTGCTAAATAAATACCAATACTGCTGCTGTTGAGAAATCCTATATTGTAGCTGTCAAATTTTTGAATGATTATTTTTTTTAAGAAGACTAATAAGAAATAAAACCAAAACCCGTTGATAATTGGTTCAATAAAGGCATCAGCAGCAGCTACATCAAATGAGGCACCAGTAATAATCCTGTTGCAGGTCATTGCAATAAGAATATGTCCTACAGTGTAAATTGATGCAAGTATCAGATTATCATATTTGAAAATCTGAGTATCATCGTATCTTAAATAGTCTTTCACGACTCTATTCTACTTCAAAAGAAGGGGCAATTGAATTGCCCCTTTAAATTTTAGGGGTACTGTATGACACCCCTCTCCTCTTGAATCTCTTTAGAAAGTTTTTCTAATTGAAATTCTCATGTTGAACGGCTCACCAACAGATGCTTGATGTGTGCTATGTGAATGAGGAAAATATAACTCATCTGTTAAATTTTCTACATTCATCTGAACACTTAAATCATCGGCAATTTGATAGTAAGCTGCTAGATCAACCCTAGTATACTCGGGAAGTACTAAGCCTGGCTTATTATTTCCAATGTTTGATTCACCTTGTTTTGTCATACCTAAAGCCCAACCAAATTTATCAGAAACTTCATAGGTAGCAAAAAGTGAAAGCATATTATCAGGAATTTCCCTTGGCTCACCACCAGAACTAGTTTTGCCATCCATTGAAGTATAGCCAAAAACTACATTCATCTTATCAGTTATTTTTCCTTTTACTTCAAGCTCAAGACCGTCAACTTGCAAGCCAACAATCTCATTGGTTTCACCAGTTACACTATCTCTAGTTGCAACTGTTTGTTCGCTATCAAAATAAGCTGCGGTGAAACTTAGATCATCAGTAAGAGCAACTTTTACACCTACTTCACTACTTTCGTAAACATCAGGGTCTAGTGCTGCATTGCTAGCTGACAATGATTTAAATTGCTCACCAGATCTTGGGAGGAAACTTTCACTATAACTGTAATACCAAGAAACATTTTGTTTTGGCTTATAAATAATACCAGCCCTTGGTGAAAATTCTTTATCCTCTCTTGATTGTGCTGATCCATTTTTGATGTCTGTAACAGTAATATCAAAAGTATCATGACGTCCGCCAATCATAACTTTAAGATTATCAGATACATCAATTTGATCTTGGAAATAAACTGATGTTACTTCGATATCTGATTTAGTTTTACTTTTCAAATCTGCTGTATAGTCATTGCTTGTAGGAACACCTGCTGAATTCACAGTGAAATCCATTGGTCTTGATATAGTAAATACTTCGTTATCATTAGAAGTTGTGGACCAAAAAGTATTGTATCTGTGATTATTATTAGTTGTATCGATCATTTCAGCACCAACTAATATAGTATGAGTAGCAGAACCCATCTCAATTTCATTAACTAAATTACCTGTTATTATTGTATTTTTACGTTTAGTTGGATCTAAGTAACCATCCATTGTTACCACATTAGATCCAGCTGTATAACCAGATGCATAATAATTTTTATACATTTTTTCAAATTCACTAGATACAATTGATAAGTTACCTTTTCTTGTATCTGAAAATTCTGTACTTAAGGTAGCTCTAAGAATATCAGCTTCTAAAGTTGTTAAATTGTCTCCATGTGGATCGCCAAAAGTAATTTTTTCAAATCTTTCAACCGGCTCCCCATTTTCAGTAGGAATACCTCTATCAATATACCTTTCATGATCAGCATGCTCATATGAAAGATCTAATGTTGTTCTATCACTTAATTTAACTTTCATTGTTGGATTGATGCCTAATCTGTCTCCATCATAATGATCTCTATGATTTTCTAATGAATCGCTATGCATCATAAAACGAAATGCTGCATTTCCAGATCCTTGCATGTTGTAATCTAAAGCCAAGTCATTAGCACCAAATGAATCCATACCAAAATCTACTGAACCAAATTGCTGATCCATGACAGCTTTTTTGGTCACTCTGTTAATAACACCGCCTGTTCCACCTCTTCCAAAAAGAAGTGCATTTGGTCCTCTTAAGATTTCTACTTGTTCTACGTTATATAAAGAACGATAGTATTGAACATCATCTCTAACACCATCTTGAAAGAAATCAGCAGTAGATCTAACACCTCTAAATACAACAGCATCACGGTGGCCTTCACCTTGTGATGTATTTACACCAGGCGTATATCTAACAATATCACCAATTTGTCTAAAACCTTGTTTCCGAATGTCATCATCTGTAACTATTGATACAGTCTGAGGTACATCTAATACAGGAACTGGTGTTTTCAAAGCATTAACTTGATCAGAATATAAAACGTTGCCTTTAACAACAATTTCTTCAACTTCAGCTTCACCATCCTGTGCGTTTAATGCAAGTGATGATACTAAAAGCACACCAATAAAAAATAATGAAGATACTTCATCAAAAAATTTATTAATTATTTTATTCATATTTATTCTCATAAAACTAAATTGAAAGCTACTTTTTTTCGCCTAAAGATTTTTGATTATAAAAATCATAAAAACTGCACACTTTTAGGGGAATGACCAATAAAGTAGCTTTCATAAATGAGAATGATAATGATTCTCATTTAGATTTACAAGTAAAATAACAAAAAAATTAATAAATTTACAATTTACAAATATTGAAATTAACTTTTGAAATTTATATACGAATGTGTATTTCTTTAATTATTGCCCTTAATTGCGAAGTATAGACCCAGAATAAGAAGGAAAATTTGCTCGCTCATAAATAATTTCTTTGTAATAAGCCAGTCAGAATGAGCAATTAATATTGCGCCGATCATTATTACTACTACAGCTCCTCCAGATAATCTTGTTATTAGAGTTCCAATATTATTGCTTACTAGTCCCCCAATTATAATGCCGACACCAGCTGCAACCTCCCCAACGGCAACCATGCTGGTAACTACTTCAGGATACATATATCCCATACTTTCAAACCATGTAACCATTTTTTCTGGTGGTAACGGAAACTTACCAAGTCCATGCAAAATAAACGAAGTACCCAAACCAAGTCTTAGCAACCAAGGTGCAATAGGTAAAAATGGTTTTGATAAAGATTCTAGAAGATTGTTCATATTGAATATATTAATATAATTAAGCTAAAAGTATATCTTCATCATGGCAAAGTTCAAAACCTTTTAGATTTATAAACTTATCTAATTCTTTATTGCTTATTTTGATATTAGCAAATATCTTACCGCAATTAGATACTCTTTCTTCTTGAACGCATCCCATATCAAAAAGAATTGATCTTTCTTTGGCTAAACCATTATCCATAGATACCCATCCGTCATAAAAACCATTAAATAATTGTTTATATATTTGTAGCCTTAATTCACTAAAATTTTTGTCATTTTCTGCTGAAATGAATATTTCATCATTTTTTTTCTTTTTAAGCTCTTTCAGATTATATAGATTTATAGCATCACATTTATTATTTACAATTAAGGTTGGTATTTCTGTTACTCCTAAATCTTCTAAAATTATATTCACTTGTCCTATCTTTGCTTTATAGTCTTGATCAGAAATATCTACAACATGAAGTAACATGTCGGCCGATTTAAGCTCATCCAAGGTAGCCTTAAAAGATTCAATTAGTTGAGTTGGTAACTCTGATATAAATCCAACTGTATCTGAAAACAAAACAGGCCCATGAATGGGATTTTTATTTTTTCTTGTAACAGAATCTAATGTTGCAAATAATTGATTTTCTGCCTTTTGATTACTTTCAGTCAGTTTATTGAATAGGGTTGTCTTACCAGCATTTGTATATCCAACAATTGCTACTAATTGATTTCTACTTTTTTTTCTAGCATATCTATTTATTTCTCTTTGTTTATGTGATTTTTCAAGCCTTTGATTTAATCTTTTAATTCTTTTACCAATCAGTCTTCTGTCAGTCTCTAGCTGAGTTTCTCCTGGGCCTCTTAATCCAATACCCCCCTTCTGTCTCTCAAGGTGAGTCCAGCCTCTTATTAGTCTTGTTGATAGATGTTTTAATTGAGCGAGTTCAACCTGAAGTTTACCTATGTGAGATGATGCTCTTGTAGCAAAAATATCAAGAATCAATTCTGTCTTGTCAATTACTCTTTTATTTAAAATTTTTTCTAAATTTCTTGCTTGTGAAGCTGATAAGGAATGATTAACTATTACTAATTCAATATCACCTCTTGATGCTATACCCTTTAGTAATTCTAATTTACCCTTTGAAATAAATGTACTAATGGTCGGTGAATTTTGTTTTATTTTAATTTCTTTGAAAATATTAGTGCCAGAAGATAATACTAAACTCTTAAATTCATCATAACTATTTTCAATTTTATGCAGATGATCAAAAGATGCAATCTCTAAATATACTATTAGAGCGTTTTGTATTTGATTTTCATGAACCTTATGCATTAATTGAGTTTATTAATATTTATATTAAAATTTTTTCTCTTGTAATTCACATTTCCCATTAGCAAAAATCTCAATTTTTGGATTTTTTCCTCTAGATCCGTCTTTCTTTTTTAACCAAATATCTCCAAAAATTTGGCCTTTTCCAGTATACCAATTAAAAGTATTTGTAATTTTATAGACTTCAACCTCATAATCGGGAAATAACGGATGCTCCTCCTCAGCATTCATTGAATGAATTACAGAAATTCCTGTTTTTTTATTTTCTATATTCCATGAAGCATCTTCATTGATCCATGTTGGTGATGGCTCGAGCGTATGAGTTAGTGATTGAAATGTTTCTTCTTTAGAGTTTAATTCCCAATATTGAACAACATATAGTGAGCTTTTTTGCCAATCTTCTTCAGCAAAATTAGTCTTTGCTCTTCTTAATAAAAACAATGACTGTTGTGTTTGTCTTGCAAGATTCTTAAAAAGTTCAATACCTTCAGCAAGGTAGGTTTTTTTTATATCTTTATAAGTTACTGAATAATCTCCATCTAATTCACATAAGACTTTAGTGGTTTCAGAGTATAAAGGAATGGATAAAAGTAAAATTAAAAATAAACGCATTTATCAGATTATAACGCGAACGCGGAAATTGAAATATCAATTTCCGCTTAATATTTTCTTATTCAGCGAAATCTAATCCTTTTGCCGCCTCAACTTCACGTTTATTTGGATTTACAGATGCCCTAAATGGAACCTCAACAACCTCGCCTTCAACTGGTTCACCTGGATTAGTGGCATACTCATCAGGCAATTTCACCAATAATTTAGTACCAATCTCAGAGGAGGACCATGGAACCCATGCAAGTGCAATGTTAGTCTCAAGTTCTGGTGACCACCATGGAGAAGTAACATAACCCATATCATTTCCATCAGTATCTGCAATTAGCCAGAAGTCTGGAGCATAATCAGTTATTTCTTTTCCACCAAGAGTGATTCCTACCATTTTCATCTTAAATGGAGCATCTCCTGCATCAATTACATCTCTTTGTCTTTCCAGTTCTTCTTTGCCAATATAATCAGACTCCTTATTTCTTGGCACTTGATAACTTAAATTAACTTGAAATGGAGATGTTTCGTGATCGAGATCCTGACCCCAAGATAAAATGCCAGCTGCAATTCTTCTGTGATGCGCTGGAGCAATTACCATTAAACCAAATTCTTCGCCGGCTTCTAAAACTCCGTTCCATACTTTCTCAGCATTTTCATGTGCATCACGCACATAGATTTCATAGCCCTTTTCACCAGTAAATCCAGTTTGACTAATAACGCAATCTGCACCACCAATTTTAGTTTCCATTAGTCCGTAATAAGGAATTTCCCTTAGCTCTTCACCAGCAAGCTTTGCCATAAGGTCTTCAGACAATGGGCCTTGAATTTGTAACGGGCAAACATCAATCTCATCAATTTCTACGTTATATTTCTTTGCTACATTTACTCCTTGCAACCATAATAAAAGATCGCTGTCAGAAATTGAAAACCAGAATTCATCTTCTGATAATCTAAGTAAAACCGGATCGTTAAGAATTCCGCCTTTTTCATTGCATAAAATTGCATATTTACCATGCATAGGCTCAATTTTTGTGGCATCACGGGTTATGACATAATCAGTAAAAGCTTCTGCATCAGGACCTTTAACTCGAATTTGTCTTTCAACTGCAACGTTCCACATTGTTACCCTATTCACAAGAGCTTCGTATTCAACCATTGCGCCACCATCCTCAGGCTTTACATAGCCTCTTGGGTGATAAATTCTGTTGTAAATAGTTGCTCTCCAACATCCTGCTTCATGAGAAAGATGCCAAAAAGGTGATTTTCTTACACGAGTTGAAATTAATAACTCGGTTGGTGTTCGGCCACTCTGCCGAAGGTTATAT
>LULK01000141.1_pt1 | contig 28412 bp, 28 predicted proteins | sample 728181 | NCBI WGS metagenome assembly LULK01 (sample SAMN03860291, study PRJNA289734) | marine metagenome | biome: seawater column; feature: ocean; material: water; isolation source: Red Sea water column Station 169 - depth 10m | place: Saudi Arabia: Red Sea | collected 2011-10-15 | depth 10 m | reverse complement strand
AAAGCTTAATTACCTAGGCATATAGTGATCTAGGGCAAGTGTGTCAAGGGGTGGAGAAAATTTTGGAATTAGCAAAAAAACAAGTATTTTCAATAATTTGCTATTGTTCTGACTCACCGCCATCAATTACGATGTTTTGACCAGTCATAAAAGATCCCGCTTCAGAAGCTAAATACACTGCAGCGCCTGCAATTTCGTCAGGCATTCCTATCCTTTTTAAAGCTGCTTTGGCAGTCATAGATTTTAAGATGCTCTCATTCTCCCATAATGCTCTGGCAAAATCAGTTTTTATTAAACCAGGTGAGATACAATTTGCACGAATATTATCTCTTCCATATTCCACTGATATATTTCTTGCCAACTGGGAATCCGCAGCTTTTGATATAGCATAAGCACCCAACATGCTGTTGCCGCGCAAACCTGCGATCGAGGAAATAATTATAATTGAACCATTTTTCATTTTGATCATATCTGGGAGCACCTCATTACAGAGCCAAAAATTACTTTGCACGTTTGACTTCATTATTTTTTCAAACGCCTCGTCAGGTATATTATTTGATGGTCCAAAATATGGATTGATTGCAGCATTACATACAAGAGTGGAAATATTGCCACAGAAGTCTAACGATTTTTTGTAAAGATTTTTTAATTGCTCTTTGTCCGAAATATTACATGAAATTGCCGTTGCATGTCCCTCTCCAAATGTATCATTTATCTCTTTAGCGACTGCTTCACATGCATCAAGCTTTCGACTTGTGATAATGACTTTTGCACCATGCTCTGCCATTCTGTAGGCTATAGCTTTGCCTATTCCTCTCGAAGATCCTGTGATTATAGCATTTTTATCTTTTAAGTTAAAAAGTGTCATTTAATAAAATATCATAATAATTTATAAGAAGATTATAAATTTATAGGATAATTTCAATATAATTATGGAAATTAAAAAAATCGTAAGCGCTACTGAATTTTCACTTTCTTATAGAATCATACTTTGTGATCTTTGGGGCGTTATTCATAATGGTGTTGAAGTATTCTCTAATGCAAAATCCTATCTTGAGGCAATGAAGGAAAATAATATTGATGTTTATTTGATTTCTAATGCTCCGAGACCTGAAGCAGTAGTAAGAAATGGATTAATAAATAAACTTAATCTCAATCCCGAATTATTTAAAAAAATTTATACTTCAGGCGATACAGGCACACAGTACATAAATTCTAAAGTTCATGGACAATCATATTATCATTTGGGACCAGAAAAAGATTATGATTTGTTAGAAAATATAAATATTCAAAAAACTAATGACATAGAGTCCTCAGAATTTGTTGTCTGCACAGGCTTATATAATGACAACGATGAACGCCCAGAGGACTATAAAAATATTTTTGAGGATTTTCTTAAACAAAATTTAGAAATAGTATGTGTTAATCCAGATGAAATAGTCTACCGAGGTCAGGCACGCATATATTGTGCAGGTGCTCTTGGAAAATATTACGAAAAACTAGGAGGTAAAGTAACTTACTACGGAAAACCTTATCCAGAAATATATGATTTTGCAATGAATGATTTATTGTCCAAAGATACAACAATTAAAAAAGAAATATTAGCTATAGGCGATAGCCTTAAAACAGATTGCTTAGGGGCACACAAATCGGATTTAGATTTTTTATTTATAAAAAATGGTATTCATAAAACTGAAATTGCAAATGATGACGATTTAGTGAGAATATCAAAAGCTAATTTACCTGAAACTTGCAAAACTCTAATGTATACTGAAATTTTAAATTAATTAAAAAATGAAAGTTTTTAAAAGTTTAAATAGAAGATCATTAAATTATACAAAGAATTCTGTATTAATTATTGGAAATCTTGATGGAGTTCATAAAGGGCACCAATCAATAATTAATTCAGCAAAAAAAATTGCAAATAAACAAAAAACAAAAATAGGTGTGTTACTTTTTGATCCGCATCCACGGAAATATTTTAACAAAAATATTAAAAGTTTCTTATTAACAGAGTTGAACGAACGTCTCGAAATCTTAAAATCTTACGGTATCGATTATGCAATAATAATAAAATTTAATAAAAGAATATCCTCCATGACACCTAATGACTTTTGTAAAAAAATATTACTTAGAGGAATATCAATGAAATATATTTTAGTTGGTAAAAATTTTAAATTTGGTAATAAACGATCAGGCGACTATAAGTTTCTTCTGAATTTTGGAAAAAAAAATCAATTTTACGTAAACCCAGTGAAATTATTAAAAACACCAAATCATCTTTTTAATAAAACAAAGATGAAAATATATTCGTCTACAAATATTAGAAAACTTATTTCAAGTGGCAATGTAAAATTGGCAAAAAATTTTTTGGGAAACAATTTTAGTATAACGTCAAAAGTTATAAAAGGAGATCAACGAGGCAGAAAAATTGGCGTTCCAACTGCTAATCTAAATATAAATGAATACGTAGCACCAAAATATGGAGTATATGCTATTGAAGCTTCATTCCTTAAAAATTCAAAGAAAAGAACTCTTAAAGGAATTGCGAATTTTGGTATCAGACCAACATTTCATAAGAATTCTGAAATTTTGGAAGTTCATCTATTTAGATTTAAATTGAATATTTATAATTCTTTGCTAAAAGTCGACTTTGTTGAATTTATAAGGCATGAAAAGAAATTTTCAGGAGTAGAGGCCTTAAAAAAACAACTAAAATCAGATATATCTAAAGCACAAAAAATTCTAAATTAAGTAAAATGAACACTAAAAATGATAAAATAGATTTTAGTGAAACTCTATTTTTACCAAAGACATCCTTTGCGATGCGTGCTGGCCTACCCGAGCAAGAGCCAAAAATTCTAGATGGCTGGTCAAAGGATAATATTTATGAAAAATTAAGGGAAAAATCAAAAAGTAGAAAAAAATTCGTATTACATGATGGCCCCCCTTACGCCAATGGTCATTTACACATGGGGCACGCCCTAAATAAAATACTAAAAGACTTTGTTGTAAGATCACAACAAATGCTTGGAAATGATAGTTCTTACATTCCTGGCTGGGATTGTCATGGCTTGCCAATTGAGTGGAAAATAGAAGAGCAATATAGAGAACAGGGAAAGAATAAAGATGATGTCGATATTATAAAATTTAGAAAAGAATGTAGAGAATTTGCTGAAAAATGGATTGATATACAAAGAGAAGAATTTATTCGCTTAGGAATAAATGGAGATTGGTACTCTCCCTATACTACAATGTCATATGAGGCAGAGTCTATAATTGTAAGAGAATTTTTTAAGTTTCTTGAGAACGAAAGTTTATATCGTGGGTCAAAGCCTGTTATGTGGTCAACTGTTGAAAAGACTGCATTAGCTGAAGCTGAGATTGAATATAAAGAACATAAATCAACAACTATCTGCGTAAAGTTCCCAGTAAAAGAGAGTTCAGATACAAATTGTCAAGATGCATCCGTAATTATATGGACAACAACTCCATGGACAATTCCAGGAAACAGAGCAATTGCTTACAGTAAATCAATAACGTATTCAATGTTTGAAGTAGTAAGTTTAGAAGAACACAGTACTTTACAAGTTGGAGATAAAATTATAATTGCAGATGAACTTTTAGATAATGTAAAAGTTCAATGCAAAATTAGAGAATTAAAAAAAATATCAGAAGTAAAAAACTTAGACAAAATTATTTGTAATCACCCTTTTAAAAAATCTGGTTATGATTTTGAGGTAAGAATTTTTGATGCTGATTTTGTTACTTTGGAGCAAGGCACGGGTTTCGTTCACATAGCACCTGGCCATGGAGCTGATGACTATAATTTGGGTATTACAAATGGTATCGAAGTTCCTGATACCGTAGATGAAAATGGTGAATACTTTCCTCACGTACCATTATTTAATGGTAAAAAGATTTTTAATGAAGATGGATCAGATGCTGATGCAAACGTAGCAGTTATCATTGAGCTAAAAAAGCATGAAAATTTAGCAGGCAAGGGTTCATTGCGTCATAGCTACCCTCATTCATGGAGATCAAAAGCTCCTGTCATCTTTAGAAATACTCCACAATGGTTCATCAGTATGGAAAAAAATCAATTGAGAGAAAAAGCGTTGAACGAAATTGAAAAGGTTAAATGGTATCCAAAACAGGGAAAAAATAGAATTTATTCAATGATTGAAGAAAGACCTGATTGGGTAGTGTCAAGACAACGGGCATGGGGCGTACCTTTATCTATCTTTTACAATATTAAAACAGGAAAGCCGCTGGTTGATAAAGAAATAAATGAAAAAATTATTAAACTTTATGAAAAAGAAGGGTCAGATGCGTGGTTTAAATATTCAAAAGAAGAATTATTAGGTTCAAATTATAATCCGGAAGAATATAAAAAAGTTAATGATATTTTAGATGTATGGTTTGACTCAGGCTGTACACATGCATTTGTTTTAGATGGAAAAAATGATCAAATCTGGCCGGCATCTATTTATCTTGAAGGAACAGATCAACACAGAGGTTGGTTTCATTCATCACTTTTAGAATCTTGTGGCACAAGAGGAGTTGCGCCTTATGAGTCTGTTTTAACTCATGGATTTATACTTCATGAAGATGGCCTAAAGATGAGTAAATCATCATCCAATACTGTCTCGCCAGCAGAGGTCATTGAAAAATCAGGCGCTGACATACTAAGGCTCTGGGTAGCAAGCAGTGATTACTCTGAGGATTTAAAGATCGGGCCTGAAATCATAAAAAGCAACATTGATAGCTATAGAAGACTTCGCAATACACTTCGTTTTATTTTAGGTAATTTATCAGATTTTGATCAAGACGAGAAAGTATCTGTGGATGAACTTGATGAATTAGATTTATATATTTTATCAGAATTAGAGAGTTTAAAAAAAGAAGTTATCTCAAACTATAAAATATTTGAGTATCAAAAAGTTTTTTCTGCGATATTTAATTTTTGTACAAACGACTTATCATCTTTCTATTTTGATGTAAGAAAAGATACTCTTTATTGTGATTCAAAAAATAACAAAGTAAGAAAATCTACTCGCACTGTTCTAGATATTTTATTTCATGATTTATTAAGTTTGCTTGCACCAATACTCTGTTTTACCACTGAAGAAGCCTGGCAAAGTCGATTTGGATTTGAAAACAGCATACATGAAAAAGATTTTCCAAAATTAAATGATACTTTAATAAATAAAAATTTATCAACTAAATGGGCAGTGTATAAAAAATTAAGAAAGGTCATTAACGGAGCAATCGAAGTGAAGAGAAAAGAAAAAGTTCTTGGATCCAGCCTTGAAGCCTCTGTTAAACTTTACATATCTAAAGATGAAATCGAAAAGATTGACCAAAAAGTATTAGAAAATATTTCAATTATTAGTGAATTAGAAATTGTAAATGAAAAGCCCTCAAGTGACAGCTTTATATCTGAACTAGATAAAAACATCGGAGTGCATGTAAGTAAAACCGATGGTGAAAAATGTGAGCGCTGTTGGAAATATTTTTCTAATTTAAAAGGTAACGTTTGCGATAGATGTCAAGAAGTGCTTAGTAAATGATACAAACCATTGGAAGATTTATATTTTTAATACTGGTTATTTTTGCAGCTGATCAACTCTCAAAGTTTTATGTAATCAATGTTTATAACATTGATGTATCAAATCTCAGTTCACAATATTTAACATCAATAAATAAATATCTTAATTTTCACTTGATATGGAATAAGGGCTTTGCATTTGGAATATTTCAAAATGAAATTTCGATGGTTAATTATATTTATATGTTTGTTATGGCGATAATTGCTATAGCAGTATTTTTTTATGCAATAAGTATTAATAAAAAAATTTATTATTATGGATTTAGTTTAATTATAGGAGGAGCGTTGGGTAACTTGCTCGACAGATATCAATATTCTGCCGTATTAGACTTTATAGATTTACATTATAACAATTATCATTGGTATGTATTCAATATAGCTGATATAAGTATCACGCTTGGCTGTATTTTGATTATTTTACTTGAGTTGTTCTCAAAAAAAGAAAATGATAAAACCGTTAAAAATGATACGTAACTATTTAATTATATTTTTTTTATTAATTTTTGCTGCTTGTACTAACAATACAGTCAGAGATTACACATCATTAAAGCAAAAAGCACTAGAGATACCTCCTGATTTTGAACTAACCCCACCAGTTGTTGGCGAAGAGGAAGTAGAGGAGGCCGCGCCTACAGGTGAGTCAGCTGAAGATATTCAAGATATCATTACACAAGACTCATCCACCAGCGTGCCTAGTAATGCTGATACATCATCGTTAGACGAATTTATTGATAATAATTTTGGAAACGAGGATCAAAATATAAATAATTCAACTTTACCTGAGGATCCTATTAATGAGGTAATTGAAGATTCACTTGTTGAAAGTAATGAATTAGACGTTGTAACAAATGACGATAGCATTTTAGATACAACTGATAATATTGGTTTAAGCGAGGAAGAGTTTTTGGAAGGAATATCAAACACAGATGAAATTACAACACTTCCTGAAGAAGATCAGCTTAAGCCAGAAATAATTGATGAAACAATGTATGATGATGCTCCTAGTTTTGATGAAAACGAAGATTTGAATGATCTTCTTAACAGGGTGGATGACTTACTTAACTCATATCAAAATTAATTATTCTATAAATGTTTAAGTTTTTTAGAGATCCAAAATGGTTTTTATGGGCATACATCGGTTCAGCTATTATCTTATCATCTCTGTGGGTTCAGGTTCAAATTGATGTAAAAATTAATGAATGGTTTGGTGAGTTTTACGACATGATACAGGAAGCATTGTCTGCTCCTAACGCCATTACAATTGAAGAATATTGGGCAAGTTTATTATCCTTTATAACACTAGCGGGAATGTATGTAGCAGTTGCAGTCCTTGTAAGTTATTTTACTAATCACTTTTTATTTAGATGGAGAACTGCCATGGTTGAGTGGTATCACTCTGTCTATGATAAGGCGCGTAAGATTGAGGGTGCGTCACAAAGAGTTCAAGAGGATACCATAAAGTTTTCAAGAATTATGGAGTCTCTTGGTACAAGTTTGATTGAAGCTTTAATGATCCTGGTAGAATTTATGCCAATACTGTTTGGCTTGAGTATTGGAATTCCAATATTTTTCTTTGGTGAATGGGAGTATGGTCTAGTCGTTGGTGCATTATTATGGTCTATAGGAGGAACATTATTTTTAATTGGACTTGGTTTAATTTTAAGGCTTGTTGGTATTGAATACGATTTACAAAAACAAGAAGCGGCATACAGAAAAATGTTAGTAATTGCTGAAGATGATGAAACAGTAAGACCAAAAACCCTTGAGGAATTATTTGATGATGTAAGGCAAATTCATTTTTTAAGTTATATAAGATATCTATATTTCGATATTGGTCGTATTGCATTTTTACAGGCAAATGTTTTATCAGCTTATGTATTTTTAGCCCCTGCAATTGTTGCCGGGGTAGTTACTCTTGGTGTAATGCAGCAAATAATCAGGGCATTTGGTAGAGTTGAGGGGTCAATGCAATATCTTCTTAAAGCCTGGCCAACAATTATTGAACTCGCAAGTGTTTATAAAAGATTGAGAGAGTTTGAAAGGCAAATAGATCAAGCAACCGTAACAGCTGGTCAGGAAGTGCGATGATGAATTATCCATTTCTTGATTTTGATAAGCTTGAAAACTCATATTCCGAATCGTTAGGGATACTGGAACAAAGCTTTAATAAAATTTTAGTAGTCGGTATAGGTGGCTCTTCTCAGGGATCAAAAGCAATTAATCATTTTTTAAATGAAAAACGTGTTCAATATGTTGATCATTTAAATTCTATCAAGATTAATGAATTGTTAGACAATACTCAACTAGATGAGACTGGTTTCATTTTCGTATCAAAATCAGGACAAACATCTGAAACGTTAACCATATTTGAATATATGATCAAAAAACTAGATGGAAATATTGATTTTTCAAAAAATTTCTATTCGTTTACAGAAAATGTGTCTTCTCCACTAAGAGACTTGTCTATACAAAAATCAATAAAAACTATTGAACTAAGCAACGAAATTGGAGGCAGATTTTCAATTTTTAGTAATAATAGCCTTATCCCCAGTTTTTACTTTAATAAAGATCTGTGCACTGAGTTTTTAAATGGAGGAAGAAAAGCATTAGAAGATAAAGACCAAATAAAGAATATGGCTGAGGAAGATTTTAAAAGAATAAAAAATGGAAAGAATATATTTGCTTATTTGATTTATGGTGATGAGCTTATTGAAATTGGTAATTGGCGAAAACAATTATATGCGGAGTCATTGGGTAAAAAGGCCAAAGGTGTTTTACCTGTAGTATCTGAAATGCCAAAAGACCAGCACAGTCTCTTACAATTATATCTGGATGGACCCAAAAATATTTTTTTTGAAATTATGGGTATGGAATACTCAAAAATGAATATGATTAATATCACACTTTCAAATCATCTTGATGCCATGAGTAAATCGTTATCAAAGATAAATGAGAATACTAGTAAATATATTTTTAAAGATAAAGATATGAGTAAGATCGGCCATTTTTTTGGAACAGAAATGTTAAGGGTTATCTATCTTGCTCAATTATTAGAAGTTGACCCCTTTACTCAAGATGCAGTTGATATTCAAAAGGGTTATTTAAATTAATTTAAAAAAACTAAATTTAGAATTACCTAATTCTTTTTCACGTAAAAGTATTATTTCTGAGAGTTCGATGTGTTTAGATTTTTTTTCTTCCTCTAAGATGATTATACTGTCTTTTTCTAATAAGTTTTTTTTAATAATATTTTTAATTGCTCTGAGTCCAAGATTTTTCCCATACGGTGGATCTATATAAGCAAGATTGAACTTTGTAGCTTCAGAATACTCTTCAAATGAACAAGCATTTTCAGATATAACAGCTATCTTTTCTAAATACCCCAGCTTGTTTGCGCTTTTATAAATTATATCTATCATTTGTTGATTGTTCTCTACCATGGTTGCGTGTTTAGCACCACGTGACAAAGCTTCAAAGCTAAATGAACCAGTGCCAGCGAAAAGATCAATTACTTTTGCTTCTTCAAGACTAAAGTTAATTTTTACCAATTCTTTTCCATGCGTTAAAAGATTAAAAATGGTTTCCCTATTTTTGTCTGAAAGTGGTCTTACATCTTTACTTTTAAAGCTAAATATTGAATGACCTTTTCTTTCTCCGCTAATAATTCTCATTTTAAGTAACTTTTTTTATTTCCCCTTTTTTCAAACTTCCAAGCTTAAATTCCCCATAAGTTATTCTAATTAATCTTGTGACTGTAATATTCAAAGAATCAAAAATATTTCTAATTTCTTTATTTTTACCTTCAGTAAGTGTCATTTTTATCCATGAGTAAGTATTTGTTTTGCTAATGAATGATGCTTTTATAGGTTTATATTTAACTTTTTTATACGTATAACCCCTTAATAAGGTATTAATAAATTTATTATCAATAAAGCCTTGTATTTTTACCTTATAAACCCTTTCAAAATTATTTTTGGGTAATTCCATCTTTCTTTTGAAGCTACCGCTGTTAGTCAATAGTAATAGCCCCTCTGAATTGTAATCAAGTCGTCCAATTGAAATTAAATTATGATTTTGTTTAGGTATATATTCATAAATAGTTTTGCGATTTTTTGGATCTGATTTTGTTACCAAGCATCCTCTTGGTTTGTTGAAAATATATATATCATTTAATTGCTGATCAGATTTTAGGTTAATAGGTTTATTGTCTATTTTTACAATACTGTTGATACTTATTTGAACTCCTTGTTTTGTCACCAATTCGTTATCAACAACAACTCTTTGCTCATCGATGAGTTTATCTATTTCTCTTCTCGAAAAGTTAGTTGACTGTGCTAATAATTTATTAATTCTTACTAATTTTTGTTGTCTCAAAGTAGGCATGAATTAGGATTGCTTATATTAATTAAATATTTATGACACAAAATAAATTCATGGCAATGGCAATTGAGGAGGCAAAAAAAGGCTTAAAAATTGGAGAAATACCAATTGGATGCGTTATCACTAACAAGGAAAATAAAGTTTTAGCCCGGTCCCATAATTCAGTGGTTAGCAGAAAAGACCCGGTAGGTCATGCTGAACTAAACGCTATAAAAGAGGCGTGTGAAATGATTAACTCTGATAGATTGGTCGATTGTAATATTTACGTGACTTTAGAGCCATGTATTATGTGTGCCAGCGCTATATCAAAAGCTAAGCTTAAGAGGTTGTATTATGGTGCAGATGATTTAAAATATGGTTCGATAAATGGTAACTTAAATTTTTTTATATCAAAAAATTGCAATCATTTGCCAGAAATTTATGATAATATTTCAAAAACTGACTGTGAAAACTTAATAAATAATTTTTTTAAAGGTAAAAGATAATGAACATATCGCCAAAAGCAAAAGAAACTACGGATAGATTGAATAATTTTATGGATAAGCACGTTTATCCAAACAACGAAACATATCATAGTCAGATCGAAAATTTTGGAGCTGACAGATGGCAGGTGGTGCCGGTGATTGAAGATCTTAAAAAGGAAGCAAAAAAAGAAGACCTTTGGAATTTATTTTTACCTGAAAGTGACTATGGGCATGGCCTTACAAACGCAGAGTATGCGCCAATGTGTGAAATCATGGGGAGAGCAATGTGGTCTGCGGAAGTTTTCAATTGTTCTGCTCCTGATACCGGTAATATGGAAGTTTTAGTTCGATATGGAACAGATGAACAAAAAGAAAAGTACTTAAAGCCATTATTAGAAGGTGAGATACGCTCTGCTTTTGCCATGACAGAGCCTGCAGTCGCTTCATCAGACGCAACAAATATTGAAAGTGAAATAAAAAAAGAAGGAAATCAATATGTCCTTAATGGAACAAAATGGTGGACTTCTGGTGCAATGGATCCAAGGTGCCAATTTTTTATCTTCATGGGAAAAACAGACCCAGATAATCCTGACAGACATAAGCAACAATCCATGATACTGGTTGATAAGGACACACCGGGTATCAAAATAAAGAGACATTTGCCTGTTTTTGGTTTTGACGACGCCCCTCATGGACATGCTGAGGTTGAATTTAAAGACGTCAAAGTTCCTCCAGAAAATATGCTTTTAGGCGAAGGCAGAGGATTTGAAATTGCACAGGGTAGGTTGGGACCTGGACGAATTCACCATTGTATGAGAACTATTGGTCTTGCTGAAGTTGCACTTGAAGCAATGTGTAAAAGACTAATGAGCAGAAAGGCTTTTGGCAAAGAAGTGGTAAGGCACTCTGTTTGGCAAGAGAGAATTGCTGATGCTAGAATTAATATTGAGATGACTAGACTACTAACATTAAAAGCCGCAACTATGATGGATGAAGTAGGAAACAAAGTTGCAAAAAATGAAATAGCCATGATTAAAGTAGCTGCACCAAATATGGCATTAAAAATTATTGATGACGCAATTCAAGCGTTTGGAGGAGCTGGAGTAACAACAGACCCACACCTAGCACAAGCTTACGCAGGAATGAGAACTCTGCGATTAGCGGATGGGCCAGACGAAGTTCATAGACTTTCTATTGCAAGAAATGAATTAAAAAAATACTTATAATTTTGATAAAAAAGAAGAAAACCTACCAGAAAGATAATTACGGAAGATACGTTAAGTCACACGAATTTGATCGCTATTGGGATGAGTACCACAATCTGGAAGATATTTCGATGAAAGAGTCAATAAGACAGAGGAAAGAGCGAGAAAAAAATATAAAAAATTCTAAATAGTTTTATCCAAAAACCCTATTAATTTTCTTACCTCTTCTATGCTATTGTAATGAACCATAGAGACTCTAACTACCCCATCATTTGGCTCAATGCCCAAACCCTGCAAACATCTCCAGGCATAAAATTCACCATTTCTAATGCCAATATTATTTCTTCCAGCCTCCTGGGCTACATGCAATGAGCTTTTATCTTTAACAGTGAATGATACAGTTGGCATACGATCACATCTAGCATGTGTTTGTTTGCCAATCATTCTTATATTTTTTTTTGTTTTGAGGAATTCAATCAGTTCTTTCATTAATACCTCTTCATGTTTGGATACCAATTCAAAAACTTTTTTACCTTTGCGATGAAGATCTAAATTATTTTCGCCAAAATGATGATCATATAAAGTTTCGTAGTAGTCAGTTATACCTGATAAACATCCAAGTTCCTCATGATTAGGACCACCTGGATTAAGTGTATATGGAACACTTCCTTCCAAGAATTCATGATTAAGATTTTTTGTTTCAAGTAATAAATCTCTCTTACCATATAATAGTGCTAAATGTGGTCCATAAGTTTTGTATAGGCTAAAACCATAGAAATCTATATCGAGATCTTTTAAATCGGCAATATCATGTGCCATGTAAGCTACACCGTCTCCAACAACTTTGATATTATTCTGATGCGCCAATGTAATGATATCTTTTAGATTATTAATTGAAGCAACAACATTAGATGTGTGACAGACACAGATAAATTTTGTTTTTTCTGTTATGAGATTTTTTAATTCATCCAATTCTAGTTCAGCAGAGTCAGGGTTAAACTTCCATTCATTTATTTTGATACCGTGTTCTGATAATTTTCTCCATGCACCAATATTTGCTTCATGATCTTGATTTGTGACTATGATTTCATCCCCATCGTTAAGCCACGATCTCACAGCATTAGATAGTAAAAACATATTCATAGTTGTAGATGGTCCAATCATAAATTCATCATTATTGATATTTAGGAGTTCAGCAATTTTGCTTATGCTATTATCCATTTCATTACCTGCTTCAATCGACGGACCAAAGTCGCCATACGGCTGTACTTTTTTAGTCGTCATAAAATCATTTAACTTTTCAATAACCTGTTTTGGCACATATGTGCCACCAGCATTCTCAAAAAATGCAAAGTTTGAAGTTTTAGGGTTTTGAAAAACAGGGAATTGTTCTCTTACAAAATTTATATCCAGCTCTGTCATATTAATTATTTTGCTGCCTCTTCCACAATATTCCAGCCTAATTTTCCTAATATTGGAACAAAGCTCTCATAGTTTTTAGCCTCCGAACTTGAGGCTGTCCCATCTCTAACTCTACCAACAATTCCTTGCGCAATTCCAGCCAGGCGGAAAATATTATATGCCATATAAAAATCCCAGTTTTCAATTTTACTTCTGCCTGTTTTTTTGTAATACATTTCAGCGTACTCATGTTCAGAGGGAATATTAAGCTCTTCTAAGTTTGATCCCATCATTCCAAGACCCTTCGCTGCAGCAGGCAGTCGCCATGACATCATGTGATAAGTAAAATCCGCTATAGGATTTCCGAGCGTAGAAAGCTCCCAATCCAATATAGCCATAACTTTATTATTTTGTTTATCAAATATCATATTATCAAGACGAAAGTCTCCATGTACAATTGTAGTTTCATTATCTTCAGGAATATTTATTGGCAACCATTCTATTAAATTATCCATTTCATTGATTTTTTGTGTTTCAGAGTCTTTATACTGTTTGGTCCAACGATGAATTTGTCTTGCCATGTAATTTTCGTGTTTTCCATAATCACTTAGCCCAATTTTTTGAAAATCAACGTTATGAAGTTTTGCAATCGTATCATTCATAGATAAGTAAATTTCACGGCGTTGATTGTTATCTGAGTCTGGCAATAAAAGTTCCCAGTATATGTTTCCATCAACATGATCCATTAAAAAAAATTGTGTTCCAATGACGTTTTCATCTTCACAAAAACAATAAGTTTCAGGAACTGGCACATCAGTCTTGCCAAGTGCAGTAATGACTTTATATTCTCTATCTACCGCATGTGCAGATTTTAGTAATTTACCAGGAGGTTTACGCCTTAACACATAGTTTTTTGTTTTATCCTCAATCAAATAAGTAGGATTGGATTGCCCCCCTTTAAATTGCTTTATACTTACAATATCAAACTCACTTCCAATTACTTTTTTTAAGTAATCATTGAGATTACCACTATTAAAAACTAACTTTTCGTCAACCTCCTTAGTACCAGAAAATATTTCATCACGAGTAGTCATTTAATTGCCTTTTTTCCTATATCTCTTCTGTAATAACCATCCGGCCAATCCAGCTGACTGATGTAAGCATAAATCATATTAAGAGCATCTCTTAGATTTTTATTTTTTGCTGTTACGGAAAGAACTCTGCCTCCGTTAGCTAGAAGGTTATTTCCATCATGTTTTGTTCCTGCGTGGAATACTTGAAATAGATCATTACTCTCAAAATTTTCATAGCCAATAATCTTGGTATTTTTTTTATAGTCACCTGGATAACCTTTTGCTGCCACAACCACTGTAGCACTATTATCATCTTCCCATTCCAATTTAGTTTTACTTAGACTGCCTTCCAAGCAATCAAGAATTAATTTAATTAAATCATTTTTCATTCTAAGCATTAATACCTGACACTCTGGATCACCAAATCTAATATTATATTCAACCAATCGGGCATAACCATCTTTAATCATTAATCCAGCATAGAGAATACCTTTATAAGGATGTCCATTTTTTTTAAGGGCCTTTAGAGTGGGTGTAATAATTTCTCTGTCTACTTGTTCTTTTATTTTAGGTGTAAAAATTGGTGCAGGTGAATATGCCCCCATTCCTCCAGTGTTAGGCCCTGTATCATTTTCACCAATTCTTTTATGATCTTGGGCACTTTCTAATGAAACAAAATCTTCACCATCACAACAAACAAAATAACTCGCTTCTTCACCATCCATAAATTCTTCAATAACTACATCCATATTTGCCCCAAACTTCTCATCAAAAATGTCATTTATTGCTTGTTCTGCCATTTTCTTTGTGTCCGCAACAGTAACGCCTTTCCCGGCCGCTAGACCATCAGCTTTAATTACAATAGGTAAAGACTGTGCATTTAAATAGTTTATAGCTTCTTCTTTATTATCAAATCGAGCATAATCAGCTGTTGGTATCCTATTTTGTTTGCAAAGATCTTTCATAAAGCCTTTGGATCCTTCTAACTGCGATGCATACTTATCAGGTCCAAAGATTTTTATTTCTTTCTCTCTAAAAAAATCAACAATCCCTGCAACCAATGGCACTTCAGGGCCGACAATGACTAATTCTATCATTTTACTTTTACAGAAGTCGTATATTTTCTCAAAATCTGTTTGATCAATTTGTTCACATTCAGCAAGTTGACTTATTCCGTAGTTTCCAGGTATTGCATAAATAGATGAAACCAGAGAGCTCTTAGATATCAAGTAACATAACGCATGCTCACGAGCCCCACTGCCAATCACTAAAATTTTCATAAAGTATATTTTTGATTTTCTTGCTATATTAGCACATTAATATTTAAATTAAATGGTAAGAGAGAACATCAAAGAATATACAGTAACTGAAATTTCAACCTCAATTAAAGAGACCCTTGAGGATAACTTTGGCTATGTGAAAGTTCGTGGAGAAGTATCTGGTTTAAGCAAGCCAGCATCAGGCCATGTATATCTTAACCTTAAAGATGAAAATGCAATTATAAAAGCGATTGCATGGAGAAGCACTGTTGCAAAACTAAGCTTTATGCCAGATGAAGGCCTTGAAGTAATTTGCTCTGGGAGACTTACAACTGGGTATTCTGATAGATACCCTGGAAGATCGGATTATTCTATTATTATAGACTCAATTGTACCAGCGGGAGAGGGTGCACTAATGGCATTGCTTGAACAAAGAAAGAAAAAATTAATGTCAGAAGGTATTTTTGATCAAGATCACAAAAAGCCTCTTCCATTGTATCCTGAAACAATTGGTATTATTACTTCACCAACTGGAGCAGTTATAAAAGATATTATTCATAGACTTGAAGATAGATTTCCGTGTGATGTTATTCTTTGGCCAGTTCCTGTACAAGGAGATGATGCTGCACATTTAATAGCAGATGCTTTAAATGGATTTAACAATTCTCTAAAAGATAGCGAAATTAAAGTTCCAGACTTAATTATTGTAGCCCGAGGTGGAGGGAGCATTGAAGATCTCTGGGCATTTAATGAGGAAATTCTTGTAAGAGCTGTGTTCGCTAGTGAAATACCTGTTTTGTCAGCTGTTGGACATGAAACAGATACGACACTTATTGATTTTGTGTCCGATCTCAGAGCGCCAACTCCTACAGCAGCAGCGGAGTTGTGTACACCTAATAAAGATGAGCTTCTAATCAATTTAAAAGACCTTCAAAAAGACCTTCGTGACTCAATTAACAGTAATTTAGAAACTAAATTAAGTTCATTTAAAAATCTCAGTGATAAGTTGCCAATCTCTTTGAAATTATTTATAAAAAGTCTGTTATCAGAATTTAAAGAAATTACTCAGTCACTTAACTATCGTATTTTAGAGGAACAAGTAAATAATTTTCAACAAAAACTGATTTCAAAATTTGATAAATTAAATAGTTCTACAAACTTATTTGTAGAAAATATGCGCAATCAAATTAATTATAATGAAAAGTTATTAGAAAGTATGAGCTATAAGTCAGTTATAAATCGAGGGTACTCTGTTACAAAAAACTTAAAAAATAAAGTTATAAAGTCAAAAAAAGATATAGAACACGATACAGATATAATTATTGAAACAAGCTTTGCAAAAATTTCTGCTGAAGTGAAGGAAATTAAAGATGAATAATTTTGAGAAAAAAGCTGAAATTGTTCTTAATCATGGTCATTTTCAAGTTAAGACACCTGGTGATTTTGTGGAATGTTCAATAACGGGAGAAAAAATTACACTCGAAAATCTTAAATATTGGAACGTAGAACTTCAAGAAGTCTATGCATCACCTGAAGTGGCACTAAACAGATATAAAGAGCTTAATGGTCTTAGTAAATAGGGTTTTTCTTCTTTTATTTTATTTTAACGTATGCGCGTTTTCATCTGAACTTTCTAAAAGTTTTCCACAAGGAAGTCTTGTTATAGGTCAAAACAATGAAGCAAATGAAATCTTTGTTGATGGAGAACCGATTAAAATAAGTCATGATGGATACTATGTTTTCCCAATATCTCGAGAGCAGATAGAACCAATAAATGTTACATACAGTAACAGTGATGGTATTTTCTTAATCCACCAAATATCTATCGAAGAACAAGATTATGATATTCAAAGAATTGACGGTCTACCTGAACAGATGGTTACACCTCTTGATGATGAAATCATAAAGCGAATTATTGCTGAAAATGAAGTAATAAAAGAAGCGAAGAAATTAGACATGGATTTGACTTATTTTAAGGAAGAATTTATTCAACCAACAACTGGAATTATCAGTGGAGTTTTTGGCAGCCAAAGAATTCTTAATGGTAAAGCAAAAAGCCCTCATAGAGGTATTGATATTGCTGCTGATGAAGGAACACCTGTAATGTCTTGTAATGAAGGAATAGTCATTCATGCTGAAAGTGATTTATATTATACCGGAGGCACAATAATCATTGATCATGGTCATGGAGTAAAATCTATCTATGCCCACTTGTCTTCTGTAAATGTTGCAGTGAATCAAAAAGTTAGCAAAAAAGATATAATAGGCAAAGTAGGATCAACAGGCAGGTCAACTGGACCACATCTACATTGGGGTGTGATGGTTTTTAATACTTATGTTGATCCACTTTTGTTATTAGAAAATTAAATAAAAATCAGTCCAGTTTCCACCTATTATGAAACCAAAAATATTGTTCCGGGTATTTCTTAATCATGCTTTCATAATAAGCAATAATTATCTCCGATATTTTCTCTACGTTATCTGAAGTATCTTTATAATCGCTGGTATGTATTGATTGATGAATTTCAAATTCAAATTTTCCATCATTTTTTCTTATAGGCCATCCTAAAAATATTTTACACCCAGATTTTAGGGCAAGTTGTGCGGGTAAAGATGAAAACTTCATTCTCTTTCCAAAGAAATTAAGGTTAATACCTGACGATAACTGAAGATCAGCTAACAGAGCAATTGACTCACCATTTTTAAAATTATTAAGTAATTGTTTTGTACCTATTCTGTTTTTGCTCAAACATCTAAGACTATATTTGTCTCTAAGATTCTTTAAAACAAAATTAATTAGAGGATTGTTAGGTTCTCTAACAATCGCAGATGTTCGATGCATCGTTTTTCTTATGGACATTCCTGGTATTTCCCAATTTGAATTATGAGCAGATATGATGATTGATCTTTCGCTACCCGAGAAGGCTTCTCTGTAAAGATCATTTTCAATTACATTAATTTTATCTTTTAATATTTTTTTGAGATGTGAATATTCAGCGATTGTATACCCTAAATTTTCCCATACTTTTTTTGCTTTAGTATTAATCCATTTTTCATCTTGATCCTTAAAAGCAATTCTTAAATTTTTTTTTACTAATTTATTAATTGAAAATAAGGGGCCTAAGCTTGTTGTTATGCTTACCCCTAGTTTTCTAGCAATAGAAAGAGGTAGTAATTTGAATAAAAGATAGAGAAAAACAAATAGAATAAATTCGGAAGGATATCGAATATATCTTTTTAGAAAAATCTTCATAAGAGTTAGTTAACCAGTTTATGCATAAATTTGTCCATGTTGTGTAATTTTATCTTCACTTTTAAACATTCAATTCCATCCCTTTTTTCTTTTGGAATTCTAACAAAATCTTTTTCAGTCGTAATAAGTGAAAGATTATTATCTGACGCTGTTTTTTTAAGTTTGTTAAGATCATTTTCTGAAAAAAAATGATGATCCGGAAATTCAACTGTTTTAGGTACAGTGCAATTATTATCGATAAGTGTATCAAAGAAGCTTTGATTGTTTCCAATACCGCTAAAAGCTAAGTATTTTTTATTTTTGTCGACATATAATGGTTTTATCGAAGCGGTAAGGGTATCAATATTTATATTTTTATACATACTTTTTATTTTTGTTTTATCATCGCCAACAATAATTAAAAATTGGGCTTTTTTTAACGCAGGCTTAATTAGTTCTCTTAATGGTCCAGCTGGCAAACATAATCCGTTTCCAAAACCACGTTCCCCATTTACCATCAAAATGTTTTTATCTTTAAAAAGAGACTTATCTTGGAAACCATCATCAAGTAAAATAAAATCAGGATTAACATCATCTAAAATTTTTTTCACAGCTAACCTCCGGTTCGTTGAAATATAAGTAGGTACATGATTTGAATAGAGAATTGCCTCATCACCCACTTGGACCGCTGACTCGTCTGGTGATACTTTTTTAAAAATAGTTTTTTTACCACCATATCCTTTTAACAATACACAAATATTTTTGTTATTAATTTTGAAATGATTAATAATTTCTAAAAGAGTTGAGGTCTTTCCTGTGCCGCCTAAGTTTATATTACCTATACATATGATTGGAATATCAATTTTGTATTCAGTTTTGAATATTCTGATTAAGTAAAAAATTAATAAATATAGTAAAGATATTGGAATAAGTACGTACGAGACCAATCTATAAAAAATTTGATTGGAATACCATATATTCAATATTATTTTTTCCATGCGCAACTATAAATATTGGTAAATAACTTCCAGTACTTTACTTACTGTATCATCACCCTCTTTTTTTAGTCTATTTATATTAATATCCTTATTTATAGACTTTGGGTTAGCTAATGCTTCTTTAACGTAATGCTCTAGCTGGCGTTCATTTTCTACTTGTTGAGTAAATTTTAATTGATTAAGAACGTCGTAAACATCAATGAAATTCTCGATATTTTTGCCATGATATATTTTTTTACCTAAATAAGCAGCTTCTATGGGATTTTGTCCACCATGTGGCACTAAACTGCCACCAATAAAAACTATATTTGCTAAACTATAAAATATGTTCAATTCTCCTATTGTATCAGCAAGATATAAATATGTTCGATCATTGATCTTTTCTTTCTTTGATCTGATAGATAAGCCAAGTCCTTTAGATGATGAAAAAAATGATTTTCTAGTTACGTGTCTGGGTACAATAATTGTTAGAAGGTCTTTTACGGTTTTTTTTAAATTAAGTGTAATATTTTTAATTATTTCTTCCTCTCCAGGATGTGTGCTGGCTGCAAGAAATATTTTACGTTTCTTTGTAAGGGATCTCAGTTTTTTTAGTTCATCTGAAATAATTTCATCAGGTTTATAAGCAAATTTAAGATTTCCTGTATTAATAGTATTTTTAATACCTAACTTCTCATAAAAAAAAGCACTATCACTGTTTTGAGTACAGCATGCAGTAATTTTAGAAAATAGATTTTTTGATGATCCACTGAGCATTGACCATCTCTTAAAACTTTTAATTGTCATTCTTCCATTAACAATTAGAGAACATACATTTCTTTTTTTAAGCTCAGTTAGAAAGTTAGGCCAAATTTCAGACTCGACAAATACAGCCAAAGAGGGGTTCCAGTGATTTAGAAACTTATGTATATAAGATGGAACATCAAATGGAATAAATTGATGAATAATTTTTTTTGATAACTTATCTTTGAGTATATTTGCAGAAGTAAGTGTCCCGGTAGTAAGAATTATTTGATCAATGGATTTATCAGAGTTTAATTTTTTTAGTAAAGGTAATATTGATAAACTTTCTCCAATACTAGCGGCATGAAACCAAATGACTTTGCCGTCTTTTCTCTTAATATCACTTGTTCCATATCTTTCTGTTACCCTTAATCTATCTTCTTTGCCCTTTAAAATTCTAATAAGAATATAAAAAACAATAAATGGTCTTATGAGTGTCGTAATTAACCTATAACTATAATAAGGTAGCATTATTAATTATTTTTATTTGCTCTTTTAGTTAAATTTTCCATTTTACTTTCTAGTTTATTCTTAGTCTGATTAATACTTTTTTCATCTTTTATGGCTGGAATTGCTTCACCCCAGATTATCGTGATTTGATTAAATGGTTTTGGTATAATAAATTTATCCCAAGTATTCAGTACCCATTTTTTTTTAAAACCTATTCCTACAGGAAGTATTGATGAATTACTCAGACGGGAGATGCTCAGGATGCCGTCGCTGACCTTGTGGCGTGGTCCTTTAGGACCGTCGGGCGAGATTCCAATTGAAATACCGTTTTTAAGAGATTTTATCATTTGGCGCGCTGATGTCAGCCCACCTTTATTCTTAGTTTTGCCAGATTTATGGGTAGATCCTCTAATAGCCTTAAATCCAAGTTTTGATATTAATCTAGCGATTATATCGCCGTCTCTGTGTTTAGAGATTAATACTTTTATTTCAAATTCACTTTGCCATGTAAGAGGGCAAATTAATAGTTGATCATGCCAAAATGCATAAATGAAAGATTCTTTTTTTTTAAATAACCTATCAATATTTTTTCTATTCTTTAAATCAATCGTAGATGTCTTATAAACAAATAATACGTACAGTGATCCAAGCAAGGATATTAATAATTGGGTTAATTTAAATCCAGCAATGTATTTTACCATCAGCTTTTAAAATTCACGCTCATATAATTTTTTATAAACGCCATCTTTATTTAATAATTCTTCATGAGTACCAGTTTCTACAACCTTACCTGAGTCTAAAACAATTATTTGATCTGAATTTATAATAGTACTAAGTCTATGAGCGATTACGAGAGTAGTTCTATCCTTCATGAGAATACTTATCGCTTTTTGTACAAGATGTTCAGACTCTGTATCAAGACTTGAAGTAGCCTCATCAAGTAAAAGTATTGGTGCGTCTTTAAGAAAGGCTCTTGCAATTGAAATCCTCTGTTTTTGCCCACCTGATAAACTATAACCTTTTTCACCTACTACAGTTTTATATTTATCTGGAAGCTCATTAATAAATTCGTCTGCCGCAGCTGCTTTTGCAGCTTTTATGACTTCATTATCGGGAGAGTCTGGTTTACCATATAGAATATTATCGTGAATAGACATATCGAATAAAATTGGCTCTTGACTAACTAATGCGATTGAAGATCTTACCGATGCAATTGATAATTCTTTTATATCTTGGTTATCAATTTTAACACTTCCTGTATCAGGGTCATAAAACCTTGGTATAAGATTTAGAATTGATGATTTGCCTGATCCGCTTGGGCCAACTAAAGCGGTTGTTTTACCGTGCGGGACCTTTAAGCTAATTTCTTTCAAAGCTGAGTTTTTTTGCCCTTCATAGGATAAAGTTACATTTTCAAAAGATATATCTGATTTACTGAGAGATAGATTAGATGCGCTGGGCTTCTCATTAATATAGCTTTTTTGGTCAAGTAATCCAAACACTCTAATTGCTGCTGCAAATCCCTCTTGTAAAGTTGCATTTATTTGAGCTAAGCGTCTTAGAGGTTGAAAAGCGAGCATCATTGCTCCCAAAAATGATACAAATTCGTTTAAAGCCAATTCACCTTGCAGTCCTCTTAAACCTGCATAGTAGAGTGCGCCAGCGATACCGAAACCTGCTAGAAATTCTGCAAATGGGGATGCAGCACCTCTTGCATTAATACCTTTCAAAATTTTTTGCATTCTTCGAAATACGGATTTACTAAGCTTTTCTATTTCCTGCGTTTCCTGTTGATAGGCTTTTACAATTCTTGTTCCATCTAGATTTTCAGACAATATAGAAGCAAGGACACCAGTTTCCTCTTGTGTTTCTGTTGAGGCTTTTTTTATTCTTTTTCCTAAACGTCTAGTGAGTACCCCGACCAACGGAAAAGCAATTATTGAGATTGTTGCTAGCTGCCAATCTTGATAATACATTACACCAACCAGACAAATCAATGTGAGTATATCTTTTACTCCATTTGCTAAACTACTACTTACAGAATCTTGTAACAATGTAACATCGTATAAGAAATTTGATATTATTTTGGCTGAATGAATTTTATGCAACCAGGCAAGATCTGCATTAATAATTTTCTTAAAAAGTTTTATTTGTGTATCAGCAATAATATTCTGAGCAACTCCATTCAATAATATTATTTGTATGTAAGTTGCTACACTCTTAATAAATAGTGTTAATATTATTGCAATCGGAATTAATAAGAGCATTGACTCATCTTTATCCAGAAAAATTTTATCAATTGCAGGATCCAAAAGCCAAGCAGTCGCTCCAGTTGCAAGCGCGATGATGACCATAAAAAATAGAGAACTAAAAAGTCTAACTGTATAGGGTTTAATACTATCCTTAAACAGCCTGATTAGTATTTGCGATCCTGTCATGAAGAGGTATTCATAATACTATTATCAAAAATTTAAATCTAAATATTGATAAATGGCTAAAACTCTTATTTTCCAGCTAAAGTCATGCTCTCGATGAGCACTGTTGGGGCATTGGTACGGTATTTGAATTCTAAATCATTTGCTGCTGATAAATTCATAAATATTTCTTTTAGATTTGAAGCAATCGTTACTTCGCTTACTGCATGCGTTATTTCGCCTTTTTCAATAAGCATACCGCTCGCCCCCATGCTGTAATCGCCAGTGACTAAATTAACTCCCATACCAATTAATTCAGTCGCATAAAAACCATAACTTATAGAGGATAAAATATCATCGTAACTTTTTAATCCGTTTGTCATGTATAAATTAGAGGTAGATACACCTGGTGGAGAACTAACTGATCTTGATGCGTTTCCAGTAGTTTTTAATCCTAATTTTTTTGCAGTTGATGTATTTAAGATCCAAGTATTGAGTTTGCCGTTTGTAACTAACTCTCTTTTCTTAACTTTAATACCCTCACCATCAAATGGTTTTGATCCAAGTCCTCTATTAATCGCTGGATCATCTATAATTGTTACGTCTTTATTAAATATTTGTTTTCCTAAACTATCTTTAAGAAAACTTGTACCTCTAGCTATTGAAGTACCTGATATTGAACTTGCTAGATAGCCCAATAAGTCATTACTTATACGTTTATCAAATACAACAGGCAATTTTGTTGAACTAATTTTTTTGGCATTAAGCCTTTTGAGAGTTTTTTTTGCAGCAGATAATCCAATTCCCTTTGCACTTGGCAAATCAGTTGAGTGTCTTTTCACAGCATATTCGTAATCTCTTTCCATGTCCTGACCCTGTCCAGCGAGAACCGAACAAGATACCGAACTGCTTGATGATTGATATCCACCTTGAAAGCCATTACTTGTAGCAAGATAAAACTCTCCCTTGGAAGTAGAAGCCCCAGCTCCCTCTGAATTTGTAATACCTTTTACCGACAAAGCTGCATCTTCACATTCTTTTAACTAATGCTCTAATGCCTATTGTTTTTTCATTAGACTCATCTAAGTCTTCTATCTTTTGAAATCTACAACTTATTGACTTACCATAGGATTTAGCAAGAACAACATCACAATCTGATGCGCCTGCTTTGAGAGTTAAATCTATTATATTTTGAGCAGTTTCTTCAAAATTCATTTCTATAAAATACCTATAAATAAAGTCAGGGCAACCATCAAACCTAAGTATTGGTTACTTTTAAAAATACTTAAACATTTGTCTTTATTTTCTATATCTAGTCTCTTTATCTGGGAAAACAAATGGGCACTAACGAATATCAATAAAATAAAATAGTAAATATTTTGATCATGCAATAAACCAAATAATATCAAGCATAATACCATCAAGCTATAGAAAATAATGATCCATTGTTTCGTATTATTTCCAAATAAAATTGCAGTCGATTTTATTCCAATATTTAAGTCATCCTCACGATCCTGATGAGCATATATTGTGTCATAACCTAAAGTCCAAAAAATACCAGAGAGATATAATATTATAATTTGAAAATTTAATTGATTTTCAATTGCAGCATATCCTATCAAACAGCCAATATTAAAAGTTATACCTAAAAAAAGTTGAGGCCAATAAGTTATTCTTTTCATTAAAGGATAAAAAATAAATAACACAAAAGAAATTAAACCAATAATAATGGCGAGCGAACTTAGGGATAGTAATATAGTCAGACCAATCAAATTAAGTATTGAAAAAATTATGAAGGCTTCAAAAGAAGAAATTGCACCACTAGCAAGTGGTCTTTGAGATGTTCTTGATACATGTTTGTCTAGATCTTTATCAAAAAAATCATTTATGATACATCCAGCCGATCTCATGACAATTGATCCGATTGCAAAAATAAGAAATAAGTAACTATTGCTCCATAAGTGTTGGTAGGAATTTGAGGCAGCGAGCACACCCCAAAAACACGGCAACATTAGCAGAAAAAAACCAACGGGCTGCTCTAGACGCAATAATTGTGAATATTTTTTCAACTTATCTTTATAAAATAAATAATGTTATAACCAATATATATATGAAAAAAATTAAAAACAGAATTTTTGTAGATAAAAAAATAAATTCAAACGATCAAATTATTCTTGATGCTAACCAGATACACTATTTAAAGAGTGTTTTGAGAACAAAAAAAAGTGACTATGTTACAGTTTTCAATCGTGAGTTTCTTTGTTTAACAAAAGTTATTAATATTACAAAAAATACATGTGAATTAGAAATAATTGATCAAAAAAAAATCGAAAGTGAAGATCATAATATAACTCTATTTTTTTCCCCTATAAAACGTACACCTCTAGAAATCATGATACAAAAGTGCTCAGAAATTGGAATTTCAATTTTTCAACCAGTAATTATGGAAAGAACTAATATGAAGAATGTGAATTTTGAAAGACTGAGACTTATTGCTGTTGAAGCGTGTGAGCAGTCTAATCGAAATAAGATACCGGAAATTAATAAACCTATATCATTTGCAACAATGATTAATGATAACTCTTTAGCAGGTTATTTATATTGCTCGTTAGATAATAATGAAGAAAAAATAAAGAATAGAAAACTGAGCAAAAATGAAGCAATTGGTATAATCATAGGACCTGAAGGAGATTTTTCAGCTAAAGAGTATGAAAGTTTAAAATCAAAGAAAAAATCTATAGGCGTTACACTTGGGCCAAATATTTTAAAATCAGAAACTGCTGCAATTACTGCGACTTCAATTATTATGGACAAAATTTATAATGCTTAAAAAAAGTGATCTAATAAAATATTTTGAAAACGGTATTAAGAATACATCTGAAATTAAAATAGGTACCGAACATGAGAAATTTATTTATCACAAAAGTGATCTTAGTTTAGTTCCCTATAGCGGCGATGTAAGTATTAACTCAATTTTTGACGACTTTATAAATGATGGCTGGACACCAATAAAAGAGAATGAAAATATTATTGCGCTCAATAAAGATAGGGCAAGTATAACACTTGAACCTGGCGGTCAATTTGAATTATCTGGAGCACCTCTTAAAACGATTCACGAAACTTGTAAGGAAATAAATAATCATCTCGAATTTACAAAAAAATTAGAAGAAAAATATAATATTGGCTTTTTAGGACTCGGCTTCTTTCCAATTGGTGAGCTAAAAGATGTACCAATGGTTCCAAAGAAAAGATACTCAGAGATTATGACTCCTTATATGAAATCGCTTTCTGGTTTAGGTCTAGAAATGATGTATCAGTCAGCAACAGTTCAAGCAAATTTCGACTATATTTCAGAAAGTGATATGCAAAGAAAAATTAATGTATCAGCATTCATTCAGCCAATAGTGACAGGTTTATTTTCAAACTCCCCATTCAAAAATTCAAAGCTTTCGGGCTATGAAACTTATAGAGGTTATGTTTGGACAAAAACTGATACAGAGAGAACTGGTATTCCGAAGTTTCTGACTGAAAAAACTTTGAGTTTTGAGGAATACATTGATTATGCCTTACAAGTTCCCGTATACGCAATTATCAGAGATAATAATTATCATAATTGTACTAAATATACATTCCAAGACCTGTTAGATGGAAAAAATAATCAATTTGCACCTGATGATATTTTAATTGAAGATTGGATAAATCATATCTCGACCATCTTTACTGAGGTGAGGTTAAAAACTTTTATTGAAATGAGAGGTGCTGATGCAGGAAGTTACGACACACTCTGCGCTTTACCAGCTTTTTGGTCGGGCATTTTATATCAAGAAGAAGCATTAGAAGAAACTATCAAATTGATTAGTGAATTTGAATATGATGATTTAATTAAATTTAGAAGTGATGTCCTATCAAACGGACTTAATTCTTTGTACAAAAATAAAACGGGCTGGCAATTAGCAGAGAAACTTATAAACATCTCATTTGAGGGACTCAAAAAACGGAGTAAGAAAAATTTATACGGAGATGATGAAACCGTACACTTAGATTATTTGTTTGAAGTGATCGACAAAAAAGAAACTGCATCAGAAAAAGCTAAAAAACTGTATTTTCAAAATAATGAATTGAATATCCAGAAACTCTTTGAGGGCGAGTCTTTTTAATTTTTTTCGATATAAATTGATTGAGAAGGAAAAGCAAAGCCAGCGCCATTTTTCTCGACAATTTCTTTTATTTCTAAAGCTAATTTTTCTTTGATCTCTAACCACTCACCCCAATTTGTAGTTGTTGCAAAACAGTAAATTAACAAATCAATTGAGCTATCTGAAAATTTTTCAATTCTTACAAACAATGGCTGTTCGGAAGATTTAACAAAATTACCATCGCTTGTGATGTAGTCATCTATCTCGTCTCTAATTTTTCTTAACTGGTCACGTGTAGTCCTATATTCTAAGCCAATATTCCAATATATACGCCTACTTTTCATATTGCTAAAATTTGTGACAGCATTTTCTGCAAAATTAAAATTTGGAACCATAACAGGTGAAGAATCAAATCTTCTAACTAATGTTGATCGAAAACCTATTTTTTCTACTACGCCTTCAACAATGTTTTCAACTTTAATCCAATCTCCATTTTGAAATCGTTTCTCTAATAAAATTAAAATTCCTGATATCAGATTTTTAAACAAATCTTGAGCACCTAAAGCCACAGCCACACTGAGAAGTCCCAGTCCAGCTAGAATTGGTCCAACCTTGATTCCCCATATTTCTAAAACCGCAGCTGCCCCAATAACAAATATGAAGAATTTTAAAATTCTTACTCCCCAATCTATAAGATCATTTGTTAGCAATTCTCCCAATTTGTGAACAAATGATGAAATCGGATCAATAATTTTGTATAAAAACCAAAATATTTGAATTGTTATGAGTGAACGATTTAAATTTGCAGCAAACAGTTCAAGAGTTGTATTTAAATTTAAATACTGAGTGCTAATGTAAACACCGATCACTACAGGAAAAAATCTGAGAGGGCCATCAAAAGCCTCAAGCATCGCATCATCTATCTTAGTCTTAGATTTTTTTACAAGAACTTTTAATCTACCAATCACAATTTTTGAAAAAACTGATCTTAAAATTATAAAAATTA